>Ga0247727_10000954_pt1 | contig 70390 bp, 72 predicted proteins | sample WisWelCaveWW1625_FD_202498 | JGI IMG/M metagenome (GOLD analysis project Ga0247727, IMG submission 202498) | Biofilm microbial communities from Wishing Well Cave, Virginia, United States - WW16-25 | ecosystem: Environmental > Aquatic > Deep subsurface > Groundwater > Cave microbial mat | place... | reverse complement strand
TGCACAACTTTATGGGCTGCTTTCGCAACGCCCGCAATGCATTATTCTGGAAGCATGGGTTCCAAAGCTTGGACATTCTACAAACAGGGACGCGGGCTTGAAGCATTGGCAGCCAAGAATACTGATACCGCGATGGCCACAGAACAGAAGGAACTTGCAAAGCTCAACTATGATGCTGCTACAGCAGCAGCAGTTTCAAGCGCTTATACCGGGTTGCTTGTTATTCTTCCATTAGTATTATTTTTGAAGCGGTCTCTGAAATTATTCTCAAATGTAAGGAAAATAAAGAGTACATTGAAAGAATTGGATGCACAAAGACTAGAAGAAAAAGTAAAATAATTACTCAGCTGGTGGCTCTTCCGCCGAGACTGCTTTCATCTGCTTGCTTCGATAAATGCTTGCAAATGATGGGGTGACGACCAAAAAGTCATCGCCAAACCCTGCAATCTCTCCTTCAATAGCATCAGTTGTCTTTTTGAGCTTGTTGATTGCGCGTTTGAGCTCAACCAAATCCTTGTCTTTCAATGGCTTGATGTTGATGAGCGCAATTGTATATCCCTCGCGCAATGAGTCAAGCACTGGCTTGACATCGTCAAAGTCTTCCAGCATGAATGGTCTGACAAGAACTTTTGATTTTGATAGCTCGCCGTCATTCTCGAGTTCGACATAGCCTGTTTCCTGCTCCATCTCTTCGTATTTTGGGCCGGCGAACTTTTCCTTCAATTTGTCAAAAAAAGCCATATTCACAACACCTCATCACACTATTTTTTATTACTCCGGAATAGCTAAGAGTTCAGCTGGTATTTAAACTTTTTGATGTTGGGTATTAACAGAAACCTTTTTAAATGCCTCACTATCCCTCGAGTGTATGTCTAAGCGTAAAGGTGGGTCCCGGGCAGGCACAAGGCAGCTTTTTTACAAGAAGCCGCGCACCAAGGGAAAGATTTCACTCACGAAATACTTTATGCCATATGCTGTTGGCGATAAGGCAGTCCTGTCTGCTGAGCCGGCCATGCAGGATAACCTGTATCACCAGCGTTTTCACGGCAGTATTGGCACGATTGTTGCCAAGCGCGGCAATTGTTATGAGCTTCAGATTCAGGACGGCGGAAAGCAGAAAATCATTATCATTCATCCAGTGCATATGAAGAAGGTGTAAAATGGCGCAAAAAGTCATATCCCAGTCTCCAATGAATTCTGCTGAGCTTCATGCAGAGATGAACCGCATCAAAGAGCGCGACAAGGAACTCGGATTCAGGGCGCAGAAGACCCTTGACTACCTGGAAAGCATTGGCACGCTGGACGCGAAGAAGGCAAAGGAATTGTTCGAGAATCTGCAGAAGCTTGAAGTCCCGCGCCTGAGAGATGTTCATTTCCACAAGATTATCGACTTGCAGCCAACCTCTGCAAAGGATGTCAAGGTCGTTCTGCAGTCATACAACGTGACTGTCTCGCAGGAAAGCTGCAAGAAGATTGCTGATGCTGTTGCCGAGTTTGCAAAGTAAATATTCTATCACATAAAAGTTCTTTAAAGGATTCAGTTTTCCAAGCGTGCATGTCGTATCCAATTTTTGACTTGCATTGGCATGCGCGTGATGAGGAGCAATCTGCGAAGGAGACCATTGCGCGTTCTCTGGCGGTTGCTGAGGCTTCTGGAATTATTGGTATTGCTGCCATGCCGAACACGAAGCGTCCATTGATTTCGTTGGAGCGCTGTCAGGAGTATCTTGCTATTGCTGATAGGGAGAAGAGCCCTGTAAAATTTTATGTTCATATCGGTCTCACTCCTGACCCTGAGCAGGTAAAGCGTGCAGTTGACGCCTGGCGCAGGGAGCCGCGCATTATTGGGATGAAGGCGTATTGGGGAAAATCGACTGGCGATCTGACCATCCGTAATGAGGACCAGCAGCGCAAAGTTTTGGAGACGTTGTCAGAAGAGTATTATGATGGAGTGCTTATTTCTCATTGTGAAAAAGAGAGCTGTATGAATGATAAGCTTTACACTTCAAGCGATCCGCGTATCTGGAGCAGGCGGTGCAGGCCTGAGGCTGCCGAGATGAGTTCATTTGATGATATTGCTGGTTTTGCCGAGGACGTCTTTTTCCCAGGTACGTTGCACATTGCACACGTTAGCACAGCATACGCTGTTGATAAAATCCATAATTACCGCGGAAAGGTTAAGCTGAGCTGCGGAGTTACTCCTCATCATTTGTTTTTGAGTGATGATTATCTTGACAGGTTGGGTGCTCAGGCCAAGTGCAATCCTGCTTTGCGTGAGGAAGCGACGCGGAAGGGCTTGGAAAAAAGGTTGTGGGATGGGCGCATTAACATTATTGAGAGTGACCATGCCAATCATTGTGTTGAAGATAAACAGGGAGAGGAGCCAGCTTCAGGCATTCCTGTTGGTGTTGCCTGGCCGGAAACTCTGGGAGCGCTTATACGCCGTGGCATGCCTTCTGCCAGGATTAAGGCATTGGTTTGTGAAAATCCGGTCAATCTTTTCAGGTCCGGCGATAAGCTGTTGGATTTGGAGATTCCTGACAGGGTGAGGGTGAATATGGATAAACTGAGACTGCTCAGGGAATCTTATCCCCTTGATGTCTCTAAGTATATAGGTTGAATCCAAAACCTATTTATACACCCTTTCCATTACCTTTCTAAATTAGAATGTTAGCAGCAATTACAAACGGATATGCAAGAATCAGCACACGAGCAGTCACCCGAGCACAGAGAGCAGCGCGTTCGGGAGGAAGCAGCAGTAGTGTTAGACTTCTTGCCGCACGGCTATCCGTTTGATCCAAGACCTTCTCATAGGAAAACAGCTATTGTGCAGGCAATTGGCAAACTGCATTTTGTTCTCTTAGAGCTCGTGCCAAAGAAAGATGTCTTCTTGCAGCCATTGCAGGAAGTCTACATTGGCGAGGGCAAGCGTGACCAGATTCACCACATTATAGGCAGGTTGCCATTGGAAAGGCTGACTGCTACCGCCAACACTGAGCTGGACATGGTGTTAAGGGACCTTATTAGGAGCAACGAGAAGCGATTTGTTGAATTCTTTAACAAGGCGCAGCCATTAACAACCAGGATGCACCAATTGGAGCTCATTCCTGGCTTGGGCAAGAAGCATATGTGGGAAATGCTTGAGAAACGGGATGAAAAGCCGTTTGCAAGCTTTAATGACATCAAAGAACGTGTCAAACTGATGCCAGACCCTGAAAAGGCAATAGTAAAGCGTATATTGATGGAACTGTCTGGCAAAGAAAAGCACAGGATATTTGTAGATACATAATGCTCTATTTCTCGTCGAGAACCAAAGCTTTATAAAGCGAATGAGCTCTACTGCCTTCATAACACTCTAGGAGGGGTGATTTTGATGGTTGAAGGACGATGCATGAAGTGCAAGAAGCAAGTACAGATTAAGGACGCAAAAGAAGTTACTATGAAGAACGGCATGCGTGCTATGAAGGGCATCTGTGGCGCTTGCGGCACAAAAGTCTTCCGCATTCTCGGAAAAGCAAAGTAAGTTCATCTTCTTTTTTTATTAACATTTTTATATCGTTAGTTACTTCTGAGAGTCATGAAAAGAGGATTGCTTCTATTGTTTCTCATGCTTGCAGCGTGTGCTCAGAGAGAGCCGGGCAAGGCAATCGAGCTGCCAGAGTCGTATGTACAACAGCCAATTCTTCCTGTCGAAGAGAAAGAAACAGTGATGCCTTCTCCAACACCAGACAAAGAATGTCTTTTTGAGTGCGGAAAAAGTTTGCAGTTGTGTAGACGCCTGAACCAACCGCAGTATAGCGAATGCGTTGACGTGGCGCGTGGAACATTGAAGAATTGTTTGACCACAGGAGATGACGCATACTGCAGGTTTGCTTATTCGAAGAGCAGGGAGCAGTGCTTCACTGTATACATGGCTGGCTGTGACATTTTGTTAAACTCATGTGCCAGCAAATGCTGATTTTTATTTCATAAACTTTAAATACTCGCTGGACATGTTATTTTCTTATATCGGGGGTGAATTTACATGTATGCACCACAAAAAAGAGTGAAATTAATTGACACTATTCGGAGCAATATTCTTGGTATGACGCATATCAAGGACAAAGAGCTTGCCAAGCAGATTGCTCGCGAGTGGATAAGAAAAGCAGGAGGAAAGAAATGAAGTATTTTGTCGCCGAAGAAGAAGATTCGAGCGATGAAGAGTTTAACGACGAGGACTGGAAGGACGAGTACGACGCGTAATTCGTCACGACTTCGTTGCAGCATTCCTTTTTTCTGAATAGTTCGATGTATCGACACATTTAAATAGTATACAAATTTCCACACTAGCATAAAAACAGGTGAGTGAATGCGTCACGTTCCATTAGCTATTCTTGCCATTGTCGCGGTTGTCGGCATTGCCACATTGCTGTATTCTGTTGCCTTGCTTCCTGAGCCGGCCTTTTTTGCAGTTTCGTACATTCCTGGTCCAAGCGCACCTGAAGTTGAGGAAACAGTAATTGTTAATCTGGAAGTTGGCGAATTTATTTCAAATGAGATAACTGCGATAAGCGGAGCCCAGCTTGATGCATTGAGAAGTGGAAACGTGTACGCAAAGGATGTTTCCACTGATTACACGCAATCGTTGCGTTTTAATGAGCCAGGAACGTTTGCTGGCGGGCATGTTATCTTTGGTCGAGACGAGGAAAACACAGTGAGCGACTTTTTGCAGTTTGACTCTGGCGAGGGCATGTTCAAGTATCAGATTGATTTTGGCGCCGGCTTGAGAAGTGAGCTTGAGAATGGCAGGATGGAAGATATCATTGATGAAGACATCAAAATGCTTGGCGAGACTTTCTCAATTGTTGATGCTGACTACGATACCGGTTCAAATGCGGTGGAGTTGAGGTTGTTCGGCGGGTTTGGCAGCATTGAGTTCACTGACAATAATGCAGTTGATGATTCGTATCAGTCTAACGGCTTGGAAGTTAACGGAAAAAACATACAGTCTTTGGTGAAAATCAAGGCAACCATGTCTGCCGGAAAGCCCACAATTTACTCAATCCAGTATATTCCATTGGCTGACGCAACAGTGGGTGGTGATGTTCAAATCGGTCCATTGCACTGCCTCAGGCAATATTTGCAGAATCCAACGGCAATGCTGGTGCCGAATTTTGACATTTGTTACAAGGGCTTGACCGCTCCAGCGTCAGGCATACCATCAGGTGGCATTTCTGGCAATGAAGTGCGTATCAGGACTTCTGGCGGTGATGAGCTGGTGATGGATGCTGCCAACTCTCGTGGCCAGGTGTATAGGATTCCGCTTGCGCAGCTTCCGGGAATGTATGGGAACAAGGGCAGGAATTTTGTCTTTTTGGAAGCTGGCGCGCCAGGTGCACCAAACATCGACATACAGGATTATTTCCTTGTGAACAGCAAGAATGACGTGAATGGCGTTTCCAACGTCCTGCAGTATGATACTATTGACACAAGCAACCATCGGATTGTCTTTAAGGACCTTGCTGGCTCGACGCGCCAGGCAACGTATGATGCTGGCACGATGGAAGGCCAGCTTTTGGTTGGCGAGGGAACGTATAAGTTTGTTGTTGGCGCAGGAAATGCGCTGGCAATGGACCAGACAAACAATGGTGCCATCAGCGGAAATGAGGCAGTGTTTGTCCTTCCCGGCGGCTCTAAGGTTGACTTTGGTCCTGGGTTTACGGTGAAAGTTATTACTCCTTCACGCTTGTTTGATGAGCCGATGGGTGATGAAAAAACAGATATCGTGCTTACCTTTGGAAGCTATGCTGGCTTGAATGTTCCATCTCCGCAGACGACCGTGCCAGGGTACACGTTCAAATTGCAAAGCAGCGGGGGTATCAAGCAAGGTCTTACCAAGTGGGGCATTTTGTTCTCATGGGATCACGAATCTGATGACGATGATTTGGATATTACAGTTCCGGGCTCGTATGCTTCTGCAAGCAGGGGCGGTGCTTTGGGGAATGTGTACATTACTTTCAATCCAAAGCTGAAGAAGCCAAGCCCGCAAGCGCCTTCTGCTCCGCCGAAATGCGGTGATGCAATAATAACCGCGCCAGAGTATTGCGACCCTGCAGGGAGCGCTTGCGCTGACCAGTTCAGGCGTTCAGGAATCTGTTCTGCTGACTGCAGGATTTGCGAGTTCAAGCCGCCTGCTCAGTGCGGCAACAGATTACTCGAGAAAGGTGAGGAGTGCGAAAGTTCGGGAGATTGCCCTGCCGGTTTTGGCTGTGCTGGCTGCAAATGCAACGACTTGCCACCTCCAGTGTGCGGCAACAATCTGATTGATCCTGGAGAGCAATGCGAGAAGGCGGTTGACTGTGGCATTGGCTATAATTGCATCAATTGCCTGTGCGCTCTTGCGCCTGTTGTCGAACAGCCCGCGCCCGTCCAACAACCCAATATTTTTGCGCGCTTCTTTGCCTGGCTTGCCCGCCTGTTTGGCGGATAACCTTTTTATACCGGTAAAGGTGAAGGCTTCTTATGGGGGATCGGACTGTTTATTCAGGCAGGTATATTACGGTCAAGGAAGAGCCGATAGGCTCTTTCATGTACGAGCGCGCGTATCTTCGTGACTCGGTCCAGGTTATTCCTCTTACCAACAATGGAAAAATTCTGATGATCAAGGAGCGGCGCGACTTGGAAGGCAGGTCGCGGTGGAAATTCGTTTCTGGTTTCATGGACAAGCCAGGATTGTCAGCAGAGCAGGTTGCGCAGGAAGAGCTGATGGAGGAAGCAGGGTTTTCTGCTTCAAGGCTTGAGCCGTATTGCAGGATTGAGGACAAGCACTCTTTTGTAATTCCTATAACATATTTCCTCGCGTATGGCTTGCAGGCGAATAAGAAGCCGAATCCTGATGGGCATGATGTGATTGAGGAAGTCAAAGAAGTTTCAATTGAAGAGCTCTACGAGCGCATGCTTGCAGGCGAGTTTGATTTCCTGCATGAAGCTTCTGTTATTATGAAACTGCACAGGGATTGGAAGTCTGGAAAGTTGAAGCTGTAAGAATCTATCCTTTTATTGTTCCGTACCCAATCAACCGCCATCTTTGTCCAAGATTTCTGCCGATGGCGACGCGTGCGCCTGCATCAGCGCACACTGGTCTGCGCAGGCTGCATTTGATGAGGTTCTTGCCGAGTTCCTTGACAACGCCAACAGTTGCTGCTGCGTTGACGTTGAGCATCAAAAGTTCTCCGAGTTTGATTGGGTCAACGACCAGCTTGTCTTTTGCGCCTACAACGCGTTCAAGAAGGCGTGTTTCCAGCTGGAATTCGTACCATATTTTGGGTGCCATGCCTTCAAGAACAACAAGACTTCCAACAAGTTTGTCGCTTTTGACAACGCTTGGGTCCAAAGGAGTCATTATTGCTATGCTTCCTCCCGGGATGACTTCCTTGACGTGCTCTCCGCCTGCCATGAGTGATGTGACCTTTGTCTTCAAGGGCTTCCATATCTTCTGGTTTTTTTCCTGGACTTCGTACCCTGGAAGTATTTCGATTTCCGCTCCAACAATAAGCTTGCCCTGCTTCAATGCTCCACCTAGCACGCCGCCTACCATTTTTTCTGGCACTGTTCCTGGTTTGTTGATGTCAAAACTGCGTGCCACAAACATGACCGGGTCTGCGGTGAGGTCGCGTTTTGGCGTTTTGAAGAGTTCCTCAATGGTTTGTATGAGTGCGTCGAGGTTGATGCTGTGGATTGCGCTCATCGGGATGATGGGCGCGTTCTCAAACTTGGTTCCTTTCAGGAATGCCTTGATTTCGTCGTAGTTTTTTTGTGCCTGGTCCTCCTTGACAAGGTCTATTTTGTTTTGCACCACAATAAGATTGTCAATGCCAACAATTTCAAGCGCTTTCAGGTGTTCCCGTGTCTGTGGCTGCGGGCAGCTTTCTGTTGCTGAAACGAGCAGCAGCGCTCCATCCATGATGTTCGCGCCGCATAGCATTGTAGCCATCAGACTTTCATGTCCGGGTGCGTCAACAAGTGATATTTTGCGCTGGAACTCGGCTTCTCCGCCGCATTTCGCGCATTTTGAATTTGCACCATATGCATCCGCACCAGTGCATTTCTTGCATTTGTAGAATGATACGTCCGCATATCCAAGGCGGATTGTGATTCCGCGTTTGATTTCCTCGCTGTGCGTGTCTGTCCACTTGCCGGAGAGCGTCTGCACAAGGGTTGTCTTGCCGTGGTCAACATGCCCGATAAGCCCGATGTTTATCTCTGGCTGGACGTGCGCTGTGCTGTTGACAGCTTCCTCTGTTTCCTTTTTCTTTCGAGCCATGTACGTCGACAAAACTAGAAATGGTTTATAAATGTTGCCTATTGCTTTTCAACAGCTCTGTCGCTTTGAATAAACGCGCTGGTACACTTTGCGCAGGCGTTCCATCACGGCATCGTCTACAGTATGCGTGCCAAGGCAGGTCAAGCGTCGCTGTTGGGCAGCATCAACAATGCTCGGGTCTGTTTCGGCAAGCGCGTCAAGCAGTTTTTCAAAAATGCGTATTTCGTCTGCCGGATGGATGTTTGCTTCCTGCTTTCCGGTGTTGACCACGTTTTGCAGTGGCGTAAGTGAGAAATATTGGAGCAGGGTTGGCATTGGCGGCTGGTAGCCTGCGCTGAAATCGGCTGCCATGCTTCTTCGCTCGTTGTGAGCGTCGTTTGGGTTGCGCATGATGTCCTCAAATGTGGTATCTTTCAATGCTTTGCCGAGAAATCTTTCTGTTTCATGACCGTCGACAAGGATGCGCAGGTGATATTCTGCCTCAATCCCCGTTGTCCGCTCTTCTAACGCAACAGATATTGCCATTTCTCCCCAGAAGCAGCTAAAGCAGAGGTGCTTTATAAACCTTTCCCTCTATAATCACTCACAAGTGACTACCAACTCACTACTTGGTTCCTGCCGGTATTCTTGGCGACATACAATCTGGCATCTGCTTTGCCCAAAAGCAGGACATATTTTTCGCCGTCAGTCGGAAAACTCGCCACTCCGATGCTGACCGTGATTTCTGGAATCATGTCTGCCTGCCTGAGCGTGCTTTTGTATTGCTCGTTCAGCTTCAGCATGAACGCCCTGCTTTGCTGCTGGATTGCCTCGCGTATTTTTTCTGCAACTTTGCTTGCTCCGGAGTGGTCTGCATTGGGCAAAAGGACCGCCAGCTCTTCGCCGCCCCACCTGCATGCAACATCGCCTTCGCGAAGGCTGTTTTTTATGATAGTTGCTACCAGTTGCAGCACCGCATTGCCGGCAGGATGGCCGTAGCGGTCGTTGAATTGTTTGAAATGGTCGATGTCGATGAACAACAAGCCGAGACTCTGGCCAAACCTGTCTGCTCTGCTGAGCTCTTCTTCTGCCTGCTTGTCAAAAACAACTTTTCGCAGCATTCCGGTGAGCTGGTCGAGGTATGCGAGGTTGCTCAGTCTGCGCATTTCGACCTTGGCTTGCTGCGCTGCTGCCAGTCCGTGGAGGGTGATATACTTTCTTGATTTCTCATCCAGCAGGTCGAAGTGTCGCATGAGAAATGACTGGTATTCCTGCACTTCAGCCGGTGTGGTGAACGTCTCAACGTCACGCGCGATGTCTTCCCATGTTATTTTTTTCAGGGCGCCTTCGCCGAGCAGCTCCCGCTCATCTGGAGTGGGCATTCTACGCTCGCGTATCCATGAGAACGGCTGGAAAAGTTTTTTGATCTTGCCCGCAATTGTCGGGCGTTCCTTGAACAGTGGCTCTATGTGGTCGACAACATCTGTTTTCTCCTGCCTGAGCACTGTGTCAAGGTCTTCAATGAATGTCTTCCACGCGTGAATGTGGCCGTCATAGTCGCGTTCAGGAGAGTCCACTTTAAGCAGCGTTTGTGTTCTCTGGATGAGCTCGAGTTCTTCCGTCATCAGCTGCCGTTCCTGTTTGACAAATCCTTCTGCAAGCCGTATGGCGTCTTTCAAGTGTTCAACAATTTGCACGTTTTCCTGCTGTTCCTGTATTTCTGCGCGCATGGTTTCCAGAATCTGCTGCAGCTTCTCGCGCACTGCCGGCCCAAGTGTTTTGCTTTTGAGGTCCTGTTCGAGCTGTTGGAAGTCATGCAGCTCGTTTTGCAGCGTCTCTCCAAAGACGCGCTGGCTTTTGGTCAATGCTTCGGCAATATCCGGATGCAGTGGTGCGAATGCCGGCAGAATCCTGTTTTGTATGTCCTGCAGTGCGTCCAGAACAATTCTTTTTGCCTCTTCCGAGCGCTCCTTTTTGTGCACATCCAGACCCATGATGATTTTTCCTACAAACTTCTTGTGGTCGTATAGCGTGTTTATCCTTGCCTGGAATGTCTGGATGAGTGTTTTGGCTTCTTCAGAAAGTACGTGCAGTGTGAGCAGGACTTTTTGGTGTTCTTCCATGGTGCCTCTTTTCAGCTAATCATGAAGTTGCACTATAAAAGTTTACCCTTGGATAATCCGAGAAAGCCATTCGATTGACTGCCTGAGCTTTGCCTGGCTGACTGCTTCTATGTTAAGTCGAACCAAATTCTCTGTCTTGCTTAATCTGAGGTTGAACCAGTAGTCGCCCGCGTCTATTGAGATGCCGTCAATTCTCTCAATCTTCTTTCCTTTGTATGCCCCTTCCACTTTTTTCATGACTGCATCTTTGTCTGCAACCTTGAAATTGATTTCTTCTGACGTGGCGTATTTCTGGAATGGCGTGATGAGCTGGCTCATTTTCTTGCCTGACTGTGAGAGGATGGACATCATCATCAGGGCAGCAACGTCTCCTGAGTCTGAGTAATGGAAGTTTTTGAAATAGAAATGCCCTGTTACCTCTGCGCCGAAGAGCGCGTTGTGCTTTCTCATCATTGGCGGGATGACCGAATGCCCTATTTGGCTCGGGTGGGCTCTTCCTCCCATTTCCGCTATTTTTTCTCTGATGATTTTGCTGCTGTTGACCGTGTACACTACACCTTGTCCTTTTTTCATGGCATTCTGGGCAAACAGGAGCAGGATGTGCTCGCATCTTACGCGTTTTCCTTTTTCGTCAACAAAATAGACTCTGTCGCAGTCAGCGTCGTACGCAACGCCAAGGTCGTATTTTCCGCGCACCACTTCGCGTTCCAGGTCTGCAGTGTTTTCAGGAACTGCAGGGTTTGGAATGTGGTTGGGGAAGTTGAAGTCGATTTTTCCGAAGAGTAATTTGTGTTTGATTGACAACCCTTTGAGCAATGCCGGCACGACGTGTCCTGCCATGCCATTGCCGCAGTCGATGAGCACTTTGATTGGTGCGTACCTGCCCCCAATGATTTTTCTGACCGCTTTTACGTATCCGGAGAGGATGTCTTTTGTGCTTACTTTTCCGCGCTTTTTTGGCTCTTGAAAGTGGCACGCCTGTGCCATTTTTTCTATTTCCTTGAGCCCGTTGTGCTGTCCTACCTGCTCCACTCCTTTTTTGGTGATTTTTATGCCATTGTATTCTGGAGGATTGTGTGATGCGGTGATCATCAGGGCATTCATTTTTTCTGCTGCGTAATAGGTCATTGGCGTGTTGCATAATCCGATGTCTACCACGTCGCATCCCTGGTCTGTGAGGCCATAGATGAGTGATTTTTTCAGCGCGAGTGAGCTGTTCCTGCAGTCTCTGCCAACTATTGCCTGTTTTGCTTTGAGAAGCTGGACTGTTGCTCTTGCTATTTTGTAAGTGACGTCTTCATCTATCTCAGTCGGATAAATTCCTCTGACGTCGTAGCCGTGGAAGATGCTTCCCATTTCAGTGGTCTCTTTCGTTGAAGTGGTGGCACTCATTATCCATGATGCCGCTGACCGCTGCCCCTTCCGGGCATTTCTTTTCAGGCCCAAGCAGGACTGGTTTTTTGTTCGCGTGAGAAATCAATAGCATGCCCTGGCTTTCTTCGCCTCCGACAAGCTGTGGTTTGATATTGCAGAGAACAACCACTTGTTTGCCGAGCAGCTGGTCTATCTTGTACCCGTCTTTAAGCGCTGCAACAACCTGTATATCTTCGTCTGCTGCCGCGCAGTCAACGAGGATGATGTAGTCTTTGTCGTTTTTGGGGTGCACGGTGACTTTCTTGATAGTGCCAACACGCAATTGAAGTTTTTCGAAGTCTGCGTGTGCAATTTTCCTGTAGTCACCCACATCTGTCTTTATGTTTGGCATTGAACCACCTTTTTTGTTTGAGTGCTGCGTGGAAGTTTAAAAAAGTTTTGTTTGATAAGTTTTAAATAGCGAGCGGCAATAATCATGCAGAATGGAAAAGAGGAAGTTTCTTTTTGTCTCAGAGGAAGCGCTGATTGGCGATCTTGCGTGGCAGGTCAAGCAGGAAGGCAATCAGGTGAAGTATTTCATTCATGAAAAGGCGAGCAAGGACATTTGCGACGGTTTTGTGGACAAATGCGACGACTGGAAGGAACTGACCAAGTGGGCTGATGTTGTAGTCTTTGATGACGTTTATTTCGGTGAGGAAGCGGAAAAATTGCGCAAGGAGGGCAAGGCGGTTGTTGGCGGCTCAATATACACTGATCGGCTGGAAGAGGACCGTGAGTTTGGCCAGCAGGAGCTGAAGAAGCTTGGCGTTAACGTGCTGCCGCACTGGGACTTTACTGACTTTGATGAAGCCATCAAGTTTGTGCAGAAAACACCTGATAGATATGTCCTCAAGCCCTCATCGAAAACAGGGGAAAAAGAGCTTTTGTTTGTCGGACAGGAGGAAGACGGAAAGGACGTTGTTGAGCTGCTGCAGTTGTACAAGAAAGCGTGGGCGAAGAAGATTACTGGCTTCCAGATTCAGAAGTACGCATCCGGTGTTGAAGTGGCTGTTGGCGCTTTTTTCAATGGTGTTGATTTCATTACGCCCATTAATGTGAATTTTGAGAACAAGAGGATGTTTCCCGGCGACCTTGGTCCGTCAACTGGCGAGATGGGCACGCACATGTACTGGGCGCCTCCGAACAGGATTTTCAATGAAACGCTGGGCAAGATGAAGGACGCGCTGGCGAAGGCCGGCTATGTGGGCTACGTTGACATCAACTGTATTGTCAACGCGAAGGGCATTCATCCGCTGGAATTCACGAGCCGCTTTGGCTATCCTACTATCAGCATTCAGATGGAAGGCATCACTTCGCCGTGGGGCGAATTTCTGTATGCAATTGCGAACAAAAAGCCCTACGATCTTAAGTCAAAGAAGGGATTTCAGGTGGGCATTGTTGTGGCTTGCCCTCCATTTCCGTTCTACGACATTGCAGCGTTCAAGAAATATGCGGAGGATGCCAGCGTCATTTTCAAAAAATCCTCGTTTGAAGGAGTGCATCTGGGTGATGTGAAACTGGTTGAGGGCGACTGGCGTCTGGCGGGTTATTCAGGATACTGTCTGGTCGTAACGGGCGCTGGCTTGACCATGGTTGATGCGAGAAAGCAAGTCTACCAGCGCGTGCAAAACATCATGATTCCGAACATGTTCTACCGGACTGATATTGGCGTTCGCTGGTTTACAGAGTCTGATAAATTGCACACTTGGGGGTATTTGTCCTGATGGTAACGTATACAAGAATGCAGGGGGAGCTCATCAGCTTTGAGGCATCTGACAAGCTTGAGCTTGAGGGCATGTTGTGCGCTCCAACGCGTTCAAAGACGTGCCTGGTGCATGTGCATGGCATGACTGACACTTTTCATGGCATCAGCCTGATTGACAATCTGATGCATGCTGCCTTCAGGAATGAGATGTCTTTTTTCACGTTCAATAATCGTGGCCAGGGCACGATTACCGTGTTTCAGCGCTTGAAGGAGCATTTGACTTTCCGTACTCTTGGCACTGCTTTTGAGAGCTTCAAGGATAGTGTGCTTGATATCGATGCTGCGCTGAAGATGCTGCGCGAGCGTGGGTATCGGAATTTTATCCTGTCAGGGCACAGCACCGGCTGCCAGAAAATCACGTATTACCAATTCCGTAAGAACCCGCGTTCGGTCAAAGGGCTGATGTTGCTGGCGCCGGCTGACGATTTGAACTACCAGATAAAGAAGCTTGGTCCCAAAAAGTTCAAGGAATGGCTCCAGATAGCGCGCCGCATGGTGCGTTCCGGCAAGGGCAAGGAGCTCATGCAGCCTGAAGTCGAGCCCACTTATTTCAGCGCGAAGCGGTATTATGAGTTGTATGGTCTTGGAAGCGTCGAGGGAAGCCTGTATAATTATGAAGGAAAGCTCAGTGCGGTGTCTAAAATCAAGATTCCCATGCTGGCAGTATTCGGCAGCAAGGAAGAATATGCTGCCATGCCGCCGCGCAGGATGCTGAAGATTTTGGACCAGAAATTCAAGCACCCGTATTCCAGGACTGCTTTGATTCCGAAAGCCGACCATTGTTTTTGCTTGCAGGAAGAGCAGGCTGAAGTGGTTGTTTCGAAGTGGCTCAGAAATTTAATCTGGTAACAGTATGTCTTTGATGTTGTTAACGCAGAGCCATGCCGCCATCGCCCCATATCCTTTTTTGTCAATCTCAAACGGCTTTACTGCCCGGGCTTTTTTGAGAAAAATGAGCATGCAGCGCTTTTTGTTCTTGAATAATTCATAAAAGGGTTCAGTATCCTCGATTCCATCATCCCTGCAGTATTTTTCAAGTATTTCCTTCACTTTCTGTGGGGTGAGTTCTGGAATTTGCAAAACGCGCTCAACTGTTGCTTTGACAGTTACTGGCTCTCCTGAATCCTTGAAGTAAATGGTTTCGCCTGCCTCTATTTTGTCCCAGGGAGGATATTTGTTCTTGTACCATCTGGATTCAATCTTTTTTTCACCAGTAAGAATTTTTTGCGTCAGCTTCCACGATTTCCGCATTATGGCTACGTGTTCCATTTAGAGCATGCTGCCCACAAGATAATGTGGCTTTGCCTCAACAATCCTGACGCGCGCAACAGTTCCTAATGGTGCATTTTCTCTTATGATTGCTATCTTGTATGCATAATTTCTGCCGCTCATTCCGTCTTTTGCCTTTTCGTCAATAATGATTTCTCCTTCCCATCCGAGCCACTGCTGGTTTCGCTCGAATGTGACTTTTCTGAGCAGTTCTGTCAATCGTGTGCTTCTTTCTTTTTTTATGTTGCCGTGTATTTGTCCGGGCATTGACGCAGCCGCAGTTCCCGGTCTTGGCGCAAAGCGCGCAATGTTGATGATGTCTGGCTTCACTTGTTCAACCAATTTCAACGTATCTCCAAATTGTGCTTCTGTTTCTCCAGGATAGCCCACAATAATATCCGTACTAATCGTCATTTCTGGCATTTCTTTTCTGAAAGCGTTCACGATGTCAACGAATGTTTCGACAGTATGCCCTCTTCGCATCGCCTTGAGAACGTCGTTATTCCCGGCTTGAACAGGTATGTGCAAAAACTTGAATATTTTCGGATTTTTCATTACAGCCACAAGTTCCTGCAAATATTTTGGCACATGTCTTGGGTTTCCCATTCCAACACGCACTTTAAAGTCGCCTGAAATCTCGACAATCTGCTGCAACAATTTCGCCAGATTGGTTCCTCTGTCAAACCCATAGCAGCACGTATCTTGGCCTGTTATCCAGATTTCCTTGCAGCCGTCTGCCACACATTTCTCAACTTCTTTGACAATAATCTCAGGCGGAAAGCTGAACAGTGTTCCTTTCACCAATCGTGTGCTGCAGAACGCGCACGCGTCAAGGCAGCCTGAGGAAATCGGCACAATCCCAACAACAGGATTTGTCCTGACGCGCGGTTGCAATAGCTTGATTGGTTTTGCGTGTGTGAGCACGTCTGTTCCTGCATGTACAAGTCCGACAATATTTTGTATGTGGTGCGTGTTAACGAGCGTTGCGTCCGGGTCAATCTGCTTTATCGGCGCTACAATGCTCGGCGTGATGCATCCAGCAATCGCAATTTTCTTGTCAGGATACTGTTGTTTTACTTTCCGAATCTCAACAAGCGCATTTTTGTCGCCTTTGACTGTGCAAATGTTCAGGACAACCAGGTCCGCGTCTTTTTCATCAACAATCTCCCCTTCCTGCACAAATTTTCCTTTAATCTGCTCTCCTTCGGCCATATTTGCAGAGCAGCCATAGCTCTTGACGTGGACTTTCATGCAAGAAGTTGTTATGGTGCGGTTTTTAAGGTTTTACAAAAAATGCCGGTTAGAATTACTTTCTCGCAAGCTTTCTTTCTTTCGCCTGCTCGAGGGAGACAACGCGCCTGCAATCCACGCACCATTTGCGCATAGGGCTGTATGACCTTACGCCATCGCCGCATCGCTGACACTTAATCATTAATACTCCCCGACACTGGCAAAAGCGAGCCCATTTAAATGCTTTTCGATATTGAAGTTACTATCCGGTAATAACTCGTGCTGAGATGATTCGGGCAAGGTTTTAAAAACTGCCTTCTCCTCGTCGATAACATGGACGGTGCAGTACGCCTTGGTGGCAACATCGAGCTGTTTGGCGTTGAAAACCTCGATGGCGCGACTATGATTGTTCTGAAGAAGATTATCGGCACTTATGCGCGCAAGTTCTCGGAAAAAGGTCTGGACAGATTGTCTGTTGCGCTTGCTGAGAACGAGGTTAAGGTGGAAGCTGTTTCGCAAGGAAACGTGCATTCAGCTCAAGCAGCGCACAGCAATTTGTTCTTCAGTCTTGACCAGGCGTTGAAGGAAATCCAGCAGAAATTATGATTTCTTCTTCTCAAATGTGATGTAGATGTGCGTGATGACGAATGCCATCAGTGCTACTGTTGTTATCCACCACAGTGGCAGGAAGTTTTTTGTTATCAAAATGATGAAAACAGCGCCGGCTGCGCTCAATGCATAGATGCGTCCTCTGTTGTACTTGATTATCTCTGTGCGGATTCTCAAAAACAGGAAGTAGAGGATGATGATGTTCGCGCCAACCACAAACAATGGCTTGAGAAACAGCGCGCTCAAAATAATTCCGAATATGATGAATGCCAGCAGTGCAAGGATGGATGGCCAGAGCATGCGTGTTCTCTGTTGACAGGGAATTATAAATCTGTCGCTGCCGTTATTTGTTAGGTGGGCTTTTTTTGGTAATCTTTTAAGAAATTGGCAATTATATCATCAACAACGGTTTTAGCATCATATTCTACTCCGCGTTCGTAATTGATGCTGAATTCTGAAAGTTTTCCCAAATCGCGCGTTTCAATTATGGCTTTGTCATTTTTCAAGCCAAATAGAATCCATGGTTGCGGGTCTAAAAAGTGGTCTATGCGTTCATCCGATAGCTGGAGACTTATAATCTCGTCAAGAAAGCAGGGTTCGTTTAACCGCATTGCAGCATTTAATTTGGAAACGCTGCCTTGCAGGCGGATTCCAAATGTCAATTCAAGAGCGGGCCCGCTTGCAATATAGTGCAATTCTGCATAGGGTGTTTCTTTTTGGTGTTCTTTGATGAGTGTGGGTGGCTCAGCTTCCCATGCGTTTTGCAGAGTCACGCCTGCTTCGGATAAGCGTTGCCAGATGTAACGTGTCCACTGCACTTTTAGCCTCCCTCGTATATTCTTGTCGCGTTATCATTGCTGCCATCCCAGTTATCTGTGTCTTTCCTGTACCCTTCTCGCCTTGGTGTCCGTGGAATTATCCGCAATGGAACATCTTTTGTTATTTCGTTGATTTGCTCGCCGCGGAATACACGGATAAAATAATTTGCGTTCTTTAAGCCGACTCCTGTGATGCTTGACAATTCTTTTTCAGTTGCAGTTTCTAGTGTTCCTTTGTATTCCAGTAAAGGTATGACTGCGCGCGCAATCTGGCTTGCCAGTGGGGCGTTTTTCTGCTTTATTGCTTCTTTTAGCTGGAATACCCGTTCCACCAGGGTTTTATTGTCCATAACGGTTTGTATGCTGTTATTGCTAATAAACCTTGCTCGGCAGAACCTTTATAAATTCCACTGCAGCTTTTTCTATCAATGTTCGAGCAGGAAATCATCAAGGCACTGCAAAAGAGCGTGAAAGGGGAAATTGTTTTGGAAGTTCCTCCAGACCAAGCGCTGGGCGACTACGCCTTTCCTTGTTTTAATCTCGCAAAAGAGAAAAAGAAGAATCCAGTTGAGATTGCGAAAGAGCTTGCCAAATCAATGCACATGCCTGAGGTGGTCGGGAAAATAACAGCCACTGGTCCGTACGTCAACTTCTTTCTTGACCCGGCGAAGGTCGCGAAGAAAATCCTTGCAGAGGTATTTTCAAAAAAGGACCTGTTTGGCAGTTCTGATGAGGGCAAGGGAAAAGTTGTTGCCATTGAGTTCTCCAGTCCGAACATCGGCAAGCCCATGCACTTTGGGCATCTGAGGAGCACGGTTATCGGCCAGTCTCTTTCCTTGATGCATGAATTCAACGGCTACAAGGTTATCCGCCTTAATTATATTGGTGACTGGGGCACCCAGTATGGCAAGCTTGTCTATGCCTACCTCACATGGGGTGACAAGAAAAAGTTTGAAGAGTGCCCGGTCAAGCACTTGGTTGATTTGTACGTCAAGTTTAACGAGCATGCAGAGAAAGACGAAAAATTGCTGACGGCTGCAAGGGAATGGTTCAGCAAATTGGAAAAAGGAGATGCCGAGGCAACAAGCTTGTGGAGCAAGTTCCGGCACCACAGCATTGACGAGTTCAGGAAGATTTACGCTGCACTGGGCGTTGAATTTGACAGCTATAATGGCGAGGCGTTCTATGCGCCGAAAGTAGAAGCTGCAATTGATGTCGTCCAGAAAAAGAATCTGGCAGTCATCGACCAGGGAGCGCTCATTGTTCGCTTGAATGGCTACGAGATGCCGATGATGCTGCGCAAGAGCGATGAGTCAACCACTTACGCGAGCAGGGATGTCGCAACATTGCTTGACCGTATTGAGACTTTGAAGTTTGATACGATGATTTATGTTGTCGGCCACGAGCAGTCATTGCATTTTGCGCAATTATTTGATGTGATGCAGTTGTTGGGACATAAGAAGAGCTTTGTTCACGTCGCGCATGGTCTTTACTTATCGCCTGAGGGCGGCAAGATGGCAACGCGAAAGGGCAAAGCTGTTTTCATGGAAGATGTTCTTTCTGAAACCATTGCTCTTGCCAGGAAAACAATCGAGGAGAAGAATCCGGACTTGAAGAAGAAGGATGACGTTGCAAGACTTGTAGCTGTTGGCGCGATTTTCTTCGGCGATTTGTTCAACGACAGAATAAAGGACGTCGTATTCGATTTGCAACGCATACTCTCTTTCGAAGGCGACACTGGTCCTTACTTGATGTACACACATGCCCGTGCTGCAAGCATTCTCCGCAAGGCAGGAAAATTAAAGCCATCCAAGGATGCCGACGTCTTCCTTTTGCAGGACCCTGCAGAACAGCGGGTTGTCAAGCTGATGGCTGGTTTCCAGGCAAAAATAAATGATGCGCTCATGCAGTACAAGCCACACATTCTTGGTCAGTACTTGATTGAATTAGGAAGGGCGTTTAACGAATTTTATCATAAGTGCCCGTGTTTGCAGGAGAAGAACGCGGACTTGCAATTAGCCAGGCTTTCGCTCATCGAGGCATGCCGGCAGGTCCTGGAAAACGGTCTGCGATTATTGGGCATTAAAGCACCATCTGAAATGTAGCAATGAGCTTGCTCTTTGCTAGCTTGGCAAAGAACAGAATTTTTAAATGGGTATTGTTCTTTGCCAAGATGGAATGAAATTGTTAATTGTGGGGGAACAGAAGGTCGAGCCGGTTGTTGCCGAGAATGGTCAGCTGCCGGCTTTTGAGGTTACACGTGTTACAGCACTTGCCGACTTGCCGCTGCTTGCTCAGGCAGGAAATTTCTTGTTGCTTGGCGACCGCGCATCAAGCTTTGCAGTATTGAAAGAGCTCAGTTCAAAAGGTGTTGGTGTCGTCATATTCGATGCGCATATCGGCGCCCTGCCTCTTGACATGTCGCATGATTCTTTTGTGAGGCATTTGGTTGGCATCATTCCTGCAGAGCGCATCATCCTTGTTGGCACTCGCGATTTGACTTTGGAAGAATTATCTTTTCTCAAACAGCACAAAATCCGTTCTTTCTCAATGCAGTCTATGACAATGGAATCCATGTCTGCAGCGTGCGATGGCATCATGGAAATCGCAAAGGAATGGTCTGCCTGTTACGTTTCAATATCTCTGGACGTTCTCGACCCCGCGTTCGCAAAGGTTTCAAAGCCCTCGCCAGGCGGGCTGACAACAAGAGAACTCCTTTATTTTGTCCAGCGATTGCGCATGCTAAGACACTTTTTGGCAGCCGACGTAGTGGATGCTGAGCTTTCTCCAGAGCTCGCGTCAAAGCTTCTTTCAGAGTTAGCTGTTACAAAATAGCACTATAATTCCGACGAACAAGCCCGACATCACGGAGTGAGAAGGGCATTGCATCAGAAACGCAAAGCGTTTCTGAAGTGCTCGGAAAGCTTTGCTTTCCGACATGAGGAGTGTCTATTGGCGGAGCCACGGATATGCTGTAAACTCCACTTTTCCGCAACCTTTTTAAACCAACTTCACTTCAAAGTGGGAATGGGTAGAATAAAGACTCAGTTGATCAAGCGTCTCACGTTTGAGATCATGAAGCAGGAAAGGGAGCGCTTGACAACGCAGTTTGACGAGAACAAGAAAGTAGTGGCGGAATTGCTGGGCGATGCAAGCAAGAAGATCAGGAATGCAGTTGCAGGATATTTGACCCGGCTGATGAAGACAGGCGAAGAATAAACGCTGCCCCGGGGGTGGGAGTGTGGCAGACGACAATAGTGTTTTCATTGGCAACAAGCCGTTCATGAATTATGTGACGGGAGTCGTGATGCAGTTTACGACAAACCAGGCTTCTGAGGTAACCATTAAAGCGAGAGGAAAGTTCATCTCAAGGGCTGTTGATGTTGCAGAGGTTGCTGCCAAGCGTTTTCTGGAGAATAATGTGGAAGTTAAGGACATCCGGATTAATTCTGAGGAGTTTACCAACAGCGAAGGCAGGCAGGTGCGGGTTTCAACGATTGAAATCGCAATGAAGAGGCTGTAATTCTTTCGTCGGGAGGGATGGTAACGTTTTTATACCGTAAAGCTCTCATTCTTTGAAATAGTTGTGGAAAGGGGAACTGCTTTGAGAAAAGAGGTTTTGCAGAGACTGTTCGCTGCCGTACTTATCATTCTGATAGGCATCTCAATGCCTGTTGCGGCAGACGAGCAGAGTACGTTGTCCAGGTTCTTGTTGTGGATGCAATCATGGTTTGGTTCTCCGACTGGCGCTCAGACCGGCATCTGTGGTGATAGCATTTGTGACCCGAGCGAGACTGATGCCAGTTGCGCCCAGGATTGCTGTGGTGATGGAGTTTGCGAGTGTCCAGACGAAGCATGCATTTCTAATTGCTCAGACTGCTTGTCTATTCCAGAGTTAGCGTGCCCGCAAAACACCAGCGTATGTTTTCCACCCTCAGAGAACACAACCTGCTTACAGGACACGTACCTCTGCACCTTGACTGGCGCTCTTCCTTCTGAGAATTCCCAGTTGTGCTGCCCGATTCAGCCAGTGCAGGAATTTCCAACAGATACGCCAACGCCCACATCTACAGATGCTCCAACGCTGACGCCTACTGATACTCCAACGCTGACGCCTACAGACACGCCAACACCCTCTTCAGGAGGTGGCGGTGGTGGAGGTGGTGGGTCGTTCACAAATCTTGTGTGTGTTCAGAATAATATCTGTGAGCAGGTGCGCGCGTACAAGAAAGGCGAGCTAAGCTATTACGATTTGAGATTGTGGGATGTTGTTCCGCTTGATGTTCAGGGCAGGCCCTTGCCTGTTAACCCGCAAAAACGCAACAAATACCCGACTTTTACTGCCTGTATTGAGCAGAACGTGCCGAGCAAGTTTGCCCAGCCATCGCTTTTGCTCCTGACTTTTGCAAAGCCCGTTAACGATGATTTCGCGATATTCCAGTTGCCGAAAGATTATCCGTTCGAAGAGGATGCCCAGCGCTTCTACCAGGACCGTCAAAGGTGGCTGAGCAAGGTTTCGCTGGCGAACAAGAATCAACAAATTCTGAAGGACGCGGTTAAGTTGTGTCCGGAAGAAGAGATGCCTGCCGCTGAGCATCTGGCAGCCATTTCCAGTGCGCGCTGCGAGATTGCAGAGGGGCGTGCGAAAGTGTATTGGACGCGTGGCTGGAGGCATGACAAAGTCCGCGAGGATGACCTTATCAGCAAGGAGCGGACAGGGTATGTTGTGAAGGCAGTCGTTGGCAGCGCAAGCATTCCGGACTTGTCATCTCCTGGCGATCGCGCGCAGCTTGATGCTAGCGATGTCAATGGCGGCTTTATTGATGGCGGTGCGCAGTTTGAAGGTGACGCGTCTTCTTTTGAGGAGACTGTTGTCAAGGAATTTGAGTCAAAGCAGTGGACGCTCTACCTGAAAACAGTTGCAGAAGATACTCTTGGACAAAAGCAGACTGCTCAAGCTGTCCTTACAGAAGAGGATTGCCAGAGATGTCCGTTGTATGTTGAGGCTGTTGATGGCAGTGGGCGGCTGAAGGCTTATCCAAATCCATGTTGTACTGGGCAAGCGCCTGCGGTATGCTGTGATTCAGAGCGCAAATTCTTGCAGGGCACATTGGTAGCCCAGAATTCTGGCAGGTGTTACAAGCTGACCGGGATTTTTGATGGTCCCAGAATAAACACGTGCCTTTCAGTGATGAACATGTGCGATATTGACTCGTCAACATTTTTGCGCGACAGAACCGAGCAGAGCTATCGCCAGCTTGGTTGGACGCCTGCAGGAGAGGCGTGTTCACCACCATTTAATGTCTTCACACAATCTCTTTCAGGCGATTCATTCGCGCGTTCGGTTAATGCTTGTTCTCCTGCTCCTGTTGAGTGCGAGCCTGGCGGGCAAAAGGAGATAGGAATTGACATGGGTAACTGCAAGCCGACCCGCATGACGTGCGACAATGGTCATTGGAAGATTGTCGAGGAGGGAAAGGGTCCTGAGTCAGAAGTGTGCGACGAGCAGGATAACGATTGCAATGGCAAAGTCGATGATGGCATTATCTGTTTGGGGTGTACGCCTGACGATGTGAAGGTGTGCGCGTCCAGAAATGCGCCGATAACCGGCTCTGCAATTGTTTCAACAGCGCGCTGTGTTGAGCGTGTTGGAAGGACCGAGTGGGATATGTCATCTTGCCTGCCTGTCTTTACGGCAATTGATGATATGGTGGCTCAGTCTATAGTTAAAAGGGAAAGTCCGGTGTACGCGCTTGAGCAGAGTCCGGGACAATTTGCGATTTTGACCCAGGATGGGTTTGCGCCTTCGTGTGGAGAGAATGAGTTTGCCTGCTGCAATGTTCTTGATAAGGCAACAGATGGTCCTGTTGAGTTCTCACAGATTTCCGCAGAAGTTCCTTCAGGGTACGTGAAACTGTTGTCGTATGAAGTTGACAATTGTGACAAGGGCAGTCTTGAGCTTGCCGCAAACATTCCTCCGGTTGAGCATGCTGTTGCTTTGTTCAAGCGTGGCGAGCAGGAAAATGCAGTTCCACTCGCCTTGCGTACTGAGCCGCAGTGCGCTGGCAGGGACGTGCAGGAATTGTTCGACAAGGCAACTGTTCCTCTTATCACTTATGTTGATGTGAAGGAGGGAGTTGTGCTGTCTTCTGCAGCGCGCATTCTTTCCGCGCTTGGCATTACTGCCACATTTGCAGGCGATATCGAAGGAGCCAGAGTGAGTCTGTCGAGCGCTGATGTCAAAATCAAGAACAAAGCACTCGCAGTGCTTGGACAGCCATTAAAGCTTGACGTTGAGAACTGGAAGCCAGAAATCAATGTTCGCATTTCAGCTCCGTTATTGCTGAGCAAGGGCATGGATGCGAATTCTCTTGGCTTTTACGTGCATGAAGATGGCGATTGGAAGTATGTTGGCGGTCGTCTTGAAGATGGCACGTTTGTCGTTGATTTGGAGAACATTCGTTCTTCCACAACATTCATGATTGCTGGCAGTAAATGTGATGGTTGCGAGGAAGCATACTTGCTGAAAGTGCGTGATGTTGATTCGCCTGTCTTGGTTGTGCTCGTTCATGGCTTTTACAGCAGTCCGCGCAGAAGCATGGCAGCATTGCTCAAGGAGTTTGATGATGAGCAGGTGAAGGCAGATGTTGCCGTGCTTGGTTATGCTGGAGTTACTCCTGAAAAGGCAGCGGAAGTGTTGGGCGATAAATTACGGGAGATGAAGTATGACAAGGTTGTTTTCATCGCTCATAGTCTTGGTGCCTTGGTTGTCCGCGAGTTCCTGCATGATGAAGAGCAGAAATCGGATTCATTAATTCCGAAAATTGAGGCGTTCATCATGGCAGGTTCTCCAAATACCGGCTCTTCTGTTGTTGAAAGCGCTGACGAAGTGTTTGACCTCTCAGCGCTATTGTTGCAGCAGGAAGACAATGCGCCGATTGCCGGTGTGAGAAAGGAGACTCTTGAGATGATGAGCCAGGGTTTGCCGTACGATGTTCCATCTTCGATTAAGGTGTTCTCACTGGCTGGCACGCGCGATTATCTGAATATCGGCAAATTTGCGGGCTTGCCCTCGCCGAATGATGCGTTTGTGTCAAGCCAAAGTGCGAAACAGCTTGGCAGCGCTGTTTTGTCTGATGAGTGCATGAACGTGCTTGAGCAGCCGGCTGACCACTTGCGCTTGAACAAGGCGCCTGTGCAAAGGTATACTTTGTTGTATTTCTTGCGCAAGCTGAGCAGCGAGTTCAATGACCGTGCCCCGCCTCAAATGTATGCTGTCGTGCACATTGAGGGTTGTGAGGATGGCGTGCTTGAGATTTATGGAAAGCCGGCTGAGCCAAACATTCTGCCTCCGCCGCTCGGCTGTGAAGCAGCTTCATGCGCTGATGGTGTCTGCCAGCTGGGAGAAACCTGCCCTGCTGACTGTCCTGTGAATAAGACGTGCGACATCCTGCCAAGCGTCATCTACATTCTGCTGATACTTGACCTTGTCCTGCTCATCACGTACGCCATTCGGTCGCAGGTAAAGAAGCAAGGTGTATTGCGCCCGGTCATCTATGCATTGACTGGAATCACGCTTGTCATGTTCATCGCTCACTTTATTCTTTGCCATGCTTTGTTGCCGATAGCGCTTATTGTCTTTGGCTTGATAGCAGCTGCACTGCTCATTGATGCGTATGCGAGGGCATCAAGCGCATATTATAGATGGCATTAGGATAAGCCAAAATAAGCATCGATGCTGTACGCACCTGCGCCCATTAAAGCAAGTGCGAGTGCAGCGACGGCGAGAAAGAACGGAAACTCCCAGCTGTCGTCTTCAAGATTGATGAACTTATTTTTCCAGACAAAAATGTGATAGCGTAGGGCGCCGAGCATGACAAAAAGCGGGCCGAACGCGGCTAGTTGTGTTAAGAATCCGAAGAATATGCCGAGTCCGCCGAAAAACTCGCCAATTGCCACCAGCAGCCCTATGATGGTCGGCAAGCCCATGTTTTTTGCCCATCGCGCAGGATTCCTTATTTTCATCCAGCCGTGCGCGACGAAAGTGATGCCAAGTCCGATTCTAAGAATCAGTAACGCGATGTCCGGGTAGGTTGACATGAATCATGAGATGTCCGGGCAATATAAAAAGTTACCGCATAACATATACGATTGCCGGCGGAATGTTCTTCACTTCAATTTTTTTTGAAACGTGCTTGAAATATTTTCTGAGATATGGCTCTCCTAAAGGCGAATAATGAAATTGTATGTATGCCTGTTTCATTACTTTTTTCATTTCTTTCAGGATTTTCAAGTGTGTTTTCTCCGGCAGGCCGACTAATGGCAGCCCGCTGACGATGTAGTCTGCTTCACTGACGTGTTTTGAAAGGTGCTGCGCATCTGCGTGAATTACCTTCAGTCTTTTGTCATTCAGGTTCTTGAGTTCTGTGCAGAATTCCGGGCATATTTCCAGTGCTGTGAGCTTTGCATCAGGACTCATTTTTTTCAGAATTTCCTTTGTTATTGCGCCGGTTCCCGGTCCCAGTTCCACTATGTGTTTTGCTGTTTTGAAATTTATCGGTGCAATCATGGCTTTCGCAAGCTCTGGGCTGCTCGGCATTATGGCTCCTGTCTGCCGTGGATTTTTGAAAAACTGTTTTATGAATTTGAGCATATGCATGCGAAAAAGACCAAAGTTTTTAAATGCTCGGATGGGAGATAATATATTAAGGGCCTGTAGTCTAACGGAAACTGCGGTTTCCGGAAGACCACAGGCAGTCATAAGAAACTTTACAAAGGGCCTGTAGTCTAACGGATAGGATAAGAGGCTTCGGTCAGGAGCTGCTGTGAATGCAAATGAGCTAACTCCTGCGGTGACACCTCTTGGTCTGGGTTCGAATCCCAGCAGGCCCGTAGCAGTAGAGCTTGCAGACCAGCCGAAAGATTATTATTCTTCGGCGCTGCTGAATCACGTAAGAATAGCAGAAATGTGAATGTATGAAAAGAGATGATATCGGTTTATTGTTGCTCCGCATCGGATTGGGCGGAATATTCGTATGGTTTGGCATTGACAAGTTCTTCCACCCTATACCGTGGAGCAAGTACATGCCGGAGTGGTTTTCGTCTATGTTGCCGACAGAACCTGCAACTTTCATGTATGTCATGGGTGTTTTTGAGCTCATTGTCGGGCTTGCGGTTTTGCTTGGAATTTATGCGCGGCTTGCTGCCTTGATTTCTGCAGTGTTTCTTTTGGGAATCATTGCCGGGCTTGGTCTGGTAAATGAAGTAGCTGCTCGTGATGCAAGCATTCTGATGCTCGCATTGGGAATTGCAATGCTTGGTCCAGGAAATTTGAGCATTGGTGAGAACATTTTTAAAAAGAAACGGTATGGGTGATGTAAAATGAAAAAGATTGTTGCGTTGGTTGTTTTGCTTGCACTGCTTGTCGCGTGCAAGCCAGAGGAAGTTCCACGTCCGGTCATGCAGCCGCCTTCTGTGCCTGTTGCGCAGCCTCCAGGGCAGGCTCCTCCGCCAGGGGAAGTTCCTCCAGCAGCTCCTCCTCCGCCAGTCGTGCAGCCGCCTGTTGCACCTCCGCCAGCGCAAGCTCCTCCGGATGCCCCGGCCGATTCTCAATCCGCTCCTAAAACTGTTAATGTTGACATTAAAGAATTCAAGTATCAGCCGGAAACAGTCACCATAAAGGTTGGTGATACTGTTGTCTGGACGCAGGTGGACGAGGTCAAGCATACCGTAACAATAGTAACCGGTCCTGAGAGTTTTGACTCTGGTCTTTTGTCAGCAGGAAAAACATTCAGCTACACGTTCACAAAACCAGGCACGTATGCTTATAAGTGCACACCACACCCAGGAATGCGTGGAACTGTTACTGTTGAATAAATTATTGTTATGAGAAGGTTTTACATTTCTCGTTGGAAGTACTTTGCAGGATATGCGCTTGTTGCAATACTTGTTGTGGCAAGCATCTGGGCGTATGATAAAGCGATGGATGCTCTTGGCATGATTGCTGCTGTGATTGCTGTTTTTCTCTTTGTAGTGTTCGAAGTCCTGATTCGCATGAAGCGGATTATTTTAGCGGATGCCGGATTGCAGATAGTTGATGGAATCCGGTCCAGAAAGATAACAAATGTTGCCTATGAGCACATTTCACATGTTATGGTTGAACAATCTGTACTTCAGCGCCTGCTGGGCTTTGGCACTGTGCGGATTGTAGGGAATTTTCCTGATATTTTGCTCGAAAACTTCTCTCTGCCCCGAAAGATTGAAAAAGCAATAGCTGTTAAGAGGAAAATATGAGAGTTCATAATTTCGCGAGATACGCGTTTGATTTGGCGCTGACCGTTCTCTGGATCTGGGTTCCCATGTACCAGCTTAACCTCAAGGATGCCAGATATGCGCCTGCAATCTGGGTTGTCGATGTGCTGACTCTGGCTGTCGTAATATATTTGTTGCACAGAAAAGCCGCTGACCACAAACTGCAATTCTAGAAAACGCGCTGTCCGGTTACATAAATGGTTGCCCGGGCTTCATAATGCACAAGCATTGAGATATCATTTCCAGCAGGGAATTCAAATGTTCCGCGATTAAACTCATATCCTCCGATATACGCCTTTGCTCTGTTGTGGCAGAATGCAAGCGCTTTTGCAATGGCTTCAAGCTGCTTGCGGGCATGTCCATCCGCCTCGCATCCTGCATGAAATTCTGGTGTCGACGCCATCATTTCTACTTTGTCCTTTATTTCGACTTTTTCTGCAATGTCATGGCTGGACGGTTGAGCAAAAACCACTGATACTTTTCCCATATTCACGGGCTCTCGTGGAGGATTTATAAAGCTTTTGACACATTATCTTTTTATAGTCCTCGTCTGGTCTCTTCTATATGAAACTCCGCCAGAAGCCTGATGACTTTATTGTTGAGGAAATTCCATCAAGAGAATGGAAAAAGTCAGGTAAATATCCGGTTTACAAAGTGTCAAAAGTTGGCATGACGACTTTTGCTGCAGAAAAAGTTCTTGCACAGCACTGCAGTGTTCCGTTCAAAAAGATTGGCTTTGCAGGATTGAAAGACACCCATGCCCGTACAGCTCAATATTTTTCTGCTGAAATAGACAATCCGGATTGCGGTGTTTTCAAGGAGCGGAATGTCCAGTCAGAGCTTGTTGGTTTTCTTGATGAGCCATTGCGCACAGGAGATTTGAAAGGCAACAAGTTCATGATTGTCGTTCGTGATTTGTATGAAGACCAGGTGGAAAAGGCAAAGAGAAATCTTTCACAAGTGCTGGAAGGCGTTCCTAATTATTTTGACAGCCAGCGTTTTGGCAGTCTGAAGGGAGTGCAGGGTTTTATCGCAAAGGATGTGCTGCACGGAAAGTACGAGCAGGCCGTGCAGAAGATTGTTACTGCTACAACACGCCATCAGAAAGCGAAAATCAGGGCTGTCAGAAAATTCATCAAGGCAAACTGGGGCGAATGGAGTTTGTGTCTTGATGAAGTTAAGAAAGCAGGGCTTGAGCGTACTGTTGAAGGAACGGTTGTCAGGCATCTTGTTGAGTTTCCCGATGATTTTAGGGGCGCGTTTGAGCGCACATTCAAGGGCATACGCGAGATTTTCTTTTCTGCTTACCAGTCTTTTATCTGGAATGAGTGTGTCAAAAAAGTGGTCAGGCAGAACAGCAAGGAAGTTTTCAGTGTTGAATACGAGGCTGGCAAGTTGGTTTTTCCGAGAAAATGGAACCCTGACGCGAAACTGTCAACTTTCCCGCTTGTTGCGCCTGACCTGAAAGCTTCTGAAGAGCATATGAAAATCATCGGTGACGTCTTGAAGATGGAAGGCATACAGTTGCCTGAATTTTTGACAGAACAGCATATTTTTGTTGCAAGAGAAAGGGAACTTGTGCGGAAGTCCGAAGGTCTTGTAGTTCATCCTGCGGAGGATGATGAGTTAAATGAGCACAGAAAGAAAGTCAGGATCGAATTCACTTTGTCCAAGGGCAGTTATGCGACTATTATCTTGAAGGCGTTGTTTGAAGGTTAAACGTCAAAGAGTCTGGATGTTCTGTGATTCTATGCGCATGTTCCAGGAGAAGTACAGGTTTGGCTTGATGTGCAGCAAACTGTTGCACATGCTGTTGTAAATACAGGGCATGGCGTGCATCCGCCACTGCATATGAAGCCACCTGGGCAACAAACTGACCCGCATATAACAGTTTGACAGCAGGCAGAACTGGTCGAGCATTCTGCATCGTTGCAATCAGTGCTTCCATCGCAATCATTGTCAAGACCATCATTGCAAATTTCATTAGAAGGGAATTGGTTTGGAATGCAAAGAACTTGGCTATTTGAGCATTGTGCGGTTCCAACAGCGCATACTCCCTGAGCGCCAGTATTACACGTCTGGCCGCCGATTCCTTCGTCTGTGAAGCCATCGCAGTCATCATCAAGTCCGTTGCAAACCTCTGGCGAGCCAGGGTTAATTGCTGGATTGGCATCATTGCAATCCCCGCCGCATGGTGCGGCTTGAAAGCCGTCGTTATCTTGGTCAAGGACGAATTTGCACTGCTTGCCGCAGCACTGGATGAGTTTCTGCGGTGCCAGCGAATTTCCTGAAGAAACCATGGCTGACCACCCTGTAAGGCAGTCTGTGCAGCTTTGAGCGTCTGTTCCTGGATTATTGCCAGCATCAGGATTTAGTCCTTGTGCCACAGCGCCGGTAACTCCTGGCTTGTTCAAAATAAGAAATAATCCCACAGCGAAAACAACTGCAACAATTACCAGAATTGGCAATGCTTGTCCTCTTTTGCTAATTATTAGCATAGTGGTCAATGGTATTGATATTCTTATAAATGTTTCTGAAAAATAGTTTTCTCCCGAAAAGTAACATTTGGAAATTTGTTATTTGAATTTTGGTTCTTGTGGCCACAATTGGATTACAAATCTTAATAGGCAAATGTTTATAAAGCAGTTCTGGAAAAAACTAAGTTAGATTACAGTTCCACGGGGTTGTGATCTAACTTGGTTATGATGTGTGGTTTGGGACCACATCGTCCCGGTTCAAATCCGGGCAGCCCCATGGCGAAGTTTTTATAAAGTGCATTTCGTCAGGGAATAATATGCCAAAAAAGGATGAAACCACTCAGGGAATTACTGTAAAGAAAGACGCAGACATGTCTGAATGGTACACTCAGGTTATTCAGAAGGCAGAGCTTGCAGAGTACACTGGCGTTTCTGGCTGCATGATTTACCGGCCAAGAGTCTATTCTATCTGGGAAAAATTGCAGGCGTTCTTTGATGGCGAAATCAAAAAGCTGGGCGTGAAGAACTGTTACTTTCCATTATTAATTCCTGAAGCGCTGCTGAAGAAGGAAGCGGAGCACGTTGAAGGTTTTGCTCCGGAAGTCGCGTGGGTGACGCATGGTGGTCATTCTGAGCTTGCAGAGCGTCTGGCAGTCAGACCAACTTCTGAGACAATCATGTATGATGCTTATTCGAAGTGGATTCGCAGCTACCGCGACCTGCCATTGAAACTGAACCAGTGGAACAATGTCGTGCGCTGGGAATTCAAGCATCCAGTTCCTTTCCTGCGAGGCAGGGAATTCTTGTGGCAGGAAGGTCATACTGCTTTTGCTGACAAGAAGGGAGCCGAGAAGGAAGTTTTGGACATCTTGGAACTCTACCGTCGCGTTTCTGAGGAGATGCTTGCTGTTCCTGTCATCAAGGGCATCAAGAGCGATAATGAGAAGTTTGCCGGCGCGGATTACACAACTTCTGTTGAGACAATGGCGCCGAGCGGCAAGGCGGTACAGTTTGCTACAAGTCATCATCTTGGTCAGCGCTTTGCAAAGAGCTTTGAAATTTCATTCCTTGACGAAAAAGGCGAGAAGGCTTTGCCCTATCAGAACAGCTGGGGTTTCTCGACCCGTTCCATCGGCGCAATGGTTTTGTTCCATGGAGATGACAAAGGATTGATTATTCCGCCAAAAGTCGCGCCTTTGCATGTTGTGATTGTTCCCATCATGTTTGAAGATACAAAAGAAAAAGTGATTGCAAAGGCTCACGAAGTTGCAAAGCATTTGCAGAAAACAGGCATTTCAGTAGAAGTTGACGACCGTGACAGCTATACGCCTGGCTGGAAGTTCAATGAGTGGGAGATGAAAGGTGTCTGCATCAGAATTGAGATTGGTCCAAAGGATTTGGAGAAGAATCATGCGGTCGTGGTAAGAAGAGACCTTGGCAAGAAGGAGTTTGTCAAACTGTCAGACCTGCCGGCTCATGTTCCAAAGGAATTGGAAAAGATGCAGAACGATTTGTATGACAAAGCCAAAAAGCAGTTGGACGCAAATTCTGTTCACGTCACAGCATGGACGGACTTTGAAAAAGCGGTAAAAGAGAAAAAGCTGGTTTATGCTCCATGGTGCTGCACTGCAGAATGTGCCGAGCATATCAAATCAGCGACAGAGGGCGTCAAGTGCTTGAACTTGCCTTTTGACCAGTCAGCGCCTAAGGAAAAATGCGTGAAGTGTTTGAAAAACGCACCGCATGTGGGAATTTTTGCGAAGTCATACTAATATGAAATACTTGATTTGTGCACTTATATTTTTAGTCGCTTGTGGTTATTCGTTAGGCCCTTCAGGAGCAGCAACTGCTTGGGCGGAATTGAATAATGCTCAAAATGTGTCCGCCGGTGCAGGAATTTTTGTTGAGGCCCCTGGTGGACTTTTGCTGAAACTTAATGTTTCTAATTTGCCGCCTGGCGTTCATGCTCTCCACATCCACGAGGTTGGAAAGTGTGAGCCGCCTGATTTCAAGTCTGCTGGTGCTCATTTTAATCCAGAGGGCAAAAAGCATGGCCTGAAAAATCCTGAAGGGTCACATCTTGGCGATTTGCCTAACATTGTTGTTGGGGAGAATGGTTCTGTCCAGGTTGAAATTCTGATTAAAGACAAAAGCTTTCTGAATAATCCTGGCGGCACTGCATTGGTCATTCATGAAAAGGCAGATGACGAAATTACAGACCCTGCTGGCAATTCTGGTGCGAGAATAGCTTGCGGCGTGATTATTCGTAATATAATGGGACGTTATTCCTGACTTGGTCTAAAATGCTCAAAGCAGACATGCACATGCACGCGATTGGCGACCCTGAAGATACCTATCTGACGCATACTCCTGAGCAATTGATTGACCATGCTGCAAATCTCAAATTTGATGTTCTTGCAATTTCTTGCCACGGAAAGGTGTTGTTTTCAAAAAAGCTTGAAGCGTACGCAAAAAAGAAGGGAATTTTGCTGATTTCTGGCGCAGAAGCGAACATAGAGAAAAAGCACGTGTTGATTTTCAATATCACTGACAAAGAGCGTGAGAGCTTGAAAACATTTGATGATGTCAGAAGATTGAAGAAAAAGAAGGACATTCTTGTTATCGCTTCGCACCCGTTCTTTCCGCGCCCTGATTGCCTTAAAGAGCAGTTAATCAAGAACATTGATATTTTTGACGCGATTGAGATTTCGCACTTTTACATAAGAGGGTTTGACTTCAATAAAAAAGCGATAAGAGTTGCAAAGAAATACAGTAAACCGTTGATGGCATTGTCAGATTCCCATTTCTTGTGGCAGTTAGGTAAAGTGTACACGAGGGTGGATGCAAAGAAGAACATGAGGGATTTTTTCAAAGCGGTCAGGAACGGAAAAGTAGCGCCAGTTCATCAGCCGATGAAGCTTGGAGAATTCTTCGTGGAATTATACTGGATTGCCACCACTACCTTTAAGCCGAAAACTTTATATACTACTCGTATACAATAAGCGACAAGAGGTTAATGATTCTCAAGGGGTTTTATTTATGGAGAATGAACTAAAAGTGCAGAAAGGAACAACCACAGTAGGTATTGCGTGCAAGGATGGCATCATATTGGCTGCCGACAAGCGTGCAACTGCCGGCTTTATAGTCAACAAGAAAACGCAGAAGATTCACAAGATTACTGATTTTATGGCAGTGACCATGGCAGGGCTCGTATCTGATGCCCAGTTATTGGTCAAGCTTATCAGGGCAGAGGTCAAGTTGAAGGACTTGACTACCTTGAGAACAAGTACTGTCAGGGAGACCGCAAACCTGCTTGCAGGCATGTTGTACATGAACTTGCGGAAGATGTCAATGGTGCCGGGCATTGTGAGCTTTTTGCTTGGCGGTGCTGATAGTGAAGGTCATCATTTGTACGACCTTGGCATTGATGGCAGCGTGACAGAAGTTGATGATTATGTTTCAGATGGTTCTGGAAGCGTTTTCGCGTTGGGCGTTCTTGAGGCGCTTTACAAGAAAGGCATGTCTGTTGACGAGGGTGTCAAGGTTGCGGTGAGGGCTATTGGTGCTGCATTGCAGCGTGATGTTAACACCGGAAACGGTATTGACGTCATGGTCATTGACAGCAAAGGCGTCAGAATGGTTCTGGAGAAGGACCTCAATATTAAGATTGAAGTTTAAGCCCATAATTTTCTGGGCGATTCTAACATGGCAGAGATAATAAAGGAAATTTTGAAGTTTTTACCCGCTGACAAAATCAGCGATGCAGCATTCGAGGCAGCTAATATAGTCCTCTATACGAAGGATAAGGAGTTTTTCTTGAACAATGAGGGGCTTATCCGTCAGGTTGTCAACGAGTTCAAGAAGCGCATTGAGCTTAGACCAGATCCAAGCATTACTATGAGCCAGGAAAAGGCGGAGAAAGAAATCCGTACGATTATGCCTGAGGAGGCTGGTGTTTCACAAGTTCTTTTTGATGCCGAGCGTTCGATTGTGATAATCGAGGCAGAAAAGCCAGGTCTTGCCATTGGCAAGCAGGGTTCCTTGTTGAGGGAAATCCGTGAGAAAGCATTGTGGGTGCCGATGGTCAGGCGAACTCCTGCATTGCACTCGCAATTGATTGAAAACATTCGCGCGGTGTTGTACGAAAACTCTGAGTACCGGAAGAAATTCCTTGATAAGGTCGGTCATCGTATTTATGATGGCTGGCTGCGCGAGAAAAAGAATGAATGGATTAGAGTCACTCATTTGGGCGCTGCCCGCCAGGTTGGCAGGAGTTGTATTTTCCTGCAGACGCCTGAGTCGAGAATTTTGCTTGATTGCGGAGTAAACGTTGCAGGAGAGGGTGTTGATGCATATCCGATTCTTGACGCGCCTGAATTCAACATTCAGCAGTTGGACGCCATCATTTTGACGCATGCTCACATCGACCATTCCGGCTTTATTCCATACTTGTACAAGATGGGCTACAGGGGACCTGTCTACTGTACTGAGCCGACAAGAGAGGTTGCTTCCCTGTTGATGCTCGATATGGTCAAGATTATGAAGTCTGAGAACAAGGAGCCGATTTTTGATACTGATGATGTCAAGGAGTTTGTCAAGCACTGCATTACTTTGAGCTGGGAGGAGGTCTCAGACATCACGCCAGACGTAAGGCTCACTTTGTACTGTGCAGGGCACATTCTCGGCAGTTCAATGGCGCATTTGCACATTGGCAATGGCCTGCACAATCTGTTGTATACTGGCGACTTGAAATATGGCAAGACACCTTTGCTTGACCCTGCCCACACAATCTTTCCAAGACTTGAAACAGTCATCATGGAGGGCACGTATGGTGGCAAGATGGACATTGGCATTCCAGCAAAGGAATCTGACGACTTGCTGTGCAATTACATTAAGGAGACGCTTAAGCGTGGCGGCAAGGTGCTGATGCCCGTGCTCGGCAGTGGTAAGGCGCAGGATGTTATGGTTATGATTGAGGGCATGGTGCGGCGTGGCGAGCTCGAGCCAGTCCCGGTGTATATAGATGGCATGGTCTGGGATATTACTGCTATCCATACTGCTTATCCGGAGTTTTTGAACGCCATATTGCGCAAAATGATTTTCCACAAGGACCAGAATCCGTTCCTGAATCCTATTTTCAAGCGCGTTGGCAGTGCCAAGGAGAGAATGCAGGTTATAGAGGAATCAGGTCCTGCTGTTGTCATGGCAACCTCTGGCATGCTTGTTGGCGGTCCTTCTGTTGAATATTTGAAGCATTTTGCTGACAACCCAAAGAACAGCGTGATTTTCACGTGTTACCTGCCTGAGGGAACTCTTGGCAGGCGTGTCTTTGGCGGCGATAGAGAGCTGATATTCAAGAATGGCGCAAGGCAGGAAGTCATACCTATCAGGCTGGAGATAGTAAAAGTTGCCGTGTCTGACCATTCTGACAGAAAACAACTGATGAATTTTGTCTTCAAGTGCAGTCCGCGCCCGAAGAAGGTCATCGTGCAGCACGGTGAAAGCTCTAAAGTGCTTGACCTTGCCTCAGCTATTCATAAGCTCGGCAGGATTGAAACTGTTGCGCCAAGGAACCTGGAGACTGTTAGAATTAAGTGATTTTCTGTTAGTATACATGCCAAATACCAAAAGGTTTATATACTTGCTTATATTAAGTACTGTTGAGTGACTAAAATGGACGCTACGAATCTTTCAAGGCGACAGTTTTTGGGGGCATCAGCTGCCACAGCATTATCGGCTTCTTTGGAAAATCTTGTTCACGCACAACCCATTCCTAAAGTGGACTTGTCATTAATGCTTGCAGCGCTCAATGCGCTGAACGCTAAACAGGACAAGCGTGAAAAAGCTCCTACCAATGGCGCTCTGAAAGACGCTGAGAAGGAAGTTATTGGTGTTTTTGAAAAGGATTACAAGGCAAGAAAGCCCGAGTTTGCTGAAACCTTGCTGAAAGGTGCAGGCGAGCAGAAAGGGGCTACAAGATACGTCATGTTGAGGGATGCTGCAGATATTTCATCTGAGAATTTCAAACTTTCTACTACTTTCAAGGCCATAGAGAAATTGGCAGAGAACTATGATGCCAAGCTTGAGCCCATTGTTTCAGGCGCGCTGAAGGCGTCTAAAAGCAAGGCGAAGAAGCCTGATCAGAATGCAGAGTTCACTCAGTTTGGAATCGATGTGACTGAGCTTTCTTTGAAATGGAATGATTTTGACGCTGCCTACAAGGCGATTACAGAAGCAAAGTCCACCGCAGGAAAATCCGGTGACAAATCATTGGTTGAGCGGGCTAATGAGCTTGATAAGGAAGTTTCAGTGATTAAGAAGGAATTTGACGATTACAGAAAGGCAGAAGCCGAATTGTCAAAGATACAGCCGGCAGATACTGTTGGCAATCCTAAATTGCAGGCTGATTTTGAGAAATACAGCCTTGTTGTAGGTAAGTGGAGTTGTTTCCAGGAAAACAAGTGGGACATTGGTATGTACATGCTCAGAATTGGCGCAGACAAGGACCTTCAGGAAATAGCCAAGAAGGAGATAGCGCTTAAGGAAGAGAAAGTGAAGCCAACCGCTGAAAACTTCTACGATTTGGCTGAATCATGGTATACTAAATTCCAGGGCACCCGCGAACCACGCGACAAGAACCGATATCTTGGCAGAGCGTGGAACTGGTACGACAAATCACGTGAATCCGCCACTGGATTGTTCAAGACGAAAGTAGAGAAGCGAATGGGAGAGATTGAGAAGCTTGGTGGAAGGAAAGGTTCGATTGATTTGTTGAAGATGATTGATCCGATGAAGGATGTGGTGGCTGGAGAATGGATTTTAGAAGGGCAGTCACTAATTTGCAAAAATATGGTGCCTCGTGCAAGAATCATGCTTCCTTATATTCCTCCTCAAGAATATGACTTGACGCTTGTTGTTGAAAGAAAAGAAGGAGTAGATGCGCTTATTGTAGGACTGGCGTCAGGTCAGCGTCAATTTGTACACGAACTTGATGGATATAGTTCAGATGGTCACATCTCTGGATTTGAGTATCTTGATGGTAAGTCACCTAATGTGAACACAAGCGGAACAACAAAAGGACCAATATTCACAAACAATAAAGTCAGCACGGTTGTTTACTCAATCCGCAAAGGGCGTATTGCGATAACAGTAGATGGCATCCAAAAACTCAATTGGCAAGGAGATTTCAATCAACTCTCAGTGCGTGAAGATTACAATGTTCCCAGTAAAGAAGCATTATTTTTGGGAGCTTTCTCAAGTAAATATTCTGTTTCCAAGGCAAACTTGACGCCTTTTGTTTCTTCTGATGTGGGGAAAAAGTTAAGATAGGCACTCCAAGTTTAAGTCGCTAAAAAAGACCGCGTGTTTTGGGCATAACTAAAGTAGAAGTGTGTTGACGTGTTCGTGAAATGTAAGCGACATGATGATTTTTCCAACTACTTTTTTACCATATTGAGTGCGGATCAAATCTATTATGAATCAACAGATTTGATTACACATTCAGAAAGAGTTTTTTTGCATGCTTTAAATGGTATTATTATGTTTTGTTGTTGTAAGACGTGACTATATGATCATAAGTTCCTATGGTAAGACGCAAAATTGCAAGGAGGCGTTTAGGGTCAAAAAGATCTCCCTTAGTAATCAGCGCAATCTTATCATAGTATTCCGCAAGGTCGTGATCCATGATTTTATTTTCACCAGATTGCAGAGTTTCTATGTATCCTTCAGGAATCTCACGATAAAAATGACCTGGATAAATTAACTGTTTAGAGTTAGATGAAACATAAAGTCGGGCCAATAACGGATCCGTTAGCGCGTGATGATCAACAATGTGCACCTCAGGACCTGCATAATAACCAAGAAATCCTACATTTTTGTGAATGGCTAGCTTTGTTCCGGACGAGTGTAGCTTTTTTCCTTCTTCAGCCCAAAGATGAGTAGGTTCATCTTGTGTTGCAGTAAGCAGTCCTGCGGTTTGATAATAATATCCGCGCTCGTCAGTGACGTTACCATACCCAACAATTTCATTAACCGTGTTTCCAAACAGCGGACGGTTTGTACCGTAATTTAAGTTGCTAAAGACCGTTGGATAAGGCGAAGAAAAGCCAATAAGAGCGATGATCAGTATACATGGAATAAAATGATAGGCTTGAAATCTTCGCGGAAGTGCCACGGCAATTAAACAAACCGCGACAACCACAACCGCCGATAAGAGACGACCACTCATAAAATCCCCTCCGACTTTAATGATGTAAAGCAAATATAAGAGAATTCCACCAGCAACAGGGACAACAGGTGCAGAAGATTCACGTTTAATAAAGAATGCGATAGCGACTGCCAGTAAAATCGAAATCAGTGTAATAGGATCAAATTGGATCGAATGTACGAAATATTTTATACCTTGTTCTGCCAATACGATTGCAGAAACGCCCGTGTTTAGTTTGGCATAAGCGGTGTTAGGAAAAAGAAATCCATAATAGAACAGTGAGAATGCTTCCCATGCGAGGAATGGTAAAAAACCAAGCCCAACAACCCACAACTTTCTCCAGTCTTTTAGAGCTACCACTTGATGAACTAGAGGTGGGAGGAAAATAAGGATGGTATCCATGCGGTTCAGAGTTCCAAGTGCAGCAAGGAGCGATAATGAAAAGAGCTTCCTGGCAGAAAGTTCAAATTTAAGATATACATAAAGAAACGCAACCAAAATTAAATGAGTCAAAGGATTCTCTAAACCTGATGTGGAATAGTCAACAAATGCCTTCGAAAACGTAAGGATAAGCACGCCTATTATGGCGTGTGAAGGAGATACTGGAATTTTCCATGAAAAGAAGACGACTGTTGCCAAAGAGATAATGATTGAGACAATCATGCTTGAAATAAAAATTTCGTGTGTGAAGAAATAGACAGCCGATAAGAGAAACATCCATAACGGATGTGTATAGGCTTGAACACGTTCATCAGTATTCCACGTCAATCCATAACCATGGATGAAATTATCCACGGTTCGAAACGTGATATACGCATCGTCTGAAACCCATGCTGTTCTGATGAGTACTGTACCGAATAGGAGGATGACGATAGCAAGTAAAACCCACATTCCTATCTTTCTATATTTACTCTGCAACTTTTCACTCTGTTTTTTTTTGGGAAATGACTCTTTTAAATATAAACATTACTTATTCGCTCGCAATGTGTTATATTTTTGCTTTATATTGCCTCTAAAAAATTTCGTGCCATTAAATGAATGAATCACTAGTAGAATATGCTTCCAGAGATCAATTCTAGAATGTTAAAAACAGACGCAATATATCTCCTACAGGTCTTGCAAATACGTGGTCGTGACCTAATACGCTAAAAAAATTGATTACGATCGATGCTGTGATAAATATAAAGAATGTCGCAATTAGTACTTTGATCTGTTTCTTTTGCTTCAACCAAAAAATAAAAGGCAATGAAAACAAAAGAATTATCGGAAGTACCTCGCGTGAGGCGTAACTATATTCATCTCTTCCAAAAGCCACCGTAAAGAATAGTAAGAAAATTATTACCAATGTTAAACATAAAACTCCGAGTTGCCAGTCTTCTTTGATAAGGTAATAAAATCCGATAACGGAAAATATTAAAAACGGAGCAAATGCAAAAAGTCCATGCACCTCAGAAAACAATACGTGCCAGAACTGTTTGAATATTTCAAAGTGAAATCCGGCCGGTATAGAGAATTGAAACATGCTGCCAAACAGAATACTATTAGCTGAAAGCTGTATGATACTGAATGATCCGAATGGAATGCAGAATTCAACAGCGCCTTTATATTGTCTTTTCAAGGTCAAGTACGCCACCAGTACACCAGCCAGCAAGGCCATGGGATATTTCATAAAAAAGGCCAAACCCATTAAAAATCCGGCTAAAGCGTATCTCTTTTTGACGAGTATGCAATAAAGACTGATTATTAGTAAAGATGATGTATATGCCTCGGTAAAGGCGGATCTTGAATAATGCCAAAGTGGAGTGGAAAATGCAAATAGTCCAGTGATGAGTATTGATAACATTCTTCTCTTAGAATAAAATAATAATAAAAGAAATAAGAAATACATCCCTGTAAGAGCGACTAGACATGTCAAGATGATTGCTGCTGGTTCTAAATACTCTGAGTGAGCAAATTGGAACAACAATAAAGAACTTAGCAGAGGCAAACCAATTGGATGGAATGTATATTCACTATACCCTGTCAAATCAAACTCTTCCTTTCCAGGAACTCTGTTAAGCGATGAAGTGAATATTTCTCTCCATCTAACAAAACTACTTCCTTTGACGAAAACAGTATGGTGGTCTCCTTCCCATCCAAGAAATCTTGCACCCATGTCATCAGTTCGGTTTAGTCGTACTGCCTCATAGTTGTTCCAGAGATCGAAATCATGGTCTTCCACAAGACTGTTCACAATAATCAAATAATGCGGCTCGTCACCAGAATACACTTTAGGAAGCTCTATATAGAAATTTGCCAGCTTTAATGGTGGGTTCAAATGAATAAAAAGAGGTGATAAAAAGATTATGGCAAAAATCACACCCAACACTATGTGTGTGTTATTGGAGTTTTTCGTTTCTGTCTTCTTCATATCAATTCCCTTCGCAAACAGCAATCTTTAAGTATTTAAGTTTTCGCAAGGTTTCTATGCGGCAGACACAATTCGCTCGAAATAGTGCTCCTTATTTTGCACTTTTAATTCTTGCTGTGGCTTTCACATCACCACTCTTCAAAAATCTGCATAACACTGGTGCAAATGATTGGGATTATTTCTGTTTTTCAAATGAAGTTGCAAGAGAAACAATCATGAAATACCATCAATTCCCTTTATGGAATCCTTTTGCTGCAGGTGGGTTGCCATTGCATGCAAATCCACAGTCTGCCTTTCTTAGACCGGCATTTATTCTCTCCTTGTTCTTTGGCTGCGTAATCGGGCTTAAGATTGAGGTTCTTCTTACAGTAATGGCGGGAATGATAGGTATGTTCTTGTTGGCAAAGCATTACAAAATGCATCCGATAGCTGGAGTTCTCACTGCTTCCATATTTGGACTTTCAAGCTTTTTTTCATTACATATCGCAGAAGGGCACGCGACTTTTTTCGCCTTCTATTTATTGCCTTATATTTTTCTTTTTTATCTTAAATCCCTTGATCAAGAAAGGAATATGTTATACGCCGCAATTTTTATAGTGCTTGTTATATTTGCAGGTGCTGCTTTCAACGTGTTGCCCCAGGCATCAATCTTTTTACTCACATATGGCATATTCAGTGCTTTTCAAAAGAAAAATTTCTGGCCAATTCTGAGTTTCGTTTTTATTTTCTTGATAGTTTTCTTCTTGGGTTCTATCAAGATCATTCCAACTCTCGAGTATCTCTTCGAACATCCACGCCCCATGGAGTCCAGTGAAGTAACGCCAATCAAAGGGATTTACCACGTTTTTCTCAATCGAATTCAAGTTCTGGGTGCGCATCATATGGAACCACAAACATGGGGTTGGCATGAATTTGGTGCGTACACAGGTATTTTCCCTCTGATTCTTTTCATGATTGGCTTATGGTATTTCTGGAAAAAAGAAGTTGCTTTGATACTTTCAGGAATCTTTGCATTTTTTATTTCATTAGGAGATTTTTCTCCAATTTCTCCATGGCATTTGATGCACAAAATGCCTCTTTTAGAATCATTGCATGTCCCTTCACGTTATATCGTAATATTTATATTCTGTCTGGCCATTGTCTGTGGACTTTCTTTGGATATGATTTTAAAGAGTATAGGCAATCGAAAATCAAAATACTTGCTTTTAGCAATTTTAGTTTTTGTAATTATTGATTTATTATCAGTTAACAGTAAAACATTCACGCAGGCATTTCCAAATCAACGGCAAAATATTTTACGGAACGTTGATTTTCAACAAATGAATGGTCCACTTGCAAATACGGATGCTAGTAGTGCAATGTACTTTAATTTGCTGGCAAACAGAGGAATTTTAAATGTTTATGAACCGGTTCCTCATCAAACATTCGCTAAAGGATTAGAGGATCAACATTACAAAGGTGAAATTCATCTGGACAGTGGAGGCAACACTTCCTATCGGTATTGGTCTCCCAATAAGTTAATTGTTCGTGTTCAAACGGAAAATTCCACCAGAGTGGTAATTAATCAGAATTTTGACAAAGGATGGCGCGTGAAAGGCGGTGTAGCAGAGGATTTTAATGGGTTATTATCCACAAATGTGTCCGCTGGAACTAAAGAGGTCGAATTCTACTATCTTCCTGTGAGTTTTGTCATTGGTGCTATTATTTCTTTAATTTCGGCAGTATGCGTATTTTTGCTTCTGGCTAGTAAGAGCATATATGAAAGATTGAAAGGTCGATTACGCAAGTAATCGTTACAAAAAGTTTTTAATACGAACTGTTCTGCTCCGAGAAATGAACAATTCTGCGCTGGATGTCGTCGTACCTGTATACAACGAGGAAGATGTTTTAGAAAAGAATGTGTTAACAGTATACAAATTTCTTGAGAAGAGCGTTTCTATACCATGGCAGATTGTCATTGCGGATAATGCGTCCACAGATCGCACACTGGATATTGCCAAAAACCTGTCAAAAAGGTATGAACGAATACGTTACATTCATCTTGATGAAAAGGGCAGAGGCAGGGCTTTAAAGCGTGCTTGGAGCGAAAGTTCAGCCGATATTATGTGTTATACGGACGTCGATCTTGCATATGATTTGGAAGCGCTTCCTCGTTTAATACAAGAAATTCAGAAGGGACATTCGATTGCTACCGGCAACAGATACGACAATCGCTCAAAAATGGACAGGGGACTGAAGAGAACCATATTGTCGTATGGTTACAAAACTCTTGCCCGCTGGATTTTGAAAACGCAACTACATGATTTTCAGGGAGGGATTAAAGCCATCACTAAAAGCGTTAGGGCTGAGGTTTTGCCTAAAGTTCAGGATACAAAGTGGTTTTTCGATACTGAATTGTTGGTTTTGGCAGAAAAAATGGGACATCCTATTGTCCAGATTCCAGTTTCTTGTCGGCAAGGCAAGCAAACGAAAGTTGCTATCTGGAGTACGGTAAATGATTTTCTAAGAAATTTGTTCAAGTTGCGGAGCAGGCTTAAAGCCGAGCGTTTGCTCTAACTATTTGCTGTTTCAGGTAAGCAAACAAAAAAGCTTTTAAGCCATAGCTGAATCGTATTTGTATGGACCCATATGAAGCCATTCCAGAAGGGTATTATCTCAAAGTCATGACTGAAGGGTGGCGTGTACAGAGGTTCTGGCACAGGCATAAGTTCTCCGAGATTTCTGCGCGTATTCCTGATGACCCTAACATCACAATTCTGGACGTTGGCTGCGGTCCTGGTGGTTTTTTTTATCAGCACAGGAAGAAAGCAAAAGTGAAAATCGGAGTGGATTTTGCCAAGTCACAAATAAAGTATGCAAAAAAAGTGATGCCTGATGTTAAGTGGGTGTGTGCGAATGTGGAAAAGGCAGGTTTACCCAAAGCGGACTATGTTGTTTTTTCCGAAGTTTTGGAGCATTTGTCACCAAAAACCAAGATACTTAAAAGTATTCATAACGTTCTTAAGAAAAATGGGAAGTTGATTCTGACGACTCCCAATTATGCGAGTTTGTGGCCTTTTATTGAAAAAATGTGGGACATGGTGAGTCCTGTTAAATATGAAGAGCAGCATATAAACCCGCAAACGCCGAAGACTTTGAAGAAGCTGGTGGAATCAAGTGGATTTCGTCTTACTGAGCTAAAAACAATATTCCTTTTTACGCCATTTGTGGCGTTTATATCTGATGATTTGGCAATGCGACTAGCGAATCTTGAGAGAAAAATGACTGGTCCATTAGGGTGTGTTATGATTGCCGTTTGCGAAAAGAAATGAGCTTTCTGCCAAATTCCAAATTTTTAAATAGGGTCGTGGGTTTTCTATGCACATGTATGATGATACAACAGTTGTAATACCAACGCTTAACGAAGCCAAGAATATTGGCGTTCTTCTGAAAGTTCTTGAAAAGCGCTATGATGAGATTTCTGTTATAGTGGCTGACGATGGCAGTAAGGATGGTACCCAGGAAGTTGTAAGGAAATTTTCAAAGGCGAATAAGCACATCTTTTTGCTTGACCGCTCTGGAAAGCCAAAAGGTCTCACGGCCAGTGTTCTTGATGGCGTGATGCACGCAAAAACCAAGTTTTTGGTTGTCATGGATGCGGATTTGCAGCATCCACCCGAAGTCATTAAGGCAATAGTTCATGAACTTAAGAATGGTGCTCCTGTTGCGGTGGGCACAAGGATCGAGAAGCCAGATGATTGGGGTTTTTTCAGATTTCTCGCATCCGACTCGGCAGTCTGGCTCGGTCGTCTTCGTTTGCGACTGGGTGGAGCATATGCCAGAGATGTCGTTTCTGGATTTTTCGGTGTCAACGCCAAGTTGTTTAAAAATCAAATTGAATCGCATGCTCGTCGCTTTGTCCCTGAGGGCTACAAAGTATGCCTTGACCTATTGAAAACATTGCCAAGAAAGACGCATGTTGCAGAAGTTCCCTATTCATTTGAACTGAGGAAAGAAGGTGTGAGCAAGATGGGAACGCGACAGATTGTGGCGTATATTAAATCATTATTGACGTGAATTCTTTAACTTCTGGAGAGAAGCAGCTTCCAGACTCTGAACCGTAACTCCGCCAATCTGAACACATAATCCGTTATCGTCCGCATCAGCTTCACTTTGCTCGCCTTGCGCTCTATCCATTTGACAGGTAACTGATATATTCTGTAGCCGGAGTGCTCTGCAAGCATGAGCAGTTCTGTATCAAAGAAGAATTTATTGTCTTTGATGTGTGGCAGTATTGAGCGTACAACAGATGTCCTAAAAAGCTTAAATCCGCATTGAGAGTCTATTACTTTTGTAAATGGGAAAAATAGATGGATAAGTCCATTCCAGCCGCGCGAGATTATTTCACGCTTAAGAGACCTTTCAGTTGTGCGTGAATTGGATAAACGGTTGCCGATTGCAATATCAGCTCTGCCTTCCATTATTTCATTCAAGCATTTCGGAAACGCTTCTAGTTCTGTTGAAAGGTCTGCATCCATATAACTCAGAATTGATGCTTTGCTTTCCATCCATGCCATTTTAAGCACTTTTGCGCGACCTCTTTCTGGAATGTGTTTGAAGACAATTCGCTTGTATCTTTTGCTTAATGCAGTTCCTATCTCAACAGTTTTGTCGGTTGAACCATTGCTGTATAGAACTATCTTCCATGGTATTTTGCAATTCTTGTCGAGAAAATTATGCAATATTGTTGCGTTCTTCTGAAGAACTTCTTCCTCGTTCAACATTGGGATGATGATTTCAACGCTGTGTTTCATGTTTGACAATCTCCTGCGCAAGCGCTACTGACCTGTCTATGCTGCGTTCTGGGTATGAGTTGAACATTCCTGCTACATAAAGATTTTGGATTGGTGTAGTTACTGGTACGATGTGCTCTTGGATTCCCATGTGGTATATGAGACCTGCTGACGGCATGCGGAACACCTTGTGCCAGCGTACTTCCTGCTTGCCAAAAAGGTCCTCGATTTGGGCATTATATTCATTCCAGACTTCTTCATCGCTCATTTTCCAAATCTTGCTTTTGCTGTCAGGATAGCTGGCAAAATAGACTAAATGGTCGCCTTCATAGTTGCTTGGGTTGACGAAATCTGTCTGTTCGATGACAGCTCCGAAGTGAACATTTGCGAGAATGTTAGTCCAGTAATAAGGAGTCAGCGGTTTGCTCAGTCCAACCAGCACGCAGCACGCTCCCTGATACTCCAGTTTTCGCAATGTGCCGGCATATTCTTCGGGAAGCTTGACAAACTGCATTAAAACGTGTGGCGGCAATGTTGAAACAATGGTTTTTGCCGTGATTTCATGCTCTTTCTGGTGGTTGTAAATTACCGTGACCTTTCCAGGCGCAATTTTGACGGATTTGATGGTTGCCTGGCAGACAAGTTTTCCGCCCTGCTTTCCTATTCCCTCGGCCATCGCCTGGGTCAGCATCTGGAATCCTCCGCGGACATAGCCCAAACGCTCGCCTTTGATGTTTCTGTCGTTTCTCAATCTTAGTCTTTCAATCAGCCAGGCTGCAGAAATTCTTCCAAGGTCGCTGCCGAACTTTGCGGTTAGCAGTGGTTTGAAGAGGCGCTCATATGTCTCCTTGTTGCTGTATTTGACGAGAAATTCCTCTGCGCTTGTGTGGTCGTATTTTGGATAGTCTTTTTCCTTGATGCGTTTTATTTTCACCATGAGGCGCACGAGTGCAATTTTGTTCTTCAGGCTGAGCGGCTTGAAAGTTAGAAGGTCAAATGGTGTTGTCAGGCGGTAAAATTCGCCGTTTTCGTGGAAAGCAGTGGTAGCATATTTCCAGTCTACAGTCACGCCTAATTCATTGCAGAGCTCAACAGTTAATTTGTCGCGTGGAAAAATGTGGTGATAGAAGTCATCTACCCAGTATGATTTAATTTTGGTCGCATGAAGCGCGCCTCCTGGTCTTTCTGATTTCTCAAGAAGCAGAACTTTCTTGCCGAGCTTGCCGAATTCGTATGCCGCAGCTAAGCCGGCAACACCAGCCCCTAAGACCACCACGTCCCAAGATTCCATCAAATCTTGGGAACTGCAGGTGTTTTTAAAGTTTGCTGTTGTGAATCGCAAGCTTAATAAAACGCTGTATCACCCAAGCACCCAATGTTGGAAATTGGGTGGGTTGTACTATGGTATTTGGCCAGCCTTATATTGGGAGCACTGGCTTTTCCCATAACGTATGTCTGTTTTTCGCAGTTGCCTGACCGTGGTTATTCTGTTGCGCGTATCGTTGGGCTGTTTTCCGCTGGCTGGCTTATCTGGCTTCTTGGCACGTTGGGCATCTACATGCATATCGCGACAATGATTTCGGTAGTTGTCCTTGCAGGCATTTCTGGATACGTTTTTGTCCATCAAAAGAAGGAAATCAAGGCGTTTCTTCAGCAAAAGAGAAATGCGCTTCTGGTTCTCGAAATAGTCTTCCTGGCATCTTTTGTCGCATTTTCAGCTGTGCGCGCATTGTCGCCAAGCATTTATGGTGCGGAAAAGTTCATGGACATGGCGATTTTTGACACTGCACTAAGGGCCGAGCGTCTGCCATTAGGCGATATCTGGAATGCCGGACAGCCAATGAAATATCACTGGTTTGGGCATATGTTGCTGGCGTTGTTTTCGAAAGGCATAGGCATTCCACGCGAGATCGGTTATAATCTCTCTCTGGCGTTTCTTTTTGCATTGTCTGCGATGATAGCGTTCAACATTGGTCTTACGTTGACAAAGCGCTGGTGGCTTGCATTGCTTGGGCTGTGTTTTGTTGTTGTGTTTGGAAATCTGGCTGGCTCGATGCAGCTTGTCGAGGGAGACTGGCAGGGCTTTAACTCATGGAATCCGACCCGTGTGATTGACAGTCATACAGGCAATCCGGCAATCAGCGAATTCCCGTTCTTCAGCTTCTGGTGGGCTGATTTGCACGCTCACGTAATCGCCATTCCATTGGTGCTGGCATTTGTTGTTCTTGCGTTTCAGGTGTTCCGTTCGGGTCTAACAAAGCCAACTGGCGCGCTTGCAATTATTTTGTTGGGCAGCTTGAAAGTTGCGAATGCATGGGATTGGCCGTCAGCTGCGCTTTTGCTTGGCTTGGTTGTTCTCTGGCGCTGGTGGAAGTCTGGAACAAACACTTCATTTTTCATGAATGTCGCATTGCCATGGGGCATTGTCACAGGAGCTTCTTTGCTCATCTTTTACGGTTTTCCAAGCGCAGGACTGCTTGAAGTTGAGATGACAACGATTAAGAGCGTTATAAAGGAGTGGCTGCTTGTTTTTGGCCCATTCGCATTTCTGACAATGGTCTACCTTCCCAGTTATTTCCAGTCATTCGGCTGGTTGATTGGCTTATTGCTGGTGTTTGCCATGGTCATGGTCCCTGTATGGTTGTTCGTGATTGTCTTGATTGTTGCGTTGATCGCTCTCTTGTTCCTTGAAAAAATGCCCGAGGAACATGTTTTCGGACAATTGCTGGCAATAACAGGATTTTGTCTTCTGTTATTCATAGAACTGTTTTATCTCAAGGATTGGCTTTCTGGCGGTCATCAGCGTATGAACACTTTGTTTAAGTTTGGTTTGCATGGCTGGCTGCTACTCGGGCTTGCCATGCCGGTATTCATTCAGTCAACTTGGGAGAATTTGCGCAGGGCGCGGCTTGCATTTATGTGCCTTGTTGGCGTTCTCATAATCGCCGGGCTTGCGTTTCCGTTTGCCGTTATTGCTCAAAAAATGTCCTCCTCTTCAGGGCTGACTCTTGATGGCTGGCGTGAGCTGAGGGGCGACCATCCTGGAGAATTTGCCGCAATTGACTGGCTGAATCAGAATATCAAAGGCAATCCGGTTGTGCTTGAGGCGCCAGGAGAGTCTTACTCTTATGGCAACAGGGTGTCCACAAATACTGGCTTGCCGACTGTCGTTGGCTGGCCAAGCCATTTGTACCAGCATGGCGTGGCGTGGGATTACATTTACGCGCAGCGCGATAATGTAACAAAGATTTACAACAGCACTTCTATGGATGTCGCACTGCCATTGCTGAAACAATACAATGTAAAGTATGTTTTCGTCGGAGAGCTTGAAAAGAACCTGTACAACAGCACTGCGCTTGCAAAATTCAAGTCCTTGCCTGTAGCATTTGAAACAAATGATGTGGTGATATACCGTGCAGCCTGATAAAGAAAAATGGGTTCGCCTTGGATTTGTGCTTATTGTGCTGGTCGCGGTTATTTTGCGCTTTTACAATCTGCCATTGAGGCCCATCCATCATGACGAAGCAAGCGGTCATCATACCTTTTCGAACGACATTTTCGCGCTGGGCAAATACGTTTACGACCCGGTCTATCACGGTCCTTTCATGTACCATGTTGTGGCGCTCTTTTACAAGATGTTTGGAGTGAGCGAGATAAGCATTCGTGGTCCTGCAGCGTTGTTTGGCGTTTTATTGCTGTTTTTTGTCTGGTTTTTACGCCATTGGGTCGGCAATATGGGCATGTTGCTCATTGCTGCATTGATTGCTGTTTCTCCAGCGCAAGTGTACTTTTCGCGCTTTGCATTGCATGATTCATTTTTCGATTTTTTCACGCTGGCAGTCGTTGTTTCCTTGTTATATTATCTGAAGCGTCCATCGAAGAAGGGAGCAGCATTGCTTGGCATGTCAGTTGGCTTCCTGTTTACCGTCAAGGAAAATGCGTATTTTATTGGAGCACTGCTCGGATTTTATGCGGCGATGGAGTTGCTTCTGTTTAGCTCTTCAGGCGGTATCATTCAGCGAATTAAGGGAACAGTGCAACTGCTTTGGAAGAACAAGCAGCAGCTGGGCATAGGAATTCTGTCTTTTGCTGTTCCATTTACGCTAATTTATACGACTTTCTTCAAGCATCCGGATAATATTTATCGTTCAATCACGCTGCCTCTTACCAAGTGGTATGAGCTCGCAACAACATGGAGTGGTCATTTCAAGCCAGCGTCGTATTATTTGCATCTTCTAATCCGCTATGAATTTGCAGCTATCGCACTGGGACTGCTTGGCTTGTATTTCTGTATCAGGCAGTTCAAGACTGCTTCCTATTATCGTTTTATTACCGTTTGGGTCATTCTGAACACGTTGTTGTATTTCACGCAGAAGTACAAGACGCCATGGCTCACAACGCACTTGATGCTGCCTTTTGCAGTTGCAGCCGGTTTTGCAATGCATGCGGTCATGCAGAAATGGTGGAAGCGCGATTTCATCATCGGGTGCTGTATTTTGCTTATCGCTTCTCTTGGAATGTGCATTTACGCGAGCTTTTATGATTATGACAACAACACAAACAAGGAATTTGCGTATGTGCAGGCAGCGAGAGGTATTTTCCCACTGATATCAGATATCGAGCAGTACGGCAAGCCTCCATGGATTCGTGTTGTTGCCAATGAGTATGCCTGGCCATTGTTCTGGTATTTGCGGCAGCATAACATGCCTGCAGGACACCAGCAGAATGCCACTGATGATATGAAAGAGGACGTCATAATTACGACTTTACAGCTCAATCTGACGGGTTATACAATTAAAGAATACTATCTTGGGCATCATGGACCGTACAAGGTTTATTATAAGGACCGCTAAATAGGAATCTTTCTATCTCTTCACTTCGCCAAATATAAACGCTGTGCTGTTATCTGGGTAATATATTGTTTTTTTTGTTTCAAATTTTAAATAGTCTGGTAACATTCCAACATCTGAGGGAGGGTTAGCGAAAAACTCTCTCTTTTTATTGTTGGGGTCCAAAATCTGAGTGAGATGTTCAGCCAGCTGACTGATTGCACATTTGGTACATCCTTTTTCAAGATTTTGTGAGTAAAATCGAATAAAAATACCAGGACTATTAAATGCAGGTGCCATCATTAAAGAATCATACTGGTCTTCTACAGATATGAAATGATTTATGATGTCTCTAGCTCCATACTGCCAGCCACCCCAGTCAGATGAATAAAGAGGATATTCAACAAAATAAAGGCGGGCATAGTGTGCGACGGCAAGTGTCAGTATGATGATTATTGAAGCGATGCCTATCACATATAGCGCTTTCTGCATGCGTGACATGTGCTCGACAGCTAAGAACAATCCAACTGCAGAAAGTATTTGAAAAGGAACAACTCCAATTATCGATCGCGTTGCCTGTGCATTTTTATCTGCGGTCAAAGCATCAGCCAAAGGATAAATCAGCAACCAGATTGTTAGAATCAGCAAGGCAGTTCGATATTTCCTTTTAAAAAGTCCTAGAAACCCAAGGCACATGAAGGGTAATTGAATAAGGTAGAGTTCTCCCATTCCGCGGACCGAATGGCGCCTTGACGGTGAATTAGTCATACCGATATCTCCTTTGAAAAAAAGAAAGTCCATAGAAAAATGGCTGAGATAATTATTCGTAATGTGCTGCAATGCAGTTTCACCATTTGAACCATCGCCGGGAAAATGTGAAAAAACATTTACTCTATTCCAACGTTCCCAACCTTCGGAGTTCAGATGATGTTGCATGAGCGGTGTCAACAGAAGAGCTAAAATAAGAAGGCTTAAAATCGTAATTCTTTTGTGGTTCCAAAAAAATGGAAAAAATATTGCAAAAAGCGTAATGCCGAAAAGAGGGACAAAGATTCTTGCGGGGAAATAACTGTATGTTGCAAGAGCAAAAGCGACCATACTTGCTGGAAGAAACCTTTCATTGTCTTGCGCCTTTAAAAATAAATAAACTGCGAGTGTAGTAAAAAATACAAAAGGCATTAAGGCTTCCAGATAAACGCGGCTGAAATGATTGTGCCAGGGTGAAATGGTAAGAAAGAATGCTGCAAACAGTGCAATGCGTTCATTATGGCGATGATGCTTGAACAATTGCTTAACCAGTAAATAAAGGGCAAAAATACTCAGTACTCCAAAAAATGCAGACGAAAGACGCACAGCAAATTCATTTAACCCAAATATTGCAATGAATGGTACAGTAGTGTATACTCCAATAGGCCCCTTATATTCGCCCAAAGCACGGAAAAAGAACGGATATGGTGTGCCATATTCATCCGTTCCGTTGGTGAGTATTGTATAACTATTCAATCCAATTGATGCTTCATCCGCAAAAAAACCTGCAGGGATTTCTGAGAGCTTGTATAATCGCAGAGCTGTGGCGAGCACAAGTATAACGACTAATGCAATAAGAGAAAAAGTAAAACTCTTTTTCATGTGGTTTCAACATCGTTATCTGGTATTTAAACTTATAGCTATTAAATCTATATGTATCGCTGATAGAAAAGTATTTATTGTTGAGTTAAAGATTCAGCGCACGGGTAGAAATCAATGAAAAGAGGGTATTCCACAAGTTTCTTGTTAATACTAATTCTTCTCCTTGCTGCCGGTCTGCGTTTTTCCCGCACGGATTGGGATGAAAGCAGGCATTTGCATCCGGATGAAAGATTTTTGTCGATGGTGGTTAATGACATCAGTTGGCCTAAATGGACTTCTTATTTTGACACAGAACATTCTCCACTAAATCCATCTAACAATGACAAGACTTTCTTTGTGTATGGAACGTTTCCAATCTTTCTGACAAAGTTCGCCGGTGATCTCACTGGCTTCAATGGTTATGAAGGTTATACACAGGTTGGCAGGGCATTATCTGCTTTCTTTGACATAATGACAGTTTTTGTTCTTTTCCTGTTTGCGAAAAGAGTATTTAATTCCAAAGCGGCATTACTTAGCTCTTTGCTTTTGTCTATTACGGTATTGCATATTCAGCACTCACATTTTTTCGTTGTAGACCTTTTTGCTACGTTCTTTATCGTGCTGGCTTTTTATTTTCTCATTCTGTTCACAGAAACAGGTAAAAAAGTGCATGCCATTCTGCTTGGCATCAGTTGGGGATTTGCACTTTCCTCAAAACTTAGCACACTTTATTTTGGAGTAATGGTTGTACTTGCATGTGTTTTACTTATGGCAAGGAAAACGCAATCAGTACAATCTAAAAGAGCACAGATATTAAAAACTTCATTTGTATTGTTGTTGTCTGTTTTGTTAATATGCCTTTCAGCTTTTTTAGTATTTCGCATATTCCAGCCGTATGCTTTTGATGGTCCCGCTATTTGGAACGTGAATCTCGAGGAACGTTTTGTGGCTGATTTCCAGAGACTATCTTATTTTCATTCTAGAGGATCTATATTTGTGCCAGTGTTACAATGGAGTAATCGCTCTCCTTTTTTTCAAGCCGTAAATCTCACGCTCTGGGGATTTGGAATTCCATTAAGCATTGTCTGTTGGCTGGGAATTCTTCTTGGAGTGTATTTATTGCTCATCAAGAAGGACAAGAAGTTTTTGCTTCCGCTGGCATGGGTTCTTTTTGTACTTGTGTTTCAGGCAATAACATTTGTGAAATATCTCAGATATATGCTTCCTGGGACTCCGTTTATGGTGTTTTTTGGAGGAATCTTCCTGGCTAAGCTTATAGAAGGTGCAAAAAGCAATCAGGTTTGGCGGAAGATTATTGCAGTGTTCTTAATTTTAGGTTGCGTACTATGGGCGTTTGCATTTGCAAACATATACTTTCAAAGAGTTTCGCGCATACAGGCTTCCATTTGGATTTATGATAACATTCCTTCTAATAGCACTGTTTCAAATGAGCACTGGGATGACAGTCTGCCATTTCAGGTTAATGAAAGACAATCGCCAGGGCAATTCCTAAAATTTGAAAATTTAGGGGTATTTGAAGGAGATACTGACAAAAAGATTGAGACATTAAGCGAGCAGTTAAGTAGGACTGATTATATCTTCCTAACGAGCAATCGCGCGTATAAAGTTATTCCGCGCTTGCCTGATAAGTATCCATTCACAAGCAACTATTATATGCTTTTGTTTAATGGAGACCTCGGGTTCAGTCTTGAAAAGACATTCACAAATTATCCGAATATTTTTGGAATAGAAATTATTGATGATGACGCTGAGGAATCATTTACCGTGTATGACCATCCGAAGGTTTTAATTTTCAAAAAGGAGAAGCAAATGAGTAGTGAAGATATTCTAAGATTACTTAAGAAATAATTCAGAATAAGTTTCTAATTATAAACGAAACAGTTTCTTTTTTACAGGTATATAGAAATTAACATAATTCTCACGTCAATCTATTTCGGAATAAATAATGTGATGTGATTTGAACCCGATAAGTCGAAGTCAGTAAATGTGTTGTAGTGGGAGGATAATGTTTCATTTATGAGTTGTATGGCTTCTTGTTCTCTAATGACTGATATGAAAATTGGTAACTTTTCTCCAGATTCTTCTACAACGGGTTGGTGTAATTCTTTCAGATTAATGTATTTATAACGAGGTTTTAATTCTGGGCGCATGTCAAGTAATATGAAGAAATTTCCATCATGACGTTCATCGTTACCGATTTCAGTAATGTTTCTATCAGGGTACTCTTGAAGCGCTTTAACTTTCAAGTTGAATGAGTCGCTTTGCAATCGTTGAGGACTAAGCACGTGCATTTGGTAAAAATTAATTATTGGAATCAGCATCAAAATGATGAATATCAATGTTCGTATTGCAAAATGAGGCATCTTGCAGTGAGATCTAAGCACGCTCTGAATACCAGAAACTGCTGTGCCTGCCAGTAATGCCACTGGAGGAAGCAAATAAAGTAGTCTTGTAATTGGAGCCTTCAGGATTTGGTTGGTGGATAATGCTATAAGAAACATGCCTGTCACAAACCAAAGCAATATTAATCTTTCAAAGCGCTTTTGTATGCAGAAGCAAGACAGGATGATTCCCAAGATCAAAAGTGTGCTTGTGATTGGGTCGACGAGAGGACCTCCAATGTAATGGCTATACCAAGGTCCTTTATCGAGGAAAAATGCCAATGAAGATTGGAGTAAGGTGATTTGTGTTATCTGTGAAGGTTTCATTTCCAATTTGTCACGATTGAAGAATTGCCCTTTTGCTTTGTCAACATAGTTGTCTATATCGTTGGATAGAAGCGAAGGTATGACGACAAGCGACATGCCAACAAGCATTATGATGATGGCGCAAGCTTGTTTCCACTTTGCTTTAATTGAGAAGCTGGTGGCAATCATGAGCGCTACAACTACCCATATTGCTTTAGCGCCGTGTATTGTGTGAACGCAAAATCCCATTGCCACGCCAGTTGCATACACGAGTACTGCTCGTTGTGTACGCCACGCCATAACGAGCAGAAGTATCACGAGAATCGAGAAGAATATCATGTGGGTATTGTTATACGCTATACGGTTAAACTCCATCAAATAATGACTGCTGCCTAATACGACTCCTGCTGTAAAGCCGTTTAAACGTCCTGAAGATATTGTGCCTAGAATGTAAATCAAAATAACTGCTGCTGCCGTTAAAAATATTTCGCTCAGTCGCCACCCCACTACGTTTACGCCAAAAAGTTTCATTCCAGCAGCGTGGATGAGGCTATCAAGAGTAGGATGATATCCATATGCTCCCCGCAGGTTAAAGAAATTCCAATTACCTTCCTTGACGATGTTTTTGGCCGTAATAAAAAATTCGCCTTCATCACCCCACCATGCCCATTTCCAGCTTGTCAGATCAACTAAGTTGATAGTAACTGTTAAAATTACTAACAGCAGCAACAGTACCACGTCAAAACGTGTAAAGCGGAAACAGGAAGCGGGTCTTGAATTGTCTAAGCGGTGTATGCTATACCCAAACAGAGTTAATCCTGCAAAAAAAAGAAGAATATCCCAGTGCGAATAACGATTGGATGACAAATGCAGGTATAGGAGGACATTGCAACTTACTGCCAGACCAAATGAGCAAATTGCATAGATGTCCTTTTTCAAAACGGGAGATGGAAGAGATGACTTTGCCAGTTTATCAGGCAAGAGTTTTCTTGCAACATAAGCGGCCATAAATGCACCCGCAAGCGCGATGAGCAGTCCAAATGCTGCTTCCATATAGTTTGGAACATGTGCACCCACTGTTTTTTTCAGCAATTCTATCTCAAAAGGAAACAATCTTGAACTTTTGGCAATAATGATGCCAGTCACTAGAATAGAAATTCCAACTACAAATATGATTGCTGGGAGAACTGAGGATTTATCTGGTCGTGTTGTCATTTTGTTTTGATTCATAAACAATTCAGTATAGCATTCGGTTATTATAATAAGTTTTTCTTTTCTAACAATATTGCAGTTGTGCAGTTTGTGCGGCACTGAGTTTCAGGCATAACGTGTGAATCTTTTACAATATGATATGTGCGGTCATAGATAAGAAAAGTGTTAGGATGCTGTGTTGACCGTAAGACATATATATTAAAGATGAAAATGTGATTTCGAAAGAGATGACTGAAAAATCTCGTTACAGAAAGAAAGCGTCTTCATCGAAACCACGAGACGGAAAAATAGTGAACTTAATAGAGAATAATTATAAGATTATTGTGATTTTGTTGCTCGTGGCGTTTTCTGCTCAAGTCATTTACGCCATTCTTACATATTCTCCAACGTATGATGAAATGAAGCATGTGAATGCTGCATACAAATATCTCAGGACAGGCAATTACGATATTGATGTAGAGCATCCCCCCTTGATAGCGCTTAATGGATTGCCCGCTCTTGCTGGTAATTTCTCATTACCTGATAACATGATGCATGATGTGTATGGAGATGAATTTGAACAACTTCTCGTATATTCACGTTTAATAACCCTGTTTTACGGTTTACTACTCGGCATATTTGTGTTTTTATGGGCAAAAGATCTTTTTGGCATTAGCGGAGGATTGTTGGCTCTTTTCCTGTATTCATTCGAACCAAACATGATTGCTTTTTCAAGTCTCGTTGCGACTGATTTGTTGGGAACCTGTTTTATTTTTATCGCGATGTATTTTTTCTTTAGATTTATTACCCGGACTTCATTCCTCAATGCCACACTATCAGGAATATTTCTGGGAGTTTCAATTGTTGCAAAATTCACCGCGGTTTACATGTTTTTGCTCGTTTTGATCGTTGGACTTATTTGTTCTTGGAAAAAGACTGAAAGGCTAAAATACTTGGGTTTACTTGCGCTGATTTTTGTTTTCGCACTGTTTGTAATAAATGGAGCCTATTTATTTAAAGGAACGTTTGATCCATATTCCCGCGCAGATGTGCATAATTTTAAATTCTTAAATAGCTTGAGAGCACACCCTGCAGTGAAAGACATACCTGTGCCACTCCCAGAGAAATTTATTGTCGGGATTAACTATGTCAAATGGCATACTTCCAAGCATTTTGCACCAGCATTTTTAATGGGCAAATATGCAGAACATGGTTTTTGGTATTATTTCTTTGTTGCAATTCTCATTAAGACACCAATTCCATTGCTTTTGCTGTTCCTGTTATGTGTTATGTTATTGTTCACTTCAATACTGAGCGGGAAGCAGAAAAGAGGAGCACTTTTTCTGCTAATTCCTGTTTTGTTACTGTTAGTGTTAGTTTCATTTTTCAATAATCTGAACATTGGACTTCGTCACATTCTGCCAATTTATCCGTTCTTGATCGTATTGGCGAGCGCAAGTATTCTTTTCTTCAAGAACAACCAAAACCGCCAAGTGGTTCTGTGCATTTTGCTTATCTGGTATGTTGTCTCAGCAGTATTTGTTGCACCTGATTACTTGTCGTATTTCAATGAATTAATCGGTGGATCGAAATATGGATACAGGTACTTAATAGACTCTAATATAGATTGGGGTCAAGGCGCAAAGGCGGTTAAAGAATATATGGAAAAAAGTGAAGTGCCTATATCAAGAGAAGTTGGATGCACGTACACGCCCGGAAAATTTATATTCCCGGCGAATGATTTGGTCGGATTAGGGGGACCAAACGATTGTCTCAAATGGCTTCGCGAGCAAACACCTGAACGCGCCATTGGTGGGTTTATACTGTTTAATGTGCCTAATAAAACTGTTCAGAACAAGACGGCAGATGACGCAGGTCAAAAAGTTTAAATGATGCACGGACTTATTTAGTTACATGGCAAATTTGTTGAAAAATGGGCGGGTGAAATTCTTTCAGAACAGAGTAGTGCTAATTTCATTCATACTCCTAGCATTTGCCGGCTTGTCGCTTGTCCTTTTTTGGAGATTGGACAAAGCACCACCGAATGTTGCTGGAGATGAAGTCACTGTTCTGAACGATATTCTGCGAATTATACATGCGCCAGGCAAAATAAAACCTTTTTCACTGGTGTATGACGGTTCGCACTCTGCTCTCGGATTCTATTTTCTGGCATTCGTAGTGAAGTTTTTTTCTGAAGAGAATGCAATCCTCGGAATGCGAGTAGCCTCAGTTATTTTTGGAATCGGAGTTTTGGTGGCATTTTTAGTATTTTTGAGAACAAAATTTGCCTTCGGACCAAGTTTGTTAGCGACACTTTTACTTGGAACGAATTACGTTTTCCTAAACATGTCTCGTTCATCGTGGATGGGTTTTGGAAGTGGAACCGGTCTTATTTGCGGTCTTTTATCATTTATCTTTGTTGATAAGGCAATAAGTAAAAAGCAATATCGCTGGATAATCGTAGCTGGCGTGTTTGCGGGTATTGGATTGTATGGGTACAACGGAACAAAGGTGTTTCCATTTGCCATAATTTTGTACATAGTTTATTTATTGTGCAGTAAAAGAATTAAATTGAAGGACGCGGTGATTACGGCTCTGATGTTTGTTGTAACAACATTTATTGTGTTTTTGCCATTTTTATTCGCAATACTGGATAATTATGATTATTATATGACACGTCCGAGAGGGGTGTATATAGGTTCAGTACCTACGCCATATTATGAGCATACAGAAAAACTTGGAATTTTTTTACACCAAGTGTCATACACTGCGAGAGGCTTTCTGTTCCTTGATCCGCGCGTGAGCGGTGAAGGTTTGGAAAACAAGCGTTACGGCCCTGAACATGAGGCTCTGGTTGACCCAGTCGCTAGTATTCTGTTCTTTGCTGGTGTGATAACACTTTTCTATTTCCGCAATAAAAACTTACTCCTTCCTGGAATATCATTTGTGCTGGCACTGGTTGTTCAGATTTTTGCACGATACCCTCCAAATTTTTCGCGAGGAATCTTCGCTTTGCTTTTTGTGTACGCTGTTGTTGCAGCGCTCTTTGATCGGTTATGGAATGCCAAACTTGGTATTCTTCACCTGAGATTCGCGCTTTTACTTCTAACCGTTCTAATTGGATTGTGGAGCGTTCAACATTATTTCCAATGGGGAAGCAGTAAAGAGCTTGCTGGATTTCGAGCCTATGCAATAGAATATGAAGAGGTGCCGTTGTGGGTCGAGGCACAAAAGGAAGCCATTAAATCTGGAAAGCCAGATATAATAATTTCAGGCGGACAGTGGAAGGAGTCATTTAAAAGTTCTCAGAAAATTGAAGGCAACGCTTCTAAAAGCGAAACCACGTGAATTGAATGATTACCTATCAGTAAAAATCTTAGGCTGCTACATTGCCGAAATATCAGTAATGATGAACGTATAAGACTTATAACGTTCAAAAAATAAACAAGAAAATTTAATTAAGAAGCCGTCTCTTAAGGTCGATGATGTATAAAACGCAATCTTTCCATCAAAGAAACTCCAGATTGCTTGAAGTTTTGGGTTTTATTGCAATTTTGCTTATTGCGGCACTTTTGCGATTATACGATTTGACAAATATTCCTCCTGGTCTGCATGGCGATGAAGCGATTCAGGGACTTCAAGCAAGGAGATTTTTGGCTGACTTGCACGGAGGCGCATTAGATAATTTTCTCAGTTATAATGGTGATCCTTTTGGATACCCGCTTCTTCTCTTGCCGTATTTCAACGTTATTATTTTCTTCCTGTTTGGAAGCAGCTTATTCACCCTCAAACTGACATCGGCGATAATTGGAATTTCCACAATTGCTCTTATTTATTTTTCAACACGGGAGATGTTCAACGTCAGAACTGCATTCTTTGCTGCCATCCTTGCAACTCTTTCATATTATCACATTCATTTCAGCAGGATGGCATTTCCTCTGGTTACTACTCCTCTTGCAGTATCTGCAGCAATATTGTTTCTGTTCAAGGCGCTGCGCACAAATAAGGTTTGGTGTTTTCTTGGTTCAGGACTTGCTCTGGGTGCTGGCGTGTATTCGTATCCAACGTATCCGGTGCTGTTTTTTGCACCGTTTATTGCGTTTGTAGCATACAAGCTTGTCAGAGAGCCAAAAGTTCGAGCAGGGTGTATTGCTCTCGTGATTGTCGCATTCTTTGTTGCAGCTCCTTTTTTCGACATGTGGCTTACAGGTCCTATTATTCAAGGCCGTTACCACAGTGCTTCGATTTATGACGATTTTGCGAAACTTGAAACACCAAATGAGAAAGCGGTTTTTCTAACCCAGCGGATTATTTTGGTGCCGTATATTTTTTTCAGGAGTAAAGGTTTTGATATCGTTGATGCATTGGGGATACGGCCTCTCTTTGACCCGGTTACAAGTGTGCTGGTCATGTTGGGCTTTTTACTTTGTCTGTTTGCCATTAAGGATGAAAAGTATTGTCTTGTGTTGATTTTCGTTATGATGGCGTTCATCGGTATGTTCACTCATTTTACGTATGGTGGTGCGTATCGACGAACAATCACGGGATTTGTGCCAATGATGTTTATGGGAGGAATTGGTCTGGAGTATGTCTGCAAAAAATTGAGCAATGCTAAAGTAATCCGAAACTTTTTGATTTTCAGTCTACTGTTCTTTGTTGCCGTCTACACGACGAGCTTTTATTTTGGTGAATTTCCAAGCCGCAATGAAGTAAGATCAGTATACGCTCATCCATTGGTAAAAGCCGCCGAATATCTTGGAACAGCTGAACAGGACAGAATTGTTTACTTTTATGGTGGTCAATGGTCGTGGAATTATGAGGCCAACAGGTTTCTTTCAGCAGATATGAAAGGAGAAGACCGCTCTGGCAGCTTTGGTAGCAATTTCAGTATAGAAAAGAAGGACTCAGAAGTAGTATATGTGTTCCTGCCCGATTATGCATACCTTTTAGATGAAGTGAAGACCAAATATCCAGGTGGAAGCACAACAGAATTGAAAGAGAATGATGTGCTTGTATTCAGCTCATATGTTCCGCCTTAAAAAAACCACTTGACAACCGACAAAATCCCTTGCTTCCATGGCACTCTGTGTGAAACTCCTGTCTTATTCTCGTATTCCTTATAGTGCTCAAGATACCACTGGTAATTTCTCAAAAGTGCCTGCTTATTTGAGTATTTGGGCTTAAATCCAAGCTTTTTCTCCGCCCTCTCAATGGAAACAAATGAATCCTCTGCTGCCGTCTCGTACACCCATTTGTATAACGGCGAAAGCCGCAAAACCTCAAGCAGGCGCAATGTCATGATGAGTGGGGTTTTTGGAATTGGCACAATTTTCTTGCCAAAGCCGGCATAGTCAAGGACAGCGCCAAGGTCTTCTTTCATTGTCGTGAATTCTTTCGCGCCAATGTTGAACGTGTCGTTTACTGTTTTTTTGTCTTTTGTTACGCAAAGGTAAATTGCTTCGCAGAGGTCGTCCACATCCATGAATTGGTATCTGTTTTTTCCGTTGCCGATGAGTGGTATGTTCTTGCCGCTTCGAATCCAATCGTAGTAAACGGCAAATACTCCTAATCTTTCTGGTCCAATGAAGCTCTTTGGTCTTAGGACAGGCACGCACATGCCTTTCTTCCTGAATTCGTGGCACATTTCCTCTGCTGCAATCTTTGCATTGCCATATGGTCCGACACCAACCAGCTTGTCATTCTCATACAAGGGATGGTGGTCAGGAATGCCGTATACTGCAGTGGAAGAGATGTGAATTACTCTGTCTACTTTGCACTCTTCTGCCGCTTTGAGAACGTTTTTGGTTCCGTCGATATCTGTTGAAAGGATATCTGCTTCTTTATACAATGGCAAGGCTGCCGCGCAATGAACGACGACATCAACTCCCTGAGTGGATTTTTTGACTGCGTCATAATCGCGGATGTCTCCTTTGATAAAAGTGACTTTCTCGACCATATCTGGATAGTCAAATGGTGCTATGTCCAGAATGACAACGTGATGACCTTTATTCACCAGAAATCGTGTCAGATTTATTCCTAAGAAGCCGGCTCCGCCGGTAATCATGAATTTTTTTGAAGTCATCTTTTGCGATGCTGCCTATGTCAATTTAAAAATTTTTCCATGTTGGCAGGTAATTTTTTTTTAATTTAAAACAGGAAAACCACTCACTATGCTAATTACGCCGTCCCAATGACCGACACGCCGATAATGACGCACGCGATTCCAGACCACTTCATCCAGTTCATTTTCTCGCCGAGCATGAAGACTGAAAGCAATGGAACAACGCAATAGCCAAGTGAGATAAGTGGAAAGATGACTGAGAGTTCTCCGCCGCGCAGCGCAGGAATATAGACAACGGTAGCGGCCCCATAGAGGAATGTTCCTGCCATGAAATTCTTGTTTTTCAGAATTGCGATTGGGTGCAGCTTGAATTGTGCTGCCCCTTTTTTGAGAAGTATGGGCGCCATGGCTCCGATGCAGACTGACAGCAGGGTTAATCCGATTGCCCAGAGTTCTGTCATGCTTTCACCATTGTTCTGCTTCCGATGCCAAGAAGGGAAATGCCGAGAACAATTCCTGCGCTGCCAATCCATTTCACCAGCGTAACTGGCTCGTTGAGGACAATCATGGAAAGTATATTCGCCCAGATAAATGCTGTTGCAAGGATAGGGTAAAGAACGCTGACTTCTCCTCCTTTCATGGCGAGCATGAAGAAGAGCATGGCAATGCCGTAAAATGTAAGTCCGAGAAAAATCTGCCAGTTGGTAAAGATGAGGGGAAGCCGTGTTGCTCCAAGCTTGTAGAATAGCTGTCCGACTGCGGTGAAGATGGCGCATGCCACCATGAGCCCCATTGCCCAGATTTTTGTCATGGTCTGATCGTAATGAGCGTGTATTTAAATTTATTGAATATGCCGCAATTTTGTATCTGCAACTGAGCAGAGGCGCGTTTAATACATGAATTATTTAGTTGGAAGACATGTGCTGTTGTCAAGAAGCTCATATGAATAAAACATGAATTTTCCACGCGAATTGTTCATTGTGCGAAGCACGCCGCCAGGGCATGCATTTTGAATAGCAGGCAACTCATATTTTCTATGTTCAAGAAATACGAATATGCGAGGTGATGCTTGCAAATTGGGCAGAGGGTTTATAGTGCCATTTTGCAGCACATCATATGCGCGCCGTCTAGTTAAAACTGTTAAGGCTTGATGATCCCCAAACAAAGGTGGGGCGCCATACAGGAATACTGTGGTGTTGTTTGGCAATGTGAGAATATGTTCACCTAACCTTTGTGCACTGCGCGTTGGCGGATCTCCATAATAGTCATTTGGGAGGTAAATTCCAAAATAAAACCAAAGGTTATATCCGACGAGAAGGGCGGTAGAAATGATGAAATAAGCAAACAGTGCTTTATTACTTCTAAAATTTGCATTTCCCACTTTCACAATTCCGGTTGCAACCCATGCAGCAATTGGCGGAATTGTGGATATGAGTCTCCATGAGACTGGACCCTCTGTTAAGATGCCACCAGCAATCACAGCCATTGAGAATACGATCAACAGGGTGTAATTCTGGGGCTTCCAGAAATAAAGCAATGAAAAAATAACGCCGATGAAAAAGAAGATAACGCTCGGTCCTTCTATGAGAGGGATGGGGGGTGTATAATGGGCCGTGGCACGTTCTGGTTTGGACACGAACATTTCAAAAGCAGTGGTTATCTTCCTTTTTATCAAATCAAACTCCACTGTTGGTAGTTGTTTCACTCCTCCTTCCATTTCAATATTGCTGAAACGCTCCATCATATGTCCGTGCCAAGATTTTCCCAAAGGAAATACCACGACGCTGAGTGCGAGAATCAGAAGTACCAGGTTGGTGGCATTTTTCTTTAATAACTTCGGCCGCTTTAGGATTTCTATGGTTATAAATAAAAAAGAAACGAATGGCACTAAAAATCTTCCGCCGATGTAGAAATATGCTGGAAGGCCCGCTGACAGGCCAAGCAGAACAAAATCACTCCTTTTGCCATAATTGATTGCTCTCCAGGAAAAGTAAAGCGCCAGGCATACGAAAAACGGATCGGCGATGTTTTCAAGTCCGATGCGACTGTAATGATGATGGTAATGGTACGCCATGAGATATGTTGCTCCAATGAAAGCAACCTGTTTGTCCCACATCTGGCGTAGAAGCAGGTAAAACACTGGAATAGTCAGAGTGCCAAGGATTACTGATGGTATACGCATGGCGAAGTATATATGAAAGATGTGATTAAGCCAGGAACGAACAAAGTAGAGTGGAAGAGGGTGTGCAACAAAAAACCCTTTAGAGAAAATATTTCTCTCCTCTCCCGATCCAATGATTTGGGTCCAACCCGCCATAATCGCTTCATCATGTTCAAAAGGATATGGAAGCGTTGCCACGTTGACAAAGCGGATGATAAATGCGAGCAGTGTAAGAACTGCAACTGCTGCAATCTCCCAGCGGTAGGGCCACAAGCGGATTTTCAGTTTTTTCCATTTCCATTCCTTTGTCGGAAGATAAGAACTCACTGCCCATATTCCTACCCACAACAATGATGCTATCCAGATGATGAAAAGAGGCCAGTAGCTTAGTGGTGCCGGACCTGCTTGGACTCGTCTTCCAATAACAAAAGACGAAATTGAAGCGGTGAGAAGTAAGTACCATCCGAATGAAATTTGTTTCAATTTTTCCGATATCTTTCCAAGTTTCTCGGAAATTGATTTCCATGGCAAATATGCGATTAAACCTATGAACAAAAAGGCAGGAACAATCCAAAAGTAGCGAGATATATTTGGCATGATTGCATATGAGAATCCATAATATAACATTCCTGTTGTAGCCAATAGAAGAAAAAGTTTGGAAAAAATTATTTTTTTATTCTGTTCCACCATGCATCATCCCAGTTCGCCACTTTTGAAACAGTTTCTTGATTTTTGTGGGATTATTTAAATGTATTGGGCGACATAACGTTTAAATACTGACCTCTCCAGTGCTGCACTGATGAAAAGAGCTGGTTTGTTGTTTGTGGGGCTTGTTGTCTTGCTTTCTGTCCAGTCCTTGGCACAAATTACGCCAACACCAAGCGACACGCCAACGATAACGGCAACACCGTCAATCACCGGCACTCCGTCAAAGTTCGCAAAGTTCCCGGAAAAAGGCAGCGGCCAGTCTGACAGTGATAATGAGCGCGCATTCATTCTCCGTTCTGCAGCCCAGGCAGTTGAGTCAGATTCCGGACCAAGCGGCGCTGTTGTGGTGCAGGAGCAATCAACTCCAAAGCCAGGGCCCTTCGTTGTGCTGGTTGTCCTGATAGGTCTGTGCTTTATTGCTTACCATGTTGTCAGGCACAAATCTCAGAAATGATATTACAGCTGGTTTGATAGCGTGAATGCTTTCAGAAGAACAGCTTTTAACACTTCCCTGTCGCCCGCGTCTAATGCTGCTTTTGCCTGGGTTAGGCATTCGTTTATTTTCTTAATCCGTTCCTCGTGCGTGTATCCGACTGTGACTGGCTCTTTTGTAGCAGTTGCAATAAAAAGGATATTGGCGTCCAAATTTAATAATATTTCGTACAAAAACTTTAAATACTAACATTGCCTTTTCCGCATGAGAGGGGTGGTTTGAATGAGTGCTCAACAAACATGGGCTAAGGTTATAGGCGTCATCCTGTTATTGGTTGGCGTCCTCGGTTTCTTCATGGGAGATATGGTGTTTGGCTTTGGTGTAAATACCATGCACAACATCGTGCACCTTGTGACTGGCGCGATTTTTGCCTGGGCGGGTTTTGCCAAGGGAGCACCGGTCAAGAAAGTGAACACCTGGCTTGGTGTAATCTATGTTGTGGTTGCAATTCTCGGCATGTTTGGCGTTCTCGGCTTTTTGAACGTGAACACTGCTGACAACTGGCTGCACTTAGTGATTGGTGCTGTCTCTGCCTGGATTGGCTGGAATTCCAAGTAAAACTTTTTTATGATTTTTCTTTTTGATTTTTTTGGAGTTGTCGTTGACTGGAAGTCCGAGTATGTTATGCCGTTGTGGGCAAAGTATGCAAAAATTTCTGAGAGTGATTTCAAAAAGCAGACAGCTGAAGAGCTTGCATTGTGCGAGACCGGTCAGATTACGCAAGGCGAGCTCTGGCAGCAGGTTGGCAGGAAGTTTGATGTTGAGCCCGCTGGCTTGGAGCATCTTTTCGTAGAGTGTTTCAGGCAAAAGGCAAAGCTGAATGAGGGAGTGGTGCACATTATCGAGAGCCTGCCGCAGGCGTATTTGATGAGCAATCAGATGCCTGTTGCCGCAGAGCTTTGCAGGCAGAACGGGTGGCTTTCCTATTTCAAGCGTGTGTTCATGAGTTTTGATATCGGCTACATGAAGCCCGACCAGCGCGCGAATTTGGCAGTGGCAAAAGAGCTTGGCGTTCCGCCGTCTGAAATGGTTCTCATCGATGACAAAAAAGAGAATGTTGAGAGCGCTTTCAAGTGCGGCATGAAGGGCATTGTGTTTTCAAGCGCAGAGCAGCTCGCCTCTGACCTTGAAAAGCTTTATAATGTTAAGGTTCCTGAGAGGAAGCATGACGTCGCCTGAGTTTGCAAAAGAGGTCAGGGACTGGCTGCAGGATGTTCTGAAGCAGGTTGAACCTAAAGTAAAGCTTGCACTAAAAAATCCATGGGATGCGCTGAAAGTTCTTGGCAAACTTGCGCTTGAGAAGGAAAGCATTCAGGGGCAGGTTGAGAGTGGCGTGAAGTGGGATGTTCCGATTGTTGTTGGCAAGGGCTCCATAATTAAATTTCCTACGCGGATAGAAGGTCCCGTCATTATTGGAGAAAACACGATTATTGGTCCATACGCGTTTCTTAGAGGTCCTGTTGTTATCGGCAGTAATTGTAAAATCGGTTCTACAGAAGTGAAAGATTCTGTGCTGATGGACCATGTCTGGGCGGCGCATTATGGGTATATCGGAGACAGCGTTATTGGCAACAAGTGTAATTTGGGTGCTGGCACCAAGATTGCGAATTTGCGGTTTGATGGGGAGATAATTCAGGTCATGATTGGAAAGGAAAAATACAGCACTGGCTTGCGCAAGCTGGGCGCAATTCTGGAAGATGGTGCGCAGACTGGCTGCAATTCTGTTCTGAATCCTGGCACGTATGTTGCGAAGAAGGGGAAAATTCTTCCGGGTGCTGTTGTTTCTGGTTTTGTGGAATAGAAATCCTTTTAATTGGCTTGTTTTCTCCTCAGTTTCATGTGTCGTATGATTCTGGGTGCGGGTAGTGTATCTGTTGATTATTTGGTGGATGGCCTGCAGCACATGGCAACGCACAACGGGCAAAAGCATGAGGATGGCTGGGGCATTGCGTACAGGCTTGGTCCATTTGTCCATGTGACAAAATCGCCTGATTCCTGTCTTGCGGATTTGACAATCAATGCGTACCGCGAATTGAGGCCAAAGATAGTCATGCTTCATGCCCGTAATGCGTCAAAAGAGGTGTCGGCAGAAAACACGCATCCCTTCAAGTTCACTCTTGGTGGCGTGCCATACGCGTTCTGCCATAACAGCTGGTTTTCACAGCCCATTCCGGGCGAGGGAGACGAATATGACCCGAAGCGTTTTCTTGCGCATGTTCAGAAGTTTTTGTCTCCAGGAGAAGAGGAAGTTTCTGTAGCTCGCGCTCTTGCCGCTCTTGACGGCTTTGCTGGCGCGAACTGTATGTTGATGCGTCCTGATAAGGCGGTTGTTGCCGTGCGCTACAATCAGAAGCCGGAGTATTATCAGATGGCGATTTCTGAGGATTCAAACGGAGTTATGGTTAGTTCAGAACAATTGCCTGGCCGCTCATGGAAGCCTTTGGCGGATTATTCTTTGGCGTCCATTACTCCTGATGGCAGGGCAGAGTATGCTGACATGCGCAGATTAATATCATAACTTTTTTAAATCCGTTTCTACATCATATAGTTGAAAGAGGTGATTTCGTATGCATAACTGCAATTTCAACAAAACAGCTTTGCTGGTGGACTTTAGAAGGATTATCTGGAGGCTGGATACATACCGAAAAGATGCAAAGACAGCAAACCATCCTTTGTGCGGCAAGCTGTTGGATGATATCGAAGCTGACTTGAAGAGTTACAGCAAGAAGCTTGAAGACGCCATTGTAGGGCTTTCTAAAGAAGGCAAATACGGTTTCTGCGAAAAGTGCTGATTTTTCCGAAATTTTTTTAAACTTGATTCCATTAGCTGTTGCTAAAAGGGAGGTTGTTTTGTTGGGTGTGACTACTGGGACAATAGCTGAAAAGGTTGCTCCGGCTGCACGTATATCTATTCTTGAATGTTTTGGTCTTGAGAAACGTCTTTCTGCAGGTTTGCTGCATATGGTGAAGGCGATGGAGTTCAAACTTGTGGATAAGCCAAGTGAAGGTGCTGTGTACAACCTGTATTGCCTGATTTTGAGCCAGTTAGCCTCGCAGAATCAGAAAATACCTGGTGATATGACGTATGGCATGTTCTGCAAGCTTTACAAGGTAGATGGCTGCCAGGAAGAGCTTCCTTCTGAATAAGATTCTTGAGCCGTAGAATTAAAGTGAGTAGCGAGGGGGCTCGTGACCCCCTTCGCACACTCGTGGATGGTGGCTTTGTGAGTATTGTACCAAAGGTCCTTTTAAAGAACTCCGTGAAACAAGGTGGAACAAGATGAAACGACCGCCAGGGGGTCCAAGGGGGCGCGGCGGTAGAGCGCCCCCTGGTATTGTTGCGTAGCCTAAAATTATTTCTTGAGCGCTATCTTATTCGTGTTGCCGTATATGGTCTTGGTTATAACGCCGCGCTCTTCCAGGTTTCTGACAATCCTGCTGACCTTTGCCTTTGAGAAGCTGGTCGCCTGCTGGATTTGTTTCTGCCAGACTTCACCGTTCTGCTTGAGAAGCTCGACCACTTTTTGTTCATTGTCAATGAGGGCGGGGACAACAGTCTTCTTTCGTACAGGTTTTGTCTTTGGTGTTTTGCGCTCGCGCAATAAGAACCAGATTGCAGTGGCTGCTGCCAGCACCAATGATGCTCCTGTGCTGGCTATCCAGCCAACTGGCGGTCCGACGACCTTGCGGGCAATGACAGAGATTGCCAGTTCCTGCCCTTGGTGCTCCCAGAGGATGATAATGCGCTGCCCGTCGGAGTAGACGTCTGTGGGCGCTGGAGAGATGTAGAAGCTCTCATCCTTGCCCCGTTCTCTTGGCACGATGTAGCCGACAGGTAGTTTGAGCGTTAGTTTGTGGCTGTTTGCCTGGTATGGCAGCCGGTCGCTGTATCTGACAATGGTGTTTTCGCCAACGTCAGCAATTGGATAAGCTGTTTCATAGGTGAGCGTGATGAGATGTGTTCCTGCTGAAAGGTTTCCGCATCTTGCGAATTCTGCCTGCACGAGGCACTCTATTTCTGTTTCGTCAACTGTTATCTCCACATCTTCCGCGTTTGGTGTGAGAATAAGCGTGAGGTTTCCGATTTCCTGCGAGGAAAGCGCCATGCTGGTCTGCACAACTGCAGTGCCGTCGTACAGGGTAACTGTTGTTTCTGCTACGCTGATGTTACTTGTGGCGAAGACTGCTGGCAATAGGAGAAGCGCCACCACCCATACCTGTTTCATGTCGTTTTTGTGGAATGGATGGTATTTAAACATTATGTAAAACTTTATATATTTGTTCGTGCGTTGTTTGCAGCATGCGTGGATGGCATATAATTGCGGTGTTGATTGTTCTTTCAGTTGTTGTTACTGCAACGCATAATAGCAATAATACCAATACTTCATCGAATTCGTCAACTGTGCCGTGCACTGATACTGATGGTGGCGGTGAGAGGAGGAGCGATGCGTCTGCCTTGGAAAACAAGGGTGATGTAAAGTATGGTCTTAGCACGCAGACAGATACCTGCCTTACATCTGACGATGGCGTTTCTGCCAGTACTGGCAAGCATCTGAAGGAGTATTTCTGTAGAGATAGCCAGCGGGATTCTGACGTTTACAATTGCCTGGCGCTTGGGTATAAGGAGTGTTCTGATGGTGAATGTGTGGGAGCTACTTCAACAACTTCCAATCAAACCCAGCAACAGCAGCCTGAGGTAGCATGCGGCAATCATCAGGTTGAGAAGGACAAGGGCGAGGAATGTGATCCTCCATTCAAGATTTGCTTTGGCAAGACAAGCACGCAGTATGGACAGTGTGACGTAAACTGCAAGTGCAAGATTGCTGGCACTGCTCCTACTCCGTCGCCGCTCTGTGGCGATGGCACGCGGGATTCCACTGAAGAGTGCGAGTCTGATAGTGATTGTCCGACTAATCATGTATGCTCATCGTGCAAATGTGCAAAGCA
>Ga0247727_10000953_pt1 | contig 70423 bp, 61 predicted proteins | sample WisWelCaveWW1625_FD_202498 | JGI IMG/M metagenome (GOLD analysis project Ga0247727, IMG submission 202498) | Biofilm microbial communities from Wishing Well Cave, Virginia, United States - WW16-25 | ecosystem: Environmental > Aquatic > Deep subsurface > Groundwater > Cave microbial mat | place... | reverse complement strand
AAGCTTCGCTATCATGTCCCACGACTCGCCCTCCTTGTGTGAGGCTCTGCCCGGCCCATCCGGGTAACCCTCGAATGCACATCGGGGGTGAGTCGCCTCTTCCAAGGAAGGGACATACAGTCTGGGTTAGCGCGTCAGCGCGTAACCCAACACGGTTGCCGGTGGTGGATGTTGGGTTACGCGCGGCGACAGCGATCGTGCCATCGCAGCGTATCGCCCGCGCTAACCCAACCTACGGCGCGCCTTCGCCGACCACCACGAACGGGGCCCAGTAGGCGGGATGCGCCTGCTTGGGATCGCTGCCGTCGATCATGGCCAGCATGGCGCGGCGCAGAGCCTCGGCTCGGCCGACCTTCGGATCGCGGGTGATGGTGCCGACGGCAGACGTGATCAGCTTGACGGTGGCGGCAGAGTCGACCGCCCAGTGCGAGACGAGCAGCGCTCGTGCGCCCGCGTAGATGAAGGCGCGGGCGAGGCCGGAGAGCGCCTCGGCGCCCTTGGCACCGCCGGCCGCCGTGTTGCACGCCGACAGGATCACCCAGTCGGCGTCGAGCTTGAGGGCGGCGACCTCGGAGGCTGAGAGAAAGCCGTCGTCGGTCTCAGTCTGCTCCTTGGGTGGCGTGAAGATCAGGCCGGGCTCGCTGGTGCCGGAGATCTCGCCGGCCAGCGTGCCGTGCGTGGCGAAATGCACCACGCGGTAGCTGGCGAGCCGGCCCTCGCCGCTGAGCCGCTTGATGGTGGTCTCGGTGGCGTTGGCGCCGAGCACGATGTCGCCCGCGGCGAGCTTCAGGTCCCTGGCCACGGCGCACAGCTCATCGGCCGTGTCATGCAGCGGCGACTGCACGCGCAGATGCGCGAGTTCGGGCCGGCCCTGGCGGGTCGCCATCGGCGTCACCCCGCGGCGCGGCTGGAGCAGGCCGGCGAGACGCTGCCACGGCGTTTGCGGGCAGGCCTGCTTGTCGCGCGCAAGCTTGGCCCACTGCGCCTCCCAGGGTCGCGCAGAAGGATCGCCGTCGAGCAGCGGGTTGCCGAAGCCGATCATCGGCCTGGTGGCGGCACTCGGCCTGGCGACGCGGCGTAGCGCCTTGAGAGATGAGACTGCGGGCAACACCGTGATGGCATGGCTGCGTGCGAGCCAGGCGGCGGCCTTGTGGTCGCCGCCCTTCGCGGGGGCTGTCACCAGCACCTGGAAGGGCAACTGGGTGAGAGGGCCGGAGGGGACGATCAGCAGGTGCTTGTCCTTGATGAGGTCTTGGACCTCGCTGAACAGGGCTTTGTAGAGGGCGTGCGACCGGGCGTGGTCGAAAGGCAGCGGGTCATTGGCGCCGGGCGTCTTGTCGAGTGCGATGTTCAGGAGGCCGGCGCATGTGGACTTGCCGTCGCCCTCCCACGCCGCCGCATCGAGGCCGCAGCGCAGTGCCGCCACCTCGCGCGTCAGCACCGGCGTGCCGAGTTCGGAGCGCACCCAGCGCATGTCGGTCTTGGTGATGAACCAGATGAAGGTTTCCTCGGGTGTCGGCTTCCGCTCGGGCGTGTCGAGAAACAGCACGAGCGCCTCGTCGGCGCGCAGGGCGGCCTGCACGTCGGCGACGCTCAGCGGCTCGGGCCGGGCAAGCGTCGCATAGTCGGGGAACTCGGCCTTGAGCCGCTGGTCGATCTCACCGATGCGCGTGTCGATGGCCGCAAGCCGGGCGGTGTTGGCCGCCTCGGCGGCGCGATCGCGCTTGTCGAGGGCCCGCGCCACGGCCGCGCTGCGCGCCTGATCGCGTCGCTGCCATTCCCCCACCATGTCCTGCCGCTCACGCACCAGCGCGGCCAGCGCCGGATCGCCCCGCGCGCCCCGCGCTGCCATCTGCGACAGCGACGCGGCGGCCTCCGATCCCTGCGCCCACTGCGCCGTCTGGAACATCTCGCGCGCCAGGTCCGTGTCGGTTCCGCGCCCCTCCGACGCGAGGCGATGCGCCACCTTGACCAGCCCCCAGAAATGCCAACTGGAGCGCTCCGCTTCTCCTATCCTCTTTCCCGTCAAGGCCTGGCCGACGTCGGCCGTGCCGGGCTCGGCGCGCGCAACGATCACGCCGGTGCTGCGGCGCCAGAAGTCGGCGGCGCGCACCCAGTCGCGCTGCGCAAAGTAGAGGGTGGCCAGGTTGTTGAGGCTTCCGGCGATGGCGGGGTGATCGGCCGGCAGCGCCGCCTCGCGCAGGGCCAGTGCGCGCCGGTAGAGCGGCTCGGCCTCGGCCAGCCGGCCCTGCGCCTGGTAGAGGAAGGCCAGGTTGTTGAGGCTCTGGGCGATGTCGGGGTGGCCGGGGGGCAGCGCCGCCTCGCGCATGGCAAGTGCACGCTGGATGAGCGGCTCGGCCTCGGCCAGCCGGCCCTGCGTGTCGTAGAGCGCCGCCAGGTTGCTGAGGCTCTGGGCGATGTCGGGGTGGCCGGGGGGCAGCGCCGTCTCGCGCAAGGCCAGCGCGCGCTGGTAGAGCGGCTCGGCTTGGGCCAGCCGGCCCTGCGTCCAGTACAGACCGGCGAGGTTGTTGAGGCTCGTGGCAATGTCGAGGTGGCCCGGGGGCAGCGCCGCCTCGCGCAAGGCCAGCGCGCGCCGGTAGAGCGGCTCGGCCTCGGCCAGCCGGCCCTGCGCCTGGTAGAGGAAGGCCAGGTTGTTGAGGCTGGTGGCGATGTCGGGGTGGCCGGCCGGCAACGCCGCCTCGGTGAGCGCCAGCGCGCGCTGGTAGAGGGGCTCGGCCTCGGCCAGCCGGCCCTGCGTGTCGTAGAGCGCCGCCAGGTTGTTGAGGCTCTGGGCGATGTCGAGGTGGCCGGGGGGCAGCGCCGCCTCGCGCAAGGCCAGCGCGCGCTGGTAGAGCGGCTCGGCCTCGGCCAGCCGGCCCTGCGCCTGGTAGAGGAAGGCCAGGTTGTTGAGGTTGCTGGCGATGACGGGGTGGCCGGCCGGCAGCGCCGCTTCGTAGAGCGTCAGCGCGCGCCGGTAGAGTGGCTCGGCCTCGGCCAGCCGCCCTTGCGCCCGGTAAAGGGCGGCCAGGTTGTTGAGGCTGGTGGCAATGTCGGGATGGCCGGCCGGCAACGCCGCCTCGCGCAGGGCGAGCGCCCGTTGTGCCAGCGGGATCGCCTCGCCCGCCTTGCCGGCGCGGTAAAGCTCCACCACGCGGGTGTTGAGCGCCATGGCCTCGTCGAGAGGCGACTGGGCGCGCACGGAACCGCCGGACACGGATGCCACGACCAGTGCGAGCAGCAGCATCCGCGCCAACACGCCGAAGCCCGACCACCCCGCCATTTCTTGCTCCGCAATCAACCAATGAACGGGGCACACTGTGGCCGGCCAATGTGACGGCGGCAAGGGCGCCCACCCCCACCATCGACAAACGCCGCCCGCTTGGTGCAAGTTGCGGCCCACAGCTCGGCCCGCCCACCTCGCGCGGGCCACGACGAGGAGAAACCTGTCATGCTCACCATCTCACGCCGCCAGGCCCTGGCGCTCACCGCCAGCCTCGGCGCCGTCGCCAGCTTCGGCCGCGGCGCCCTGGCCCAGCAGAAGTTCTTCCGCATCGGCACGGGCGGCACCGGCGGCACCTACTATCCAATCGGCGGCCTGATCGGCAACGCCATCTCGACGCCCACGATCAACGTCAGCGCGGTGGCCACCAACGGCTCCGTCGCCAACGTCAACGGCATCGTCGGCGGCTCCATGGAGTCCGGCTTCAGCCAGGCCGACGTGAACTACTGGGCCTTCACCGGCACCGGCATCTACGACGGCAAGGGCAAGGTGGAGGAGCTGCGCGCCATCGCCAACCTCTACCCCGAGAGCGTGCATATCGTCACCAAGAAGGGGCTGGGCGCCAAGACCGTGGCCGACCTCAAGGGCAAGCGCGTATCGCTCGACGAGCCGGGCTCGGGCACGCTCGTCAACGCCAAGGCCATCCTCGCCGCCTACGGCCTCGCCGAGAAGGACATCCGGCCCGAGTATCTCAAGCAGCAGCAGTGCGCCGAGAAGCTCAAGGACGGCTCGCTCGACGCCTATTTCCAGACCACGGGCTTCCCGCAGGGCACCCTGACCGAGCTCGCCGCCACCAACGGCTTCGAGCTGCTGCCGCTGGTTGGCCCGCAGGCCGACAAGCTGCAGGCCCAGTACACCTTCTTCGCCAAGGACGAGATCCCCACCGGCGTCTACAAGGACGTGGCGGGCGTCAAGACGCTCTCGGTCGGCGCCCAGTGGGTGACCTCGGCCAAGCAGGATGCGGGCCTCGTCTACGAGATCACCAAGGCGCTGTGGAGCGACAAGACGCGCGGCGTGCTCGATGCCGGCCACGCCAAGGGCAAGGTGATCCGCAGGGAGACGGCGCTCGCCGGCCTCGGCATCCCGCTGCATGCCGGCGCCGAGAAGTTCTACAAGGAGGCGGGGCTCGTGAAGTGATGTAGTCCCGCCGTCGCATCGTGGCATGCCGCGAGCCGCCCCACTGGCGGCTCGCTTTCTGTCGCGCGCCAGCCTGTCTAAGCTATAGCGCGTGCAAGGATTGCCAACCGCATGGCCAAGACCGAAGAGCTCTCAAACCTTCCGGCCGATTTGGCCAAGCTCGAGGCCGAGCTCGATCCCGAGATGCAGTTTCGCCCCCTGCTGGTCTCGGCGGGATGGCTGGTGGCTGGGCTCCTGTTCGCGCTGTCGTGCTTCCACTACTACACCGCCGGGTTCGGCCTGTTGCCCGAGACGACCCATCGCGGCATCCACATGGCCCTCGTCATCGGCCTGATCTTCCTGGTCTTCTCGGCGCGCCGCAGCTCCAACCCGCGGCCGCGCGCCCACGGCCTGCTGACCCCGCTCGGCGTCGGCCTGCACGACTGGATACTGGCGATCGCCGCGGTGGTGACCAGCCTGTACGTCCCCTGGGTGTTCCACGATCTGCAGTTCCGGGTCGGCAATCCGCTCACCATCGACTGGGTGATGGGCACCATCCTGATCGTGGTGCTGCTCGAGGCGACGCGGCGCAGCGTCGGCCCGGCCCTCCCCATCATCGCCATCGTGCTGATCGTCTACGCGCTCCTCGGCCCCACGCTGCCTGGCATCTTCGCCCACCCCGGCAATGCCTGGAAGAGCGTGGTCAATCATCTCTACCTGACCAGCAACGGCATCTTCGGCATCGCGCTGGGCGTGGTCGCCACCTACGTCTTCCACTACGTCCTGTTCGGCGTCATGGCGACGCGCGTGGGGCTGGGGCGCTTCTTCATCGACATCGCCACCGCGCTCGCCGGCCGCTTCGCCGGCGGCCCGGCCAAGGTCTCGATCTTCGCTTCGGGCCTGTTCGGCATGATCTCGGGCAGCTCGATCGCCAACACGGTGACGGTCGGCTCGCTGACCATCCCGATGATGATCCGCATCGGCTACCCGCGCCATTTCGCGGGCGCCGTGGAGGCGACCGCCGCCACCGGCGGCCAGATCACGCCGCCCATCATGGGGGCGGCCGCCTTCCTGATGGTGGAATACCTGGCCGTGCCCTATCAGACCATCATCCTGGCCGCGATCGTGCCGGCCTTCATGCACTTCTTCGGCGTGTTCTGCCAGGTGCACTTCGAGGCCAAGAAGCTCGGCATGCGCGGCATGACCGCGGCCGAGCTGCCGAGCCTGCGCGAGGTCGTGCGCCGGGACTGGCCGACCTCGATCCCGCTGTTCGTGCTGCTGATCGTGCTGTTCTCGGGGTTCACGCCCTATCTCGCCGCCTTCTGGGGCATCACCGCCTGCATCGTCGTCGGCCTCACCAACCGCAACGGGTTCGTCGCCGTCGCCTTCCTGGCTGCGATCGCCGCCGCCGAGGCGTCCGAGCAGCTCACCGAGTGGGCGGGCCTGCTCGCCATCATTGCCGCCAGCATTGCCGTCTCGGCTTGGTTCGTCCTCAAGGATGCGGGCGGCCACCGCAGGCTCATCGACATCGCCGATGCTTTCGTCATGGGCGCCAAGTACGCCATCAGCGTCGGGGCCGCGGCGGCAACCGTGGGCATCATCGTCGGCGTGGTCACGCTGACGGGCGTCGGCTTCAAGCTCTCCGCCATCATCACCAGCACGGCCACCGATCTCGCCACCCTCACGGGCACCATCCTGCCAGCCATGCTGTTCAGCCCGGCTGGGCTGGCGCTGTTCTACACGCTGGTCATGACGGCGATCGTGTGCATCCTGCTCGGCTGCGGCGTGCCGACGACGCCCACCTACATCATCATGGTCACGATTGCGGCGCCGGCGCTGGCGATGATGGGCGTGGCGCCGCTGGTGGCGCATTTCTTCGTCTTCTATTACGGCGTGCTGGCCGACATCACGCCACCGGTCGCGCTCGCGGCTTACGCTGGAGCGAGCATGGCGGGCGCCGACCCCTTCAAGACCGGCAATACGGCCTTCCGGCTCGGGCTCGCCAAGGCGCTGGTGCCGTTCGTGTTCGTCTACAGCCCGGCGATGCTGATCGTCACCAAGGGCTTCACCTGGGCCGAGTTCACCGAGACGGTGGCCGGCTGTCTCGTCGGCATCGTCATGCTGGCGATAGCTCTCACCGGCTACGGCCTCACGCGCCTGCCGGCCTGGGAGCGATTGCTGCTGGGCTTTGCCTCGGTGCTGGTCATCTCGCCGAGCCGTGCGGCGACGCTGCTGGGGCTCCTGCTGGCGGCGGCGGTGCTGCTGCGCCAGATCGCGAGCTGGCGACGGGAGACAGATGCGGCGTTGCAGAAGGGTTGACTACGAAACCCCGGGGGCTCCGCAAATTCCCTTGCCATCTCCCGCGGAGTTTGGCTTAAGTGGCGGCGCAGCGGCCCGGACGGGCCGCGCCATCTTTCGAGCAGGCCCCGTGAGCGCGAACAGCTCCATCGCTGCCAAGTCGACGGCCGGGATCATTTCCGCCGCCGCAGCGGCTGGCCTGGCCCTGCTCCTTACCAGCCCCTGAGCCTCGCTCGCTTCCGGTGCTGCCGGGACAGCCGCTCAGGGGACCGAAATCTCAACCCAATGAAAAGCACGATGCCGGCTCCATGAGCCTGGCGGCAGATGAGGACCACACCAATGGCTGAGCAACCCAAGGCGGCGCCGGTCTCCGTGCCCGAGCCGCACAAGACGACGAATACCGACCGCGTATTCATCTTCGACACCACTTTACGTGACGGAGAACAATGTCCTGGCGCCACCATGACCTTCGAGGAGAAGCTCGAGGTCGCCGACTTCCTCGATGCCATGGGCGTCGACATCATCGAGGCCGGCTTCCCCGTCGCCAGCGAGGGTGACTTTGCCGCCGTCTCCGAGATCGCCAAGCGCCTCAAGCGCAGCGTGGTGTGCGGGCTCTCGCGCGCCGGCGAGCTCGACATCGACCGCGCCGGCGAGGCGGTCAGGCACGCCGCCCGGCCGCGCATCCACACCTTCATCTCCACCTCGCCCGTGCACCGCAAGTACAAGCTGATGAAATCGGCCGACGAGGTGCTGGAGATGGTGGCCTTCCAGGTCGCCCGCGCCCGCAGCTGGGTCGAGGACGTGGAATGGAGCGCCGAGGACGCCACCCGCACCGAGATCGACTACCTCTGCCGCTGCGTGGAGACCGCCATCAAGGCCGGCGCCTCCACCATCAACCTGCCCGACACGGTGGGCTACGCCACGCCCGAGGAATACTTCCAGATGTTCCGCACCGTCATGGAGAAGGTGCCGGGCTCGGAGAAGGTGATCTTCTCGGTGCACTGCCACAACGACCTCGGCATGGCGGTGGCCAACTCGCTGGCCGGCGTCCGCGCCGGCTGCCGGCAGGTCGAATGCACCATCAACGGCATCGGCGAGCGCGCTGGCAACGCCGCGCTCGAGGAGATCGTGATGGCCATCAAGACGCGCGGCGACGTGCTGCCCTACCAGATCGGCATCGACGCCACCATGCTCAACCGCGCCTCCAAGCTGGTGGCCGCCGCCACCTCGTTCCCGGTGCAGTACAACAAGGCGATCGTTGGCCGCAATGCCTTCGCGCACGAGTCCGGGATCCACCAGGACGGCATGCTCAAGCACACGCAGACCTACGAGATCATGCTGCCCGAGAGCGTGGGCGTGTCCAAGACCTCGCTGGTGATGGGCAAGCATTCGGGCCGCAACGCCTTCCGCACCAAGCTCAAGGAGATGGGCTACGAGCTGGGCGAGAACGCGCTGGAGGACGCCTTCAACCGCTTCAAGGCCCTGGCCGACCGCAAGAAGCACGTCTACGACGAGGACCTGGAGGCGCTGGTGGACGAGGAGATCGCCACCGCCCAGGACCGCATGAAGGTGGTGGCCTTGCAGGTGATCGCCGGCACCATGGGGCCGCAGTCGGCGACGCTCACCTTGGACCTGGGCGAGGGCCGGCAGGAGACGGTGCACGCCACTGGCAACGGGCCGGTGGATGCGACGTTCAACGCCATCATCAAGCTGGTGCCGCACAAGGCCAAGCTCGCCTTGTATCAGGTGCACGCCGTGACCGAGGGCACGGACGCGCAGGCCGAGGTGTCGGTGCGGCTCGAGGACCTGGCCGAGGGCGGCCGGGCGGTGACGGCGCGCGCGGCCGATCCAGACACGCTGGTGGCGTCCGCCAAGGCCTATCTCTCCGCTCTCAACAAGCTCTTCGCCAAGCGCGGCCGCCTCCACGCCCAACAAAGCGCTTGAGTTGCGGGGGGCCGTCATCCCGGCGCCGATCGTGCCCGCCAGGGCGCGATCGGGACCAGGCCGGGACCCATGCACCTCCCCGCCTCACGCTCGCTCAGCGGCTCTGGCGCGACAGATCCGCAGGCCCGTCGAAAATCTCGCCGCTCTGCTCGTCGAAAAGGTCGATCCACTCGGGGTTGAAGCTCTCGATCAGCCGGATCTTCCAAAGGCGGCGCCATTCCTTCAGGCGCTTCTCGCGTCGAATGGCTTCGTCCATCGACTCGTGCATCTCGTAATAGACGAGGCGGTGGATGCGGTATTTCTTGGTGAACCCCTCGATCAGATCTTGCTTGTGCAGTGCGACCCGCTGGGCGAGGTCACTCGTCACGCCGATGTAGAGCGTGCCGTTGCGCCGGCTCGCCAGGATATAGACGGCGGGATCCTTCTCTTGAAACGGCATGGGTCGCCATTTGGCGTAACGATGCCGTATCGTCTCGCGATCTCGCAGCCGAGCGCAAGCTTTGAAGTGGACTGGATTCCGGCCTATTCCCGTTCGCGCTCGCGCGAACGGCGCCGGAATGACGCCATCGCTCGTCATCCCGGCGCCGATCGTGCCCGCCAGGGCGCGATCGGGACCAGGCCGGGACCCATGCACCTTGCAACTTGGCTGTCCATCGACGACGTGCGATGACGCGTGAGAGGAGGAACCACCCATGACCTTCACCGACCTCGTCGCCCGCTTCGCCGCAGCCGCCGCCTCCGGCAACGGCGATGCGCTGGCCGACCTGTTCACGCTCGACGGCACCTACGACGACTATTTCTTCGGGCCCTCCACCGGCCGCGAGGCCATCAAGGCCATGCTCGCCCACTTCGGCGAGGGGGGCGCCAACTTCCGCTGGGAGTTCTTCGATCCGGTCGCCGCCGGCAGCATCGGCTATGCCGGCTACCGCTTCAGCTTCGAGTCCAAGCGCCCCGAGGCCAAGGGCGCCCGCGTCGCCTTCGACGGCATCGGCCGCTTCGAGCTCGAGGGCGGCCGCATCAAGCGCTACTCGGAGGTGTTCGACCGCGGCATGGCGCTGGCCCAGCAGGAGTACGAGCCCGAGCGCCTGCGCAAGATCGGGCTCAAATACGCCACCGCCCTCAAGGCCCGGCCCGAGTGGGCGGGCCACGTCAAGTCGTGAACGTCTCGTCTATCGCCGGTACTGCACGAACGGCGATCTTGTGGCCATGCGGTCGTAGAGCGTGCGCGCCGGGTAGTTGACCTCCTGCGTCATCCAATAGGTGCGCGTGCACCCGCGCGCGTCGGCTTCCTTGTACACAGCCTCGATCAGCGCCCGGCCGACGCCCCTCTGGCGCCGCGCCGGATCGACGAACAGGTCCTCCAGGTAGCAGTACCAGGTCGCCGACCAGGTCGAGCGATGGAACAGCGCGTGCGCCAGGCCGATGGGCGCATCCGCATCGTCGACCGCGACGAGGCCGATGTGGAAGTCGGATTCCCGCGCCAGCATCCGCGCCCATGTGCTCTCGATCACGTCGTCGGCCACCGTCGCCTGGTAGAAGGCGATGTAGCCCTCGAACAGGCCCAGCCAGGCCGCCTTGTCCCGCGCCTCTAGCGCCCGCACACGCATTGTTTCATCTCCGTCGATGTCTCAGATTCGTAGGTTGGGTTAGCGCGAAGCGCGTAACCCAACCTGATCCTTGAGCGCCCCGTGTTGGGTTACGGGCTCCGCCCTATCCCAACCTACACGACGTCTCAGATCAGCCAGAGCGTTGCCAGCCCCAGGAAGGCGAAGAAGCCGACCACGTCCGTCACCGTCGTCACGAACACGCCCGAAGCCACGGCCGGGTCGAAGCCCGCCCGCGTCAGCCCGAGCGGGATCAGGATGCCGGCAAGCGCCGCCGCCAGGAAATTGCACACCATTGCCGTGGCGATGACGATGCCGAGCTTGCCGATGCCGAACCAGAACAGCACGACCAGGCCCATGATCGCGGCAAACACCAACCCGTTGATCAGCCCCACCGAGGCCTCGCGCAGGATGACGCGCACCGCATTGACGGCGCCGAGCTCCCGCGTCGCCAGCGCCCGCACGGTCACAGTCATGGTCTGGGTGGCGGCGTTGCCCCCCATCGAGGCCACGATCGGCATCAGCACGGCCAGCGCCACCATCTGGCTGATGGTGGCGTCGAACAGCTTGATGACGGACGCCGACACCAGCGCGGTGCCCAGATTGATGAACAGCCAAAGGAAGCGGTTGCGCACGGTCTCCGCCACGCTGTCGCCGACGCTCTCGTCGCCGACGCCGCCCATGCGCAGCAGGTCCTCCTCGGCCTCCTCCTCGATCACGTCCACCACGTCGTCCACGGTGACCACGCCGACCAGGCGCTTGTCGGCATCCACCACCGGCGCCGAGCGCAAATCGTAGCGCTCGAACTGGCGCGCCACCTTCTCCTGGTCCTCGGTCGCCAGCACCACGTGGCGGCTCGCGTCCATGATGGCAGCGATGCCGACCTGGCGCTTGGTGCGCAGGAGCCGGCTCAGATCCACGCTGCCGAGCACGCGATGCGTCGGGTCGACCACGAAGATATCCGAGAACGTCTCGGGCAGGTCCTCGACCTCGCGCATGTGGTCGATCACCTGCCCAACCGACCAGAACGGCGGCACCGCCACGAAATCCGTCTGCATCAGACGGCCCGCGGTCTCTTCGGGGTATTTCAGGTTGCGCTCGAGCGCGGCCCGATCGACGGTCGGGATGCGGCCCAGGATCTCCTGCCGGGCAGGCTCATCCAGGCCCGACAGCAGATAGGCCGCATCGTCCGTCTCGAGCGCGGCGATGGCGCTGGCCAGCACGTCCCTTGGCAGGGCTGGCAACAACTGCTCGAGCACGCCCGCCTCGAGCTCGGGCAGCACCTCGGGACGGAAATTGGGTCCCAGCGCCTCGATCAGCCGGACGCGCTGGCCGGGCTCGAGCATCCCGATCAGGTCGGCGAGATCGGGTGTCGGCAGGTCCTGCACCAGCGCGCGCACGCGCACGTGCTCGTCCGCCGCCAGCGCCTCCGCGACGGGGTGCGTAAGGCTGGCCACCGGCTGCGCGCCGGGCTCGTTCGTTTGCTCTTGCATGGTGGCCGATAGGCTCCGGCGCCGATCGAAAAACGCCCTGCAGTATTGCCCGCGGGATCAGCCCGGCCGATGTTGCGAGGGCACCGCCCGGCGCTCGTTGCCAAGCCGCATACCACCCCCGGCGGCACGGTGCCACCCCTGCGGGCGACTAGCCGGAAATGCCGCTCTTCGCCGCCGCTAGTGCAGGGCGGACACAGGCCGCCCGTCAAGCGGGTGTGGCACAGAAACCCTTTACCCTTGCCCCCTAGATTCTCCCGCCTGTGCAGTGCCTTGCTCTGGTCGTGGCGGCGTGCAAGAACGCGATCCGGACTTGCGATTAGCGGTCTCTTGGGGGAAGCATGCGGGCGTTGACAGCCTTGGGATTGGCCCTCGGCCTTGCTGCGGCAGCGGCCGTGCCCGCCAAGGCGCAGGAGCCGTGCCTCCCCGGTGCCAACGTCCTGGGCGTCTCGCGCGTCGTCGAGATCGACACCAGCTCCGGGCCCCGCTTCGGCTTCCAGTATGGCGAGCACGACATCCTGGCCGACGGCGAGATCGTGCTCACCTTCGATGACGGGCCCTTGCGCGCCTACACCAAGCCGGTGCTGGAGGCGCTCGCCGCCCAATGCACCAAGGCCACCTTCTTCGTCGTCGGCCGCATGGCGGTTGCCGATCCCGACATGGTGCGCGAGTACGCGCGCCGCGGGCATACGGTCGGCACCCATACCTGGTCGCACGCCAACCTGCGCACGCTCACCCCGCTCAAGGCGCGCCAGGAGATGGAGCTCGGCTTCAGCGCCGTGCAGCAGGCACTGGAGAAGCCGGTGGCGCCCTTCTTCAGGTTCCCCTACCTGAGCGATCCGAAATCCATGCTGTTGCACGCGCAGGGGCGCGGCGTCGCCATCTTCTCCATCGACATCGACAGCAAGGATTTCCGCACCCGGGACCCGGCAACGGTGCATCACCGCGTGATCGCCGATCTCGCCAGAGCGCGCAAAGGCATCATCCTGTTCCACGACATCCAGCCCTCGACGGCTCGGGCGCTGCCGGGCCTGCTGGCCGAGCTCAAGGCCAGGGGCTACCGCGTCGTGCATCTGCGGCCGAAAGCAGCGATCGAGACGGTGGCCGAGTATGACGCGATCGCGCAACAGGAGCTGGCGCGCCGGCGCGTGGCGTCGGCCACCCTGCCACTCGCCAAGCGCACGCTGACCTGGCCTCTCGGCGAGCCGCCGCAGCCGGCTGCCGCCAGGGCGTCGGCAGCGCCCGCCTCGGCCGGCGACATGCTCGCCAAGCAGCCCCGCCCGATCGCGCGCCCCCTCGACGACGACTGGCGCACCAGCCTGTGGCGCTGACCGCCTTTTTCCCTTACTGCCGGTTGCGTTTGCGGGCCGCGGGACCGCTGCTGGTCGCCTCCGGCGGGCTGAGCGCGCCATTGCGGGCGGGTTGATTGGTCTTGTTGCGCAGCGGCGGGAGCGCGCGACTGGCTGCGCCCGCATTGCGGACCCAACTCGGCCCCGTCTCGGCTTGACGGTGGGTATTCCAACTAATACGCTTCCTGCAACGCCGAACGGCTCGCTTTTTCTCAGTGGCAATGCTCTAGGGAGGGCTCGATGCGAAGACTTTTTGCACACGCTTTGGCATCCGCGTCGCTGGTCGGCGCGCTGGCGCTCGGCGCCGGCGCGGTCGCTCAGGAGGCGCCGAAATCGATCAAGGTCGGCTACGTCATTTCGCTGTCGGGGCCGCAATCGGCCGGAGCGATGCTGACCACGGTGCCCAACTACCGGCTGTGGGTCGACGAGATCAACAAGGCCGGCGGCATCATGCTCAAGAAGTACAACAAGAAGGTGCCGATCGAGGTCACCGAGATCGACGACCGCTCCAACAACGAGGACATGGTGCGCCTGGTCGAGCGCCTGATGAGCGTCGACAAGGTCGACATCGTGCTCACCCCGTGGAGCACGGGGGCCAACCTGCAGGTTGCCCCGACCTTCGCCAAGTACGGTTATCCGCAGATCATGGGAACAGCGGGAAGCAACAGGGTCGACGAGCTGGTGCAGAAGTTCCCGACCATGCTCTGGTTCCTGGCCAAGCCGGACGACCAGATGAAGTCGCTGGTCGAGACGATGGCCGACCTCAAGAAGCAGGGGAAGATCAACGATTCGGTGGCCCTCTTCGTCATCCAGCTTCCGTTCGGGCAGGAGTACAGCTCTACCTTGAAACAGCTGCTGGCGAGCGCCGGCTTCAAGATCGTCTACGACACGGCCTACGCGTTCCCACCGACCGACCTGTCGACGCAGGTCAAGGCGGCAAAGGCGGCCAATCCAGATACCATGATTGCGCTGTCCTATCCGCCCGACACCCTCATGCTGACCGAGCAGTCGATTGCCAACGACTTCAACCCCAAGATCAGGTTCCTGGGCGTCGGCGTCGCCTTCCCGGTCTTCAAGGCCAAGTTCGGCGACAAGGCGAACGGCGTCTTCGGGCTCGGCGGATGGGACCCCAACGGCCCGGGCATGCAGGACTACTTCGCCCGCCACAAGGCCTTCAACAAGGGGGAGCCCGACCGCTGGGCCAGCGCGGCCACCTATGCCGGGTTGCAGGCACTCCAGCAGGCGATCGAACGCGTGGGTGAGATCGACCGGACCAAGATCCTCCAGGAGCTCAAGACCGGCACGTTCAAGACCGTGGCCGGCGACCTCAAGCTCGAGGGCAACGCCGACAAGGCGGCCTGGCACATCGGGCAATGGCAGGGTGGCGAGTTCTACGCCATCGCACCGAAGAGCCGCGCGGGTGCGAGGCCGCCCCAGGTCCAATGATCGCGGCAGCATTCTTCACATTGCAGGGTCCGCGCCTACCAGCGCGGGCCCGTTTCTTTGCAACCGATTTGTGCAAGGGCTACAACTCTTTAAGCAGGGCCGCGTAATCTGCCCCGACTTCCATCGATAGCGCTGAAGCCAACCCTTCCATGATGCTGCTCGATTTCCTGCTCGCGGGCTTGGTGATCGGCGGCATCTACGCGCTGATCTCGGTCGGCCTCAACCTGCAGTATGGCGTGGCGCGTGTCCTGAATCTCGCCTACGGCGAGTTCCTGATGCTGGCCGGCTACGGCGCCTTCTGGGGCTTCACGCTGCTGGGCGCGCCGCCGCTGCTCACCCTTCTCGCCGGCGCGCCGCTGGCCTTCGTGCTGAGCTGGCTGCTGTTTCGCTACGTGTTGCATCCGCTGCTCCGGCGTACCGCCGATCAGGGCAAGCGCGAGGTCGATTCCATTCTCTCGACCTTCGGCCTGCTGTTCCTGCTGCAAGGCCTGGCGCTGGTGGCCTGGAGCGGCACGGATCGCGCCTACAGCTATCTGTCGGTGCCGCTCAACATCTCCGGCGCCGTGATCGGCGCCAATCGCCTGGTCGTGTTGGTGGCCGCGCTGGTGTCGTCGGGTGCCGTCTATGTTTTCCTGCGCTATTCCGCGGTCGGCCGCGCCATGCGCGCCATGGCCGTCAATCCAGGCACCGCCCCCCTCGTCGGCATCGACGTGGAGCGCTACAGCACGATCGCGTTCGCGACCGGGGGAGCGCTGGCGGCCGTGGCAGGGATCCTGCTCTCCTCCTTCCTCAGCGTCAGTCCGACCATGGGCGTGGCTTACACCCTGAATGCGCTGATCGTCGTAGTCATGGGCGGCATCGGCAACGTCGCCGGAGGCCTCGTTGCCGCCCTCATCCTCGGGATGGCGCAAACGCTGGCAGCCCAGTTGGGCCAAGCCGGCCTCGGCACCATCATTACCTTCGCCATCTTCTCGATCGTGTTGCTGTGGCGCCCGCAAGGCCTCTTTGGCAGCAGCTCCAGGCCCGGCGCCCAAGGCCGGCTGCACATTCCCAAAGAGACCGCCTGGATCGCGGGCCTCGTCGCCTTGCTGTTCGTACCGCTCTTTGCCAATCCCTACTGGCTCTCGCTCGCCGTCACCATACTCACCTATGTCGCCCTGGCGACAGCCTGGGCGTTCTTCTCTGGCCCCACGCGCTACGTGTCGCTCGCGGCCTCCGCCTTCTTCGGCGTCGGTGCCTATTCCGTTGCGGTCCTCGCCTCGGACCATTCCTACCCCGTTGCCCTGCTGGCCGCCGTCGCAATCTCGGCCGTGCTCTCCGCCCTCGTGGGCCTTGCCACCCTGCGCCTCTCCGGCATGTACTTTGTGATCTTCACCTTTGGCCTGGCCTCGCTTGTCAGCGCCGCCGTGAACTGGTGGGAGTTCAATGTCGCCAGGCAGGCGGGCTGGTACCTGTTCCTGTCCATCACGCCAACGCACATCTACTACCAGCTGCTCGCCCTGTGCGTTGCCATCATCGCCCTTTGGCTCATCCGCGATCGCAGCCGCATGGGCTTTGCACTCAAGACACTCGGCGCCGACGAGACGGTCGCTCGTCAGATCGGCATCAATACCGTGGCGCTCAAGATCGGCACGTTCGTCGTCAGCTCCGTGGTCATGACGCTGGCTGGCGCCATCCTCGCACCGCGCCGGGCCTACATGGATGCCGGCAACGCTTTCAATCCGGAGATTTCGTTCCTCACCGTGATCATGGCGCTGCTCGGCGGGGCCAACTCGGTGTGGGGCCCGATACTCGGCGTCGTCCCGCTGGTCGTGATCCAGGACTATCTTTCGATCGCGTGGGCCAGCCATTTCAGCGTCCTGCTGGGCATGGTGCTGCTCGCCATTGTCTTCTTCATCCCCGACGGCCTGATCGGCCTGCTGCGCTCCTGCAAGGCCCGCATGGGCCGCGACCGGCTGTCGGTCCTGATGCACACGATGGCCGATCGCGTCGGCGGCCGGCGCTTCTCCCCGCCCGCCCTGCCGCCCAGCAAGGAACCTGTCCGCAGGCTCGAGCAACCCGGCCGGAGCGACACTTCATGAGCGCTTTGTCGCCTCCCCTGCTCGAGGTCACCGGCCTCACCCGGCATTTCGGGGGGCTCGCCGCCCTCGACGGCGTCTCCTTTACCGTCGCCAGGGGCGAGGTGGTGGGGCTCATCGGCCCCAACGGCTCCGGCAAGACCACGCTGCTCAATGTCGTGTCGGGGCGCTTGCCGCCGATGGCCGGCAGCGTCCGCTTTGCCGGCCGCGCTATCACCGGCGCCACGCCGGAAGCCGTCTGCCGCGCCGGCATCGCCGGCACGTTCCAGCTCGCGCGCATCCCCGATGCGCTCGACGCGCGCGACAATGTCGCCGTCGCCGCCATGTACGGGCGCCGCCGCCTCGATGTCGAGTCCGCCCGGGCCGAGGCCGAGCGCCTGCTCGCGCGCGTGGGCTTCGAGGGCGCGCCGTCGGCCCACGGCGATGCGCTGCCCTACTTCGACCACAAGCGCATCGAGCTCGCGCGCGCGCTCGCCTGTACGCCCGACCTGCTCCTGCTCGACGAGTGGCTGGCGGGCCTCAACCCGACCGAGCTCGAGGCCGGCATCACCCTGGTTCGCTCGCTGCTCGACGACGGCCTGACCATCGTCATGGTCGAGCACGTCATGCACGCCATCCGCGCCCTGTGCGGCCACATCGTCGTGCTCAACGCCGGACGCGTGATCGCCTCCGGCACGCCCGAGGAGGCGCTGGCGCACGAGGACGTCATGCGCGTCTACCTCGGCGAGAGCGCGTGAACGCCCGCACATTCAGCCAATCGAATGCCCAGACCGCCTACTCGCCCGTACTGGCCGTTACAACCGGCACGAGTTTCATGCACCACGTGCTGAATTCGCCGCTCCGGTCCAACCAATATATCGGCTGATTTTGTGAGATCACCAACTCGCTGCACAACTCGGCTATTCTGGTATATGCCACCACACGGTCCCCCGTTTTTCATCGAACAAAATGGCCTCCTCGCTGTTCAGAGTGGGTGATGTGGCGGGCGGGGCTTGATGCCAATCCTTGGGTCCCATCCCTTTGTTCGATCGAAGGACCATCCCTCCGCCCCGACCTGCCGTCACGGCTGGGCGCACGCGCGCAGCGGCCGTCAAGGATGGCCGGCACGCTGAGCTCGACACGTTCTTGACGTCTCCAGGCCACGCCTTGACGGACGTGAGCACGGCGGCAGGATCGAGGCGTCAACGGGACGGCGGGAGACACCTCGATGCGCGACACCGATCTGATGCAGTTGGCTCTCGGGCTGATCCCGCCGTGGATGGTCAAGGCCTGCGCCTTCGACGCCGACAAGCGTCGCCTCGATATCGAGATCGACTTCGCCAGGGGCGGCCGCTTCCCATGTCCGCAATGCGGCACGGCCGATTGTCCGGTGCACGACACGGCCATGCAGGAGTGGCGGCACCTCGACTTCTTCCAACATCAGGCGTTTCTTCACGCCCGTACGCCGCGTGTCGTTTGCCCCGACTGCGGCGTCAAACAGATCGCAGTGCCGTGGGCCAGGGCCGGCTCCGGCTTCACCCTGCTGTTTGAGGCCATCGTCATGGCACTCGTCGCCGCCATGCCGGTCAGAGCCGCGGCACGCCTCGTGAAGGAGCACGACACCCGGTTGTGGCGCATCGTCCACCATTGGGTCGAGGCCGCTCGCGCTCGTGCCGACCTGGCGACCGTCAAGCGCGTGGCCATCGACGAAACCGCCGCCCGACGCGGCCACGACTATGTCACCCTGTTCGTCGATATCGATCAGCGTCGCGTGCTGTTCGTGGCCGATGGCCGCGATGCCAATACGGTGGCAGCCTTCGCCGACGATCTCGAAGCCCACAACGGCGATGCTTCCCACATCAAGGAGGTCTGCATCGACATGAGCGGACCCTTCATCAAGGGCGTCGGTCATAACCTCACCGAAGCTGAGATCACCTTCGACAAGTTCCACGCCGTCAAGCTCGTCAACGACGCCGTCGACAAGGTCCGGCGCGCCGAGAGCAAGGATCGACCGGAGCTCAAGCGCAGTCGCTACCTCTGGCTCAAGAACGAACGACATCTCTCCGCCGAGCAGAGCGCGAGCCTCGGTGCACTCTCCAGCATGCATCTCAAGACAGCCCGCGCCTACCGGCTCCGCCTCGCCTTCCAGGACATCTATGAGCAGCCATCCCCCGGCTGGGGCGAGCTCATCCTCGATCGCTGGTACAGCTGGGCGATCCGATCGCGCCTCGAGCCGATGAAGGATGCAGCGCGCACCGTCATGCGTCACCGCGACGGCATCCTCAGATGGTTCACGTCGAAAATCGCCAATGGCCTCATCGAGGGCATCAACAGCCTCGTGCAAGCCGCCAAGGCCAAGGCGCGAGGGTACCGATCAACCCGCAACCTCAAGGCCATCACCTACCTGATCGCCGGCAAACTCGACCTCAGGCTACCCACATGAAATAGTGGAGAGCCACAAAATGCGGCAATATTTCAACTGCACCGACTTTCCCCTGTGTATTCAACGTCCTTAACACGCTGTTAATTACTGGACCATACTGTGACGCTACGAGGTTTTCGAGCCATCGCATGGGGGCTCAGCCAAGCGTCTCGAGTTCCAGTTCTGCCGCCTCGGACAGCGAAAAGGGCGCTCTCCAAGGCGGCAGCTCCAGCCAACAGCAGCAATTATCAGGAGAAGGCAGCATGATTTTCAACAGCAAGAAGCCGGACGAGAGCTTGCCGCAGGACTTCGTGGCCAAGCGCCCATTCATCAGCGTCGCTCCGGAGCCGATGCCTGGCCGCAAGCCGAGTGGCGCCACGACCCGCTCCGTGATCGACGCCTGGCTGACCATCACCGGCAACCTGCAGAGCGAAGGCGAGGTGCAGGTCGACGGCCAGGTGCAGGGCGACATCCACTGCGCCCACCTCACCGTCGGCAAGGACGCCTCCATCGCCGGCAACATCGTCGCCGAAGAGGTAGTGGTGCGCGGCAAGGTGAAGGGCACCATCCGCGCCAACCGCGTCATCCTGCAGGACAGCGCCCAGGTCGACAGCGAGATCTTCCACAAGCGCCTCGCCATCGAAGAGGGCGCCCGCTTCGATGGCGTCTCGCGCATGCGCGAAGAGCCGATGATGGCCGAAGAGCCCACGCGGATGCTCGAGCTGCAGGCCGTGGCCGTCGAAATGAAAGCCGGCGACAAGGCTGCCAAGAACGGCGCGACCGCGGCCGCCTGATCGGCCGACACGCCACTACAGCAATCGCAAAAGGCCACGCCTGCCCGCGTGGCCCTTTTTTGCGTTTGCGCGCTGTGACGGGGTCAGACCCTCTGCAGGCGACCCCTCCCGGCTTGCCGACGGAGCCGGAGGGGTCTGACCCCAGCGTCCTACCCGCGAGGGCGGGGGTCCACGCCAGCATCGACGTACACTTGAAGAGGTGCGTGGGTACCCGCCTTAACGGGTATGACGTCGGGTGATCGCCTGGCTTGCTCGCCTAGACCCGCCCCACTTCCGCCTGCTCGATTGCGCATGAAGGCCGTCTGTGGCCTAATCGGCAGTCTACCTAAGCAAAAGAACAGCGCGCCGGACTCGATCCGGCGCCGGCAGAGGAGGAAGCGCATGTTTTCCATCTTCGGCAAGCGTGCAGCCAGCGTCCCGGCCGCCGCGCCGGGCGCCGGGGTCCAGCAGGGCGGGAGCGGCTCGCCGCACGTGTCGATGACGGTGAACGGCAAGGCCGTCACCGCCGATATCGATCCCCGAACGCTGCTCGTGCACTTCCTGCGCGACCACCTGCGCCTCACCGGCACGCACGTGGGCTGCGACACCAGCCAGTGCGGCGCCTGCGTGGTGCACGTCGACGGCCTGGCGGTGAAATCCTGCACCGTGCTCGCCGCCTCCTGCGACGGCTCGAAGGTCACCACCATCGAGGGCTTGGCCAAGGACGGCACCCTGCATCCGATGCAGGAGGCCTTCCGCCAGAACCACGGGCTGCAGTGCGGTTTCTGCACCCCCGGCATGATCATGGCCGCGGTCGACCTCGTGAACCGCACGGGCGGCAAGCTCGACGAGCACGCCATCCGGGAGGGGCTCGAAGGCAACCTGTGCCGCTGTACGGGCTACCACAACATCGTCGCCGCCGTGCGCGAGGGCGCGGCCAACATGGGCAGCGTGCGTCAGGCCGCCGAGTAGGCGCCGCCTGGACGCACTGCCTGCGCACCGCCAGCACAAAGACAATTCGAGGAGGAAGCCCGTGGCTGCAGCAACCGGCATCGGCGCCCCAGTCCGCCGCAAGGAAGATCAGCGCTTCATCACCGGCAAGGGCCAGTACACCGACGACATCAACCGCCCCGGCCAGACCTGGGCCGTGTTCGTGCGCTCGCCGCACGCGCATGCCGCCATCAAGAGCATCGATACCGCGGCCGCCCTCAAGTCGCCGGGCTGCCTCGCGGTGCTCACCGGCGCCGACATCGCCAAGGACAAGGTCGGCAACCTGATCTGCGGCTGGATGATCCACTCCAAGGACGGCTCGCCGATGAAGGCCGGCGCCCACCCGGCGCTGGCGCAGGGCAAGGTGCGCTACGTCGGCGACCATGTAGCCGTAGTCATTGCCGAGACGCTGGCCGAGGCCCGCGACGCCGCCGAGCAGGTGCGCGTCGCTTACGACGCGCTGCCGGCCGCCGTCGACCTCGCCACTGCCCAAGCCGCCGGCCAGCCCCAGATCCACGCCGAGGCGCCCAACAACACGGTCTATCAGTGGCACTTGGGCGACAAGGACAAGGTTGACGCTGCCTTCGTCGCGGCCAAGCACGTCACCAGGATCGAGCTGACCAACAACCGCCTGATCCCCAACGCCATCGAGCCGCGCGCGGCCATCGGCGACTACGACTCGGGTCAGGACAGCTTCACGCTTTGGACCACGAGCCAGAACCCGCACGTTGCGCGCTTGGTGCTGGCGGCCTTCATCGGCATCGCGCCCGAGCACAAGCTGCGCGTCATCGCCCCCGACGTGGGCGGCGGCTTCGGCTCCAAGATCTTCATCTACGCGGAAGAGACGGTGTGCCTGTGGGCCTCTAGGAAGGTCGGCCGACCGGTGAAATGGGTCGCTGACCGCACCGAATCCTTCCTCGCCGACGCGCACGGCCGCGACCACGTGACGACTGCGGAGCTGGCGGTCGACGCCGGCGGCAAGATCACCGCGCTCCGGGCCAAGACCAAGGCCAACCTCGGCGGCTATCTCTCCACGTTTGCCTCCTCGGTGCCGACCTACCTCTACGCGCCGCTGCTGTCGGGCCAGTACGACATCGGCGCCATCTACTGCGAGGTGGACGGCGTCTACACCAACACCGCCCCGGTCGACGCTTACCGCGGCGCCGGCCGGCCCGAGGCGACCTTCGTCGTCGAGCGCCTGGTCGAGGTGGCGGCGCGGCAGCTCGGCAAGGACCCAGCCGAGTTCCGCCGCCAGAATTTCATCCGTAGCTTCCCGCACGTCACGCCGGTCATCATGACCTACGACGCCGGCGACTACGAGGCCTGCCTCAACAAGGCGCTCGAGATGGCGGACTACAAGACCATCGGCGCGCGCAAAGCCGAGAGCGCCCGCCAGGGCATGAAACGCGGCATCGGCTTCTCGGCCTACATCGAGGCCTGCGGCATCGCGCCCAGCGCCGCGGTCGGCTCGCTCGGCGCTGGTGTTGGTCTGTGGGAGTCGGCGGAGGTGCGGGTCAACCCGACGGGCTCCGTCGAGGTGCTGACCGGCTCGCACAGCCACGGCCAGGGCCACGAGACCACCTTCGCCCAGCTCACCTCGCAGCGGCTCGGCATCCCCATCGAGCAGGTCACCGTGGTGCACGGCGACACCGACAAGGTGCAGTTCGGCATGGGCACCTACGGCTCGCGCTCGGGCGCGGTGGGCATGTCGGCCATCTACTACGCCATCGACAAGGTGATCGTGAAGGCCAAGAAGGTGGCGGGCTTCGTGCTGGAGGTGCCGGAGCCCACCGTCGACTTCAAGGACGGCATCTTCTCGAGCTCCGCCACCAACAAGACGCTGACCTTCCCTGAAGTGGCGCTGCAGGCCTACATCGCCCACAAGTTCACGGGCGCGCAGCTGGAGCCTGGCCTCAAGGAAGGGGCGTTCTTCGACCCGACCAACTTCACGTTCCCGTCGGGCGTGCACATCTGCGAGGTCGAGATCGATCCCGAGACCGGCACCACCCGCATCGACCGCTGGACCGCGGTCGACGACTTCGGCTCGCTCATCAATCCCATGATCGTAGAGGGCCAGGTGCACGGCGGCATCGTGCAGGGCGTGGGCCAGGCGCTGCTCGAGGGCGCGGTCTACAACAAGGAGGGCCAGCTCGTCACGGCGAGCTACATGGACTACTGCATGCCGCGCGCCGGTGACGTGCCGTCCTTCAACGTCGCCATGACCAACACGCCGTGCCCGTCGAACCCGCTGGGCATCAAGGGCTGCGGCGAGGCCGGCGCCATTGCCGCGCCCGCCGCCGTCATCAACGCCATCACGGACGCGCTTGGTCACGAGAACATCGCCATGCCGGCGACGCCGCAAGCCGTCTGGCGCGCGGTCGCCAAGTCGCCGACCAAGATGGCCGCCGAGTAGGGAGGGTAAACCCATGTACGCATTCGACTATCACCGCCCGCAATCAGTGGCCGACGCGGCCAAGCTGCTCGCCTCCAGCCCGGACGCCAAGCTGCTCGCCGGCGGCCACACGCTGATCCCCACCATGAAGCAGCGCCTGGCGAACCCCAAGGCCGTCATCGATCTTGCCCGCGTGGCGGAGCTGCGCGGGATCGACAAGAAGGGCAGCGCGCTCGTCATCGGCGCCATGACCACGCACGACGAGGTGGCGACCTCAGCTGGCGTGCGCGGCGCCGTCGCCGGCCTGTGCGACGTCGCAAGCGGTATCGGCGACCAGCACGTGAGGAACCGCGGCACCATCGGCGGCTCGGTCGCCAACAACGACCCCGCGGCCGACTATCCCGCAGCCATCCTCGCGCTCAATGCCACCGTTGCCACCAACAAGCGCGAGATCAAGGCCGACGACTTCTTCAAGGGGCTGTTTTCGACCGCGCTCGATGACGGCGAGATCCTCACGCGCATCTCGTTCCCGATCCCGACCAAGTTCGCCTACGTCAAGTTCGCCAATCAGGCCTCGCGCTACGCGCTCGTGGGCGTGGCGGTGGCGCAGAACGGCAAGGACGTGCGCGTCGCCGTCACCGGAGCCGGCAGCAATGGCGTCTTCCGCCACAGGGCGGCGGAGGCGGCGCTCGCCAGCAACTGGTCAGCCCAGGCACTTGCCAACCTTGCCACCAGCGCCGCCGACATGATGAGCGACATTCATGCCGATGCTGCCTACCGCGCCCATCTCGTGGGCGTGCTGGCGCGCCGGGCGGTGGCGAAGGCCGGCTAATGGCTTCCCTCTCCCCGCTTGCGGGGAGAGGGTTAGGGTGAGGGGCAGCCCCATAAGTCGGCCCGGAAATTGCTGCTGCCCCTCACACCGACCCTCTCCCCATGCCCGTAGAGGCATAGGGAGAGGGGGAATAAGAGGATTGCCCATGGCCGTAACGATGACCGGCGAATTCGTCCTGCCGGCCGACAAGGCGACCATATGGGCGCGCCTCAACGATGCCGAGACGCTGAAAGTGTCGATCCCAGGCTGCGAGAGCCTCGAGAAGGCGTCCGACACCGAGTTCGCCGCCGTCGTCAAGGTCAAGATCGGGCCCGTCAGCGCCCGCTTCAAGGGCCGCGTGACCCTCAACGACATCGACGCGCCCAACAGCTACCGCATCGCCGGCGAGGGCGAGGGCGGGGTCGCCGGCTTCGCCAAGGGCGGCGCCAAGATCAGGCTCGACGCGGTCGAGGGCGGCACCAAGCTCGGCTACGAGGCCGAGGCGCAGGTGGGCGGCAAGATCGCCCAGCTCGGCGCCCGCCTCATCGACAGCACGGCCAAGAAGCTGACGGCCGAGTTCTTCGCCAACTTCGCCAAGGCGCTGGGCGGGGCGGCGGCGGGCCCGGCCTGAAGCCGCCACGCCCAACCTCCTTCAGCTGCCCTGGCCCGCGTTCGCAAAGAACAGCTGCTGGCCCTCGATCTGGTAGGAGCGGATCGCCGTCTGCCCGTCGCCCGAGACCACCCAATCGATGAAGGCCTGCCCCAGCTCCGTCTTCACGCTCGGGTGCTTGGCCGGGTTCACCAGCATGATGCCGTACTGGTTGAAGAGACGGCTGTCGCCCTCCACGACGATCTCGTGGTCGCCCTTGTTCTTGAAGGAGATCCAGGTGCCGCGATCGGTGAGCACGTAGGCCCCCATCGCGCCCGCGGTGTTGAGGGCGGCGCCCATGCCCTGGCCGATCTCGCGATACCAGCCGGGCTTGGCCACGGCGGGATCGAGCCCCGCCGCCGTCCAGAGCGCAAGCTCGGCTGCATGCGTGCCCGACTTGTCGCCGCGCGATACGAACGCGGCGCCCCTGGCGTAGACCTCCTTGAGGGCGGCGAGCACGTCCGTGCCACCCTTCACCTTGGCAGGGTCGGCTCTAGGTCCGATCAGCACGAAGTCGTTGTACATGACGTCGAAGCGCTTCACGCCGAAGCCGTCGGCAACGAACTTTTCCTCCTGCGACTTGGCGTGCACGAACACGACGTCTGCGTCGCCTCGGCGCGCGGTGTCGAGCGCCTGTCCGGTACCCTGCGCGATCACCCTGACCTCGATGCCGCTCTTGGCCTTGAACAGCGGCAGAATGTGCCCAAAGAGGCCCGAATCCTGCGTCGAGGTGGTGGAGGCGACGACGATGGACTTGTCCTGGGCCGCAACCGGAAGCGTGCCAAGACCGAGGGCCAGGACGAGGACGGCGCCCTGCAAGACTTGCAGATTGCGGCGCATGGACATGGAGCATGATCCTTGTGTTGGCAGTGCTCAGATGACGAGGTCTCCGGCCACGAACTGGCGAGCCTGGGCCGTGGCGGGCCGGGTGAAGAAGGCGTCGGCGCCCGCGCGCTCGACGAGGCAGCCCCTAACAAGAAAGACGATCTCTCCGGCGAGCCGTCGGGCCTGGCCCAGATCGTGCGTCGCCATCACCACCTTGACGCCGCCGGCGGCGACCCCGGCAACGATGTCCTCCACCGCCTTGGTGGCGGCGGGATCGAGGCTGGCGGTCGGCTCGTCGAGAAACAGCACCTCAGGGTCGCGCGCGAGCGCGCGGGCGAGCGCCAGGCGCTGCTGCTCACCGCCGGAGAGGCGGCGCGCCGGCCGATCGGCGAGCGGCGCCAGGCCGACGCGGTCCAACAAGCGCTCGACCGTGGCGGGATCGGCCGCGCGGCCGGCCATCCTGAGCGCATAGGCCACGTTCCTTGCAGCCGACCGGCGCAGCATCACCGGCTTCTGGAAGACGATGGCGCAGCGCCCGCGAGAGGTGCCGGGCGCCTCGCCCCGCAGCACGCAGCCGGATGTCGGCTGCAGGAGACCCATGGCGAGCCTGAGCAGCGTCGTCTTGCCCGACCCGTTGGGGCCGAGGAGGACAGCCGGCGCGCCGGGGCCGATCGCCAGCGTGAGCGGACCGAGGATTGCCACCTCGCCCGCCGCGAAGGCGGCCGCCTCGAAGCGGATCGGCAGGCTGCTCGGCCGCTCGCGCATGGCGCTATCCCGCATGACGCTCGGACCAGCCGCGCACGCTCCAGGCCAGTGCGTTCACGACCAGGATGACGCTGATGAGCACCACGCCGAGGCCGATGGCCAGCGCCAAGTCGCCCTTCGAGGTCTCGAGCGCGATGGTGGTCGTCATGACGCGGGTGAAGCCGTCGATGTTGCCGCCCACGATCATGACGGCGCCGACCTCCGCGGCCGCGCGGCCGAAGCCGGCGAGCAGGATGGTGACGAGCGAGAAGCGCGCGTCCCAGAGCAGCGTGGCGACGCCTGCAGCCCGCCCGACGTTCATGGCGGTCAGCTCGTCGCGGTATTCGGCCCACAGGTCCTCCACCACCTGGCGCGTCAGGGCGGCGATGATCGGGGTGATCAGCGCCGTCTGGGCGACGATCATCGCTTGCGGCGTGAAGAGGAGGCCCAGGGGGCCGAGCGGGCCCGAGCGCGACAGCAGCATGAACACCACAAGGCCGACGAACACCGGCGGCAGCCCCATGCAGCCGTTGAGGACCACGATCACGCCGTTGCGGCCGGGAAAGCGCGTGAGCGCCACGAGCGCCCCCAGCGGCATGCCGATGAGCGCGGAAAAGACCATCGCGGCCAGGGTGACAAGCAGCGACAGGCGCACCACCGCGAACAACTTCGCGTCGCCGGACAAGATGAGATCGAGTGCGCCGACGCCGTCCAAGGTGGGCTCGCAGGTGTGTTGACTGGGGCAAATCTCCTGTGTTTTGTTCTCTAGAGTCAAACATTAGAATTGGCGCAAGACGATGCAAGAAAACGCAGGATTGAGGCTGCTCACAACGGCCGAAGCCGCCGACTACCTGCGCCTGAAAGAGCGCAAGCTCTACGAGCTCGTCGCGGAGCGCCAGATCCCCTGCACCAAGGTGACGGGCAAGTGGCTGTTCTCACGCGCCGATCTCGACCGCTGGCTGCTTGCGGGCATGGCTCGACCGTATGGCGTGGTGCCGGCGGAGCCGCCGCCGATCGTCGGCGGCAGCCACGATCCGTTGCTGCAATGGGCGCTGAGCGAAAGCCATGCCGGCCTCGCCATCCTGCCCGAAGGCAGCGAGGCCGGGTACAAGCGCTTTCTCAAGGGCGAGGTGATAGCCGCTGCCATCCATTTCCACGATCTCGACGATCCCGAAAAGGATGCAAATCCGCAAATCACGAGCCGGGAAGCCCAGCTCTACGATGCCGTGCTGATCGGCTTTGCGGCACGCGAGCAGGGGCTGCTCGTCGCCGAAGGCAATCCGGTCGGCCTCACGCGGCTCAAGGACGCCCATGCGCGTGGCCTGCGCGTGGTCGTCCGTCCCGAAGGCGCCGGGGCGCAACAGCTCCTCCTGGGATTGCTCAGGTCGGACGGGCTGTCGATCGGCGATCTCACCCGCACCCACGTAGCCCCGACCGGCCCCGACATTGCCCAGGCAATCCGGTCCGGGCACGGCGACTGCGGTATCGCCACTCGCGCCGTGGCGACGGCGGCGGGCCTCGGTTTCGTGCCGCTGTGCATCGAGCACTTCGACCTGTTGATGCGCCAGCGCGACTATTTCCGCCCGCCCCTGCAGACCTTGCTCGCGCTGCTACGCCAGCCGGGCTTTGCTCAGCGCGCCCGTGAGCTCGGCGGCCTCGACGTGTCGGCGGCGGGCATGGTGCGATGGGCGCCCTGACGGAGCTAGAGGTGCAGCGCCGTCCTCAGCCGAGGTCGATATCTTCCTCGACCACGTGCTTGAGGTCGGTGCCGTCCGCCGTCAGCACCAGCCGCACCTTGAGCTTGCCACGGTCGAGGCCCTTGTCGCGCACCACGCGCTCGATCTCGCGCTGCGAGGTGACACCGACCTGCTTCAGGAACTTGCGCAGCGACATGTTGAACTTGTCTTCGTCCATGGTGACCTCCTTGCATCGCAGCACCGTAGGCCGGGATAGCGCGTCAGTGCGTAACCCAACATGATGCGCGTGTGTCGATGTTGGGTTACGCGCGGAGCGGCCTACATGCATTCATGCGCCCGATCGACCGCGCTATCCCAACCTACACGCGCCTCATTCCGCCAGGGTCGCGCGCGGAGGCGCCTCGCTCTCGGCCTCCTCGAGCTGCCGATCCGCCCACAGGCTGTGATGCTGCCTGGCCCAGTTCACATCCACCTCGCCCGACGCCATGGCTCGGAATGCGCCCTGCAGCCCGAGGGTGCGCATGTAGATGTGCCCGATGACGACGCCGATCAGCCCCAGCCCGATGATACCATGCCAGACGACGGAGTGCTCCATCTCCTGGGACGGCGTCAGGTTCACGGGCAAGCCCGGCGCCAGACCGACGACGACGCCCAGCGCATTGACGCCGGCAAATACCTTGGACATCAGCGCCGTCCGGAACGGAGACAGCAGCGCCACGCCCGTGAGCGAGACGGCCAGCCCGCCGACCAGCACCAGCCAGAACAAAACCTTCTGCCCGGCATTGAATTTCCATGCCGGCGCAAGCGAGCCCCTGACGAGCAGGCCGCCGCCCTTGGCGAGCCAGACTATGTCGCGCCAGCTCGGGAGCGCGTGCCGGAGCCAGGGCAGGACGATCAGCGCCAGCCCGCCCATGAAGCCGAAACCGGCACGAACGTGCAGCCATGCCGCCCAGGACGATATCTCCGCCCACGCTTCGGCGCCGACGAGCGGCAAAAGCACCTGGCGGCCGTAGAGGACGTTGAGCCCGGTGAGCGCCAGGACGACGAACGACAGCGCGAGCAGCCAATGGGCGGCGCGCTCGAAGCGGCCAAAGCGCCTGAGCGTGAGACCGGCCCAGCCCAGCTCGATGGCTACGCGCCCGCGCAGGAGGAAGAAAACGGCCAGCAGGACCACAACACCGCCAAGCCCCCACGCGCCGTAACGCGGCAGCAGATCGTCGCGGACCCTGCGCAGGCTCTCGTTCTGCAGCGGCGCCAAGCCCTGGGCCTCAGCCGCCATCGCCCCTGCGGCAAGGCCAAATACGAGGGCGATCAGGGCAAAGGCACGGGCGTGCGCGAGCCCGCATGTCGATTGCCTTGCGTGGGCCCAGTCCATCGCCCGATCCTCCCAGATCCCGGCAAATCCCGTCCTTACCGGCCCAGGCTGTTGCCCGCGGACCGCGCCCGCGCGTCCTGCTCATCCCCGGTCGCCGAGCTTCACGGGGGAGGTTATGTTATGCCCTGCCCATGGTTGCGGGGCCAAGCGGATTGGGGACGGAAATCATGAAACGGCGTTCTGTGCTGCAAGCTCTCGGGGTGTTCACGTCGGCGCCGCTATGGATGCACGTATCCGCGCTGGCTCAGAGCAGTGCCAAGAAGGCGCCGGCGCCCGCCGCACCCAAGCCCGCACCGAAGGCCCCGACCAGGATCGGCAAGCTCGGCCTGCCCGACGACTGGAAGTTCGAGCTTCCCAAGCAATGGCAGAAGGACGGCGGCCTGCTCGGCCGCTCCGGTGTCCAGCGCCGGGGCGGCTCGATGGTCGTATCCGGGATCACGGTGGAGACCGCGGGCGGCACCCTCCGCTTCGGCAGCCTCAAGCCCGTCGGTCGTGCGGTGCCGCTGACACCCGAGATGCGCAAGGTCGTCGGCAGCGCGTCGAACCGCCTGAAGCTCGACGCCCTGAACCAGTCCTACAACAGCTTCAAGTCGGCGCCGCGGGACTATGCGGGCCGGCCGCTGGTCGGCGCCTTGAAGCGGCCCGAGCAGATCTTCGAGGGCAAGGCCTTCATCCCCGTGCGCGAGCTGCTGACGCAGGCGCTCGAGCAGACCGGACCGAGCGGTGCCGCCGCCAGGCCGATGCTGGCGGCACTGAGCGAGCAGGCCGTGCTCGTCACTCCCGCGCATCAGTTTCTGCTGGAGGAGGGCATCGGCAATCGCGTCGTCGCCTACAGCTCTGCAGGCGGCGGCATCCAGCACGGCCACATCGACCAGCTGGCGCACGAGCTCAGAAAACAGGGCATGCGCGTCATCAAGCTGATGACCTACTTCAGGTACTTCAAGGACAAGGAGGACACCGTGAGCCCCGCCACCAACGGCCAGGGCGGCACGCTCAAGGAGATCCTCGACGATTCGGTCGGGGGCAGCTGGCACGCGGGCGCCTTCTCGGCCGGCTTCGATGCGCGCGGCCGTCCCATCACCTCCAAGAGCGACTGGCCGACTGACTACGGCAAGCTCACCGAGGACAAATACGTCGACTACAACGCGCACCTCTTTGCCATCGACTACCAGGCGGGCGTGCGCCAGCCGGTCCCGCCCGAGGCGCTCGCCGCCTACTATCGCAATGCCGACATGTGGGACGTGTGCGCGGCGCTGACCGTACCATTCGTCGACAAGGACAAAGACCCGCTCTATCGCGAGTACTACTACAATCCGCTCGAGGTATTCGACCGCCGCTCGGCCCGCAAGGTGGCCAACAACATGGCCAAGCTCGAGACGGAGGATTTTCTCAAGCACCACGGCGCTTTCTACTGCTCGGAGGGGCAGTTCACCGTCGCCAACCTGGGGCCGCAGGAGTATTCGCTGATCAAGAAGAGCACTTTCGGCAGCACCGCACTCGGCCGCCTGATCGACACGTTCAACGCCGCACCCGGCTATCAAGGCAAGTCGATCGAGGAGCGCCGGCGGATGCCGGCGGTCGGCTGGACCCATCTGCAGAAGCTCGGACCCCAACAAGGCGGCATCAGCGAGGATCAGTTCGAGCACCTGACCGAGACGGATCGAGTGGCGATCTACCTCGAGTGGATCCCCGAGGACGTGAAGGGTTGGCAGGCCTACAGCACGCGCGAGAAAGAGGGCATGATCGCGCGGCCGATGACGGTGGCGACGATGGCATGGAGCCTGCTGCGCCGCTACGCGCCGCGCGAGGGCGTCGCCGGCGTCATCAGCGACGACGTCCTGCGCGCCTATCGCACGGGCAACGCCGGCGTGAAGCAGGCGGTCGTGGCCCTGTGCGGGGGAGCCGCCCCGACACCGAGCAGGGCCAGAACGCACTCGCCAACGTGTCGGTGCGCGCCGCGACGGGGCTGCTGATCGGTCTGCTCTCGAGCGCGCAGATCCGTGATCTGATCCTCGCCAAGGGCGGGTTCCGCGAGGTGGTGACCAGCTGGGACAAGAACAAGGTGCAGGGCGCCTACGACGGCTTCTTCGATATCCTGCGCGAGGCCGACTACAGCTCGCAGGAGCGCCTCGACGCCGCGCTGCTCGCCGCCGACGAGAGCTTGAGCGGGCTCAAGGTCTGGCGGCGCTATTACAGCAAGGCCTTGAAGCGCCAGTTTCCGTGGCGGCAGACCCTGATGAAGTATTCGGCACCCGTCTGCTTTGCGACCTGGGCGCAGCAGCCCTTCCTCGCCCGCACGGGCTGCGTGCGCTACGTGGCGACCGCCATGCACACGCGCCAGGCCAAGACGAGCGGCTGACGGTGAGGAGTAGGGCGCAATAGGCGTAAGCCGTATTGCGCCGATTGGTGCAGCTGACCGTGAGGGCAAATCGGCGCAATACGCTGTCGCTATTGCGCCCTACGCCGCCTTCACTTCGCAATATCGCGCACGACCTGCTCGATGCCCCGCGTGACGCGCGCGAGCTTGGCATAGTCGATCTTGTCGGGCGTGTCGCTCGGCAGGTGGTAGTGCGGGTAGCGGAACGGCGCCGTGTCGGTGAGCATGATCGCCGGATAGCCGAACTCGCGGAACGCCCAATGGTCCGACCAGCCTATGCCCGCCACCGAATCCGGCGCCACGCCGCCGACGGAGGGGAAGGCCGCATGCTTGCGGAACGAGGCCATCACCTCGTGCAGGAAGGCGCGCGAGGCCGGCATGCCGACGAAGGCCAGAAAATTTCCGATCGTCGGATAGACCAGGTTGAACGGCGGCGGATACTCCTGCGAGCCCGCCTTGTCGGAGTAGTAGCCCATGGTCTCGAGCGAGAGCATGCCGAGCACGCGCTCGCCCCGCTCGGACAGCTGCTTGGCGTAGCGCCAGCTGCCCATGTCGGGCGTGCGGAAGTAGGGCGGCTCCTCGTTGACGAACAGGACGAAGCGCACGCGCGTCGTCTCGGGCCGCCAGTCCTTGAGCAGGCGCGCGAGCTCCAGCACCGTGGCGGTGCCGGTGCCATTGTCGTTGGCACCGGGCGAGTCCTGGAAGGAATCGTAGTGCGCGCCGACGACGAGCGATGCCGTTTCTAGCCCCGGGCGAAGGGGCTCGCGCGTCACTTCGATGTTGCGCACGGCGCGTCCGGCGACCGTGAACGGCTGGCGATCGATCGCGTAGCCGAGCCCTTGCAGCGTGCGCTCGATGTGCTGGGCCGCTCGCTCGAGCGCCGCATGATGGCGCACGTTGCGCGGCGCGCTGGCAATCGCGACGACGTGCGCCCTAAGGCGCGCCGCGATCTCGCGCTCCTCGGCCGTGGCCGTTGGCGGCGGCCCCGCGTGGCTTCGGCCCGGCACCACCAGTGCCCACCACGCGCCGACACCCAGCACCGCCAGCGGCAGTGCGAGCGTAGCAGCGACGAGTGCGGTCCAGGACAAGCGCATCGAGCAACTTCTAGTCCAAAGGGCGCGTGCCGCGCGCTGGGCGCAGCGAGCCGCCGCGCGCTAGCCGATTGGCCTGCGTGCGACCTTGAGCTTGGCAATCATGCATCTCATCCATCTGGCGTGCGAGCAATTCGAAGATGAACCGGACATGAACCGAACAGGACTGGAAGTGGCAACTCGGAAACTACCAGCGGCATAACCGCTCCAGATTTGCCGGGGGGCTTGCCAACTGCCGGCATCCGGGGGCAACAGTTTCGCAGGGCTCGGCGCGACTGTCGAGAATGGCAGGGGCAGCGATCGCTGCCCCGGGGACAAATAGGCGGCGAGGGAAAGGGTTGCCGGTCGGCAAGGCAAAAATGGTGCGCATCGGATTGGCGCGAACACTGGTCGTGCTCGCCGTCGTCATCGCTTGCGCCGTTTTGGTTCAGGCTTCACGGCGCGGCGGGGCGGTGCTGGCCGACGGCCACGAGAGGACCATCGCGCCGGTCGCCGATGCGGCCAGCCGACCGCCGGCAGTGCGCGACCCGACCTGGCACAAGTCCTGGTGGATCGACAAAGCTGCCCGGCTGCTGCGCGGCGGGGAGGGCCTCGGGCCGGAGGACGACCTCCAGGCGCTGCTCGCTCTGCCGAAGGAGGAGATCGTACGCCGCTTCATGCAGGATGCCCGCTTCGGCGACACCATACTCGACTTCAACCTCTTCTTCCTGGGATTCAAGTCCGACGTGCTGAAGGCCGACGGCATCTATGACCGCACGGTGTTCGACTTTCCCAATGCGGTCACCGCCGCGCAGGCGCTCCTGAGGGGCGGCGACTACCACAAGCTGTTCGACTTCGAGGGGTCGTTCTTCATGGCGCCGCTGCGCACGGAGCCGCTGGGCGACCCGCCGCAGCCGGGCGACGAGGGCCTGTCGGCGCCGCAGCTGCGCGCCAAGGCGATCGGCGAGGCGCGCGAAGCCTTCGAATACGTGCTCGAGTTCGCCACGGCCAAGCCGGCCCCGAGCGCCGCCGCCCTGTGCGGCAAGGTCGCAGAGCTCGCGGAAAGCGCGTCCGCGCTGACGGCCAAGTTGTACAGGGCTTTCGACGACGCCGAGATCTTCGCGCTGATCCGCGGCGAGGTGCTGACGCGGCCGCTCCACGTGCTGGGCCAGGTCGTGGAGAAGGAGTGTGGGGGCAAGACGCCGCCCGCGGCGGCGCGCGAGCGCGTGACGGAGGCGTTGCGCCGGGCCCTGCAGCAAGTCGATCGCGCGTTCGCCGAGATGGCGAAGTTCGAGCCCGCGATATACCAGCCGCGCACCGTGCTCGATTTCAAGCCGTATGATCTCGCCGCCTTCCCGACCAAGCAGAGGTGGCTGAGCTTCGGCTTCGAGCAGGGCATCGCCCTCGGCAACTCGTCCACCAACTTCAACCGCAAGCGCTCCGCCTACATCCTCAAACGCTTCTTCTGCGACGATCTCATCCCCGTCGGCTTCGAGAACCCCATCGAGCACGTCAGCGGCGCGCACGGATCGCAGACGACGTGCTTTGCCTGCCACCACAAGCTCGATCCCATGGCCGGCTTCTTCCGCTCCTACGGTGCCTTCTTCTTCAACTATGCCCAGGAGCCCGAGATCATCTTCGACGACCTCGCGAGCAAGGACCGCAAGCTCTACGAGGCGGTGTGGAAGGCAGCGCGCAAGGCGGCGCCGGCCTGGAACGTCGGCTATATCCGCTCCTCGCGCTATCAGAGCTCCAACAACTACGGAAGCACGATGGCGGACCTGTCGCGCATCGCGCGCGCCGCCCCCGAGGTCAAGCGCTGCCTGATGCGGCGGCTGTTTGAATACGTCGTCGCCGAGCACCAGACGATCGACAGCGGCTATCTCGACCATTTGACGAAGCAGTTCGAGGCTGAGACGGCGAGGAGCTCGTCGTCCGCCATGAAGAACGCCATCGTGCGCGTGCTGCTGAGCAAGGCCTACGACGAGCCCGATGCCGACCCGAAGCGGTGCTACGATCTTGCTCCCGGCGAGACCAACCGGACCGGCCCGCCATGCCGGGTGGCTGCCATCCTCAACAAGAACTGCAGCCAGTGCCACAGCACCGGTGCGGCACAAGAAAATGCTGCCCGGTTCGACGTGGGCGCCTGGATCCTGGCGCCCGGGGGCAAGGAGCGCGCGTTCCGCCATGTCGACGCCAGCTCAGTGCAGCTCACCGCGCAGGAGAGCCTGTCGCGCCTCATCGAACGCCTGTCCACCCACGACCAGTCGCAGCGCATGCCCAAGGGGCGGGTGATGCCGAGCGACGAGCGCCAGGAGCTGTTCCTGTGGGCGCAGGAGGAGCTGGCCCGCATCTCGAAACAGGCAGGTCCATGAGCTGGCTCGTCGCTGCCGCCCTAATGCTGGTCTTTTGCCTGGCGGCCGGCAGAAGCGAGGCGCAGACCTCGCAATTCAAGGGCTGGACCGCGATCTCGAGGGAGCTCTCCATCCGCGTTGCGCCCGCCGGCAAGCCGCTCGACTTGAGCGATTTCCTCCCCTCCGAGGATATGGTGGAGCTGCTCGGGACCTGGTCGGCGTTCGGCAGCGAGCACAGCTTCCGCAACGGCCTGCCCAATGCCCTGAACCTCATGATCTGGCACGTGACGCTGTCGGGTTTCGCCAAGGCGGTTGGGGACACCTGCCACACCCCCCGCATCGAGTTTCATCCCAGGTTCATCTCCACCTTGCAAAAGCTCTGCACTTGGCCGTCGGCGGGGGCAAAGGACGAGCGCGTGCTGTTGGACTTCTGGATGGGCGTGATGGGCCACAACGCCTCGCGCCAGGAGTTCGAGGCCTGGCGCGATTTCATCCTGCGCGAGTACAAGAACAATCGTGCCGAAGAGACGATCGCCGCCATGACGCTCGGTATCACCATGAACCCTCACTTCCTGCTGCACAGGTGATCGGCGCGGCCATGCAGAGCTTCTCGCGACGCGACTTCATCAGGCTCGGCGGCATCGGCGCCGGCACCCTGCTGCTGCCGCAGCCGGGCGTCGCTCAGGCGCCCGAGCCCGAGCAGGCGCCGCACTTCTTCCTCCTCATCGTGCTCGATGGCGGGGCCGATCCCTCCTACATGTTCGACGCGCGCCCGCTGTCGATGACGCGCGCGGGCAAGATCCAGAACTATCTGGGCGAGGAGCCGGGCGTGTGGACCGGCCGCAACGGCCAGACCACGCTGGCAACGCGGCTCGTTGCCCCGCTGATGCCGTTCCGCGACCGCTTCAGCGTGCTCAACGGCGTCTACATGACGCCGGGCTTCGACGGCCACCTGCAGAACATGAACTTCCTGTTCTCGGGCAGCCCCTTCGGCGGCGACTCGTTCATCCCGCACCTGAACCTGGCCGAGACCGGCCGGCATCCCGACTCGCTCGACGCCGTCCTGCCGACCGCGCCCGTCAACGTCAACGTCAACAATCACTCCGGCGTCGTGCCCCTGCAGCCCGACTCGCTCGAGCAGCTGGCCGACCGGTTGAAGCGGGCCGAGCCACCCCGCGCCGACGACAAGATCGGCCACTTCATCCGCAGCCGCCTCACGGCCAGCGCGCAAGGCGAGGGGCGGCTCGCGGCCGGCGCCCGCCTCATGCTGTCGGGCCTCGACCAGGCCCCCCGGTTGTACGGCAAGCTCGCACAGCTGAAGGCCCCGGGCGCGCACCTGAGCCCCGAGGAGCAGACCGTAGCGCTCATCGCCGAGTGCTTCCGGCTCTCCCTGTCGCGCTCGGCCATCTACGTGCTGCGCGAGCAGTTCGACGTGCACGATGCCGAGCAGGCCAAGGAGCAGCCGGACCGGTTTGCCGATGCGGTGTCGACGATCGCGGCGCTGTTCCGCGGCCTCTTAGCCACCCCCTTCGACGCCAAGCGCTCGATGTTCGACGTCACCACCGTGATGGTGGCGAGCGAGTTCGGCCGTACCATGCGCGCGCCGGACATGGCCATCGACAACACGGGGACCAACCACAACCAGTTCGCCAACTCGGTCCTGATCGGCGGCAAGGGCATCCGCAGCGGGCTCGTGATCGGCGCCTCCGACCTGCCCAACGAGGCGGCGGCGGCGAGCAAGGCGCACCTGGCCATGGACCCCGTGCTCGAGAAGGTGATGGGCCGCCCGATCGACCTGCGGACGCTGAGCGTGCGTCCCGATCAGCCTGCCGCCTTCGACATCCAGGACTATCTGACCATCGGCTCGGTCGTGAACACGCTCTATTCCATGTTTGCGGTGCCGAAGTCGCGCCATCGCACCATTGGCCGCAATCTGCCCGAGGCCCCGGTATTGAACGGGTTGCTGGTGTGATTGTGCCCGCACAGACGAAGAGCATCGGTGCCGGCGGCGACGCGGCCCCCCCGGCCGGCGCCCGCCCTGCCCGCAACTTGCGGCCGACGATCCATGCGCTGGGCGGCATCGCCTTGCTCGCCTATCTCACCATGACGGCCCTCTCCTACCTGCAGGCCCCGGCACTGTGGAACGGCGCCCACCTGCCGCGCACGACGGCGTTCTTCGAGGGCCTCGCCGGTCAGCTGCGGGCGTCCCTGCCCGTTGCCTCGGCATGGCTGGTCGAGAGCCGCCCGTTGGTGGACCACGCCTCCGTCATCGTGAGCTACTGGGCGCCGCTCGCCATCGCCAGCGCCGCTTGCCTGGGCTTGATCGCGATGCTGCTGCGCCACGGCGAGCGCGCCGACGATGCCGCCGTCGGGCTGATCTTCAAATGGTCGCTGGCGTTCGCCGCCGCGGCGGCGCCGGCGTTTCCCGTCTTCACCCAAGATTTCTGGCTGTCGGCGGCGTGGGGGCGGATGATCGCGGCTGGCGTGAACCCCTACTACAGCCACTTCACGCCCGAGTCGCTGGCCGGCCTGCCGCTTGATCACTTTCCGATGTCGATGTCCTACGGGCCGCTGTGGGGCATCCTCTCCGCGGCCGTGATGGCGCTCGCCGGCGGCAGCGTGCTGGCAGCCGCCATCCTGTTCAAGCTGGTGCTGGCGACGGCCTGGATCGGCGCCCTGCAGCTGGTGCGCATGATCACGGCCGGCGCCAACCTGCGCGAGCGGTGCCTGGCGCTGGCCGTCTTCGGCTGGGCGCCAGTCGGCGTCTCGCAGTCGTTGGCCGAAGGGCACAACGACGTGGTCATGATGGTGCTGGCCCTCCTCTGGCTCCACCTGCTCCTGGCCCGGCGCGGCACCGCGCCGATCGCACTCGCCGCATCCGTGCTCACCAAGTACGTGTCGGCGCCCCTCTTTCTCGTCGATCTGATCTACGCCCTGCGCTACGAGCAGGCCGGCGTGCGCCGCTACGCCCTGCGGCTCGTCGTGCCGACGCTGCTGGGCGTGGCGGCGATCGCGCTGTTCTACCGGACCTCGCAGTTCCTCGACGGCGTGCTCCTGATCAGGACTTGGTACTTCCTGCGCCCGCAGGAGGCCGTCAACGCCATCGAGCTGCTGCTCGGCATCTCGCTCTTTCCCATGCCACTGGCAGCGACAGCCGTTTTCCCGGCGCTGGCGATCTACCAGGTGTGGACCGCCTGGACGGTGCCCAACCCCGACAACCTGCTCAAGTCGGCGATCGCGCTCATGGCCGCGACCCTGTTCGCCGCGGTCAGCCACGTGTGGCCCTGGTACCTGGTTTGGGTCGTCGCCTTTGCGGCACTTCTCCCATCTTGGTGGCTGTCGCGTCTCGTGTTCGGCGTAGCCATTGTCGCTCCCTTCACGCTGGCGTCGTGGTGGGTCGCGCCGTTTGCGCATCACCGGGAGGTGGCCGCGCTCGCCATGTACCTCTTCGGCATCCTGTGGGTGCTCCTCACCCAGCCGCAGCCCGCCGCGGCAGCGCCCATCGCCGCCAGCCGCCACGCGCCGCCCTTGCCTGCTCGACCCGGGCCTGCTCGACCCGGACCCGCTCGACCTGAACTCGGCAACGACGGGATCAGCAGCCATGGCTGATCGCGCGACCATGCATAAGAAACTCTCGCCCGACAAGGCTTCCGGCCACAGCGCACACAGGCGGCCGCCCGTGCCGCCGCGGCCGGCAACGGGCTGGCGTCTGGCGGCGCATGCCAGGCTCGCTTGCGTGATCCTTGCCGGCGCGGTCGTGCATCTGGCGCTCTGGCAGGTGTCGGAGCCGCCGGCGCTGTTCAGCGACTTCTACAAGGCCTACTTCCCCGCCGCGGAGGTGTTGTGGGAGACCGGCGCCGGCTCGCCTTGGCCGTTCACCGAGATGGGTGCCGGCGGCTTCGTCAACGTGCCGATCCTGGCCTGGACCTTTGTGCCGCTGGTGCCGCTCGGCGAGGAGGCCGCGGGCTGGGCGTTCCTGGGCATTGGGGTGCTCGCCACGTTCGCCGCCTATCTCACCCTGACGCGCCTGGCGTGCCCCGGGGTCGACGTGGCGGCGCCGCTCGCCCTCATCTTCCTCGTCAACGGTCCGCTGCTCAACAGCCTGCGCGAGGGCAATACCACGCATTTTGTCCTGCTGATGCTGGTGGCGGCATTCGTGCTGTTGCGCAACGGCTCGGATTTTGGCGCTGGCCTGCTGCTCGGCCTGGCCGCCCTCATCAAGCTGCCGCTGTTTCTCTACGGCTTGTATTTCCTGCTGCGCGGACGCTGGCGCGTGGTTGCCGGCGGTGCCTGCATGAGCGGCGGCCTCATGCTGCTGTCGATCGCGGTGTTCGGGTTGGCGCACAACACCGGCTGGTTCGACTGCTGCGTCGAGCCGTTCCTCGGCAGCATCATCCCCGCGTTCAACGTGCAGTCGATCGACGGCTACGCGATCCGCCTCATCACCGGCACATCGGGACTGGCGAGCTGGGACCCGATGGAGCCGCCGCCCGCCTACAAGGCGGCGCGGCTCGTCTTGTTCGCCGCCTTGCTGGTGGCCGTCGTGTTGGCCATGCGGCGCGCCCACCGGCCGGATGCACTCGCCCCCTCTTTTGGCCGGCTGAGCGCGCGCGATACGCTGGAGTGCGCACTGGTGCTGAACCTGGCGCTGGTAACGAGCCCGATCTCTTGGTCGCACTATTACCTGCTGATGCTGCTGCCATGGGGCCTCTACCTGGGCGGACGGCTGCCGCTGGCTGAGGACGCCGTCACGCGCCGGCTGGTGTGGATCAGCATGATCCTGTCCTCGCTGCCGGTCGTGGTGCTGCCGCTGCACGCCGACCTCATCGGCGAGTTCGCAGCGCGCACCGTCGTGTCCGCATGCTTCTTCGGTGGCGTCGCCATGATGCTGGCTCTGATGCGGAGCCTGCTGCAGCTGTCCCATCCGCCCCAACGGGCAAGTAGCGCCGTCTAGATTGCAGGGGGCGGCCGCTAATCGGCTCGCCCGCGTGGAGCCCTTGGTCACGTGATGTCCAACCGCCTGCTACGCACGACAACGGCGGCCGCGGCCCTGACTTTGGGCCTCTCGCTGTTTTTCGTGGTCGGCGTCCTGGCTCTCAATGCCGCGCTTTGGCTCGTCTGCCCCGAGCCCTACAACGAGAGCGGCCTGCAGCACAGCTGGACCACGCTGCGCGGGCAGGGGGGCGACGACTCTTGGGGAGCCATGAATGTCGCCCTCGATCACGCGCGCTCCTCCCCAGAGGTCCCGCTCTACACCCAGATCTTCTTTGCCGCCCAGTACAGGTTCCAGTATCCGCCGTCGGCGCTCTTCGCCTTGATGGCAATGCGGGTCGCGCCGGGTAGCGTGCAAGTCACCGACTTCTACGAAGGCGCGTGGCCGCCGGTGAACACGGTGCTGGGCTGGATCTTCATCGCGCTCACGGTCGTGGCCGCCGTAGCGCTGCTCGAAAGCGGCCTCCGGCGAACGCAGCCGGGAACGGACTGGAAGCGGCTGCGGTCCGTGCGCATTGCCGTCGCGGCCGCCTTGGCGCTCACCTTCTACCCGATCGTCAAGGCCTTCACGCTCGGCCAGATCCAGGTGTGGCTCAACGGCGGGTTTGCCCTCGCGCTGCTCGCATGGGTGGCCGGCCGGAAGATCTCGAGCGGTGTGCTACTCGGCGCCGTCGCCCTCGTCAAGCCGCACTACGGGCTGATCCTGGTGTGGGCCGTACTGCGCCGCGAGCTGCACTTCGCGGCGGCCTGCGCCGCGACGATCGGCGTCGGGCTTGCCGCCTCCCTTGCCGTGTTCGGATGGGCCAACCATCTCGACTACGTCAAGGTGCTGTCATTCCTGTCGCAGCACGGCGAGGCCTACTACCCCAATCAGTCCGTCAACGGCCTGCTCAACCGGCTCATGAGCCTGGCCGATCCGCTGCTCTATGTCAGCCTCGACCTGCCGGCCGGCAAGTTCCCAGCGTTCAATCCCTGGATCTACGCCGCCACGTTGGCGACCTCGGCCGCATTTCTGCTGACCGCGCTGATGCGGCGCAGCAGCACGCAAGAGCCGGATCGGGCGCTCGATTTCTCCACCATGGTGCTGAGCTGCACGATGGCCTCGCCGATCGCCTGGGAGCACCACTACGGCGTCCTGTTGCCGATCTACGCGCTCATGCTGCCGACGGTCCTGCACGACCGCAACCGCCTGATCTGGCTGGCCGCGTCCTATCTCCTGGTGAGCACCTTCCTGCCCGTCACCAACACGCTGTCGGCGACGCCTCTCAATGTCGCCCAGTCCAGCCTGTTCGCCGGCGCCTTGATCTTCCTCGTCTTGCTTCACACCCGTGGCTTAGGAGCCACGCTGCCTCTCGATCGGGCCGCGGTCGATGGCAAGGGTGATGCAAATAGTGTCAGTAGCCACAGGGTGATGCCGAGAATTTCGACGTGAGATGTGCCGCATCGGCCTGATAGAATCCGGCCGGTGCGATGGAAAAATGGGGGCTAGGAATGCAGCGTCGGACCAATGATGCTCAGGCGGGTCAGGACGGCCCCGTTGGCGTCGATGTTGCACATCCGCTCGTCATCGATGCCGATACCACGGTCTCGCGCAGCTGTCTGCTGATCGGCGCGCTGCTTGCCTACGTCAAGCCATCGCCCCGGCGGCTATTGGAGGTCGGCCAGTGGCTGATGGGGGGCAGCCGCCATGCCGAGGCGCGGCTCGCCGACGCCGTCAACGCCGCCAGCCTGACCCTGCCGATCAATCAGGAGCTCGCCGATTTTGCCGAACAGGCCGCGGCGCAGGGGCGTTCCGTCTATCTGGTGTCGGCGACCTGCCGGCCGCTGCTGCAGAGGGCGGCCTCCGAGCTGCCGTCGATTGCCGGCCTCCTGGTCGACGAGCGGCCGGCCAATGGCGCGGCCGGATCGAGAGCGCAGGAGCTCTCCGCACGCTTTCCGCAGGGCTTCGACTATGCCGCCGGCCCCAATGCCGAGGCCGACGTGTGGCGGCACGCGCGCCAGGCGCTGCTGGTCGAGGCCTCCAGCCGGGCGGAGCGGAAGACAGCCGGCATCCTGCCGGTCGCAGCGCGCTTTCCGGCCCCTTCGATGCTGGCGGAGCTGGCGAAAAGCCTGCGCCTGCATCAGTGGGTGAAAAACCTCATCGTGTTCGTGCCACTCGTTCTCGGTGGGCGGCTCACTGACCTCATTTCCGTCATCGACACGCTCCTTGCCTTCGTCGCGCTCGCCTGCATCGCCTCGGCCACCTACCTGCTCAACGACCTCTGGGACGTGGTCGACGACCGCAAGCACTGGTCCAAGCGCTACCGGCCGATCGCCAGCGGCCGGCTGTCCAAGGGCCTGGCGCTGACCGTGGCCCCGGCCGGCATCCTGCTCGGCCTGACGCTCGGCGCCTGGGTCTCGGGCCAGGTCGCCGCCATGCTGCTGCTGTACCTGACGATTACGCTCGCTTACACGCTCCGCCTCAAGGGCATCGCCTTCGTCGACGCGTTGGTGCTCGCCATCCTGTTCACGGTGCGGCTGGGCCTCGGCGCGGTTGCAGCGCAGGTGCCGCCATCGCCCTGGCTGTTCGTATTCTCGATGTTCCTGTTCGCCTCGCTCAGCTACGCCAAGCGGCACACCGAGATCGCGCGCGCCGCTGCACGCAACGACACCATCATCAACGGCCGCGGCTATCACACGATCGATGCGCCGATGGTGCTCACCGTCGGCGTCTCGGCCGGCATCGGCGCCGTTCTGATCATGGTGCTCTACATCGTCGAGGAGGCGTTCCGGCAGAGCTTCTACGGCAGCACGCAGTGGCTGTGGGGCTTTCCGGTGCTCGTCTACCTGTTCATCACGCGCATCTGGCTTGTCAGCGCGCGCGGCGACATGAGCGACGATCCGGTCGCTTTCGCCCTCAAGGACAAGACCTGCCTCAGCCTGCTCGCCCTGCTGGCGGTGTGTTTCGCCTTCGCCTGGTTCGGCATGCCATGGTTCTGAGCCGCATCCCGCAGCGCCTGCACGACAGCCCCCAGCTGCGCTTCATCGCCGCCGGTGCCGTTGCGGCGGGCGTCAACTGGCTGGTGCGCTTTCCAATCGAGCTCGTCATGCCGTTCACGCCGGCGCTGCTCGTGGCCACGGCGATCGGCATGGTCTGCGGCTTCTGGCTCTATCGCGCCTGGGTATTCCCCGGCTCGGACCGCTCTCTCCTGCGCCAGGTGCGCGATTTCGTGCTGGTCAACATCGCCGGCCAGACGACCATGTTCGCCGTCGCCGTCCTCGCCCACAGCGCGCTCCTGGCCGCCGGAACCGGCGCGCTGGTCTCGGGCGGTGCCGCCCACATGCTGGGCATCGCCGTCGGCGCCGTGACCAACTATTTCGGCCACCGGCATGTCACGTTCGCATCGCCGCCGGACCCGCGCGAGCGCGCCCCATAGGCGGCAACGCGCCCATCCAACGCGGGCGTTCTATTCCAGGAAGCCGGCGAGCCGCGGCAGCCACAGACTGATGTTTGGATAGTAGATGCAGAGCAATAGGCCGAGCACCTGCAGGGCGACGAACGGATACATGCCCCTGAACACGTCCTGCATGGTCACCCCCGGCGGGGCGGTGCCTTTCATGTAGAACAGGGTCGCACCGAACGGCGGCGTCATGAACGCGGTCTGCAGATTGACCGCAACCAGCGTGGCGAACCACGTCATCAGGGCGTCGTTGTTGCCGATATGATCGGAGAAGTCGAACTTCGCCAGGATCGGCCCGAACACCGGCAGGACGATCAGGCAGATCTCGATCCACTCGAACGGGAAGCCGAGCAGGAAGATGAGCACCATGATGAAGGTGAGCATCTCCCACTTGGTGTCGATGCCGAAATAGGCCAGCGTCGACATCATGAGCTCGTCGCCGCCCAATACGCGGAACACGTACGAAAAGCCGGTCGCGCCGAGGAAGATGAGGAACACCAGGCCGTTGGCCTTGCAGGTAGAGTAGATCGCCTCGTTCATCATCTTGAAGGTCATGCGGCGGTTGAGCGCGGCGATCAACATGGAGCCGAGCACCCCGACGGCACCGCTCTCCGTGGGCGTGGCCCAACCGGCGAAGATCGATCCGAGCACGATCACCAGCAGTGTCGTCATGGGGAACAGGCCCCGCCACAGGGCGTGCCAGAACGCGCCGCGGGTCTGCGGCCCGAAGTCAGCCGGTAGCTTGGGCGCCGCTCCCTTCTTGAAGATCGAGATGAGTATGATATAGACGAGGTAAAGGCCGGACAGCAGGAAGCCCGGCATGATGGCGGCCAGAAACAGGTTGCCGGCCGAGGTCGCCAGCATCTCCGCCATCACCACCAGCATGATGGCCGGTGGAATGAGGATGCCGAGCGTCCCGGCCGAGGCGATGGTGCCGATGGCGAGCTTCTTGTCGTAGCCCGCCGCCAGCATCTGCGGCAGGGCAATCACCGACAGCGTGATGACGGCTGCGCCAACCACGCCGATCGGCGCAGCCAGGATCGTGCCCATCACCATCACGGAGACGGCGAGCGCGCCCGGGCACCACCTCAGCAGGACCACGGTTGCGTCCAGCATGTCCTTGGCGGAGCCGGATCGCTCCAGGATCGCGCCCATGAAGATGAACATCGGGATCGACGCCAGCACCGGGTCGGCGGCGACCCCGCCCCACATGCGCACCACGACGTCTGAGATGCCGATCATCCTGAACGTGCCGAGCCAGGATCCAAAAACGGCAAACACGAGCGCCAGCCCGCCCATGATGAATGCCACCGGGTAGCCCAGGAAGATCATGAAAAACATCGCCACGAACATGATCAGGGCAAGGTTGTCGGTAAGCCAGTCGAGCACGATGATTTCCCCCGGTTCGGACTAGTGTCCTGATCGCGAAATTCGTCTCAGTCTGCGGCTCGCCAACCCAGCCCAGCGCGATGGTGCGGACTTCTCGATCATCACACTAGACGTCCGTTACGACATGGCCGATCTGCAGATTGACTTCGTCTTCCGACTTGTTGCTGAAGAGGAAGACGATCACGCGGAGCAGCACGCTGAGAATGCCGAGCACCACCAGCCAGAGACCGGCAGCGAAGATGCCCTTGATGATCCAGCGGTGCGTCAATCCGATCGTGCTGTCGGACTGCTCGCCGACCCGGAAGGACACCGCAACGTAGTCTATGCTGTAGTACGAGACGAGTGCGATGTAGGGCAGCGCCAGTATGATGCAGCCGCCGAGCTCGATCCAGGCCCTGCCGCGATGCGACAGATTCTCGGTGAAGGTATCGACCCGCGGATGCGCATTGACCGTGTAGCAGTAGCCCATCCACAGCGAGAAGATGGCGGCGTGGAAGTGCCACTCCAGCTCCTGCAGCTTGGTGTACGGCAGCTGCATGCCGAACTTGCGCGCGACCACATCGAAGGTGGTCACGCATGCCATGACGACCAGCAGCCAACCGGCCGGTAGGGCGATCCATTCGAGCAGCCGGCGTATCCCCTCCGACAGCTTCAGCAACGCATTCATCGTGTCCGCCCTGCTACCCTGCTACGGCGCCCATGGGGCATGCCGCGCTACCGTGTCGGCCAGGTTCGGCTGGCCGACATTTTCTTCCTCACCAACCGCCACGACAAAAATCGACCCCCTCCCGCGCGCGCCGGATCAAGTCTGGGGCGCACGAGCAGCTGGAGCCGATATCGCACTGCCTGGTTGTCCCGTTCCCCCCGGCGCGAAGGAGCCTCGCCGGCAGGGGCCGGCGCAGCTGAGCGCTGCGCCGGCATCCGCTCACTTCTGGTAGGTCGCCTTCATCAACTGCGAATCGCCCCACACGGCATATCGCTTGCGGAAGTCGAGGTAGTGGTCGGCGACCTTCTTGAACAACGGGTCCTTGGCCGACTGCTCGGCGATCACCTCGAGCCATGCCTTCTCGAAGGCGGCCAGTTCCGTGTCGCCCCAGCGCTTGACCTGCACCTTGTGCTTGTCGCGCATCTCGGCCATGACGTCGAACTGCGAGGCTTCGGTCTCGGCGTAGGTATAGATCACCTGAGCTTGGGCCGCGACCTCGATCATCGCCTTGAAGGCGTCCGGCAGCGCGTCATACGCCTTCTTGTTCATCAGGAAGTGGCTGCACGAGACCTGCTGGTGCCAGCCAGGGAAGTAGTTGAACTTGGCGATCTGATGGAAGCCGAGCTTGACGTCCATGGCGGGCATCGAGAACTCGGTTGCGTCGATCACGCCGCGCTCGAGCGCCGGATAGATGTCGGCCGCAGCCAGCAGCTGCGTCGACACGCCGAGCTTTTGCATCACTTGGGCGCCGAGGCCGAAGAAGCGCATCTTCAGCCCCTTCATATCATCGAGCGACTTGATCTCCTTGCGGAACCAGCCGGAGGTCTCGGGGCCGATGCAGAAGCAATCAACCGCGACCATGCCGTGCTGGGCATAGAGCTCGTCGCGCAGCTTGTTGCCGCCGCCAAACCACTTCCAGGCCAGGAACTCACCGACGCCTGGGCCGAACGGCACCGTGGTGAAGAACGCCGCCGCCGGGAATTTGCCGGTGTCGTAGCCCGGCGTCGTCCAGCACGATTCGATCGAGCCCTTGGAGACCGGATCGAAGCACTCGAGCGCCGGCACGAGGGCGCCAGGCTCGAAGAACTTGATCTCGAACTTGCCGCCGGACATGCGCTCGATGTCCTTCACGAAGCGCACACCGGAAGGCCCAAGGTGGGTGAGCTGGCTGCCGAAGGCGCTCGGCATCTTCCAGCGGATCTTGTCCTGAGCGTTGGCATCATCGGGGATTGCGGTGAGGCTCAACGCGGAGACGCTCATGGCCGATACACCCAAGAGCGCCAGCTTCAGCAGGCGTTTTGACATGTGGCTTTCCTCCCATTCGGGCCGTTAATACGCGGCCGCGCGCGTGCTGATGACAGCTCGGCGAGGTCCGACGCGTTTGGCGACAGTCGAGTGGGGAGCGCTTGGATTCTTCTTCTTTAGCCGCCCGGGGAAGGGCGGCGTGACAGACAGGCTGCACCCCAATGAACCCAGCGTGGCACGGAGTTACAGGACTGTCAAAGGATTGTCCGCAATGCGCACCGAGCATGGTAAGTCGCGCGCCGAGCAACAGGTTTTCAGTGGGCCCGGCGCCCCTCGGCGATCCAATCGTCTGAAACGATCGCGCCATCGACGAGGCTGATGCGCCGGTCGGCGCGCGCCGCCAGCCCCAGGTCGTGGGTGACGGCGATGACCGTCTTGCCGCTCTTGTCAACCAGATCGCGCAGGATCGAAAACACCTGTTCGCTCGAGGCGGAATCCAGCGATCCCGTGGGCTCGTCGGCGAGGATCAGCGGCGGATCATTGGCGAGCGCCCGCGCCACCGCCACCCGCTGGCGCTGGCCGCCCGAGAGCTGGTCGGGCCGCTTGCTGGCGTGCTCGGCAAGCCCAAGAGACGCGAGCAGGGCGCCGGCACGCGCGCGCATTTCCTCCTCGGCCAGGACCGTCAGCGCCCGCATCGGCAGCATCACGTTCTCGAGAACCGAGAACTCGGGCAGCAGGAAATGAAACTGGAACACGAAGCCCAGCGTCGAAAGGCGGGTGAGAGCGCGCTCCGCTTCCGACATGTGCGCCGTGGCGCGGCCGTGGATCCGCACCTCGCCCTCGGTTGGAAGGTCGAGCAGGCCGAGGAGATAGAGCAAGGAGGACTTGCCGGAGCCGGAAGGCCCCGTGATGGCCACGAGCTCTTTTCTTCCGACCGTCAGGTCGATGTTGCGCACGAGCACGGTCGGCACCACGCCTGGCAGGATGCGGGTGACGCCCCTGGCGACGACCAGCGGCTCCCCGCCGGCGGCTTTGCCGGGGACGGCGGCAGCGGCGGCAGGTCCGTGCGTCACGTCGCCCCCCGGATGATGTCGACTGGGTAGGCGCGCGAGGCCTTGGCGGCGGGGAAGTAGCCGGCGAACAGCGAGGAGGCGAGCGCGATGGCGGCGGCGATCGTGTAGTGCAGGAAGGAATAGGCCAGCGGCAGGCGCGTCATGTCGGTGATGCCGCTGATTTTGAATTCGAGCGAGCCGAGCGCCCGCGTGAGGAGATAGCCCAGCAGCCAACCGGCGAGCGCGCCGATCAGGCCGATGGCCAGGGCCTCCAGCACGAAGATTCGGCGCACTGCCGCCTCGCGCAGGCCCAGCGCCTTGAGGATGGCGATGTCGCGCGTCTTTTCGTGCGTGATGGTGGAGATGATGTTGTAGGTGCCGAAGCTCGCCACCAGCAGGATAGCGCCGACCACCGTGTACATAATGATGTTGCGCACGATGAAGGCGCTGAGCAGGTCCTCGTGCGCCTCCTGCCAGGCGACCGACTTGTAGCCCGTCTCCCGCTCGATACGCCGGGCCACGCCGGAGGCTGCCAGCGGGTCGGAGACGCGCACGCGCAGCTCGTTCACGAGCCCAGTCTGGCGCGCCAGGATCTGGCCAGTCCGCACGAGCACATAGGCGGTGCCCTCGTCGACGGCGCGCACGCCCGAGCGGAACAGGCCCACTACCTGGGCATTGATGCGCGCCCCTTCCGTCGTCTGCACGGTGAGGTTGGCGCCGAGCCGCGCGCCGATACGCTCCGCCAGGCGTTCGCCGAGGATGATGGCGTTGGTGGCGCGATAGAGGGAGAGGACACTGCCCTGGCGCATCTGCTTGGCGACGGCCGAGACCTTGGGCTCGCGGTGCGGATCGATGCCCTGCACGCTGGCGCCGATGTCGCGGCCGGCGTAGCGGATGAGCGCCTGCACCTTGACGGAAGGCGCGACCGCGCCCGGCACCCAGCCTTCGAGCGAGGCCATGATGGCGAGCGGGTTCTTGATGCCCTTGCGCCGCACCTCCGGCGTCAGGCCGTGGATCTCGGCGGCATCGAACGCGGTCTCGGCCGGCTGCACGGGCGCCTCGCGCCGGTCGTCCGACACGGTGATGTGCGGCACGGCGTCGATCAGCTGCCGGGTAAAATCGTTCTGCGAGCCCTCCATCAGCGCCGCCATCATGATGGAGAAGCCGACGCCGGTGGCGACGCCGGCGACGGCCACCAGGCTCTGGCGCGCGCGAAAGCGCACGTGCGTCAACGCGATATGCAGCACCAGGTTCATCGGGCCGGCTCGACCACGCGCACGCGCGCGCCGTCAGCCAAGTCCGCGGGCGCCGGCGAGGCGACGCGCTCGCCCTCGGCGACGCCGGAGACGACCTCCACCGCGCGCGTGCCGCGGATGCCGAGCTCGACCTGCCGCCGCCGCGCACGACTGCCGTCGACGACGAACACGGACGTACCCTGCACCGCGTCCGCCGGCACGAGCAGGACGCCCGTCTTCTGGCGCGTCACCACGTTGGCCTCCACGCTCATGCCGGCAATCAGCGGCGTGTCGTCCGGCAAGGCGATGCGGATGCGATAGGTCTTGCTGACCGCGTCCCCCATCGGCGTCACCTCGCGCACGGTCCCCTCCAGGCGCCGTCCGGCGAACGCGTCGTTGCGCAGCAGCGCCGACTGGCCGATCGCAATGCGCGGGATGTCCTCCTCGTTGACCTCGGCCACCACCTGCAGCGGCCGCGGCGCGCCGATGCGGAAGAGGATCTGGCCGGGCTCGGCGATCTCGCCCACCTCACCGTCGCGGCGCAGCACCACCCCGTCCATCGGCGCCGTGATGGTGTAGTCGGCGAGCTTCTCCATCTGCACGGAGATCAGGGCCTGTATCTGCCGCAGGTCCATGGAGACGCGCTCGTAGGCCTGCGTGGTCGCTGCGCCGCGGCCGAGCAGGTGGCTCACACGCTCCATTTCGCGCTTGGCGTAGTCCTCGCGCGCCCTCAGCTCCTCGAGCTGTGCGCGCTGCTCCTTGTCGTCGAGCCGAACCAGGAAATCGCCCTTGGCGACCGCCTTGCCCTCGCAGTAGCAGATGTCGACGATGCGATCGCGCAGGAGGCTTGCCACCTTGGCCCAGCGCACGGGCTCCACCGCTCCCGTCGCATAGACGATCTCGACCGCCGTGCCGCGCGTGACGGCGACGGCGGCGACCTCCGGTCCGCGCCCGAAGCGCCAAAACCAGGCGCCGGCGGCAATCGCCAGCACGAGGGCAACGATCGCGAGCGAGCGGCCCCGGCCCGAAGTGGCGTGGCGCAACAGGCGCTGCCGCCAATCCTGCGCAGGCTGCGTCACCCCCGGCGCACTCGCTGGCACAGCCTGGTCGACAAACCGCTCCATGTACCGGTTCCAGATGCCCACGCCGTCCTCGCGTTCTCGCTGCGAATGCCTGTGTCCGCCAGCCGACGGGCCCGCCGCATTGATATGCCGCAAGGCACTGCCGACGCCAACGATAGCAACCGGTTGCGGCCCCATTGCAGCGGGGTCGCCCGGAAAACGCCGGAAAGATCGGACAAAGCGCGGAAAACTTCGAGGCTGGCCCCGAAAGCGCAGGCCCGCCTATCGTCCCGTCATCGAGTTGGAACGGTCATCAACGGCAAGCGCCGGCCCCGCCCAGCTCGGATCAGTCGAGCCTCTCGTACCGGTCAGGCGCTCCCGCTCCTGACGGCAACCCAGACGCGGACCCATCGGTTTCCGCGAAGGAGGAACTCATGCGCGCTTGCAAGCAGTCCCTGGCCATCCTCGCGCTGCTCTCTATCGCAGCCGCCGCCACCGTCCTGGCCCTGACGGGGCACCCCGAGAGCGTTGCCCAAGGGCGTCCGGCTGACGGCCAACCCATGCAAACTGTCGGGGCCCAGAAAGCCTCTGCGGCCGACCCCACCCACGACCGGACGACCCAGCCGGACCCGGCGACCGCGGCCACCGACACGGACGGCTCGTGGCGGCGCTGGCCGTCGCTCACGGATTTCTAAACCTAGGAATGTTGCGACTGGCAGTTTCTAAGCGGACGCATTTCTATCGGTAGCTGGCTGGCGGGCAGAGAGGCACATGGCTCTGCCCGCCAGCTTTTTTTGCCTCAGGCCGCCATCTCCGCGCCGGCGGTGCCATAGAAAGTCTGGTCCAGCTCGGCCATGCGCCGAAGGAGCGCGTTGGGGGCGAACCGGGGCCCGTGGGCTTGCGCCAGGCGATCGCATTGGCGCACGAACTCGGCCACACCCACCGTGTCGATCAGCGACAGCGGCCCGCCCGACCAAGGCGCAAAGCCCCAGCCCAGGATGGCGCCGACATCGGCATCTTCAGGCTCGGTCACGACCTTCTCCTCCATGCAGCGCGCCGTCTCGAGGGCCTGGATGTAGAGGAAGCGCGTCTTGAGCTCGGCAACCGAGGGCTGCTCGGCCGCTCGAGGTGCCAGCTCGGCGAGGCCCGCCCAGAGATGTTTGCGGCCGTCGGTGGGGTAGTCGTAGAAGCCCTTGCCGGCCTTCTTGCCGAGGCGGCCGAGCTTCACAACCAGCGTCTCGATCAGATCCTCGGCGGCACTGCGGCGGTAGGCGCCGCCCACATCCTTCTCGGTCTGCTTGTTGATCTTGTGGATCAGATCGAGCGCCACCTCGTCCGACAGCGCCAGCGGCGGCATCGGCATGCCCGTCATCTTGCCGGCGTTCTCGATCAGCGCCGGCGCCACCCCCTCGCCCAGCATCAGCAGGCCCTCGCGGGTATAGGTGGCGAACACGCGGCTCGTGAAGAAGCCGCGCGCATCGTTGACGACGACCGGCGTCTTGCGGATGTGCTTGACGTAATCCATCGCATGGGCGAGCGCGGCGTCGGAGGTGAGCTTGCCGCGGATGATCTCGACCAGCTGCATGCGGTCGACCGGCGAGAAGAAATGGATGCCGATGAAGGCGCCCGGATCGCGCCCGGCCGCGCTCCAGGCCTCGGCCAGGCCGGTAATCGGCAGCGTCGAGGTATTGGAGGCGAAGACCGCGTGCGGCGGCAGCGCGGCCGCGGCACGCCGCGTCACGTCGGCCTTGATGGCGCGGTCCTCGAACACGGCCTCGATCAGGAGATCGACGTCCTTCAGGCGGTCGAAGTCGGTCGCCGGCGAGATGCGCGCCAGCACCGCGCTTGCAGCCTCCTGCGCCATGCGCCCGCGCTCGACCTGCTTGGCCAGCAGCTTGGCGGATATGTCCTTGCCCTTCTCGGCTTCCGCGTCGGTGCGGTCGATCAGCACCACGTCGAGGCCGGCGAGCGCCGAGACGTAGGCGATGCCGGCGCCCATCATGCCGGCGCCCAGCACGCCAATCCGGCCGAGCCTGGCCGGGGGCACGCCCGCCGGCCGGCGCTCCAGCTTGTTGGCCTTCTGCATGTTGATGAAGAGCGAGCGGATCATGTTGCGCGAGGTCGGATGCATCATGACCGTGGTCATGTAGCGCGCCTCGATGCGCAAGGCTGCATCGATCGGCACCAGCAGGCCCTCGTAGACTGCCGACATGATGGCTTCCTGGGCCGGATAGTTGCCCATGGTCTTGGCGTGCAGCATGGCGTTGCCGGCAACGAACACCTGGCCGCCGGCGGGACTATAGGGATCGCCGCCCGGGACCCTGAAGCCCTTCTCGTCCCAAGGCTGGGAGGCCTTGCCGCCAGCCTTGATGTAGGCCTTGGCCTCCTTGATGAGGTCGGCTGCGGGCACGACCTTGTGCACCAGGCCGCCCTTGAGCGCGGCCGTAGGCGCCAGCGTGCGCCCCTCCAGCATCAGCGGTAGGGCCGCCATGGCGCCCATCAGGCGCGGCAGGCGCTGCGTGCCGCCGGCCCCTGGCATCAAGCCGACCTTGGCCTCGACGAGCCCGAGCTGGATGCGCGGATCGTTGGCGACGATGCGATGGTGGCAGGCCAGGCAGACCTCGAGCCCGCCGCCGAGCGCCATACCGTTGATGGCGGCAACAAACGGCTTGCCGCCCTTCTCGATGCGGCGCAGCGCCAGGTTGAACTGCATGAGGTTGTCGAAGATGGCCTTGGCGGTTGCCGTCTTCGATCCACCGGCCAGGCCCGCCGCGCCGGTCTGCTTCTGCAGCATCGACAGATCGGCACCGGCGATGAAAGCCGGCTTGCCCGAGGTGACGACGACGCCCTTCACGGCCGGATCGGCGATCGCCGCATCGGCAGCCGCCACGTACTCGGCGATGGAGGCCTCCGACAGCACGTTCATGGAGCGGCCCGGCATGTCCCAGGTCAGGGTGACGACGCCGTCGGCGTCCTTGTCGACGCGAATGTTGGTCATGACTTGGAGCTCCGAACCGTTCAGACGCGCTCGATGATGGTGGCGGTGCCCATGCCGGCGCCGACGCACAGCGTGGCGAGCCCGGTGGCCACGCCCCGGCGCTCCATCTCGTCGAGCAGGGTGCCGAGGATCATGGCCCCGGTGGCGCCGAGCGGGTGGCCCATGGCGATGGCGCCGCCGTTGACGTTGAGCTTGTCGTGGGGGATGTCGAGCAGCTGCATGAACAGCATCACCACCGAGGCGAAGGCTTCGTTGAGCTCGTAGAGGTCGATGTCGGAGGCCTTCATGCCGGCGCGCGCCAGCACTTTGCGCGTCACCTTTTCCGGGCCCGTCAACATGATCGACGGCTCCGAGCCGATCGAGGTGAAGGCGCGGATGCGTGCCCGCGGCTTGAGGCCGGCCTTCCGGCCAACCTCCTTGCTGCCGACCAGGATGGCGGCGGCGCCGTCGACGATGCCCGACGAGTTGCCGGCGTGATGCACGTGATTGATGCGCTCGACGTCCGGGTAGCGCTGCATGACGACGGCATCGAAGCCTGCCTCGTCGCCGAGCTTCACGAACGCCGGATTGAGGCTCGCAAGCGACTGCATGGTGGTGTCGGGGCGCATGTGCTCGTCGCGGTCGAGCAGGGTCTGGCCGATCTGGTCTTTCACCGGCACGATCGACTTCTTGAAGCGCCCTTCCTTCCAGGCGGCGGCCGCGCGCTTCTGGCTCTCGACGGCGAAGGCATCCACATCGGTGCGCGAGAAGCCCCACCGGGTGGCGATCATGTCGGCGCCGATGCCCTGGGGCGCGAAGTAGCTCTTGAAGGCAATCGTGGGGTCCGTCCCCCAAGCGCCGCCGTCAGAGCCCATGGGCACGCGCGACATGCTCTCGACCCCGCCGCCGATGGCGAACTCGGACTGGCCGGCCATGACCTGCGCCGCTGCCATGTTGGTGGCCTCGAGCCCCGAGGCGCAGAAGCGGTTGATCTGCACGCCGGCGACGGTCTCGGCATAGTCGGCGTTGATGGCAGCCACGCGGGCGATGTCGGAGCCCTGCTCCCTGACGGGCGACACGACGCCCAGCACCACGTCGTCGACGAGGGAGGTGTCGAGCTGATTGCGGTCGCGCACCGCTTGCAGAACGGTCGTGGCCAGGTGCAGCGCGGTCGCCTCGTGCAGTGCGCCGTCGGATTTGCCTTTGCCGCGCGGGGTGCGCACGGCGTCGTAGATGTAGGCTTCGGCCATCGTCGTTGCTCCTGCTCCACTGCGCCGAGCGCGGCCCGCGCTCTCGATCCTGTCGGCAAAACTGCTCTCGATTTGGCCCGCGCCGCCTACCGGTCCGCAGGAACACGCATTGTTGATTCATTCGGCCACCGCCAGGACGTATAACGGCGCGCGCACACCGTAACATCGCACGCGAGGGCCCTGCCAGTGGCCCGTAAAGACGTGCAGGTCCGACCGGGAGAGGCCATGAACCCCATCAAGAGCATTGCCTGCGGCATGATCGCCCTGGCCGTCGCCGCGCTGGCCTTCGCCGCCCCGACCGAGGCGCAGAGCGGCGCCAAGAAATACAGATACTCGGCCAAGCAGCAGGCCCGCAAGCGCGTCGACGGCACCGCCAATCGCAACGTTCCCGACTACTCCGAATTCATCGCCGACAGCCGGCCCTTCGGCTCGACCAGCTGGTGGGAGCAAATGGATCGCGAAGGCCGGGGCGGCCAGAGCCGGGCCAATTGATAAGGACGCACGCCAGCGCGCTGCGGCTTCCCCCTACCGCCGTCATTCCGTGCAGGCGCAGGGCGAGTCGCCCTGCGCCGACGGCACGGAACCCAGGCAGCTGTCCACGGTCTCTCTTCGTTGTTGTTGAGACGCATGGCATTGGCGCGCTTACGCGCATGCAAGCGCAAGTCTTGAGGCGCATGGGTCCCGGCCTGGTCCCGTTCGCGCTTGCGCGAACGGCGCCGGGATGACGAATGATTGGCCTCTCAGTGCAGCACCGGGCCCTTGAGGAAGCGGCGGCGGTCGGCGGACTTGACGCGCAGCTCCATGGTCCTGCCCTCGCGATTGATCAGCAGCGGCACCTCGACCCCCGCCTGGCCCAGCGCCCAGATGCCGCGGAACAAGCTGGCGAGGTCGCTGACGGCGGCGCCGGCGACACCGAGCACGACATCGCCCGACCGCAGGTCGGCCTTCTGGCCCGGACCGTTGCTGGCAAGACCCAGGATGGCAACGTTGCTGCCGACCTCGGTGGCATAGATGCCGAGCCACGGCCGTGGCGGCCGGTTGGGGCGGCCGATGGTGAGAAGATCGTCCATGATCGGCTTCAAGAGGTCGATCGGCACGATCATGTTGGCGTCCTCGAGCCGCCTTTGCCCGGCGGCCTGCTGGATCTGCAGCGAGCCGACGCCGATCAACTCTCCCCCCGAGTCGATCAGGGCCGTGCCGCCCCAGTTGGGGTGGGCCGGTGCCGTGAAGATTGCCTCGTCCAGCACGTACTCCCAGTAGCCGGAGAACTCTTGCTTGGCGATGATGCGGGCCGCCACCGATTGCTGGCGCCCGCCGGCGCCGCCGACGACGACATCGTCGCCGATCTCGGCATCGCTGGAGCTGCCGATCTCGAGCGCAGGCAGGTCGAGGCGGGCCAACGCCTGCACCAGGCCGAAGCCCGTCTCCTGGTCGTAGGCCGCCACGTGTCCCTGAGCCACGCGTCCGCCGCCATGGCTGATCCACACGATCTCGGCCTCGGCGACCAGATAGCCGATGGTGAGCACCAGGCCGTCGCTGCGGATCAATACGCCGTTGCCCATGCGCTCGGTGCCGAGCGTCTCGGCCGTGAAGGCGTCGGCCGGCACGATCGTCCTGATGCCGACCACTGCGGTAAGCGCGCGATCGAGCTCGTAGTCGTAGTCCTGCGGCTTGGGCTGCACGATGGCTCACCTTTGAGCCCCGGCACGGGCGCCGGCGCTTGCCCCCGAGCTTAACGCGACATCAGCGGGGCGGCGAGCCCGAACCTCATGCTCATGGCCCGCAACTAGAGCTAACCCCCACCCATCGTTTCGCTATTTTGCTCTGCGCCAGTTGGTCGCGAGAGCGTGAATTGCTAGGCCGAAGACATTCCGCTGGTTTGGCCGGCGTGGCGGTGGGCGGTGCGCCGAGCTGCCCGGGAGACGCGCAATGGCCCCGTTGTTTGCCTTTCTGCATCACGTCGCGGCCTTCGTGCTGTTTGCAGCGCTCGTTGTCGAGTTCGTCCTGATCCGGGACGAGCTAACTCTGCGCAGCGCCCGCAAGCTACAGGCCGCCGACGCCGTGCTCGGCATCGCCGCGGGCATGCTGCTCGTGGTGGGCCTCCTGCGCGTCTACCACTTCGAGAAGGGCGCCCTCTACTACTTCAACACCTGGACCTTCATTGCCAAACTGTCGCTGTTCGTCATCCTGGCGCTCGTCTCGGTCGTGCCGACCATCGAGTTCCTGTCCTGGCGCAGGGCCGTCAAGGAGGGGCAGGCGCCGGTCGTGGAGGCGAGCAAGTTGCGCCTCATCCGGTCGATCATTCATCTGGAGCTGGTGGGAATCGTGCTGATCATTCTGTTTGCCGCGCTGATGGCCAAGGGCGTCGGCCTGATGCTGTAAGCGGCTGTGCCGCCTAGCAGGCTATCGGTAGCGCTGGAGCCGGCCCTGCGCGGTGGCAAGCCGCGTTGCGCGCCGCGCCCGGCCCGCGGCCGGCACCGCCCCCATCAGCTCCTTCCTCGCCTCGACGATGATGACGCCCGCGAAGTTGGGCCATAGCCGCGCGCCCGCGCGCTCGAACGCGGTGGCCCAGCGCACGAGCCATTGTCGGTCGATTGGCGGCATGTGCAGGGCCGAGGCCCACTCGACCGGAGTGAACAGGGCATCGGTGAGCAGGCGCTCGAGCTGCGCGCGGCTGTAGGGGCGCCCGTGCCCGAAGGGGGTGGTGTCGAGCCGGGCCCAGACGCCGCGCCGGTTGGGAACGACCAGCAGCAGCCGCCCTTCGGGGGCGAGGACCCGCCACATCTCGCGCAGGAGTGGGCCGGCGCGCTCGGCCGTCTCCAGGCAGTGCACGCCGATCAGGCGGTCGATGGAAGCGTCCGCCAACGGCAGCATGGCCTCGTCCACGAGTGCGGTTGAGACCGGGCCGGTGGCCGGCCACACCAGCGCGCCCTGGCTCGCCGGCATCAGGGCGGCGAGCCGAGACGCTTCCCCGCGAAACACGCCGATGTAGGGCACCGCGTAGCCGAGCCCAACCACCTGCAGGCCGTGGACGCCACGCCAACGCGTGCGGATGCGCTGCACCAGCAGTCGGCGCACGATGACGCCGAGCGGGCGATCGTAGAAATCCCGAAGGTCGACAACGTCGAGTTGCATGAGCGATGCCGGCTCACTGGTGCCGAGCGTGAGCCTCGCTGGCGGGCTGCCCGCCGCCCGAGGCGGTTGAATTCGATCATTCGCCTGTTAGGGTGCATGCCGACACCCCAAAGGCGAACGAAAGCACGGTAACACGCCCATGGCAAAGCTCGAGATTCACCAGTTTCCGTGTCTCAGCGACAACTACGGGGTGCTGATCCGCGACAGCGAGCACAATGTGACGGCCGCAATCGACGCCCCCGACGCCAACGCGGTGGCGGCAGCGCTCGCCGAGCAGGGCTGGCGGCTGACGCATATCCTGACCACCCACCACCACGGCGACCACACGGCCGGCAACGCCGGCCTCAAGGCCCAGACGGGATGCACCATCGTGGGCCCGCGCGCGGAGGCGGCCAAGATTCCCGGCATCGACAAGAGCGTTGGCGAGGGCGACACCTTCACCTTCGGATCGCATGAGGTGCGCGTCTTCGACACGCCGGGCCACACCGCCGGCCACATCTCCTTCTGGCTGCCGGCGGCCGGGGTGGCCTTCGTCGGCGACACGCTGTTTGCAATCGGCTGCGGGCGCGTCATCGAGGGCAACGCGCAGATGATGTGGAAATCGCTGCAGAAGCTGATGGCGCTGCCCAAGGAGACGAGCGTCTATTGCGGGCATGAATATACGCAGGCGAACGCCCGCTTCGCGCTCACCATCGAGCCGGAGAACGCCGCGCTGCAGAAGCGCGCCAAGGAGGTCGACCAGCTGCGCGCCGCGGGCGGCGCCACGCTGCCGACCACGATCGGCGTCGAGCTCGAGACCAACCCGTTCCTGCGCCCGCACGTGGCGGCGATCCAGAAGCGCCTGGGCATGGCGGGCCGGCCCGAGTGGGAGATCTTCGGCGAGATCCGCGAGCGCAAGAACCGCGGCTAGGAAGTCCGTCATCCCGGCGCCGTTCGCGCGAGCGCGAGCGGGAATAGGCCGGGAGCCAGTACACGTCGCCGGCTGCTCTCCGCGCCGGATGACCTCGCAGTGCTTCCCAGCGCGCCCGAACGCGCTACACTGCCGTGCACTTGTCTGCCAACCAAGCGCCGGAGCCCATCCGGCGCGATCCTTCAGGAAACGCTCATGCCCAGAAAGCCGACGGCGGCCCAGATCAAGAAGCTGCGCTCACGCCAGTGGTTCGACAATCCCGACAACCCGGACATGACCGCGCTCTATCTCGAGCGCTACATGAACTACGGCCTGACGCGCGAGGAGCTGTCCTCGGGCAAGCCCATCATCGGCATCGCGCAATCGGGCTCCGACCTCTCGCCCTGCAACCGCCACCACCTGGTGCTGGCACACCGCGTGCGCGAGGGCATCCGCGAGGCCGGCGGCATCGCCTTCGAGTTCCCGGTGCACCCGATCCAGGAGACTGGCAAGCGCCCCACCGCTTCGCTCGACCGCAACCTGGCCTATCTCGGCCTGGTCGAGATCCTCTACGGCTACCCCATCGACGGCGTGGTGCTCACCACCGGCTGCGACAAGACCACGCCCTCGCAGCTGATGGCCGCCGCCACCGTCGACTTGCCCGCCATCGTCCTCTCCGGCGGACCGATGCTCAACGGCTGGTTCCGCGGCGAGCGCACGGGCTCGGGCACGATCGTGTGGAAGGCCCGGGAGATGTTCGCCACCGGCGAGATCAACTACGAAGAGTTCGTCGAGCTGGTGGCATCGTCGGCGCCCTCGCCCGGGCACTGCAACACCATGGGCACGGCCTCGACCATGAACTCGCTGGCGGAAGCGCTCGGCATGTCGCTGCCGGGCTGCGCCGCCATCCCCGCTCCGCACAAGGAGCGCGCCCAGATCGCCTACGAGACGGGCAAGCGCATCGTCGACATGGTGTGGGAGGACCTCAAGCCGTCGAAGATCATGACGCGCGAGGCATTCGAGAACGTGATCGTTGTCAACTCGGCGATCGGCGGCTCCACCAACGCGCCGATCCATTTCAACGCCATTGCCCGCCACATCGGCGTGCCGCTCGACAACGACGACTGGGAAAAGGTGGGCTACCCCATTCCGCTACTGGTCAATCTGCAGCCGGCGGGCGAGTACCTGGGCGAGGAGTATCATCGCGCCGGCGGCGTGCCGGCTGTCATCAACGAGCTGATGAAGGCCGGCAAGATCCACACAGGCGCGCTGACCGTGAACGGCCGCAGCATCGGCGAGAACTGCAAGGAGCGCCCCATCGCCGATGCCGAGGTCATCCGCACCTACAAGAAGCCGCTAAAGGAGAAGGCGGGCTTCCTCAACCTCAAGGGCAACCTGTTCGACAGCGCCATCATGAAGACGGGCGTGATCTCGGACGAGTTCCGCAAGCGCTATCTGTCGAACCCCAAGGACCTCAACGCCTTCGAGGGTCGCGCCATCGTCTTCGACGGGCCGGAGGACTATCACAAGCGCATCGACGATCCCGCGCTCAAGATCGACGAGATGTGCGTCCTCTTCATGCGCGGCGCGGGGCCCGTCGGCTATCCGGGCGGCGCGGAGGTCGTCAACATGCGCCCGCCCAGCTATCTCATCAAGAAGGGCGTCTCGGCGCTCGCCTGCATCGGCGACGGGCGCCAGTCCGGCACGTCCGGCTCGCCGTCGATCCTCAACGCCTCGCCGGAAGCGGCAACCGGCGGCGGCCTCGCCATCCTCAAGACCGGCGACCGGGTGCGCATCGACCTCAACAAGCGCACCGCCGACATTCTCATCTCCAAGGACGAGTACGACAGCCGGCGCGCGGCACTGCAGGGTCACGGCGGCTATCGCTATCCCCAGCACCAGACGCCCTGGCAGGAGATCCAGCGCGGCATCGTCGACGACTTCGCGCACGGCATGGTGCTGAAGCCCGCGGTCAAATACCAAAAGATCGCCAAGACCAAGGGCATCCCGCGCGACAACCATTGACGGCGACCGCGGAAAGGGGCGGGCAGCATGCGCTGCGCGCCCCTTCGACCAGACTACCATCGAGGCATTTTGCGCCAATTTGCGCTATCCCGCGTGAGGCCCAGGTAACCCTTCGCCGCTAGTGTGGCCCTCGCCGTCTTGGGGGAAGTGAAGTGTTGAGGGTTTCTCACATGGGGCAGGTGCTGCGCCCGGCCGAACGGCGCCAATTCGGCCGCCGTCTGATCTACACCCACGCATTGATCCATGCGCGCGGGCGACCAGCCGTCCTCTGCGTCATGCGCGACGTCTCCGACGGCGGCGCGTTGCTCGAGGTCGCGCACCCGCAGTGGCTGCCGAGCCGCTTCCGGCTCGTCGTCGAGGCCGCAGGCTTCGAGACCGACTGCGAGATCGTGCACCGGGAGGAGACCGCTGTCGGCGTCCGCTTCTGCGCTCCCATCCCCTTCCGCGGTTGACGCCGCCCCGGGTCGGCAACGCGTCGCGCCGGTGGCGCCGCCTCAGAGGTCGAAAATCATGCAGGTCGTGGTGCCGTGGGCGTAGAGGGTGCCGGCGGCGTCGATGATCTTGCCCTCGGACGTGCCCGACCGGCGGCCGACGTAGAGCGAGCGGCCCTCGGCGCGGATCGGCCCGGTCTTGTCGGTGACGGCGCGCACGAAGTTGATCTTGATCTCCAGCGTCGTATAGCCGGTGCCGGCCTTGAAATGGGTCTGGATGGCGCAGCTCATGCAGGAATCGAGGAGCGTCGCCGCCACGCCGCCGTGCACGACGCCGATCGGGTTGTAGTGCCGAAACGCCGGCGTCATCGTGAACAGGGCAAAGCCCGGCGCCACCTGGGCGAGCCTGAAGCCCAGCGTCTCAGCGATCGGCGGCGCCGGCAGGCGGCCCTCGGCGATGCCGCGCAGGAAGTCGAGCCCGCTCATGCCCTTCAGGGTCTCGAGCGGCGGCACGCCGACTCCTGCACCCCCATGAGCGCCTTTCATCTCATTCATAGCTTCCAGCTCCAGTTTTTCTGCAGTCAGGCCCGGCGCCGAGTGGGGCCCGGCTCGTCGTCCGCCGCGCGCCGCAACGCGAAGTCGAGCGGCAGCGCCGTCGTGTACTTGATCTGCTCCATGGCGAAGGCGGAGGACACCTTGGAGATCTCGATGCGGCTGATGAGCTTCTTGTAGAATGTGTCGTAGGCGGCGATGTCGGGCACGACGACGCGCAGCATGTAGTCCACCTCCCCGCTCATGCGGTAGAACTCGACCACCTCGGGGAAGTCGACCACGGCGGCATGGAAGCGCTCGAGCCAGCCCAGCGAATGCTGATCGGTCTTGATCGATACGAACACGGTGACGCCGGCATTGATGCGGGCCGCATCGAGGATGGCGACGCGGCGCTTGATGACACCGGCCTCCTCCAGCTTTTGGATGCGCCGCCAGCAGGGCGTGGTCGACAGGCCCACCTCCTTGCCGATGTCGGCTACCGACCGCGTGCAGTCCTGCTGCAGGATCTTGAGTATCTTGACGTCCATTTCGTCGAGCATGGCGCGGACCACTCCGGGGCTGGGCAGCCTTGAGGGAAGGTTGGAACATTTTTCTAGCCGATGCGCTCGACGATGCCAATGCGCGTGCGTTTATTGCGTTAGCGTTGACTTTGCCAATGCAATTTTTTCATGCTACGCGGTCCTGGCGCTCATCCGTGCTCCCCCTGGGCCCCGCGCGCCCTGGAACGCCATGATCAAGATCACCCAAATCACACCAGGCTTTGCCGTCACCGGCGCGTTACTGCCTGATCAGATTGCCGAAGTCGCGGCTCTCGGCTTCAAGTCGATCGTCTCCAACCTGCCGGACGGCGAGTCGCCACGACACCCCTCGAGCGCAGAGGAGGCGCAGCTCGCAGCCAAGGCGGGCCTGGGCTTCCGCCACATTCCCGTGACCAAGGCCGAGGCGCTGAGCGAGCGCGTGGCGGAGGACATGCGCGAGGCGCTCGGCGGGCTCGAGGGCCCGGTGCTCGCCCATTGTGCGTCGGGGCTGCGCTCGGGCCTGGCTTGGGCCGCCGCCGCCGCGCTGAGCGAGCCTGCCGCCCGCGTGGTGACGACGGCCGTGGCGGCCGGCATCAGGCTCGAACCCATATTGGATGACCTCCACGCCCTGCACGATCCCGCCCGCGCCGGCGATACGCCGGGGCCGCTGAGGACAGGATAGCCCGATAGCTTGCATTCCCGGAAACCGAGGCCTTCAGCCGAGGTTATCCGGGATCTTCCCGCACTCTGACTGACACCAACCGGCAAGGTCCCAGCTCTCCGCGCCTCTTCGGAGCGCTCCGGCCGGGAATGCAGGAGTTGAAGTCACATCAGGCGGCGCATTTCGCGGCGCAGGCGCGGCAGCAGCTCGCGCTCGAACCAGGGGTTGGCGGAGAGCCAGGCGTTGTTGCGCCAGGAGGGATGCGGCAGCGCCACGCATCGCGGCTTCGCGTTGGCGTCGAGCAGCTCGCGCCAGCGCCTGACGGTCTCGGTCATGCTCGCGCCGGCGCGTGTGTGCAGATGCCTGCGCTGCGCGTAGCTGCCGACCGCCAGGATCAGCTCGAGCTGCGGCATGGCGGCAAACAGGCGCGCATGCCAGGCGGACACGCATTCGCGCCGGGGCGCGAGATCGCCGCCAGCCGCATCGTGGCCCGGGAAGCAGAACCCCATGGGCACGATAGCGATGCGCCGCTGGTCGTAGAACTCCTCCGGGCTCAGCGCGAGCCAGCTGCGCAGGCGATCACCCGATGGATCGGTGAAGGGCCTGCCGGAGGCGTGCACGCGCACGCCCGGCGCCTGGCTGGCGATGCACACCTTCGCGGTCGCGCTCGGCCGCAGCACGGGACGCGGCTCGTGCGGCAGCGGCTTTCCTTGCGGCGCATCGCGGCAGATGCGGCAGGCACCGACCTCGGCGACGAGCTTCGCCAGACGCCGGGCTGCAGCCGTCATACGGTCAGCACGAGGCCGTCCTCGGCGAGCATGACCCGCGAGTCTTCGACCTCCTCGCCGCGCTCCAGCATGGCGCTCGACATGTGCGTGAGCATGACGCGCTTGGCGCAGATGCGGTCGAGCTCTGCGGCGATCCTCTTCCAGCTCATGTGGTAGCGCGGCACGCCGTCGAACTGGTAGCACTCCATGATATAGAGATCGGCGTGGCGGCCGGCTGACACCAGGTTCTCGGTCCACTCGCTGTCGCCGGTGAAGGCCAGCACCTTGCCCTCGGCCTCCAGCCGCAGCGCATAGGAGGGCGCTCCCGAGGGATGCACGACCTCGAATGGCGTCACACGCACTTTCTCCACCTCGAGCGGCGTCTCCCGTTTTAGTTCAAGGAAGCGCAGGGGGTAGCGGCGCGCAATTGTGGTCGAGCCAGGGAACAGCGCCTCCGCCGCCGCCGTGAACCGGGCCTCGATGGTTTCGGGGCCAACCACGGTCAGGGGCGCTGTGCGCTTGGCGACATGCTGGGCATGCACCAGCCACCACACGAGGCCGGCAAAGTGGTCGCCGTGCAGATGCGAGACGAAGATGGTTTCGACGGCGTTGGGGTCGAGTTTCAGCGCGTTGAAGCCGATCATGGCGCTGGCACCGCAATCAATGAGGAAGCGGGTGCCGGCCGCCTCGACGTGGTAGCAGGTCTGCAGCCGGCCGCCGGAACCGAATGCATCGCCGCAGCCCACAACCGTCAATTTCATCGCACCTGGCCCCTTGCGTAGGAACACCGTGCGCTAGGGGTGGACACTATCACCCCCGCTGTCTGTTCCCTGCGGAACAGCCGGCCGTCGGCGCGCCGCCAGTCAGCCCCCAATTCAGGCCTTTGCGCTCGGCCGGGCGGACACTTCTGCATGCCAGCGCGCCAAATTCCTCAGGTCCGCTGGCCGCTCGATGCGCGCCGGCTTCATGAAATCGACCGCCACCATGGCGGTGATGTCGGCAATAGAGTAGTCGTCGCCGGCAACAAAGCGCCGATTGCCCAGCTCATCGTCGATAAATTTCAATGTTTCTAACGCTCTAGGCTTGTTGGCCTCACCCCAAGCGACGACCTGCGGCACCTCCAGCTGCTTCATGGCCGGATGCAGGTGGCGGAACGCCTGCGTCACACACAAGAAAAGGCTCAGCTCCATGCGCCGGTGCCACATCTCGACCTTGGCACGGCCGAGGGCGCCTTTGCCGAACAGCGCAGGCTCTGGCTTGCTCTCCTCGAAATAGCGGCAGATCGCGACCGTCTCGGCGATGGCGGTCCCATCGTCGAGGATCAGAACCGGCACCCGCTGGAGGGCGTTGAGCTTGGTGAATTCGGCCGTTTTCAGCGCCCCTTGCATGAGGTCCAGCTCCTCGCAGGGTACTTCGATGCCCTTTTCGGCGAGGAAAACACGCACGCGCCGGGGGTTGGGCGCGGCCTTGGTTTCGAGGATTTTCATCGGCTGCCTTATTCCACGTCGACGCCGCCGATGCGCGGCTGTTGCAGGAGTAACGGAGCCGGGTTGGCGGCGCAAGCTGCGGTGCAGGTCCCGCTCGAGGCCGGTCGCCCGCCGCCCCTCGCCCCGTTGCAGGCCACGGATCAACGCGAATTTAGGGAATTGCCGCGAGACTAGCCTCCCAGAGAAGAGCAGGATTCACGCTTCGGCCGATACGTGCACTGTGGGGCCGGCGGGGTTCCATCCGAAGCCATCCTGCTCTGGACGCGCCCGCGCCGCGGGCCGGCGCGAACGTATCGATTGGCCGGGCGGGCCCCGCAAGGATCGAGTATGCACGGCGTCGAGAGTGACACGAGCGAGCCGCGTCCGCGCGCCAAGGACCCGCGCGCCGCCGCCCAGGCACACATTCGCGAGCTGCGCGCCCGCCTGTCCCAAGGCACGGTGTTGAAGCCGGAGTTCGAGTACGAGCTCCTGTCGATGTTCGTGAAGAACGAGCTGTCGGCACGCGTCACTCTTCCTCTGCTCGCGGTCATCTTCTCGCTCGCCTCCATGTTCTGGGCGCCCGTGCTGCAGGCCTCGGCCTGGCTCGCGACCGTCATCTCGATGAAATTCTTCATGATCGCCGCCTGCCGCAAGTTCCTGGCCCACCCACGCAGCGAGGTGAGGGTCGACAGCTGGCGCCGGCTCTTCATCTGGCTCGAGCTCGGCAGCGGCATGGCCTGGGGCGGCATGGCGGTGCTGGGGCTCGGGGCGGCCGATGCGTCGAGCCACGTTTTCATGCTGACCTCGCTGATCGTGCTGCTGGCGATCCGCATGACGTTCGCCTCGGCCGACATGGCGATCCTCTACGTCGGCACCATCCCGATGACGCTCGCCGTCGTTGCGCGGCTGGCGCTGCAGGGCCACCCCTTCTACCTGGCGATGGCGGTGATGGCCGTGGGGCTGCACGCCTACTTCATCTTCCTCGCCAAGGGGCTCAACTCGACGGCGCTCGCGATGCTGGAGTTTCGGGCCGAGAAGGACGCGCTGATCGCCGAGATCGAGGAGGAGAAATCCATCTCCGACGAAGCGCGGCGGCGTGCGGAGGCCGCCAATGTCGCCAAATCGCGCTTTCTCGCCACCATGAGCCATGAGCTGCGCACCCCGCTCAACGCCATCCTCGGCTTCTCGGAAGCGATGAAGTGTGAGGTGCTGGGGCCCATGCAGAACGCGAACTACAAGGGCTACTGCGCCGACATCCACGAAAGCGGGCGACATCTCCTGCAGCTCATCAACGAGATCCTCGATCTCTCCCGCATCGAGGCCGGCCGCTACGAGCTGCACGAGGAGCCGGTGCGGCTCTCCGACATCGTCGAGGACTGCCTGCGCCTACTGCAGCTGCGCGCCGAGAGCAAGGGCCTGCAGGTGGTGCTGGATATCCCCAGGGGCCTCGATCAGATCTGGGCAGACGAGCGCGCCATGCGCCAGGTCTGCCTCAACCTGATGTCGAACGCGCTGAAATTCACCCCGCGCGGCGGGCGCATCACGCTGAGCGTGTCGACCGCGGCCGAGGGCGGGCAGATACTGATGGTCAAGGACACCGGCCCCGGCATACCGAAGGAGGAAATCCCGCGCGTCATGCAGGCCTTCGGGCAGGGCTCGCTCGCCCACCAGACCGCCGAAGGCGGCACCGGCCTCGGCCTGCCGATCGTGCAGAACCTCGTCACCCTGCACGGCGGCACGTTCGAACTGCGCTCGGAGCTGCGCAAGGGCACAGAGGCCGTCGTCTCGCTGCCCAAGAGCCGGGTGCTGCGCACCATGCCGCCGCTGCAGCCGCTGGGCCAGGAGCGCCACCGCCGGCAGCAGGCGGCCTCCCAGCCGCAGCCCCGTGCCATGGACGCGGCCAGTCGGAGGGACGCACCATCCACAGTGCTGCCCACAGCTTCACGCTAGTGTCCGGCCCCGAAGTTCGTCACCCCTGGCCGCGAACTTTGAACGCTTCGGGGGCGAAAGGACACTAGCAACTCATTGATTCTAGTGTGGTTCAGATCGAGAAGTCCGCCAGCACACCGAGCCGCACCGATGAGGCGGACTTCTCGATCACCACACCAGGGCGGATTGCCATGCACGCGCCGGCTTCCTACATTTCAATCGGTGTTGGGAATGCGACGAGCCGGCCGCGCTGTTGTTGGAAAGACGCATCCAAGCCCAAGACCGGGCACAATGCGTGGAGCGCGGACGGAGCTTATGCGATCTCCTTGCAACAAGGTGTGCGTAATTGACACAGTCACGGCTCTGTGTGCGGGCTGCGACCGCACGATGGCGGAGATCGCCGGCTGGGCAGCGATGACTGAGGCGGAGCGGGAGCGTATCATGCGCGAGCTTTCATTGCGTCGGGCCCGGGCGCCGGCGGCGGAAAGGTGAGCCATGGGTGCCTGGATTGCACTGACGCTCCTGGTGATCGCCGGCCTGGCGTTGCTCCTGCGGGCGGACGCCGGCTCGATTGCGGGCTTCGACCCCTCCGACTTCGCCATCGTGGTCGCGGGCCTCGCCATGCTGATCTTTCTCGGCTCGTCGATTGCGGGCAGCTACCGCGGCAGGGCTGGGCAGGCGGTGCGTGATCTGCTCACCTGGTCGCTGGTGGCGCTGCTGCTGGTCACCGGCTACAGCTATCGCGGCGAGCTCTTCAGCTTTGGCCACCGCGTAGCCCGCGAGCTGCTACCGCCGGGCACGGCCCTCCGCAGCGAGACGCAGGTGCCGGGCGAGCGGTCCGTGCAGATTCGGCGGCGCCCCGACGGGCATTTCATTGCCAAGCCGCAGGTCAACGGCGTGGTGCTGACCATGCTGGTCGATACCGGTGCGTCGACGGTGGTGCTCAAGCCGGCCGATGCCCAGCGCCTCGGCATCGACGTCGACCGGCTGCGCTACTCGGTGCCGGTGCAGACCGCCAACGGCACCACCTATGCTGCGCACGTGCGCCTGCGCAACATCACGATCGACTCGATCACCCTCAACGACGTGGAGGCCCTGGTGGCCAAGCCCGGCACGCTGAAGGAGAACCTTCTCGGTATGAGTTTCTTAAGCCGCCTGCGCTCCTATGAGTTCACCACCGACTTGCTGACGCTGCGGGGCTGAGGCCCGTTCTCGCCGCGGTCGGCATGCTCGGAAGCGGGCGGGATCGCGGGTTTGGCGTAATGGCACTCTCCTCCGGTACGCGGCAGGCCGTCGGCATGGCCGCGGGATGGCTGACAACCGCCGCCGCGGCCGCCGTGAGCCTCCTTTTTTTCAGCGAGATCAAGGAGGCCGCCCGCGGCCTGCTCGGGTTGCCGGCACCACCGGTGCAGGTTGCCGCCGGCGGGCGACACGACCGCCGCGCCGAGCCGTCGCGGGCCCGCACCGTGGAGATCAGGGCCGGCAGCCACGGCCACTACTATGCGAGCGCCGAGATCAATGGACGCGCCATCGACGTGCTGGTGGACACCGGCGCCACCATCGTGGCGCTCACCTTCGACGACGCGCGGCAGGCGGGCATCAATGTCCGCGACCGCGACTTCACCCAGCGCGTACGCACGGCCAATGGCGAGGCGCGCATGGCGCCGGTCACGCTCGACCGCGTCAGCATCGGTGACATCACAGTGCGCGACGTGCCGGCGGGGGTGAGCGAGCCAGGCAAGCTCTCCACCACGCTGCTCGGCATGTCCTTCCTCGGTCGGCTGCAGCGCGTCGACATGCGCAGCGGCGTGCTCCTGCTGCAGGAGTAACGCATTTCCCAGGTTGCCGATGCCGCACAGATTGACCGGCAGAGGTCCTTTTGTCACACACACGCCAGCCGAGCCGGCGCCGTTCTCCAGGCGCCGTGCCGATCGTGTTGTTTCTCCGAGGGCCTATGATGCTTCCCAAACCGCGCGCCGACCTCAAGCCGAACACGGCCGACTTCGAGCGGCTGGCGTTCGTCAGGCCGACCGGCTTTCGCGAGTACGACGCGCGCTGGCTATTCCCGGCCGAGATCAACCTGATGGGGCTCAATGTCATCGGCATGGGGCTCGCCACGCTGGCGGACCAGCGCGGTGTGCGAAAACGCTTCGTCGTCGGCCACGACTACCGCTCCTACTCGGCGGCCGTGAAGCAGGCGCTGATCACCGGGCTGATGGCTGGCGGCGCCGAGGTGCACGACATCGGCCTCGCCTTGTCGCCAATGGCTTATTTCGCCCAGTTCGCGCTCGACGTGGAGGGCGTGGCGATGGTGACGGCTTCCCACAACGACAATGGTTGGACCGGCATCAAGATGGGGTTTGCCCGGCCGCTCACCTTCGGACCGGAGGAGATGAGCGCGCTGAAGGAGATCGTGCTCGGCGGCGGCTATCGCGCCGCGCTGGGCGGCAACTATGTCGCCGTGCCCGACATGGCCGAGCGCTACATGGCAGCGCTCGTCGACCGGCCCCGGCTCGGGCGCCGGCTCAAAGTGGTCGCCGCCTGCGGCAACGGCACCGCCGGCATCTTTGCGCCGCAGGTGCTGGAGGCGATCGGCTGCGAGGTGGTGCCGCTCGACTGCGAACTCGACTACACCTTCCCGCGCTACAATCCCAACCCCGAAGACATGAAGATGCTCAACGCCATCGCCGAGGCCGTGCGCGCACACAAGGCCGATGCGGGTTTCGGCTTCGACGGCGACGGCGACCGCTGCGGCGTGGTCGACAACGAGGGGCACGAGATCTTCGCCGACAAGGTCGGCGTCATGCTGGCGCGCGATCTCTCGGCGCGGCACGCCAATGCCGTGTTCGTCGCCGACGTGAAATCGACGGGCCTGTTCATGACCGACCCGGTGCTCGCCGCCAACGGCGCGCGCACGCTCTACTGGAAGACCGGCCACTCCTACATGAAGCGCTACACGCACGAGCAGAAGGCGCTGGTCGGCTTCGAGAAGTCGGGCCACTTCTTCTTTCAGCCGCCGCTCGGGCGGGGTTACGACGACGGCTTGGTGGCGGCGATCGCGGTGTGCACCATGCTCGACCGCAACCCGGGCCGGACGCTCGCCGATCTCAAGAACGCGCTGCCCAAGACGTGGGGCTCGCCCACCATGTCGCCGCACTGCGCCGACGAGGTGAAGTACGGCATCGTCGAGGCGATCGCGGGCGAGTACAAGGAAGCGGCCGCGGCGGGCAAGACGGTCGCAGGCCAGAAAATCCGCGACCTCCTCACCGTCAACGGCGTGCGCGTGGTGCTGGAGGACGGCACCTGGGGGCTGGTGCGCGCCTCCTCCAACAAGCCCGAGCTCGTCGTCGTGGTCGAGAGCCCGGTGTCGGAGGCCAACATGCGCGCCATCTTCGCCGACATCGATCGGCGGCTGTCCGCCCACCCGGAGGTGGGCGAGTACAATCAGAAGATCTAGCCTTCAGAACCGGGCTGTCCATCCGACGTGGAAACATATATGTTCTGCTTGTGTTCTTGACACGTTCTCGGCATATTGAACTTGACGGACCCCGAGGAAATCGATACCCGTTCAGCAGGGGCAGCGGTAGCGCTGCCTGCTTTGAAGGTCGTCGTTTTGCGACCTCTGCGGCCTTGGGGCTCA
>Ga0247727_10000952_pt1 | contig 70456 bp, 60 predicted proteins | sample WisWelCaveWW1625_FD_202498 | JGI IMG/M metagenome (GOLD analysis project Ga0247727, IMG submission 202498) | Biofilm microbial communities from Wishing Well Cave, Virginia, United States - WW16-25 | ecosystem: Environmental > Aquatic > Deep subsurface > Groundwater > Cave microbial mat | place... | reverse complement strand
GATAGGTATTCTTGCTTGGAGCCGTTGTTCATGATTCGTTGCCTCAAATTTTGGGTTACATAAATTATGAGGCAACGACACCATCAGTCCAAAGCGATGGTTACATTTTTTATGAGTCAATGCGCACAAATGAAATAGTCGAAATAGTAATTGACAAAAAGACTTTTTTTGATTATTTTTTCATTAATCAAACCACGGCTTGAAGGTTCCCATTTGACTGGCAAAAGGAGCTCGCAATCATGAGTCTTGATGCGCTTGGAATGATCGAAACGCGCGGCCTGGTCGGCGCGATCGAAGCGGCCGATGCGATGGTGAAGGCGGCCAAGGTCACCCTGATCGGCAAAGAGAAAATCGGCGGCGGCTACGTTACCGTTATGGTGCGTGGCGATGTCGGCGCAGTCAAGGCGGCGACCGATGCCGGGGCTGCAGCCGCGGAAAAAGTCGGTGAACTGGTTTCGGTACACGTGATCCCGCGTCCGCATGCGGAAGTAGAAATGATTTTGCCGAAACGCAGCGAGCTGACTTCGGAAACGTAAACTGATTGCTGGCTCCTCGTTGCTGGTTTCTGGTTACGTGTTTTCAGCAACGAGCGACAAGCAACGAGCAACATTTTTTAATTTATGATCGAGCGTGCATTAGGTTTGGTTGAAACGCGAGGTTTGGTCGCGGCTCTCGAAGCTGCGGACGCGATGCTGAAAGCGGCCAACGTGATATGTGTCGGCAAGGAAGTTACAGATGCCGCCATGGTCACGATCAAGGTCGTGGGTGAAGTCGGTGCCGTCAAAGCCGCCGTGGAAGCGGGTAGCGCCGCGGCGCGCCGAGTCGGTGAGTTGGTGTCGACCCACATTATTCCCCGCCTCGATGAACAATCCGAGTTTGTCAGCTTCTCTGCTGACGAACGCGCCAAATTAAATCCCTCTGCCCCGCCAGCGCCGGCTACCGGCCCATCAAAAACTGAAACGCTGCCAATGCCCAAACGCAGCGCACGGCGGACGTGATACGCGCTGAGACAAAAATCTAACGAAGCGTGGCCAACGGCATGAAAGCTTGGTGTGTGCCGGCCTATGCCAAGATCAACCTCGGCCTGCGCATTCTTGGCAAGCGACCGGATGGTTTTCACGAATTGGAAACCTATTTTTTGCAAATCGATCTCGCTGACAGGTTGTTCTTTGAAAAAAGCGAACTGGGCGGCTTGCAACTGACGTGCAATCGCGCCGATCTTCCGCTGGATGTTGCCAATCTGAGCTGGCGCGCTTATGAGTTGCTCTGCGCGGCGGCGCATCGTCGCGTGGGAGTGCGTTTGCACTTGGAGAAGAATATTCCAGTGGGAGCCGGTTTAGGCGGCGGCAGCAGTGATGCTGCCGTAACGTTGATGGCGCTAAATCGTCTTTACGATCTGAATATTTCCGACGCGAGGTTGCATCTTTTGGCAACACAGTTAGGCTCGGACGTTCCCTTTTTTCTGACCGGCGGGCTTTGTTTGGGAAGCGGCCGAGGCGAAATCATCACACCGTTGCCCGAATTGCCGAATTGGGAAATTTTGCTCATTACCCCAGCGGTTGTGGTATCAACGGCGTGGGCATACCAAAACTATAAAATGAGCTTGACAAATAGACAAAAGATCACTAAATTACCAAGCTTGGACTTTGTTCAACTTCAAGAGCATCAACTCGCCGAGGTCTGCCAAAATGACCTCGAAGCTGTGGTGTTTGAGAAGTATCCGGAATTGGCAGAACTGAAGTCGAAATTGCAGCAAGCCGGTGCTGTGGTGGCCAGCATGACCGGCAGCGGTTCGGCACTATTCGGATTGTTTCGTACGCGGCAGGAAGCACAACGGGGCCAACAGCTTGTCAATCGGGATCAACAAGCATTTTTGGCCAGACCAGTTCGATGGGGTATACGTCAAGTATACCGTGATTATTATGCAGCACTGACCTCCGAAAAGCGGTCTTCCGGTTCGGCGTGAAACAGGAGGTATCGCCTTATTGGGCAGGCATGTTTTGGGATTGCATTGTCCACGTCATTAGAGTATATTTGGAAGGAGGGATGGATGGAGATTACGGAAATCACGGTTAGTATTCGGGACGAGGATAAGCTAAAAGCATTCGTCAATGTGACTTTTGATGACTGTTTTGTCGTACGCGGAATGAAGGTCATCAAAGGGGCGACCGGTTATTTTGTGAGCATGCCGAGCCGCCGGATGAATGACGGAACGTATCGCGACATCGCCCATCCGATCACTAATGAATTCCGTGAGAAGGTAGAAAACGCGATTCTGGCTGCCTATCACGAAGAGGCACGGCGAAGCGGCCACAAGTGAGGCAGCTTTTAAAAAAGAAAAGAGATGAGGGGAAAATTTGGGGCGTCGCCAAGTTGGCAAGGCACAGGATTTTGGTTCCTGCATTCGAAGGTTCGAATCCTTCCGCCCCAGCAAGCAAGGGGCAAAATGCAAAGAGCAAAAACCCAGGGCAATAAACCACAGGGTTGCTCTTTGACAAGCGACGGATGTTTTGTCATTTGCCGCTTGCACTTTACAATTTGAACAAATGAGTAGCGCCATACTGCACCATCCGCGGCTTTTTTCCGGCCGCTCGCACCCCGAGCTGGCAAGAAAGATAGCAGCTTATCTCAATCTCGAGCTTGGAAAAAACGAGTTTCGAGAATTTAGCGACGGTGAGACGTGGGTCAAGTATTCTGAGAATATTCGCGGGCAGGATGTTTTCATCATCCAGCCGACCCATGCGCCGGCGCGAAATCTTCTCGAGCTGCTGATCATGCTCGATGCCGCGCGCCGCGCCTCGGCCCGGCGCATCACCGCGGTGATTCCCTATTTTGGCTACGCCCGGCAGGATCGCAAAGACCAGCCGCGCGTCTCGATCACGGCCAAGTTGGTCGCCAACTTGTTGACGACTGCCGGCGCCGATCGCATCCTGACCATGGATTTGCACGCTCCGCAGATTCAAGGTTTTTTCGATGTGCCGCTGGATCACCTTTACTCATCGGCGATCTTTGCCGATTATTTTCGGGAAAAGGCGATTTCCAATTTGGTGGTCGTTTCGCCGGATGTCGGCGGCTCACACATGGCGCGCGCTTACGCCAAGCGGTTGAACGCGCCGATCGCCATGGTGGACAAGCGGCGGCCGCGGCCGAACGCCGTGGAAGTCATGAACGTCATCGGCAATGTCGAAGGCATGAACGCCTTGTTGATCGACGATATTTGCGACACGGCCGGAACTTTGACCAGCGCCGCCGCCAAGCTTAAAGAGCGCGGCGCGCAAAAAGTTTATGCCGCTTGTACTCACGCCATCCTTTCGGGGCCGGCCGTCGAGCGGTTGTCCAACTCGTCCATCGATGAGATTGTCATGACCGATACGGTGCCCATCGACAAATCCAAGCGTTTCGATCGCATGAAGGTCATGTCGGTCGACGAATTGTTTGGCCGCGCGATTATGCGCATTCACAACGAGGAATCTATTAGTTTGTTGTTCGATTAGTTAGAAAATGGAGAAAAAATGGCAGAGGCTTTATTGAATTTGGCAGATCGAGCGGAGACCGGCAAGAAATGGGCCCGGCGCAAGCGGCGCAGCGGCCAGATCCCCGGCATTTTTTATTCCCACGGTGAATCTAACGTCACGGTGTCGATTGACGAGAAAGCATTGCGCAGCATTTTGTTGAGCAAAGCCAATCTCGTGGACCTGAATTTTTCCGGCGGCCGCCACGAGAAATGCGTCATCCGCGAGGTGCAATGGGATCCCCTCACCAGCCGGCCGCTGCACGTGGATTTGATGGGCATCAAATTGACGGAAAAAATTACCGTCAAAGTTTCGGTGCGTTTGATTGGTTCGCCGGCCGGCGTCAAAGAAGGCGGTACGCTGCAAACCATGTTGCGCGAGCTTGAGGTGGAATGCTTGCCGCTCGATATTCCGGAGGATGTTCCCATCGACGTCAGCGCGCTAAAAATTTATGATGCAGTGCATGTCAGCGATATTACGCTGGAAAAAGTCAGAATTTTAAACGATCCCGCGCAGGTGATCGTCACCGTATTGCCGCCACGTCTTGAAGAAACCCCGGCGGCGGCGCCAACAGAAGAAGCGGCGGAACCGGAAGTTATCGGCCACGGCAAGAAAGAAGAAGCTGAAGGCGAAGCGGCTGAAGGCAAGCCCAAGGAAGAGAAGAAGGAAAAGAAAGAGAAAAAATAATCTTTTGCTTTCTGTGACCTGGGAGAGAGACGGCTTTAAAATAACGTCTGTAAGTCTTCGTTCTGTCGGATGCCTGAGAAATATCTTATTGTTGGGTTGGGAAATCCAGGCCCGCGTTACGCAAACACCCGCCACAACGTCGGCTTCAAAGTGGTCGAGCGGATGGCGGAGCGTCTGGACGTGGATTTTCGCGCCGGCAAAGGTGAGTATTTGCTCGCTACTGCCGCCACCGCAACAACGCCGAGTGCGGACGTCATGCTCATGAAACCGCTCACGTTTATGAACAACAGCGGGTGGGCGGTCCGCCAGGTCGTCGATTATTTCCACCTCCGTTTGCAACACGTTCTCATCGTTTTCGACGATTTCCAACTGCCGTTTGGGAAGCTGCGGCTGCGCTCGCGCGGCAGCGACGGCGGCCACAACGGCATGGCTTCGATGATTCAGCATCTCGGCACCCATGAAGTGTCGCGATTGCGTCTCGGTATTGGCAACGAATTTGCGAAGGGGGAAACGGTGAAACACGTTTTGTCGTTATTTTCCAAAGAGGAGCAGGAGCTGGCGCCGGCCTTTTACGACCGCGCCGCCGAGGCGGCGATTTCTTTTGTCAACGACGGCGTTTGGCCGACGATGAATCTGTTCAATTCGTAGCCGGCAAACACCAATAAATTTACTATTTCGAATTAATTTGAACTAACAAGGAGGTGAAAAGGTTGAAACTATACGAAACTACGATTTTGCTCGACTCCACGCTGAAATCGGATGAGATGCGCAATCTGATCGATAAAATTGTCAATTTCATTTCCAACCACGGCGGCAACATCGTGAAGGTCGACGAGTGGGGCAAGCGGCGCCTCGCCTATGAGATCAATAAAAAACAGTATGGCTACTATGTGAATATACGCTTCAGCGGGCCGGCCGCGTTGTGCGGACTTTTGGAACGCGAGTACAGATTGATTGATTCGGTGCTGCGCCATTTGACGGCCAAAATCGATCCGCTCGTGCTCAAAAGCGAGGAAGAAAAAGACAGGGTAAGAAGGGCAGAAGCCGGTGAGGAACCTTGGGAAGAAGTTGTTCCCATTGGAGCTGAAGAAGATGAAGAAGCCGTAGCCTGATTTTGCCCCGTGTTTAGATGCGCGCAGGTTTCGTGTTCTGCGCATGGCACACATAACCAACCGTTGTTTTGACTTCGTCCGAAGCAGAATTGATGCGTTTTGGATCGAGGGGAGGAGAGGCTATGGCGGACTTGAAAATGCCGGATATCAACTCGGTGATGATAGCAGGCAACCTCACGACGGCGCCGTCTTTCCGAAAAACGACGAACGGCACGCCGGTGGCTAATTTTTATATTGCCTCCAACCGCCGGTTTAAAGACAATACCGGCCAGTGGCGAGAAAATGTCTGTTACGTCGGCGTCGTCGCGTGGTACAAACTGGCGGAAAGTTGTGCGGAAAACCTGCACAAGGGCAGCGCCGTTCTGGTGGATGGTGAGCTGCAAAGCCGGATTTGGAAGAACGAAGACGGCTCCACTAAAAACGTCGTGGAAATCAAGGCGCGGCGGATTCAATTTCTCAATAAGCGCCTGCCGTCGGGCGAGATGGTGGCGGATGGCGAAGAGATGGACGGCGTTGCGCTCGACGACAGCCACGAGCCTCCGCCTGCGCTTGAAGAAACACCGGCGCCCGACAGCGGCAAAAGCAGCGGCGCCAATGAGTTCAGCTTCGGTTATGAGAACTTGAAGCTTTAATATTCAAACTTAGAGTTGGAGTTTTTAACATGCTGAAGAAGCGTCGTATCTGTCGTTTTTGTGAAGAAAAAGAGCTTTTCGTCGATTATAAGGATGACAAGCGGTTGATGCGTTTTACCACCGAGCAAGGCAAAATTATTCCGCGCCGCACTTCCGGCACTTGCGCGAGACATCAACGCATGCTGACAGTCGCGATCAAGCGCGCGCGCCACTTGGCGCTGGTTCCTTACGTCGCTGAAATAACCAAGTAAGACGTACGCGGCTTTCATGCCTCAACCAAAAGAATTGTCAATTGACAATTGGTAATTATCAATTGACAATTCAAAATTTTTGCGGTCGTGCTAATTTTTCCAGAGTTATACAATAACGCAGTTTCCAGCCTGCACTCGTTCGAATTTTATAACAACTTTATCAATAAAGGATCGTCATCATGAAAGTGATTCTCCGGCAGGATTTCGACGCCCTGGGAGAAGCCGGCAAGACTTTTACGGTCAAAGATGGCTACGCCAGAAATTTTTTGATTCCGCGCGGCATTGCCTACGAAGCCACCGGCCGCAACCTGAGCATGTTTGAGCAAGACAAGCAGCGCCTCGAAGCGAGAAAGAACCGCGAGAAGCGTCTCGCCGAAGGTTTGCAGGCGAAGCTCGACGGCGTTTCAGTCACCGCCACGGTGCCGGTCGGCGAAGAAGACCGCGTTTTTGGCTCGGTCACCACGCAAGACATCGCCGAGCTGCTCGTCGCCAAAGGCTTCGAGATCGACAAGCGCAAGATTCTGCTCGACGAGCCGATCAAAGCGCTCGGCTTCTACGAAGTACCGGTCAAGCTGCATTCCGAAGTGCAGGCCGTCATCAAGGTTTGGGTGGTGAAGCAGTAAGTAAAGTGTAAGGCGAAAGGAGAAGGGTGAAGAGCGCGCCTCGCCCTTCGCCTTTCTCCTTTCTCCTGTCGTTATTTCACCATCGTCATCCTCTGCGTTTTGCTAAACACCACCTCGCCATTGCTGCCAAGCACGACGAGCCGGTACAAGTACGTGCCGGCAGCGACAACCTCACTCACCTGATTGCGGCCATCCCAACTGATCGCATGCCGCCCGGCTGCCATTTCGCCATTCACTATCTCGCGCACAAGCTGGCCGGTGATTGAATAGATGGAGACGCTTACCTGACTTGCTGCTGGTAGCGAAAAAGCTATCAACGTGTTCGAGCGTCCGGAAATTCCACTGCCGGAAAACGGATTCGGATAATTCTGTTCGAGCTGGTATCCGGCGGGAAAAAGATTCTCCGCCGATTTGTTTTCCGCCGTTACAGACAATTTGGAGATTGCTGCCTGCGGCTTGATCTCCACAGCGACCACCGCCCAATCAACAGTGCTGTTGAATGAGCCGTTGACTGGCACGGTGCCAGCGGCCGCGACCGTCATATCTTCAACCGCAGCCGAGGCGGTGAGGCCACTGTTCAAGTTCTTTTGTTTGATTTCAACTCGCTCCGTATATCCTGCTCCCGCGGTGTGAGTTGCGGCCTTCATCGCCACGGCCCCATAAATTACTGCACCATTCGTCGTGGTGGTCAGATTAACCGAATACGTATTGGTAGGTTGCTGGAGGCCGCTACAGCCGAGCCAGAAAACCCCGCCAGTATTGTTGGAAACCACATTGCCAATCGGATTCGCCGCAACGCCGGAATAACGTGACACCGCGATAACTGCTGCACTCGGGGTACTCGCCAATGTGGATGTAACCGCGCCGTTGCCGCTCGGAGTACCCTGCGCCATCCACACCTCAATGCCGGTGCTGTTGCTCGAGGAGCATTATTTCTTCACCAAAGTCCAATTCAGCCCAAGACCGGATACGGCCAGCACATCGACTCGCGGCTGCGTTGAAACCGCCGCCAAATAAAGATGGCCGCTCACGCCGGCAAGACTCGCCGAAGTCGTCACGGTTGTAGAGCCGGAGGCGCCGCCAGTCCTGGTCTCTTTATGGACAATGGGAATCGTCGTAAATATTGCCGTGACATTTTTATTGCCATCCATCGTGATCGTTGCCGGGTTTGTCGAGCCAGTTAAATCACCACTCCAGCCGCTAAATTGGTAACCTACTGCCGGCGTCGCCGTCAATGTGACCTCCGTACCCGCATCATAAGTTCCGCCAGGAGGATTGAATGCCACACTTCCCCCGCCTTGCGGGGTCATATTCACTGTCAACGTGTGCTGTTCGCCCTGCTGCGGTTTGATCACTAAAGCGACCAAAGCCCAATCGACTGGTCCATCGAATGAACCGTCTACTGCTACTGTCGATGCCGACGCTACGCTCTTGCCTTCAACCGCCACGCCTATGGGGTTGACGGCATGCGGATGGTGAAATTCCACCAATTCGGTATAGCCTGTTCCCGGCGTGTGCGTCCTGCCCTTAAGCGCCACGGCGCTGTAGATCACCGCATTATTTACTGTTGTGGTGAGATTAAACGAATACGCGTTGCCATCCCCGCCACCCGTGCAAGCCCCATCCAATCCATTGGTGTTGCCTGCAACGATGTTGTCAATCGGATTCGCCGTGGCGGCGCCAGAATAATGTGACACCGCAATAATTGCGGTACTCGGCACACTCCCAAAAGTCGCGGTCACTGTCCCGTTGCCCGTCGGCGTCCCTTGCGCCACCCACACTTCCATGCCTGTTGTGCTGTTGTTCCCGGAGCAGATTGACTTCACCAATGTCCAATTCAATCCCAAGCCGGTGACGGACTGCACAAGCTTTCGCGGCCGCGAAGAAATCGCTGCCAAATGAAGATTGCCGCTCACGCCAGTGAGACTTGTCGAAATCGTCACCGTCACTGAGCCGGAAGAGCCGCCGGTTTGGCTCCCTTCATAAACGATTGGACCACTCCACGGAATCGCTGTAAACGTCGCCGTGACATTCTTATTGTCATTCATCGTGATTGTCGCTGGATTCGCCGCGCCAGTCAAATCGCCGCTCCAGCCGCTGAAAACAAATCCGGCATCCGGTGTCGCTGTCAACGTCACCTCCGTACCCACATCATAAGTACCGCCAGTTGGATTAAGCGCCACACTTCCCGAACCGACGGTATTCGCCGTCAACGTGTGTTGTGCATCCTGCGGTTTGATCGTTAAGGCCACCAAGGCCCAATCGACTGGTCCATCGAATGAACCATCTACCGTCACTGTCGATGCCGACGCTACGCTCTTGCCTTCAACCGCCACGCCTATGGGGGTGATGGCGTGCGGATGTTGAAATTCCACCAACTCCGTATAGCCTGCTCCCGGTGTGTGCATCCTGGCCTTAAGCGCCACGGCGCTATAGATCACGGCATTATTTACCATTGTGGTGAGATTAAATGAATACGAGCTGCTCTCCACGCCGCCGGTGCAAGCCCCGTTCATACCATTGGTGTTGCCCGCAATGACGTTGCCAATCGGATTCGATGTGGCGACACCGGAATAGCGCGATACCGTAATCACCGCAGTGCTCGGTGCGCTGCCGAACGTCGCCGTCACCATGCTGTTGCCGTTCGGTGTCCCTTGCGCCATCCACACCTCCATGCCCGTGGTGCTGTTATTTCCGGAGCAAATCGATTTCACCAACGTCCAGTTCAATCCCAGACCAGTGACGGACTGCACAAGCTTTCGCGGCCGCGAAGAAATCGCCGCCAAATAAAGATTGCCGCTTACGCCGGTGAGACTCGTCGAAGTCGTCACCGTCACCGAGCCGGAAGAGCCGCCAGTTTTGCTCTCTTCAAAAACAATTGGGCCACTCCAAGAAATCGCCGCCGGCTTGATCTCCAACGCGACTAAGGCCCAATCTAACTGGCCGAAGTTTCGATTACTGCAGAGTCCGTTTACCGTGACGATTGCAGCCGACGCCACACTTTTGTCTTCAACCGCAACGCCAGTCGGAGTGACAGGGTGCGGATGTTGAAAATCCACCCGCTCCGTATAGCCGGCTCCCGGTGCGTGAGTTCCGCCTTTGAGGGCAACCGCGCCGTAAACCACGGCGTCATTGGCCGTCGTGGTGATATTGAACGAATACGAGGTGCCATCAACACCCCCCGTGCAAGCCCCATTCAAACCATTTGTGTTGCCGGCAATCACATTGCCAATGGGGTTTGTCGCCGCAACCCCAGAATAACGCGACACCGCAATCACGGCCGCGCTTGGCGCACTCCCAAACGTCGCCACCACTGCGCCGTTGCCGCTCGGCGTGCCTTGCGCCATCCAAACGTCCATGCCCGTGGTGCTTTGCCCGGAGCAGATCGATTTCACCTGCGTCCACGTTAACCCCAAACCGGTTACGGACTTCACGAGCTTTCTCGGCCGCGAGGAGATCGCCGCCAAATAAAGATGGCCGCTCACACCGGTGAGGTTAGCTGAAGTTGTCACGGTTGTCGAGCCGGAGGAGCCGCCGGTTCGGCTCTCTTGGTGAACGATTTGTCCGAAGGCATTCGGTGGTACGGGCATGCTTCCCAAAATCACCGCCAAGATCAAGACAGACAAAAACTTGGTGAATTGGCCGACTTTTGTCCGTGCGGCCTGAGGGCGGCACGCCATAACGCAATTTTCGGTGCAGTTCATGTTGGATTTCCCAATGAAAATACTTATCAGTATGAAGTTTAAAAATTGTCATTAGTCATCTTGATTAGAAACGGAACAACCCACTCGTGGCTCTGTGGCCGCAGCCAATCCCTTTCAGAAGGTCGGTTAGATTATTACATAGAAATCTACCAACAATTAAAAGCCGTTGCAGACGGCTAAAGACATAGTTTCAACGCCTTATTTCCTAACAATGAAGCAAGCGGCGTCTTTTTTGAAATCTCTTTTTGCACAAAGCTGCACTTATTGATCGAGGCGCGCTTATGGGAAGGCGCGCCAACCCAGTAAGTAATAAATTCAATTTTCTGCACTGCATAAAATTGCTGGTAGAATAATATGAATAACTCAAACAACCGAATCGCTGTTCTTCGCTAAACCACCCGGAAAACTTTACCGGCAAAACGAGGAACTCTCGCCCATAGAAAGAGCAACTCATCTGGTGCGCTTTTGAGGGGTTTTTCAACAAGATGCCATGAGGTTATTATGAAATCATCTCAGGCTTTGTTTAAATTTGCCGCGCTTTTGGTGGCGCTTCTACAGAGCGTGATCCATGCTTTCGCGCAACCATCCACGCCGCGAGACAGCACGTGGATAACGAACGGCAACGTTAATGCCGTGGCGTATTCAAAAGGATTGACCTATATCGGTGGCGACTTCACGTACGTCGGCCCGAACATTGGGTATGGCGTCGCATTGAGCCCAACCACCGGTGCGTCAGATTTAAAATTTCCCAAAGTAAATGGGCCGGTCTATGCCGTAACCCCCGATGGCGCTGACGGTTGGTATATCGGCGGCAGCTTTACCAAAGTCGGTGATTTTACCAGAAATGGGCTCGTCCACATTAAAGCTGATGGCACGGTTGATCCCAACTGGGATCCTAACCCCGCTGGCACCACTTACGCCATCGTTGTGAGCGGCTCCACAGTTTATGTCGGCGGCAGCTTTACAAGTATCGGTGGTCAGCAACGGAGTCACCTCGCGGCGTTAAATGCCACGACGGGCCAGGCAACCTCCTGGAATCCTAATGTTTCAGGTGTTGTGTACGCGCTGGCCATCAAAGGCGAAACGGTTTATGCGGGAGGTAACTTTAACTCCATAGGCGGACAAAGCAGAAATTACCTTGGCGCGATTGATATCACAACAGGAAAACCAACTTCGTGGAATCCGACAGTGGGCAATAGGGTCTATGCCATTGTTGTCAGTGATACTTTAGTGATCATTGGCGGAACCTTTGGCGTGCCGAGATCCATGCTCGCTGCAATTGGCATAACTTCCGGGCAACCCACGGCTTGGAGTCCTAGTTTCAACGGCGCTGTTTTCGCCCTTGCCTTAAAAGGATCTACGCTCTATGTCGGTGGAGGATTTACCGGAAGCAGTGGCGTGCCAAGAAAGTATATTGCCGCGCTTTCTATTTATTCAAACCCACCTTTGAGCTGAAATCCTGGCGCAAACGCCACGGTTCGTGCAATTTCTTTGAATGGATCGACGGTTTATGTCGGCGGCGATTTCACCTCCATCGGCGGACAATCCAGATATCGGATTGCTGCCTTAGATGAAACAACCGGCCAGGCCACGGCTTGGACTTCGCACGCGTCTGCGCCGGTTCGTGGATTAGCGATTAACAGCAATGGTTCGGTAGTCTATGCCGGTGGAGATTTCAGAAGCATTGGTGGGGAACTAAGAAATCGGCTCGCTGCATTAAATACCTCAACCGGTTTCGCGACCGCATGGAATCCTACTGCACTCGTTAATGGTAGTATTTATGCCATGGCAGTAAGCGGTTCCAATGTTTATATCGGTGGCGCATTCACGATGGCGGGAAGCAGCCCAAGAAATCGCGTCGCCGCTGTAAATACAGCTACTGGCGCTTTTACCACATGGAATCCCAATGCCAATAGTGATGTGCATGCCATCACAATAGACAACTCCACCGTGTATGCAGGCGGAAAATTTACCACGATAGGTGGCCAAACCAGAAATCTTTTAGCCGCTCTTGATATCAACACCGGCCTGGCAAAAAGTTGGAATCCCAACGTCGGTGGCAGCGGGGTGTACACCATTTTAGCAAATGGCGCCACGGTTTATGCCGGCGGTGATTTCTACAAGGTTGGTGATTATTCAAGGCAGGCACTCGCCGCTATTGATGCCAACATTGGACAAGTTACAGCGTGGAACCCGATTCTGAATCCATCCAGCATCGTTTACGACATGGCACTGGACGGCTCAACGCTGTACTTCGGCGGAGAATTCAACACCGTGAAAGGACAAACCCGCAACCGGCTGGCTGCGATTGACCTCACCACGGCGAATCCGACTGCGTGGAATCCGGATGCCAATGACACTGTGCGCGCGTTAGCGCTGAGCGGAGCCAATGTTTATGTCGGTGGCGCTTTTAGGAACCTCGGTGCACAAACGAGAAATTATTTGGCAGCAATTGATAAGACCACAGGAGTGCCAACCGACTGGAATCCCAATCCAAACAATTTCGGCTCCGGCCAAGGCCTCATCGCTATGGGTTCGGCGATTTTAGTAGGAGGCACCTTCACCACGATAGGTGGAAACATGCAAGATCATTTTGCGCAATTTGGCAATATCGTGACAACCAGTAATCCTCCGGATGCGCCAACCGCCGTCAATCAATACAATCAGCAGGACAACAGCACCATTCCTGAAGGGGGCACGATCAATGCGAATCTTGTCGTTTTCAAAGCCACGATTTCCGATCCGGATGACGAACCGGTGAAACTCCAAATCGAGCTGCGTAAAATCACTGAAGGCTTCACCGGCATCCAAACGCATGAAAGCAACTTGGCAAATAGCGGCATGGCGGTAAGCATTACAACTGATACTCTGGCGGCTGCCGGTTATAAATGGCGCTATCGGGTGATGGACGCGCTCGGGTTGGCCAATGAGTGGGTAGAATTTGGCACACCAGGGAATACCGACTTCGTGATCAATACCATTCCCCTTCCCGCCGTCGCTGCCTACGGTAATATCCCGGGTGAAGACCAGTCGCACCCAAATGAAGTAACTTATATTTTCCCGGGCAGAGCTGGGCACCTCCATCTATCTTATCAGGCCTATGACATTGATATTCCAGATGAAGTACAAATCTTGCTCAACGGCACCAAGGTCGCAAAAATGCCGTTCACGGCCGACAATCAGTGGAGCGGCAATCTCGGCGTGGTGTTGTCTGATGGGTTGGTCAATAACACCAGCCCCAACCTGGTGATTTTTGACAATACCAAGAATCCTCCGGGAGCTTTGCTATGGGGTGTGCGCCAAGTCGCCATCGAAAGCTGTTTCGAGCTTCCCTCTACTGTGGCTTACGGCAAAATTCCAGGCGGTGACCAAACCCATGCCGATCGCGTGATTTATTGGTTTCCAGGCAAACCCGGGGATATGAATTTATTCTACGAGGCCTTCGACATCAACGACACCGACGAATTGGATATCATATTGAATGGCACCAAAATTCGTGACGAAGCGGTCACGGCCAATAATGGTTGGAGCACGATTCGCACACTGCTTTTACCAGACGCGATGGTCAACGACACGGAAGCCAACATCGTGATCTTTGATAACACCAAGAATCCACTCAATGCCTTGAATTGGGGAGTAAGGAACGTGAGTGTTGCGCTCATCTCGGCTGTTACAACTGCAGAAACTGTTGCGCCGGCGAGTTTTCACCTGGCGCAAAACTTTCCTAATCCGTTTAATCCCACAACCACGATTCGCTTTTCAACGCCAAGCGCCGGCAAAGTGAAATTGGCCATCTATAATTTGCACGGTGAAGTCGTGCGAATGTTGGTCAATAGCGAGATGGCGGCGGGTGATCATCTCGCCACCTTCGATGGGAGCGACCTGGCTTCGGGAGTCTATTTTTGCCGTCTCGAAGCCGGCGAATTAATTGCCACTCAAAAAATGATCCTGGCAAAATAACTTGCTCGTCGCTGAAGGTTTTCTTATATCAAATCTCATTGGTTGTCGCTGAATGAAACCTCTTTCCATTGCGTCGTGGTCATCGCTTTCAATACCAGCACGTCGTAAATCGTGTCGAGCAGACGTTCGGCAGCAAGTCTGAAATTTCCGGAGTCAAGAAAACGTATATCGCGGCTTCCGACTCTCGTGCTGATGTATATGATTTGTCCGACCGCCCCGGTCAATGTCGTGACCGTGTCCAAAGTAGCTGTACCGAACGTATCCAATATGACATTGCTTTTGCCGGTGATTGTCGCCGCACCCACTGCTGTCAAGACATAACCAGTTGTATCTGAAACGCCAATGCCGTTTATTTTTGCGCCGACCGGCGTCCATGTTCCAGGTGTTCCGGCGACCGTACAAATCCAGGCGAAGTTTTCTCCGTCATCGGGATTGCGGTTGAAGGTAATATCTCCCTTCGCCCAAGTTCCTGAATCTGGTGCACCAGCCCGGAAGTGCATCCGAATCGAATCCTGCGAGAAATACTTGGCAGCGATCTTACCAGCAAAGTTGATATTGTTCTTGGCCGTGGTAGTTGCGATGTTAAAAACGTTGCCAATCTCTCGAATATCTGCTGTTGATTTGGGACGAGAAACGCTGATCGCGTATTCTACCGAAGTCGTGCTGCGCAGAATATTGTCTTTAATGATTACATCTTTATCAACACGGTTCAAATCAATTGCTCGTTGCGAAGCCGTACCCGAGGTGTTGACATTCTCAATACGATTGCCAATGACGCTAATGCCCTCAACACTATCAGCGACAATCGCACCTCTTTGGCTATTAGAAATATAATTGTTTTGAATCGTGATCTCCTTATTCCACATTGTTGTCGAATTGGTCGCCAACAGTGAAATGCCGACACGAGCGTTCTGGATGATGTTATTGGCAATGATTGCCCCTCGGCAACCGTTGGTAAAGCCGTGTGCCGGTGTTGTTCCTACTGTATCGCTGCGGATGCGAATGCCAAAAGTATAAGGCGTCCAACTGATGTAATTGCCGACGACGATCACGCTATCGACACTGCCCAACTTGATGCCGCCGAAGTTGTCTACAAACGAAGTATATTGGCCATCAACGATGACGTTATTAGAAACGACAACGTTTTGGTTGCGAAAGCCGTCTAAGTTGCTGATGCGATCAACGTTGATGCCGCTGGTCATTTTACCGCCGGTAAAACCGCGCACTGTGTTACCATCTACTACGACATCTCTGGCACCAATGACTGAAATACCGCGTGCATTGTAATTGGAATTGCCGCCTTCGACAATATTGTTGGCAATGACAATTCTGCGGTTAATCTCCTGCGACGCTGTCCACGTCCCGTAAAGGCTCGCCAAAAATCCAGCTTGGCGCTTATAGCCAGATACGGCGATTTTGTCGTCACCGGCATTTCTAACCGTGTTATCAGTAATGATGACATTCTCCGAATACATCGTTCTGCCGGTGTTGCTATTTAGACCGTTGGTGATGTGAATGCCATCCCCCAGCGTGTTTTCGACATGATTGAAGCTGATTTTGGCATTTTTAACTGATGCCAGTTGCATTCCCATGCCGGGTGCAAACAGAATGCGATTGTGAGTGATTTCCAAGCTATCCACCTCGTGCATAATGATAGCCGAGGTATTGGGCTGTCGGACTGTATTCCTTGGCTGGTAACGAAGAGTAAAGCCGCTGATCTTGATGTTTTTTAACAGCGGCCCGCCCTTGAAAACATAATCGTTGGTATCCGAGCTAACGATGCAAGTATTGTTGCCGATCAAGTCGATATTAGAAACCAGGTCGATATGATCGTTGATCTTATACACACCCGGAGCAAACGAGATGCGGTTTCGTTTCACCCCGCTGGCAATCGCGGCTTCGATAGCGGTCACGCTTTCGGTCGAAGAGTCGGCTACTGCGCCCCACCATTCTGGATAAACGGCATCGACACTCCCTTCTTGAAATTTTACAGACCCGGCGCCGGTGAACCGCCTTTGCCTGCCGCCGTCGAACCGGCTGCCGCTGGCGAAGGTCAATGTCTTGCCGCTCAAGATGTTGAATCGTCCCTTTCCAGTTAGGGAGACGTTGCTCGGTATTGTGAGGTTGTCGTTGAACAGGTAAACGCCATCCGGAACCTTAACCGTGATTCTTTTCACTCTCGAGTTGACCGCGCTTTGAAAAGCTGCCACGCATTGCGTCGAGCTATCACCGACTGCGCCCCACCACTGCGGATAAATTTCGCTGACAACGTCCTCTTGAAATTTTACCGTGCCTGAACCGATGAAGCGCCGCTGCAATCCGCCGTCGAACCGGCTGCCGCTGGCGAACGTCAGCGTCACGCCGCTCGATATGTTGAAGCGCCCTTTACCCGCCATGACGATGTTGGCGCCGGCTGGGATGGTGTCAGACGCTGTGATGTTGATCGTCGCGTAGTTGATCAACCTCAGCGCGCTGTCGCGGTTGGTGAAGGTCATCGCGGCGGCGGAATAGTCCGGTGGAATAAGCAGGACGAAATTCGAGTCAAGCGCCTTCGTATGAGCATTTGCCAAACTCGTCTCGTCGTGCGCACTCAGGGCGCGATCGACGAAAAGGTCGTGGAGATACGTGAGCTTGCTGCCGGGCCGCGCCTTCAACGAGTCATGATTGATCGATATGTTTGCCTCGTTGTTCGGCGATGCGGACACGTTGAAGGTCGTGGAGAAATCGAGCGTGTCCTTCGGGGTGCTGCCGACCGTGATGTCGTTTCTCTCCACGATCAATCCCGCCGCCCTCATGCTGCTGCCCAACGGCTGCGGAGAGTCGAACGTATACGTCCAGCCACTTGAGTCGGGAATGTTGACGGGGACGCCGCCAGGGGTATTGAACCCGGAAGCATTCATATAGAGATAAGCTGTGCTGCCCTGCGGGATTGCAAAAGACACTATACCAGAAGCGTTGGACAAATAAGTAAACGGACCATGACTTATTATACGGCCATTTTTTACTACTCTGCTGACTATGACTCTTGCCCCTTGAAGCGGGGTGCCGTCGTTTTTATAAAATGTCCCGGAGACTGTGCATGTCCCGCCGCTGATTGTCTGTGCATTGGAACTGCCAACAATTCAGGCAAGGGAGACCAGCAAGAGTGTTTTCAGAAAAACATTGTTTTTCATGACAGAACTCCTTTTGTTTGGCCTATCGAAAAAGCTCGTAGAAAGAGTTCCCAAGGGGTATTGGCTTTTATAATAATTAGTGCCCATAACTGGCGAAATCTGGACATTACAGTAGTAGAGTTTATAGTAGCCCTCCTTTGGTTTTCAGAGTGAAATCTCTGCAGAAAAAACAAAAAACACCCGCGAAAAAACGCCGAATACACCGAGATCCGCGGAAAAGAGTTTTACTCGGTGACACTCGGTGATTTCGGCGAAGTTCGGTGGATAATTTTCCTCTGTTTGGTTGCGGCGAGTCCGCATTGGAAGTAGGATATTCAAACATGAAAGTGCCAGAAGGCTGCGCTCGTAGGGTACTACTACAAACTCTCACCCAAACAAAACCTTCCCCTCTTCGACAATCTTCTTTCCATCAATCGTCACGCTCGGCGCTTGGACAATGCCTTTGGCAAAAATTTCGGAAATTTTGCTGCCACTCGGCAGGCGGCCAAAACCGAGGTGCGCCGTGCCGAGAACTTTCTCGTCCTCGAACTCTGAGTTGCCCCAACGCGCCTTGTCATTCAAGCCGAATCCGATTTCCACTACCATGCGAGCGCTTGACTCCGCTTGGCGCAGCCGCCGCCGCAGTTCGTCGGCCGCTTTGCCGCCTTTAATCAGCGTAATGCGGCCGTCCATGACTTTGAGATAAATGTTCGGAGAGAGGCTGCCTCGACTGCCTGCCACTCCGTCCAGAGAAATCTCGCCTTGCACGGAATTGATATCGGGCATCAAAAAAGCGCGGCCAATTGGCAGCGCCGCAAAATACGAATCAGGCAACAGCGGCGTGACTTCCGCATTGCCGCGGCGATGGGCAATCGACATTTTCAATAACGTGCCGTTGGCCGTGGTGAGCTGCAAAGCGCGGCCGATCGTCAGAATGTCTGCCAGCTTGCGGCTGCGTTCGCGAATCAGACGTTGATCCGCCTCCAAACATGGCTGAATCGTCTCATCGTCGATTTGCGGAAAAAGAATCACGCGCGTGCGATTTTGTTGTCGCAGCCAATTCAAGCTATCGGCGTCCGGCTTGGCTAAAAGCACGACGGCAAATTCGGCGGATTGAACTAAATTTCTGGAAAAAGAGGAAAGCTGTGGCTGGCCGTTGGGCCGGCTGGAAAGGAGAAGCGAGTTGATCTCCACGTGCGCTTTTGCCGCCACGCTATGAAAAGCCAACGCCGCGTGCGTTTGCTTCACGTCGGAAACGAGCAAGATCGACTGTTTGGGCTGCAATTCCAAGCCGTCGATCAGTACGAGTTTAGCGGCTTTTTCGAGTTTGTTCAATGGGTGATTCCGGCGAATACACGTTAAGTGACCAATAGCTTGCCGTCTTCCATAATCATCCGGCTATCGACATAAACCGTCGGCTGCAAAATGAGGCCGTCGAGATGGCTGGGCACCGACACCGTGCCGCCCATAGACATATTGTCACCGAGCGCGATATGAACCGTGCCCAGCACCTTCTCGTCTTCCAAAATGACGCCGGTAATTTGCGCGCGATCGTTGGTGCCGATGCCAAGCTCGGCAATATTGCGCGCCGCGACGCCGAGCGGATCGATCAATTCATTCAGCTTCTGTGCCTCGGTCCCGCCGGTGATCTCGACGGCAATGCCGTCCCGCACGATAATTCGAATCGGCGTTCTGACTTTGCCGACGCCGGCCATGGCGCCATCGAAAACGATTACGCCCTGCGCCGTGCCCTCGATCGGCGCGAAGAATGTTTCTCCGGCGGGCAGATTGCCGTATTCGCCGGGATTGAGATAAAAACCGGTATCGGGTTTGGCGTGACGGTCGCCGCGAATGAGTCGAATGTCGGTGCCAGCCGGACTGGTAACGTGAACTTCGTTGCCGCTTTCCAAAGCCACGGAAAGCCGTTGGCTGCGCTCGGCAATGGCGTTGTAATCCGCTGCCAGGCAACGAATCATCATGTCTTCCGTAATGCCGGGCAACGTGGCGATCCGCGCCCCGTGTGAGCAAGCTTCGCGGCGGGCTGCCGTGTGCGTCAACGATTTGCTCGTGGGGCAGAGCACCACGCTGCTGGCCGCCATCAGCGCCGCAATCGGCGCCGGCGGCTCTTCACCATTGCGGCTGCGCGGCATGATCTCCGCGAGCATCGCCTCAGCGCCGAGCGTTTTGGCAACGCGCCAAATCGCCATGCCAATCTCGCGCTTAGGCTCATCGGTAATCACCAGAACCGTTTCACCGGCTTTGACCGCCAGACAAGTTTCAAGCGCGGTACGCGCGGCAGCTTCGAGCTGCGCAACAAGCTTTTTTGTGGTGCTGGTTCCAGTTGCAGCAGCCACACCGGCGACGGCAGCTTTTTTGCGAGGCTGGCGCGCCTTGGAAATTTTGCTTTTGTTTTTCGCTTTCGCCGCTACTTTCTTAGTCGCTTTGGAGCCGGTTTTCTGGAGAGCGGTTTTCTTGACAACTTTCATCTTGACCATAAATCCTCAATAATTTCTTAAGCGTTGAATCTTTGCTTTTCGCAAAAAATTTCAACCGCTAATGTGCGCGAATAGACGCGAATTTTTTATTGGCATTTCATTTGCGCCTATTCGCGGTTTAAAACGCGTTGTTTTTCTTTTAAATCTGTTGAGAAAAAATATGCACAAAAATTTTGGCATCGTCAAGTATATTTTTAATCAAACAATATTCGTCCGGACTGTGCGCCGTCTCGGCCATCGTTCCCCAAACGGCCGCGGGAATGCCGGCGCGGCGAAAATACGCCGCCACCGTGCCGCCGCCGATCCCCATCGGTTTGGGGCGCCGCCCGCGCAGCTCTTTCATCGCGCGAATGATCGCCTGCACCACCGGCGCTTCCGGCGAAGTCGGCGGTGCGGCTTGATCGTGTTGTGCAAAAGAGATTTTGATCCTGACTTTGAATTTTGTCTCAACTTCCTTGACGAGCGCTTTGATCGTTTTCATCACCTCGGCAATTTCATAATGGGGGAGAATCCGGCAATCGAAATACATCACATCTTCCCCTGGAATCGTGTTGACGTTCGGCACATTCGCCTCCCGCTTGGTCGGCTCGAACGTCGAGATCGGCGGACTGAACATCGGGTCGCGCTTGCCGAATTTTTTGTACAGCACGTCGAGCCGGACCGCTAGATAACTCGCGGCCTTGTGCGCGTTGTGTCCGTGCTCCGGCACCGAGCCGTGCGTCTGCTTGCCTTTGGTATGAAATTTCAGCCACAAGATGCTCTTTTCCGCCACTTCGATCATCGTCCCTTTCGTGTCGCCCGCATCGGGAATGATGATGAGATCGTCGCGGCCAAAAAGCTGGCGATACTGCTTGAGCAAGTATTGGATGCCGTACCGGCTGCCCGTCTCCTCGTCGGAAACGAAAACCAAGCCGATATTGTGTTGCGGAATGAGATCAAGATCGCGATAGGCTTTGACAGCGAAAACCGAGGAGGTCAAACCTTGTTGATTGTCTTCAACGCCGCGGCCGATAAGCTTGCCGTCCATGACACGTACGGTCCACGGATCGCCCGTCCATTTCGAGAGATCGCCAGGCGGCACCACATCGAGATGCGTCATGATCCAAACCGTGCGTTTCGAGTTACCTTGAAATGTCGCCACGAGGTTGGGCCGATAACCATACGACACTCGCGCGTCCGGCGCGCGATGCTCTTGCAGATCATCCGGCCGGAGATATTGATTTACCCAATTTGCAACGTATTCGGCTTTGGCGCGCTCGCCATCGCCGCCGCTCTCCGGGCCGAGCGCGGGGATTTTGGTAAGTTGCGTTTCAAAATCAATCACCTCATCGCGGTAGCTGTCGATCTTCGTTATTAAATCAGGTAGCGAACTTTCCATCACTCCTCCTCTCCGGAATCGCAATTCAGGTGAATAATCCTTGTCTTTTTATACAGACGCTCTTAATAATAACTCAAACTGTGTAGCCAGGCTCGCAATATCCTGCGCGTGATCGGTGCCATTGATCACGCGCCGTGCGCCGGCATAATCCGGCGGTTTCCCCTCCTGAATGAATTCGCCGAGCCTTTTTCCGGTGAACCAGCCTTCGCGCATGCCGCGGCTGCAAATCGCGTAGGCGGCTTCTTGATTCAAAACGTAGTCCGGATTTTGGACAAAGGTCTCCGCGCCGACCATCACCGGCGTGCCGTTGATAACGAGACGGGTGCCCGCCAGTTTTTGGCCGGCCTTGCGATAGTTGTCTTCCCACGTAATTTGCACATAGCCGCGTCCATAAAAACCGGTGCGCCAATAGCGATCCTGATTTTCCCATTCGCGCGGATTGGTGTTGCGGTTGAAGCGTTTTTCCTTGATGGGCAGAAAGGTGTGCGCGGTTTCCCAACGGGTCGTGGCGAGCACGTAGGCGAGCTCCCGCAGCATGGCAAAACCGCCGTCGCCTTCAAATTTCGTCAAGATAAAATCGACGGCGCTTTTTCGTTCCGGCGTGAGCGTGAGTCCGGTTCGGGGAGAGAAGTCCGCGAAAAAGCGTTTGTGATCGAAACGAAACATATACACCTCCACGCAAACGTTTTATTGTCTGGTTTAATTTCAGGGGATTTTGGATCGATCCAAGCTTGAATATAGCACAAAACTCGAACAATACAAAATTCTTCAACGAATTTTCACCAGCAAATTTTGATTTACCCGACCCTTAATCAAGCTTGGGTGGATAACCCCCAATCCCCACAATTATACTTCGCCACGCAACTACATCTGGAAGATTCATTTTCAAAGCAGCCACTATTGCTCGCCCAATAGTCATTTTTTCTTTTTCGGCGTCAATTTTCGACGTGGGAAAGGGCTCCAATAAGGAGCATTAGTCGGTGGCAGCAATCCCCGACGAATAGCTTCGACGATAGCTTGCGCTTTTTTAATGCCAAGCTCATTATGTATCTCCAGCAAGGCATCAAGAATTTTTTGCTCTTCTGAAGTAAGTTGGCGAGCTCCGGCTTGATGAATGAGACGATGCATTTGCAAGGCTTGCCATTTTTCCATGCGCAAATTGGCTAAATTCATTACCTCTTGATCAGACATAATGTGCCAATCGTTGGTTGACCGACGACTGGTGCGCGCCATTCGCTTCGTTTCCTTTTTATTCAGCACATGCTGTAATTCCATCAGGAGAAACTCAGGCAATTTTTGCCGTTTCACTTCCGCAAGTGAACGCGCGCGCGCCGCCAATTGAGAAGGAAGCGTGATGGTGATAGTTTCCATTTTTACGCCTCGTAAACTTTTAAAATTTCATATAACGTCGTCCGCTGTGCCGGAAGGAAGCCGGACTCACGGATAAGCGTGATGACTTCGTCCGTCGAAGTCTTGTTGACGAAATTCGCCGCCGCGTGAACATTCTCCTCCACGAGCGTGCCGCCGAAATCATCCGCTCCAAAGTGCAAAGCCACCTGCCCGATCTTTTTACCCTCAGAAAACCACGAGGCTTGAATGTGCGGAAAGTTGTCGAGATAGATGCGCGAGATGGCGAGCATCTGCAAATAGCGCGTCGGCGTCGCATACGTCGGAATGATCTTCTCCAACGGCGTATTGCCAGGCTTGAAGCTCCACGGAATAAACGCCGTAAACCCGCCGGTTTCGTCCTGCAGCGCGCGAATGCTATCGAGATGCTCGATGATGTCCTCGTCGGTTTCGAGATGGCCATACATCATCGTCGCCGTGGTTTTATAGCCGAGCGAATGCGCCTCGCGCATCACTTCCAGCCAATCCGCCGATGTGCCTTTCTTGTGGCTGATTTTCTTTTTCACGCGATCCGAAAGGATCTCCGCGCCGCCGCCGGGAATGGTGTTGAGTCCGGCTTCCTTCAATTGCCGCAACACCTCGCGCACCGGCAACCCCGAAACTTCCGCCATCCCATGAATTTCCGAAGTCGAAAAGAAATGCGGATGCACCTCCGGCACTTCGGCGCGCGTGCGGCGCACCATTTCGAGATAATAGTCGAATGGTAGTTTGGGATTCACGCCGCCCTGCAAGAGTACCGTCGTTACCCCCTTTTGCGCAGACTCTTTGAATTTTTGAATCATGTGATCGACCGAGTACGTGTACTCGCCTTCTTCGCCCTCGTGGCGATAAAACGCGCAGAAGATACAATCCACGTTGCAGATGTTAGTGTAATTGGGATTCGTATCCACCACAAAAGTTACCCGCGGAACGGGGTTTTTTCTGTAACGAATTTCCTCTGCAACGGAGCCAAGATCCAACAGCTCGCCTTCGCGCAGGAGCGCTAGCCCTTCTTCACGGGTGAGCCGCTCACCGGCGCGGGATTTGGAGTAGATGTAGTCAAGAGTCATGTTCTTTTAACCTTTCGATTTCCTTTCTGATTGCCGGAATAACTTCAAGGTTATAGATAAATTTCTTTTTCCCCACCATAACAACAAATACAATGAAGATCACCCCCCCAAATTTTTTTTGGAATTTGCAGTAGGATGTTCCCAGATGCCCTCTCCAGTCGCAATCATCAAAGGTTTGTTTGGAAGTGATGGATTTTAGTTGTATTCCAATATATTTGCCATTCACTTCAATCATGAAATCTACGTCATAAAGCCTGTCCCATTCATCTGGCGCTGGCTTTACCTCAACACAAAAGATACTTTGCAATTGACCATAGATTGTTTGAATTTCACACATGTAAAAGTCCCTTTTAGATCTGTAATGGAATTTGAATCTGTTCTCGTTTCAAATGCTGATGCAACTCAAGAAAACCTAATATTCGCGAACCCAAACTGGTCATAACGGCGCGGTCGTAGCCGGAGCGTGAAAGCCGCATTCTTTCCACCAACTCAAGCTCTTCACAATGATTGCAAGTAAACAGCAATAGTTCTCGAACGGTGCCCCAGCGATATGTTTTACCAAAGAGAAAATTGATGAATTCCAGTTTCTCTTTTTCCTCTGGGGTGCGGGACCTTGGAATCCAACTGCCATTGGTCAGATGTATGAAGCGAAGGAAGTAATAAATATTGATCTTGCTGCCGGTGAAATTGCCATTCGTCAAAACTTCCAAAACAATCCGCTTTTGTTCCGTGCTCAAATCGGGCATTGAGGCGTTGGACTGAATAATTTCGGCATTGTAATTGTCGCGAAAGCGCTTGCCATTATTCGTCAGCCCGATGTTTTCACCGCGGTTATCTGAAATCAACTCAAAATGCTTTGCGAGTGTTGTGTAAACGTGGAAACTCGTTTGGCTATTAAATGTTTTTCGCAGCGCCGCAAATGTCAATGAATCCGCACGAGCTTCGTAAAAGGGCCGAATGACACGATTGAGCCAGCGAAGATAAACCACATCCATTGCCACCGGTGGCCCGAGATAGAGGCCGCTGGTTTTAGCGAGTTCGTCGAGACGTTTCTTATAAAGCTCCTGAATGTCAAGAATCGAATACGTGCGAAGGAGAATATTGAACTTTTCGGCAAATTCTTTTAGTAGCTTGGCGTATGGTTCTGGTGTGTTTGCCTCATCGAATAGAATGACAAACTTAACTGGCTTGGAGGTCGTAAACTTGATCTGCTGATAGCGTTGAACTTGATCAGTACAGAATTCAAGTTTCGCTTTATTATTTATTGTCGTTTCAAGTTCAACCACCACGATCTCTCTTGGTGTCTCAAAAGCAAAGTCAATACGCCCTTGCTCGGTCGTATAGTTTTCACCAAGCTTGCGCGTGAGCGAAAAGCCGAGTCGGGATTGCAAATACTCCGGCTGCTTAAGCAACACCCATTGAACAAGCGCCTCGGTCACCTTTTATCACCTCTGATTTAATTTTCGCAGCTATTCAGCAACCACAACCTCTTTCACCGCTTCCATCTCAGCAAGCAACGCCCGAAACTTCTCCATCGCTTCTTTCTCACTATTGCCAAGACGATAATTGAAGCCATCGAAATAAACTTGCACTTCGGCGGGGGTCATGCCGAGACGCTTGCCATGCCAGGCGCCGAAGTTGGGGTGGCGCCGGTCCGCATCGAGCGCGGCTTGCTCAAGCTGGGTGATGAGCGCTTGCTTTTTCTCTGGGCTGGTGCCTTTGCGCAAAGCCCAAACTGCAAAGACGAACGGTAGTCTCGTCCAGTCGGTCCACTCCTTGCCGAGATCGAAGACGTAGCGGAAATTGGCCAGGCCGGCTTTGGCGCGGATGAGCGCTTCGTCGCCGATCACCAGCACCGCGTCGAAATGCGCGGCGTCGTTGGCTTGGAAAATCGGATGCATGCGCTCGAGCTTGGCAGTCACGCCGTATTTGTGCGCCAACAGAACTTTCAATAGCTCAATGGAAGTTGAAGTCTCCGCTGTAATGCCGAGGCGTTTGCCTTCCAGTTCCATCCACGGGAAATTGGAATAAAACACGACGCTGCGCGCCAGGTTCCGCACGGCGATGCCGTAATCAAGCAGATCAAAATTTTTCTCAACGCGCCAATAATCCAACAGCGAAAAGGGGCCGCCGTCGATTTGATTCTCTTCCGCGAGTTTTCCCATTTGACGCGGCGTTAGTGGCAATATACGGAACGGTTTGTTTTCGAAGCGATCATAAAACGGCACGCAATTGAGATACGGAATTTTGCCGATGCTATCTTTATCGTGAACCGCGATCGGATTGTAGAAAATATCCCTCTCCACCGGCACTTTGCCGCTGCTCTTGATGAGCTTGATGATGTGCTCTTTGGCAAGCTGTATGGGACTGGTGGCTTTGGCGGCGTGCGCGATGCGCTCTTCGCCGACGGTGCCGTCCATATCATCCGCGCCGAAGCTCAATGCCACGGGCGCCACTTGCTCAGTGAGCATGATCCAGTAGGCTTTGATATGCGGAAAGTTGTCCAGCATCAAACGAGAAACCGCAATCGTCTTTAAATCATCAACCGCCGAAGTGTAACGCGTTTTGATGCCGGTATCGCCGGGCTGAAACGCGAGCGGAATAAACGTAAGAAAGCCGTGCGTGATATCCTGCTGTTCGCGCAGTTTCAGCATGTGAATAACGCGCTCTTCCAAAGTCTCGACATGGCCATAGAGCATCGTCGCATTGGTCGGAATGCCGAGCCGATGCGCCGCGTCGTGAATCTCTAACCAACGTTTGCCGCCGATTTTTTGATTGAAAAGCAAGCGGCGCACGCGCTCCGAAAAAACTTCCGCACCACCGCCGGGCATCGTCGAAAGTCCCGTGGCTTTGAGTTGCGCCAACACTTCGGCAATCGGCATTTTGAATTTTTTGGAAAAGAAATCAATTTCTACTGCCGTCCAGGCTTTGATGTCGATCTTGGGAAAGCTGGCTTTGATTTGCCGCATCATATCAACATAAAATTCCCACGGCCAATCCGGATGCAAGCCGCCGACGATATGCACCTCGTGCAGCTCGTGATTGAGCTTGCCAAGAATTTCTTCCATCGTCATTTCGTATGCATCCGCATCTTTGGCTTTCATCGCGAAGTCGCAAAATTTGCACGACAGCACGCAGATGTTGGTGGGATTCACCTGCCGGTTGACGACGAAGTACACCGCGTCGCCGCTTTTGGCGCGTTGCACCGCGTGCGCCATTTTGCCGAGCGAGATGAGGTCGTTGGTTTCAAACATCGTGACGCCGTCTTGCAGCGACAACCTTTCACCGGCTTGCACTTTTTCCCAACTCGGCGCAAGGCGCTGGTCGCGGAAGTTTACTTTTGGAAAATGGGCCATGAGATAACCTTTCGTTCCGTTATTTTTTATTGAGATTCTTGCGATTTTTCCACTCCTGATACCAATCTTTAAATCTGATCTCATCGGGAAGCAATTCAGCGGCATTCGAATACGCCTGCAGTATCTCGGTTTCTGGTGCACGAAGCCACGCTAAATTTCTGGTGAGATCGAACCAACACCAGGCCTTTCGCACATGATCATCACTTAGCTGTATGGCTCGCCTTAACAACTCAACGGCCTCTCTGTTCAGGCGTTTGCGAAGGTCATATCTTCTGGTCTGCGGTGAAGCTGCCAATTTCATTTTAGTTTGAGCATATTCGTGGAGAGCCTTCGGGTCATTTTTGATGAGATCATAGTTGTAAGCAAAAATTTTATGGGCTTCATTCAAGCGTTCGGCGCGTTTGTGAAGAATCGCTAACTCAACCAACTCGTCAATCCGGGGTGGCGAAGGCGCTTTCGCTAAAATCGCCGAGGCGCGTTCAATATCCTGATGATCGAGCAAAGCTTTTGCCATGGCAATAAAAGGCAGATGCCGATCCATCATCATAGAATCTTTCTCGCTGTCCTTGAAAAGCTTTTCGGCTGCCGCAAAATCTCCCGAAGAGACCTTGTATTCAATCAATTGCGCGAGTAAAGCGCCAGCACGAGGAACACGCCGAGCCGCGGCTTCCAAAGCTTGAATCGCTCTTTCACGTTCGCCGATCGCCCACAAATGCGCGCTTTCCCTCAGAGCATGAATAACGATGTACTGCGGGTGCGTTGGCAAAATGACTCGAAAATAAGTGCGTGTTTCATCAAAATCAAATATTGGCTGTGGCGACCCGTTTTCCTCCATCTTGCGGAGAATTTTGGGCACGCCTGTCCCTCGACCTTCCGCGAGTTTGAGTTCTTTTAGAAACTCCCCGATGCGGCGATTGCGGTTCGGAACCGCGGGCAGCGAAACGCCTGCTTGAAAATGGTGTCTCTCCAGTCCAGCGACGGGGCCGGGATAGCTGGTGATCTCCATGCGATTTGGAAACAAATAAATTTTTATCGGTTCGTAGGCGTCTTCGTAGCTACGATGGTAGACGGCATTGACGACAGCCTCTTCCATGGCCTCGTAAGGAAATGCCACCGTCCGCTCGGCTTCCGCCTGGCCGGGGATTTTTCTAATCATCATCGTGCTGAGGCTGTTCAAATAATCTTTGACTTGGCGAATTTGTGCGTGCAAAGGGCCGCGAAATATTTTTTCTTCGATGAGATCGCCGCCGGCGTCATCACCGAATTGCACCACCTCGATGCGAGCGCCGGGGAAATGCTCGGTTGGGTCATGCGTAAAGAACAGCAAGGCAACATTCTTGGGCACTTCGTGCTCGTTTACACGAGAGCAAATGCGCAGCTTTCGATATAACTCGGCATCCGCGATATTACTCTCGGCCGCCACCAAATCGCTTTTGACATCAAACAGATAATTTCTCACCAAAGAGGGCGAAAGGGCGTCAATCGTGACGGAGGTGTTGCGCCGGTCGTCAAAAGGAACTTTGGCAGTCATTTGTATGAGCTGGGTGAGAATATTGTCTTTGGCCTCGACTGTTTCACTGCCTAAGCGTACATAATAAGCCCGCTCCGAACCGCGCCGGGATTTGGGGGCCTGATAAGGCCGTGTTTCGCCTGCAGGCGCCCAAAGCACAACGATCTGTTTGCCTTGAAATACCTCGGGAGAGATCAAAGGCTGATAATCCGGATTGATGCGTTTGCATTGTCCTTGAATTTCTTTTTGCATTTCATCGAGATTTTCACCCTCAAGCCCGTGCGGGGGCAAAACCGGCAATCCGTTCCGTTCTTCAACGCCAATGACGACGTATCCGCCGTTCAGGTTCAAAAAATCATTCGCAAACGCACATATAGTGCGAATCACTTGCTCAAGAGTCTGTTCCGACCAAGACTTTTTAAATTCACGCCGGACAGACTCTACCGAACGGGCGTGAATGAGATCATCCAAGTTGATTGAAAGGATTTTCATACTGATAGCGACTCACGCTTCGTGCAAAACATAAAACTTTTCCAGAGTAGTTCGAATGAGCTTGATCAGCTTATGGCCATGCGACTCGTTCAAAAATGCACTTACGGCAAATTTATGCTCTGCGGGCACGTGAAAAGTTCCTTATGGCAACTCCCATGGATATTCCGGATTGGGGCCGCCAAGAGTAAGATCTGGCGCCAATTTTTCAATTTCATATGCCAGCGGCAATAATTGTTGAATGTGCGCACGAAACTGTCTTGGCGTCATTCCCATCTCGCCTTGCAATCCCTGAATGCGTGTACACAATTTCAAGAACCGCGTCAGCGCTTGATGAGTCAAACGAATGGATTGCGATTCACTATGGCCTGCCAGCAGATAGGCCTTTGCCAATTTTTCCGTTGTCATCTGCAAATAATGCAAAGCATGACATTCGGGTAAAGAAGTTTGCCGGAGGTGCTCATAAACCCGCCAGTCGGATTTTGCCTGCGCCAAAAAGACTTCTGACCACATTTATGGTGTCTCCAGTTGCAGGTTGGAATCCAAAAATTGCAAAACCTCATCCCGTTCTAAAATTTCGGCATCATCCAATGACCATCCTTCTGGCAAAGGAATTAGCCCTCTTTTCACTTTTTCCCATTCTTCCGGCGTAATATCTCCAATCAGCGCCGGCAGAGGATGTTCTCGCGTCGGTTTAAGATAAACCGTTAAAATCAAGTTTTCCGGAATCGAATTTCGATTAACCTCCAAAAGGCGGATTTCTTCCTTTTTGCCATTTTTAAACCAAATGATACGCTCAATATCTTCTTCGATTTCAAAATGCTCGCGCGCCATGCGTCGCACGATTTCTTCAATTCGTTGAGCTGGCATATTTAATTTCTCCTTGTTTGCAAGTGGCGTCAAGCTCGAAATTGCCGGAACAGGTTTTGACAATGGCCCCAAAGCCTCTTTTGGCTTACAAGTCAAAGCTGCTGATGCTTCTTGCAAAACTTCTGGCCGCTCGAATATTTGGGCATTACGCAAAGACCACCACTCCGGAAGAAGAAGCTCGCCGCCTTTGACTTTTTCCCACTCTTCCGGTGTGGCATCCGCAAGCCATAATGATAACGGAAAATCCAGAGTAGGCTTATAGTAAAAAGTCATAATTTTTCCGGCCGGAAGCGTATCCCGATTGACTTCGAGGAGCCGGACTTCTTCTTGCAAACCATCTTTGAGCCAGATGATGCGTTCAATGCCTTCTTCGATTGCAAAATATTTGTGCGCGAGGCGGCGAACGATTGTTTCGAGGCGCTGAGTTGACATGGCGAAATTCTCCTCATGGCCAAATCGCCTGTCTGAGTTATGCAAACTCAGACAGGCGAGCCGGCTGTATTAATTCCCCCCGACCGGAAACGTCACCGCCAGAGCCAATTGCGGCTCGAAGCGTTTTTGCACGACGTAGCTGTTTTTGTTGGCGTCGAAACGGAAGGTGTAAATGTAATCCATATACAGAACCAAAAACGGGTTCAGCTTGTAGCCGAGCCCGATTCGCGCCGCGGAGTTTTCGTCCATCTCGAAGACGTCGCTGAAGGTGTCGATATTTTTGTCATCGTACATGGCGCGAAAGGCGACCTTGGGAACGGTTTCCGGCAGGATCGCTTCGACGTGCAAGATGCCGCTCTTCGGAATGCCGTCGCGGCGTTCGTACGTTCCAACCAGCCGGAGCGTATTCAGCACTTGGCCATACAGCATGCCAAAGGTGCCGCGCGTTTCTTTGGTTTGAGCAGCCAAGAGCGTCTTTTTAGCGGTTGTAACGCCGTTTTGAACGTTATTGCGCTCTAGCTCATAGAACGGCCCAAAATAAGCCGGCAAAAATTGCTTGCCAAGGAAGCGACGCTCCAATTGCGCGCCAAACTCAAAAGCGTTGCCGATGCCGTGCACTTTGAAATCTACGCCGGCGGCTTGCCCGGAGCCGAAGTCGTTGATTTTGGCGAAATCGCCATACAAAGCCAAACGCGTCAGCTCGGTTTGGATGATCGGCAACTCGGCATCCAGGCCAAATTCTGAAACGCTGTCGCCGGTGTTGCGGTAGCCATCCGGGTCGTCATCGAGAATATACGTGGCGCCGATGGCAAAATTTTTGATGATCGGCGTGTTGGTCACAAGCTGCAGCGGCCGATAATAAAGGCGCCCGCCGAAAACCTCCCGGCGCTCGAAGTTGCTCGTCATCAGCTCGAAACCGCCGAAGCCGAAATCGGTGTCCAGCTCCAGGCCGATTTTGCGCTCGTCGTAAAGCAGCGAGTTGTTGTAGTAATTCATGATGAAGCCGTGGCCGAGCCGCGTCGCATCGAGCGCACCGACGCGTGTGTAAAATTTGTCACGCTGCTTGCGGCCGTAGCGCATATAACGAATTGTCCGAAAATAATCGTAGGTGTCGTCCCAATCTTCGCTGCGAATCTGGCCGGTTTGCGTGTTGTAGCGCAGCGGAATATCGAGACCGAAGCCGAATTTGCCCACGGCAATTTCCGGCCGCAGGTTGATGGTGTAAAAGGTCTCGCCCCCGATGGCGGCGAGTCCCATTCCGCCCATGAACACCCCTTGGTTGTCCAACATCGTGCCGTAGAATGTCGTTTGGGCAGAAGAGAAGTGGGTGGAAAAAAGAAGCGTACACAAAATCACCCCGAGCTTTATGGTTTGCTTATTGGTAGAAGCCGAGGTTGGTCCGCTTTTCTTGGTGGCGGCGGAAGAGAAAGACAGGTCCTGCATGTGTGACTCCTGCATTGGTTTAAAATGGTTAAAATTTCGAAGCAACCAAATAACTAATAAGTAACATAAAAATTTACAGAAAGAGGAGGGAAAATGCAAGGGAATTTAAGTTGGGCATGTAATGCCTCAGTCTTCGGTGGAAAAACGTAGCGCAGTCATCCTGACTGCAGACAAGATGTCTGCGCTACCCACCCGTAACTGAGGTTATATCTGGGCATGACGCTTACCCAATCGTCAATATGACATAGCTCGGCCCCTTGCACAAAATTAAAAAGGCCTAGCAACTGAGCTAGGCCTTTTCAAGAATATGGCCAGTCTGCTGAAAAAACCGGGGTTTATCCGCTCACTCAAAAGCCAATACGCAATCCGACGCGAAGGCCAATGTTCGAGCCCTGCACGACCTCGGGTGCTTCTTTGGTGGTGCTGGCTTTTTCAAAAGACGATCATTGCCCGCAGCGCCCCATAGATGCCGATGGCCCAGAGGCCCACGTTATCATCGCCCACTTTTTCCTTGATATTAAACGCAAAGTTTCCCTGAAATCCGCCTTCCACCCCCAGCGCGAAGTGCGGGGCAGAAAGTGTTCACCGCCCACCCCGAGGTGGAAACCCAGCAAGGTAGCGCTGACGCTGGACTCACTGGTTTCGAACGCTCCGTTGAAACTGCGGAACTCGTTCTTGTCGGTGCCCGAAAGACGGCCAATGCTCATACCAGCCACGATATTGCCGCGCGCGCGGCCGTCGGGTGAATGCCAGACGTCCACCCAACCGGACGGACCGATTTGGAACAGCGTGGCGCTGAAGGTTGCCTTATTTTCTAACTGCGCGTTAAAAAAATTCTCCTCTGTGCTGCGCAAGACGGTAAAGCCCAGCCCCAGCCCCAGTCCGAAGTTGTTGCCGCGGAAACCCGCGTTGAACTGCGGGGCGCCAATGCTGCTGAACGCGTTTTGCAGGAAACCTACTGGCGAATGCACCCAGAGCGCGAAGCCCGGCGAGGGCTCCTGACTCTGCGCCGCCTGTGGTCCAACCATGAGAAGCGCACCGGCGAGGCACGCCATAACTATGAATGATCGCATGAAATTGCCTCCTCTTCTGTTAATGCCAAGTTAGTTATTGTGAGCATCTTATTTTAGACACCACTGCTGCCCTACAGACCGGTCTCGGTAGTATCGAACAGAAACCGACGATGAGTTGTAGCCAACAAGGCGCAGTTAACGTATCTGGCTCTACTAAAATATAAGACATACCCAAATGCCAAAAACTCACACATTTTTTAAAATTTTTTACATTGCGTGCATAAATTAATATATTCATTTTTATCTGACCGAAAATCAACCATCTCAATGGTCGTTATTTTACCTATATCCAATTAGCTTTTAACACTCTTTATGAAGTTCAAAACTTAAAAAAATTATGTGGCGACAAATGAAAATTTTACAGAATCTTATAGTAGGCGTTTTTATTCGCTTATGAGTTAAGAATTTGGCAGCAAGCATTTTATCGCGGCATACCGTTTGCATCTCTTTTTAAGGCTATTTGTATCACTGGTTAGGATATGACCCTATGGACCTAAAACGCATTTTAGTGGTGGATGACGAAGAGGACCTAACCTGGAGCATTGCAAAGAGCCTTGAAAAATACGATAAGCTTTTTGAGGTCTTCTGTGTCAATAATGGGGATAGCGCGCTCGCCGTTTTGGCGTCACAGCGGGTGGATTTGGTGATTTCGGATTTGCGCATGCCGGGCCGGGACGGCCTTTCATTGCTGATCGACATCCAACGCAATCATCCGGCCACGCGTGTGATCATCATGACCGCCCAGAGCTCTGAGGATTTGCGCCATGAGCTTGCCCGCCGCGGCTCGAGTTACTATATCGAAAAGCCGTTTGATATTCGCTATCTCCGCAAGCTGATTTACGAAGCGCTGGAACTCTCCGAAACCGGCCTCGAAAACATGCGCGTCAACTCGCGCATTCGTGACATGGTTGAATATAATTGCCAGAACAGCCACACCTCGGCCATGCGGGTGGTTAATGGCGGCAACAGCGGCGTGATCCACTTCAATCGCGGCGAGATCGTTCACGCGGAGTGCGGCGAGCTGGTCGGAGAAAACGCTTTTTTCAATATTCTCGATTGGGAGAAGGGGAACTTCGCTTCTGACCCGCAAGGCGTTTCGAGCCGGCGCACCATCCGCACCGGCTGGCGGACGCTGCTCGATCCCAAACTGATCGAATAACACAAAATTTAAACAACCTGCAAGCATTACTATCCGAACGGCGTCCATTCCGCGAATGAACCGGGCGGAAGATTATTTTTTCGACTCACCTCTCAACCCTCGAAGACGCTTATCCCGCAAGGCGGGCCAACTGCGGGTATTTTCCATTCGGTTGATCATGTTGTCATTCATAATGAAAGCCAGGACGCGCTTTTGCATCTCAGCACTGCACCTTGGGAGATTAAAAGATGAAACGCAAGCCGTTTGCTTCGGCGTTTAAAAAATTTTTGAAAACGAAATCTTCACGCCGGGGATCACCGATACCGGAAGTTTCTGTTGCTTCCCGCCCGCACGCGAAACACCAGCCGGGCAATCAAAAATGGCGGCGCGCCGTGCCCGAGCGAGCTCCACGCACATGGACCAAGCCTGCCTCGCCCACCAGCTCATCCTGGGGACGCCAAGGCAAAATCATTTTGCTCGTCACGCTAACGGCAATGACTGGCATTTCGATGGTCAGCTTCGCTTTCCGATTTTACACGCTGGATCAAAGCACGGCGAAAATGGCTGATCTCGAGCGCACGATCAACACCTTGAAAGCCGCGATGAACGTGGATACCATGCGGCAGTATCAAATTCAAAAAGTCATGGCGCTCATCGAGCGGTATAATCCCAACATGACGTCAGGAAAAAAATACGAGATCGCCGACGAAATTTATAAAATGTCGATCAAGTATCCCAATTTGAGCGTCGATCTCATTTGTGCGACCATCACGCACGAGAGCGCTTTGACGTGGCGGGCGGACGTTCGCTCGCATGCCGGCGCGATGGGACTGATGCAAATCATGCCGGCCACCGGCGTTTTTCTCGCGGCGGATGAAGGCATGCCATGGACGACGCCCCAGAACATGTTGTACAATCCCATCACCAACATCCGCCTCGGTTGCCGCTATCTTTCGACGTTGATATCTTTGTACGAGTTGGACGGCGGATTGGCCGCGTACAACGGCGGCGAGAAACGCGCGGCGATGTGGCTGGCGAGCGGCAGAGATGATCGCGTGCTTTGGGAAGAAACGCGCGGCTACGTTCCGGCGGTGCTGAAGCTGTATGAGCAGTTTCAGGATTGAAAAAATCATTGCATCTTTGGCAAAATTTGCGTAACATGCGTGTCTGAGCGAAGTCGGACTTTCGCGCCAAGTTTCACTTAATCTCATTATCTGTTGCTGCGAAAGCCCGATTTCACAATCTGAGACGCATGATGCTGCAATTGGACGGCACCTCACTGACCCTCGAAAATCTGGCGCGCATCGCCCAAGGTGAAAGCGCTTTGCAGGCAACCGCTGAAGCTTTGGAGCGTATGGCGCGTTCCCGCAAAGTCGTCGAAGACGTGCTGCGAACTGAACGCGTCGTTTACGGTGTGAACACCGGCTTCGGCAAGCTCAGCGATGTGCGCATCCCTCCCGAAGATCTCAAAACCCTGCAAAAGAATCTCATTTTAAGTCACGCCTGCGGCATGGGCCCAGCGCTTTCGGCGCCGGAAACTCGCGTCCTTCTCGCTTTGAAAATTAACACGCTGTTGGGCGGCTATTCCGGCGCACGGCCCGTCGTCGTTGAATATCTGCTCGAACTTTTGCAACACGAAGTTCTGCCGGTGATTCCGGAACAAGGCTCGGTCGGCGCTTCCGGTGATCTGGCGCCGCTCGCGCATGCAGCGTTGGTGCTGATTGGCGAAGGCGAAGCAGACATGAAAGGCCGGCGCGTCTCTGGCGCGGAAGCGTTGCGCGCCATTGGCCTGCTGGCGCTGGAGCTTGAAGCCAAAGAGGGCCTTGCACTTCTGAACGGGACGCAGTTTATGACCGCGGTTGGCGCGCTGGCTTTTTTGCAGGCCGAAACACTTGCTCGCACCGCTGACGTGGTGGGCGCCATGAGCGCCGAAGCGCTTTTGTGTACGCCCGTCGCGTTCGACGACCGCATTCAGATCGCACGCGGTTACACCGGCCAGCGAGAATCCGCCGCCAATCTGCGCCGTTTGATGGCTAACAGCTCCATTCGCGATTCGCATTTGAATTGCAGCCGCGTGCAGGATATGTATTCGGTTCGCTGCATGCCGCAAGTTCACGGCGCGGTGCGGGATCAGCTTCGCGCGCTCCGAGAAATTTTTGCCATCGAGCTTAATGCCGCCACCGATAATCCGCTGATCTTTGTTGAAGGGCGATCAAATTCCACTTCATCAGATTCTCGCCATGAACGTTTCGGGGAAATTCTTTCGGGAGGAAATTTTCACGGACATCCGATTTCGACGGCCTGTGATTTTCTCGCCATTCTCGTCACGCATCTTGCCAACATCAGCGAGCGGCGCCTCGCTGCGATGATGGATTCCGCGGTCAGCGAGCTGCCCGCTTTTCTCGTCAAAAACTCCGGCTTAAATTCCGGCTTTATGATCGTGCAAGTCGCCGCGGCGAGCCTCGTTTCCGAAAACAAAGTATTGAGCCACCCGATTTCTGTTGACTCCATTCCGACTTCGGCGAACAAAGAAGATTATGTGAGCATGGGCGCCGGCGCGGCGATCAAAGCGCGTAATGCCGGGCGCAACGCCAGACAGGTTTTGGCTATCGAGCTGCTCGCAGCTTGCCAGGCATTGGATTTACGCGCGCCGCTGCAACCCGGCCCGGCCACCGGCGCGGTTCGCAATTTGGTTCGACAGGTTGTGCCGAAGCTGGTGAATGATCGGATTTTGGCAAAAGATATAGCCGCCGCGAGCCGGCTCATCGAATCCGGAGAAGTAGTGCGCGTGGCGGAGAGTGTGGTGGGGGAACTGTAGAATAAACTTTGCGTTTAATTGAGACAACAAAGGAGGAAAATATGTCTACTGCAAATCCACAAAACAATTTTTTGCAAGAAATATTAAACCGCTTGACTGCTTTAGACAAAAAAGTAGACAATGGATTTAAAACAATAGACAGACGATTTGAAGAGGTGGACAGACGATTTGACGACGTAACTGGCGAATTAAAGTCGGCTACAGATGATCGTCAGGCGATTCGCACAGAAATGCAAGAAGGTTTCAAAGCTGCCGCAGATGACCGCCAGGCGATTCGCGTGGAAATGCAAGAAGGTTTCAAAGCTGCCGCAGATGACCGCCAGGCGATTCGTAGTGAAATGCAATCTGGATTCAAAGCTGCCGCAGATGATCGCCAGACGATTCGCAATGGGGTACAACAAGTGTCTCACTCCCTTGAAGAATTTCGTAAAAAAACAGGAGAAAATTTTGCAGACGCTGGGCGCGAACTACGGGAGGTTGGAATTTCTCTTTATGAGAGAGCCGCAAGCCGCTATCAAGAGTTTATAAAGTTCCAACAACAGACCCAGGCTTTTATCCAGGAGTCGCGCCTCTTCCAAAATGCGATGATGAATGCGGTGAAAGATATCACGAGACTCTTGGAAAGAATCGAGGACAAGCAAATCATCATACAAGAAACCTTTGCACAACTAAAAGAAGAAAATGCGAAACTTAAACAAGAGAAGGCGGCTCAGGATACCACCATCAAAAAATTGGAACAACGGGTAGCCACACTCGAGGCCTTGCAAAGCTAACCGTATATGATTTCAACGGCATAATTATGGCGAATAAAATCCTCACCGAAGCTCTGACATTTGACGACGTTCTTTTGCTGCCGCAAGAATCCAACGTGCTGCCGCGCGAAGTCGATGTCTCAACACGATTGACGCGCCAAATAAAATTGAACATCCCGCTTGTCAGCGCGGCGATGGATACGGTGACTGAGGCGCGCCTGGCCATTGCGCTCGCTCGTGAAGGCGGTCTCGGCATCATTCATAAAAACATGCCGGTCGAGCGGCAAGCCGGCGAAGTCGATCAGGTGAAGCGCTCCGAAAGCGGCATGATCACCAACCCGATCACGCTGACGCCGGACAAATCCATCCGCGACGCGCTGGAGTTGATGCGGCACTATCGCATCTCCGGCATCCCGATCGTGACGTCGGCGGCAAACGGCGGCAAGCTCGTCGGCATTTTGACCAACCGCGATATGCGTTTCGAGACCAATCTCGATTTGCGCGTCGACGAAGTGATGACGAAAGAAAAATTGATCACTGCTCCTGTTGGCACCACTCTCGAAGAGGCGGAGAGCAAGCTCCAAAAGCATCGCATCGAAAAGCTTTTGATCGTGGACGAGAAAGGCCAGCTCAAGGGTTTGATCACCGTCAAAGACATTCAGAAGAAAAAAACGCATCCCAACGCCGCGAAAGATGAACACGGCCGCTTGCGTGCCGGCGCGGCAGTCGGCGTCGCCAAAGATACGATGGAACGCGCCACCGCTTTAGTGCAAGCAGAAGTTGACGTGCTGGTCGTTGACACCGCACACGGCCATTCGCAGGGCGTGATCAAAACCGTGCGGCAATTGCGCCAGGCTTTTCCCAATATTCAGCTCATTGCCGGAAACGTGGCGACCGAAGAAGGCGCGTTGGCCCTCATCGATGCCGGTGTGGATGCGGTGAAAGTCGGCATCGGCCCCGGCTCGATTTGCACGACACGTGTGGTGGCCGGCGTCGGCGTGCCGCAAATTACGGCGATCATGGAATGCGCCAAAGCCTGCCAGAAAAACGGCATCCCGCTCATTGCCGACGGCGGCATCAAGCAAACCGGTGATGTGGCGAAAGCGATTGCCGCCGGCGCGGATACGGTGATGATGGGCAACATGTTTGCCGGCACCGAAGAAAGCCCCGGCGACATGATTTATCTCGAAGGCCGCAGCTTCAAAGTTTATCGCGCCATGGGCTCGCTCGCCGCGATGAAGCAAGGCAGCAGCGACCGCTATTTTCAGGAAGGTGAAACCAATCTGAAAAAACTCGTGCCGGAAGGCATCGAAGGCCGCGTGCCGTATCGCGGCAAGCTTTCCGATATTGTTTCTCAGATCGTCGGCGGGCTGCGCTCGGCCATGGGCTACGTCGGCGCCGCGGCGATTGCGGAATTAAAAACCAAAGCGCGTTTCATCAAAATAACTCCCGCCGGCTTGCACGAGAGTCATCCGCACGACATCATCATCACCCACGAAGCGCCGAATTACAAAGTGCGCGGGAATTGATACGATCGCTATTGGCTTGCTTGAGAAAGCTGTCATTCCGGCGGAATCCTTTTGCAATTTAGGGCAAACATTTGTACTAAATTCAAAAAAGATTCTTCCCAGAATGACATTTATTTTTCATGGTTACCTTTCAGCTCCATGCCTTCAACTTTCCAATCACTCGTCAAGCAATCGCTTAAAACCACCTGGCAAATCATCGCAGCCGGTCGCTACGAGGGCTACGAGAAAAACGTCTTTCGCATTCAAGGTTTCGTCGCCGGGGCTTTGCTTATCACCGTTGTTGATTTAGCCGTGCAGCTTCTGTTCAATCCCTATCCGTACCAAGCGAAGCGGCTCGCGACCGCATGGGCTACCGCGGTGCTGGCGGGATTTGTGTACGCCTGGATCGTGGCGTGGATCGATCGCAACGAGAAGGAGCCTTGGCACATGCTGCTGGTAGGCTTGCTTTGGGGCGCGGTCGTCAGTGCGGCGATTGCCGGTTTGCTTAATAGCATCGCGCCTCGTTTGATCGGCGTGGAACTCGCCACGATGGCGCCGTTCACGGAAGAGCTGACCAAGGGCGCTATCCTGTTTCTGATTTTTCGATATGCCGCCAATGAGTTTGACGATGCATTGGATGGCATTATTTATGGTGCCATGGTTGGGCTCGGTTTCGCAACGGCCGAGAACGCGAGCTATTTCTTTCGATATGATCCCGCTCTCGACATTGGCCAACAAATGCAGACGTTTCAATTCACGTTGCGTGTCGTTTTGCTGGGCCTGGCCGGCCACGCCACGTACACGGCAATGATCGGGCTTGGCCTCGGGTTGAGCCGGCAAACCTCACGACGTTGGCTGCAAATCGTGCTGCCGGTACTCGGATTGGCCGCGGCCATTTTTGCCCATGCGTTGTGGAATAGCCGCGCGGTGCAGGGAATCTTCGATCGCGTTTTTAATCAACCCCACGCGTGGGACTTTTGGCAAGCCGCAGTTCGCGTCGCGCTCATCAACGGGCCGTTTGTGGCCGGCGTCGTCATCGCGACGAACTTGTCTTTGCGCCAAGAAGCGGAAGTGATCGCCGCCCAGCTCGCCGATGAGCTGGAATCAAACCATCCTTATATTTCTCCGGCGGCAATGCTCACCGCCTGGGGCCGCCTGCGCGCACGCCGGCAAATTTTGTGGAGGCGAGGCGTTGTTGCATGGTGGACGCTGCGGCAGCTTCAGCGGGCTTTTGTGGAACTGGCGTTTTGCAAATGGCGGGGCAAAGAGCAAAGCGCGATTCGTCAGCGCATCCGTTTACTCAGAAGTAGATTGGATTTTTGAGTCGTCGCTGTTGTGGATTAAAAAATTTTAGCGTTTTGCCTTGCAAACCGTAATATCGAGTCAATCCTTGTCGCCTTTTCCTGTCAATTCCGCGACGGCGCGTTCAACTTCTTTCATATCCGCTTCACCAACCCATTGCCGGACAATCTGCCCTTTCGGATCAACTAAAAACATCAGCGGAATCACTTTGACTTTGTAAGCCTCCCACGCCGGATTCTCTTCAGCGTCCAAAAGAATGGGATAGGCAATTTGGTGCTTTTTGATAAACGGCTCGACTTTTTTCTTGCCATCTTCATCTGTGGAAATGCCCAACACGATAAAATTTTTGGGAGCAAACTGGTCGTGCAACTTTTGCAGCACCGGCATGCTCTTCACGCACGGTTTGCACCACGTCGCCCAAAAGTCGAGCAGCACGACGTTGCCGCGAAAATTCTTCAGAGAGACTTTTTCATCGGCTAAATTGTTGAGCGCAAAATCTGGCGCCGGACGCGGCAGCACCGGCGGCAGGTAGGCAAGCGGATCGGCATCAAATTCTTCTTTGCACTTTGGCGCGCAAAAATAATATGCCGTCTCTTGATACTCACTCGTGGCTACGACCTTCTCGGGTTTGGTTGCACCCTCGGTTAATCGACAGACAGCGCAAATGGCTTCCTTTGGAGTTTGGGCATAAATTGGGTACGCCGCAACGATAATGGCCGCGCCGATCATGAATCTCAGCATTGTGCTTTTCATTTTGTTTGGTTCTCCAAGACGATCGTTTTCCTCGGTCATTCAGTTATTTCAGGCTTTCACATTAGACGGACCGCTCCGCCTCTGCCAAAATAAATATTAGGGCACATTCGGTGGCCTGGGCAATCCGCGGGAGGAGGCGGGTTTCTCTTCACCACCACTTGTGCTCAGCCGCAAGACGACAACGACACCAGCAGCAGCCGCGCCGCCAATGACTATCAACGGCCACTTGCGTTTTTTTTTGGGCGGCTTTTCTTTGGTCTCTTGCTTCGCCGTTGCCGGAGAGGCGACGATGAGGGTATCCGGCGTTTGTTGTAAACGCAGATCACGCTTGATCAACTCGACGAGTTGGGGATGCACTGCCCGTTTGGTTTTCGGCTCTTGCAGATTGGTGTGGAGCCCGGCAAAACCGGTGTGCACGGTGGTGAATAACAACAAAACAGCGCTGAATCGGCTTCGCATGGTCATGAGCATGATGGCCTCTATTTGAAAAGAGTCATTTTCTTCATCAAAATCACATTGCCGATTTGCATGCGGCAAAAATAAATGCCGCTCGGCACGGGCTGGCCTTGTCGATCGCGGCCATCCCAAATCGCCACGTGATAGCCGGCCTCTTTTTCTGCACCATCCAGCAAGGCAGTGATTTCTTTGCCAAGCAAGTTGTAAACCTTCAAAGACAGCCGGCTTTTTTGCGGCAAACCAAGCGCTGCCACTCACGATGCGGGAAAGCGAGCATGACATATTCGCCAATGGGCGGCGGCTCAAAGCGCTCGTAGCGATCCCATTCGATGGTTGCATCTTTCACAATGCCAACCGCATTGTCGAAATCGCGGGCGCGCTCGCATGCGGCTTCGAGGCGAATCGACCAATCAAAAACAACAGTGGATTGGGAGATTGGCGAGGGCAAGCCCACAACGCCTTCCGACGGCAAAATGCTCAAAGTCACCGGTTGCACGGCTTTGATCAAGTAGCCTTCCCACGGCTTCAGCAAATCCGGTGAGGCTACCCAAGCGCCATTATAAGTGTAGAGCTGCGCCCGCAGGATCTCAGGATAAACGTTGGCGATGGGAATAGCGAAGTTAAACGGGTTGGCGATCATGTTCCATCCTGGTTGTAGACGCATCTCGAAGGGCAGCACGGTTCTCACCGTTTCACCACGACCGCTGGTCAGATTTTTGTCCTCACTCGTGATGAGAAATTTTGCCTTACCTGGCGCCATGTTGTCAACGGTTGGATATTCGCGATACGGAAAAAGCGAATGGGCGCGCTGCGGGTCGATGTCCCACAAACGCCACAGCGTGGTATCCGCCGGCCCCAAATCATCGAGCAGAGTTGAAGCCACGAGAGGGTCATTGCTGTCGAGCGGAATGGAAATCAATCGGTAGGCGTCCTGGGACAAGCCGCCGGCGTGGGTTCGGCTCAAAAACTTGTCGGGCAGCGACACCCGCACGGAACGCCACCCTGCCCGCGTGGGATTGTTGATGCCATCCGTTGCTTCGATATCAAATTCAACACCGCGGATGCCAGCGCTCGTATCGGGAAGCGTGTTGACGTAGCTCGAGGAGGGGTCGAGACTCATGCCGACGAATTCAAACGAAACTTGGCCACCTTGTCGATAAAGCAGTCGAACTTGCTGTACGGCGTTGTTGTCATAAATTTGCGCGGAAACGGCAAGAGAAGTTTTGAATGGAATGACAGAAGCTGCGCTGACCGCGGCAATCACGGGTGGTTCCAGATCGACGCCGTTTCCAGCCAGATTGGCGAAGCTGTAGCCTTCCGAGCCACCGTGGTAGATGATCAACCTTGCACTTTTGTTGCCCAGCGATCGCGGCTGAAAACGTACTGGCAGGGCGCGTTGCTCGCCGCCATTCAAAACAAAGCCGGTGTCGCCAATAAAAGAAAAATTCAGGGAATCCGCGCCGGCAATCTCGATGTCAAAAACCGTCAAACTAGCAGTGCGACGACTGATAAGAGCAAGAACGGTATCGCGTGTCCCGCCGATATTCACCTTGCCAAAATCGAATGCAAGCGGATCGATGGTGGCCGATTCCGACTGAATGGCAAAACTATCTTCCGGCGCAAAGGCCGAACCTCCAAAAGCCGGATCGACTGCTTGCACGCTCCAATAATACTTTCCCTCCGGCAAGCTCGCGATCTTCCATTGATTCGCATGGCCCATATTGCCAGACTTGGGAACTCTCCGGTAGCCCGTACTCGCGCCGGACATTGGCGACACGATTTCACCACCTCCTGGCGTGAGGCCGATACGAAGATTGTAAGTCAGCCCCGCGGAGGCGGTTTCATCATCGCCGGCTTGGCCCCAGCTAAAGGAGACGGAATAATCGCTTACCGTATGAGCAAGGCCGAAAGGAGAAGCCGGAGCGCGATTGGGTTTGGGCGCATCGTTGCGATAAACTTTCGAACAGGCGGTGGGAACGCCGACAAGGTAAGGAGGGCGAAAGACGATGATGTTGCAAAAATCGGTGAGCAAAAGATCGAGGTCACCATCGTTGTCATGGTCGCCCCAAGAGATCGATCCACCCCGGCCGAAATTCGTTGTCCCAATCGGGCTGCCGGGCAAGGAAGCCGAAATGTTCGCAAAGCTACCGTTATCATTTTTGTAAACTTGATTGATGCGGCCGAGAAGAACATCCAAAGCGCCGTCATTGTCATAGTCACCCCAAGCCACTGTGCCTTCCTCGCCGCCGGGCAAAGAAATGCCGATGTCCGTGAAATTTCCCTTATCGTTTCGGTAGATTCTTGTCTCGTTGATCGAAGCAGGGGTGAACCCGGATAGCAGAATGTCCAAATCGCCGTCGTTGTCATAATCGCCCCAAGCTGCTGTAGCGTTGCCGACTCCCATCAAATTCGCAGAAATAGCAACAAAGTTGCCTCCGTCATTTCGATAGATTTTTGCGATTGGACTAGGTCTTGCTGGGGAATAGCCGGCCAGCAGAATGTCCAGATCGCCGTCGTTGTCGTAATCTCCCCAAACGGCCGTGCTTCTAAATACCGGATCGAGCGCGGCGTTAATGTCGATGAAATTATCGCCAACGTCATTTCGGTATATTTTGGTTACAGTTCCCATGTCGCGTGCAATGCCGGTTAGCAGGAGATCAAGGTCGCCGTCATTATCAAAGTCGCCCCAATCGACAGTTCCACCGCCAATCCCTACCAACAGCGCAGCAATATCGACGAAGCGGTTGCCGTCGTTTCGATAGATTTTTGTTGCTCTGGGAGCGTCGCTATGAAATGCATCTTCAGTCCAACCTGCCAGGAGAATATCCAAATCGCCATCGTTATCGTAGTCACCCCACGCCACGGAACCGCCATGCACGCCAATCAGAGAAGTGCCGGAGTCCACGAAAAATCCATTGTCATTTCGAAATACTTTGCTGATGAATTTGTTGTATTCCGGCGAGATGGCGCCGGTCAACAGAATATCCAAATCCCCGTCGTTGTCATAATCACCCCAGGCAACGCAGCCACGATCAATTCCTTTCAATCCGGCAGCAATATCAACGAAAACCCCATTATTATTTTGAAAAATCTTGGAGACGCGAATTGAGTTGATATACCCGGCCAATAGAATATCCAAATCGCCATCGTTATCGTAATCACCCCAAGCAGCGGCGACATCCTCAAGGGTATCAAGGGCAGCAGCGATATCCACAAATTGGCCGGCGTCATTGTGAAAAACGGTGGCTACACGACGTAACGCTGGGGTGAGGCCGGCTAATAGTATATCCAAATCCCCGTCATTGTCATAGTCGCCCCAAGCCCCGGTGCCGAGAGTAACTCCGGGCAAACTCGCGGCAATATCTGAAAAAATTCCACGGTCGTTGGCATAGACCGCAGAAACATAAATGCCGTTATCATGAAAACCGGTCAACAAAATATCCAGATCGCCGTCGTTGTCATAATCACCCCAATTGGCGGAGCCGCCACCGCCTCCTTTTAAAGTCGCGTTAATGTCGGCGAATTGCCCCTTATCATTACGATAAATTTTGGCAATGCCTTTTTCGTTCCACCCCATCAACAAAACGTCAAGATCGCCGTCGTTATCATAATCACCCCAGTCGACAGCCCCGCGGCCCACGCCAACTAAAGGAGCATGTATATCGACAAAATTGCCGCGATCATTCCGGTAAATTTTGCTGACAGAACCTTCTCCGCACAGCAGAAGGTCCAAATCGCCGTCATTGTCGTAGTCACCCCAAGCTACAGCGCTTTGAGCAGTTCCGCCTAATGTCGTTGGAATTTCTGCAAAGCTTCCTCCCTCATTGCGATAGATTTTGGATATGAGCTGATTTGCCGCGGTCAAGCCGGTCGCGAGAATATCCAATCGGCCGTCGTTGTCATAATCTCCCCAAGCAACAGCACTATATTCCACTCCCGGTATTGGCGTGATGATCGGAGTAAAAACCGGCAGCAGCGCGCTGCTTTTAGAGGAAAAGACGGTTTCATGGCCACGGTTTCGGAAATTTTGTGCGGCGGCATCTGTCGGTGCTACGAACCAGAAAATCAACAACGGCAAGGCGAATGTTGCCATCTTTTGAAGAGACATGAGATTCAAACCCATTGTGTTTTACGCTTCACATTTTACAATTTATGTTTCATTCTTCACCTTCACCACCACAAACGTCACGTCATCATTCTGCGGGCAGCCGTTGGCCCAGGCGTCGCCGGCTTGCACGAAGCGCTGAATGATGTCCTGCGGTGATCGCGGCGCGACTTCTGTCAGCACTGTTTTTGCCTGCTCATAACCCAAAGTTTCGCCGCGGGGATTGAAGCGTTCGGTGAAGCCGTCACTCATCAATAAGATCACATCTCCAGGCGCGAGCACCAATTCCCGAAATTCATAAGGAAAATCCGGCACGCTTCCCAACGGCATGCCTTTGAGGTCGATTGCTTCCACTTGTTGCGTCGCGGCGCGATGAATCAAAACCGGCGGCATTCCCGCGCCACAAATGGAAAGCCGCGGCCCGTTGATTCTCACCAGCAACAACGTCATGTAAATCTGGCGCAGATTCATGCGTTTGAGCGCCTGATTCGATTGCTGAAAAATTCTGACGAGGTCGGATTCCTGCCCCAGCGTCATGAACAGGCTTTTCATCGCCGTGACCATCGTTCCGGCTTTGAGTCCGTGGCCGGTCGCATCACCGAGAGCCACCGTCAAGGCGCCATCTTCTCCCAGGTGAAAATCGTAGTAATCACCGCCGACTTCAGTGGCGGGTTTCATGTAAACCGCAAGGTCGAGATCGGGCAATTGCGGAATCTTTTGCGGCAGCATGGAAAGCTGCAATTGGCGAGCTTCTTCCAGCTCTTGAGCGCGGCGCTGATTTTCCGCTTTCTGTTTTTGCCGGTACATGTCATAACGCCGGATGCCGAGCACGCTCGCGCCCACGATGACCGCATAAAAAACATACGCCCACCAGGTGCGATACCACGGCGGCAAAATTTCAAACGCATACACCGCTTCACGGCTCTCGTGCTGATAAACATTTTTCGCGCGCACGTGAAACGAGTATCTGCCTTCAGACAGGTTGGTGTAATCTTTTTCAGTTGCCTTGCTCCACGCCGACCAGCCTTGATCGAAGCCCTCCAAAAAATATTGGAATTGATTGGCCGATTCTTCATCAAAACTGGTGGCGGCACATTCAAAACGCAGGGCGTTGTGGGCATAGGAAAGCGCAGGGCGTGGAGCGTTGGGCGTAGAGCGCAAACTTTTAGAGGAATCGTCAGCCGGATACGATCCTTCTGTCGCCGCCGTGCCGGCGAAGATGACCGAATCTCCCTCCGCTTCACGCACGATAGCCACCCGGCGGACGAGGGCTGGATAATCTGCGATCTCGCGTTTTGGAATAGTAGCATCGTATCGCACGAGACCATCTGGCCCTCCAAACCAAATCATAGAACCCTTTTTGTTATTAGCGAGATCATTTTCGGGATAGATCGTCCATATCGCCGCCCTGGCAAGCTGGAGAGGGGATCCTTTCTCCAGTAAATAAGATCCGTCCGGCTGCCGCAGCGCGCGATTGATTTCGGCGGTTTCTTCCGAGCCTAGCCAGACGTTGCCCTGGTGATCCCCGGTCACGACTTCAACATCGCGAGCGCCGTCGGCAAACATGCTGCCGTAGGTCGAATCTGGAAAAAATGTATTCGTCTCTTGGTCGAAACGAAAGAGACCCTTGTCGCTGGTAAAAATTGTCCGCGCGCGAATGGCATTAACCCCGACCCATCCCTTCGGCAAGCCATGCCGGAAGTCAAAACGGTCGATTTTTGGGTTTTCGTCCCAGCGAGTTTGGTTGGGAACCCTATCCGAGAAATGCACCCGCAAAACGCCTTGCGCTTCTGTTCCCAGCCAAAGCTTGCCGTCTTCGCTTTCGACGATACTCCAAATCGGCTCGTGAATGCCAGGAATGCGGCCCTCGTCGATCCACTTCGAAGCCGCGACATCATATCGCAAAGATGCCAGGCCATCCCTGAGTCCAACGTAAACGCGATTGGAGTCTTGTTTGGAGCGCTGGAGAAACATTGAAAAAAACGAATCGCCGGCGGATTCTTTGACGAAACTTGCCCGCTCACCGGCAATCTGGTAAACGCCGTCATTGGTCGCTACGAGCAAGATTTTGCCAACAGAGAGAAGTGACCAGCACTGCGCCGTAATCCCTGCGACGGACCGAAATTCCGGCGCCCGCGCCGCCAGCGACGAATTTGTTTTGTTTGCCTGCGAGGGCAAATAGAAAACGCCGAGGCCGGTCGCCACATACAAGGTGCCACGATGCCGGAGAATAGACGACACAAAATCTTTGATTCCCGCCGGCTCACCGTAAAACGAGAGCGGTGAAGCGGTTTCAACGCGCGCGATGCGGCGGCCTTGCGCCAACCAGATCGCGCCCTGACGATCGGCGAAAATAAAATTGACGTCATGATCTTGCAAGCCGGCGGCTTTGTCCAAAATCTGGAGCAGATGTCCGTGCCGGTCAATGATCGCGACGCCGCCTCGTAGTGTCGCCAATGCAAAAGCTACATCCGTTGGGGCCGCGCCCGTAGGGTTATGATCCGGCAAAACCGCGCCGTGGGAAAGTTGATTTTCGCGCAAGAATGCCGTGGTGGCGGGATCGGTTTGAAAAGCCTGCAAGGAAGCGCCATCGTACAAAAACAATCCCTGCTCGCGCGTGCCAATCAAGATGTTTGCCTCGGCATAAGGCAGCATGACATAAATGCGCTCATTCGCAAATCGCGCTCCGCCGCGCGCCAATTGCAAAGAATCCCCAGCCAGCTCGAGCAGCCCGACTCCCCACTGCTGAATGTAAACACGATCGCGCACCACGAATAAACCTGAAAACGAGGTGGCCGGTTTCCAGGTTTGCATGCGTTGATTGACCCAGCGCAACAGGATTTTATCGGTGCGAAAATAGACGCCTTGCGAGGTCGCATAAGAATACCACACTTCATTGAACTCGCGGTTATCCGGCTGGACGTGATCGAGCAAAGAGACGAAGTGCATGTCGCCAACGGCATCCGGCGCGAGATAGCCGAGATCGCCGACGGCGCCAACGTAAATGCGGCCGTTCGCCTCGATGGCCAATGAGCGCACGCCGGACTTATTGGGCGTGGAAATCAAGCGCCACGAAACGCCGTCATATTCGAGGATGCCGTTCCAATTGCCAAAATACATCACGCCGCGCCGGTCTTGCGCAATGGCCCAATAATTAAAAGCCGCGCCGTATTCTGTCGGATCGTAGTTGCGAATCAAGGGCCTGCCGAAAGCCGGAGAGTCCGAAGTCGAAAAGTCCGAAGCCGCACGAGACAATGAGTGTTGGGCGTATACCTCGGACTGTGCGTAGAAGCAAAATAAAATCGTGAGGAAGATGGTTTTTTTCATGACCTATCCAACCTCAAAAAATGTTCTCGGCTTGAGACGCCGCCGGCGACAACGGCAAGATAAACCTGATAAGGCATGAGAAATTTTACAAAATCATACGGCGAGAAGCAAGGGGAATATTATGATGAGGCGATGGGCTAAAATTTAAAGCACTTTCCTGCACAAAGGCGTGCGAGATGTTTTGCGAAGTGACGGTTGTAAGGCAGGACAAGATTTTTCTCAAACGGATAGATTGCGTCCGTAGCCGGAGTGATTGGCCTGATACAATCGCGCATGCCGCACAGTTTGGCGGTACAAACGCTTACTGAAATGCAACGAGATTTTCGCTCCGCCGGTGACACGGTGCGCGTTATTCAATCCGTAACTCCCATCTCCGGCGCGAAAGTTCAAGGCGCGTTTTTTGTCGTCGAAGTGCCACAAGCCGCACAACTGGCGCCGCGGCCGATTTGGATCAACACCTTTTGGGTGCGCCATCAATTGGGCTACGCGGTTATTTGCCAAACGACGAAGAGCGATTACGCTTATTTGCGCCCCGATCTCGAAAATATTCTTGGCAGTTTTCGCTATTTGCAATAAACGTTGCTTCTTCACAAACAGAGAAAAATTTTCCCCCACTGCTTGAAAAAATGCCTCAGTCACGGGTTTAGAAAAATGTCATTCTGGAAGAATCTTTTTTCGACCTAGCACTGTGCTTGAAAACAAAAAAGATGCTTACAGCATGACAGTTTAGTCGGCCACCAATAACTGAGGGCTTAACTTTTACAGTTCTATTGGCCTGATTGGAGGTTCTATGTCTATCGCGTTTCCTGAACGGCATAATTTGGCCCACCTGCCGACGCCTATTGAAAAGCTGGAGCGTCTTTCGCAGCTTTTAGAGGGGCCGGAAATATATATCAAGCGCGATGATTTGACCGGCATCGGCAAAACCGGCAACAAAGTGAGAAAGCTTGAATTTTTGGTCGCTGAAGCTTTGCGCGAAGAGGCACAGCTTCTCATCACTTGCGGCGGCCTGCAATCCAATCACGCGCGGGCAACGGCGCTGACTGCGGCGAAAGTCGGCCTCAAGAGCCATCTCGTTTTGCGCGACTCCGCCGGTAGCGATATCGACGGCAATTTGTTCATCGATCGTCTGGTCGGCGCTAAAGTCACTTCCATTACGCCGCAAGAGTACGAGCAAGTGGATGACATCATGCAGCGGCTCGCCGATGATTACGCCAAGCAAGGCGTGAAAGCGTATGTCATTCCCGAAGGCGGCTCCACGGCGCTCGGCGCGCTCGGCTATGCCCTCGCCATCGAAGAGGCCGGCCGGCAAATGAAGGCGATGCGAATGGAGTTTGATCATATTATTTCCGCCGTCGGCTCCGGCGGCACCCTGGCGGGCATGCTGCTCGGCAAGAGCGCGTATGGCCTCAAAGCGCAAATTCACGGCATCAATGTCTGCGACGATGCGCCGTATTTTCAAGAGCGCATCAGCAACATCATGCGCGAAGCGAAACGCCGCTTCGGTTTCGAGACCAGCTTGCAGAAAAAAGACATTGACATCATCGACGGCTATGTGGGAAAAGGCTACGGCGTGAGCCGGCAAGAGGAGATCGAGCTGATTAAGCTGGTGGCTCGCACTGAAGGCATTATTTTGGATCCGGTTTACACCGCCAAAGCGATGTTCGGCCTGCGCGATCAAATTCGCAAGGGCCGCTTTGCCAAACAGGAAAAAGTGCTCTTCTGGCACACCGGTGGAATTTTCGGCTTGTTCCCCAAACGCGGTTTGTTCTTTTGAATCAAGAGCGCACGAGCAGATAAAGTCCCCACCCAATCAGGATAAACGGCAACAGCACCGAAACGAGCAAAAACGGTAGTGCCAGCAACCCCAGTACAAGGCCGGCGGGGACGAGTAGCAGAAGGCCGAGGGTTAACGCAACAGCCGCCGCTAAAATTTGGAGTGGCAGACTCAACGCCCAGAAACTGAGTTTGAAGGCGAATAGGATGATCTTCAGGACGATCATCACGACGAGCACGAGGGCGCAGAAGATGATGAGTTCGATCATGGTTTTGCTCCTGGATAATTCTGTTAACTTTACGAATGGAAGAGAGGGAAGTTACTTCAAAATTCCATACCGAATTTTTCCAGAAAAGATGATTATACGGCACTAATTTTACAAAAAGAAAAGTTTGAAAACTTTAAGATTTCTCTTGCTATTTAGGATATCCTCGTGAAATTTTGAAGGGCCTTAATTCGCTTGGCCTAGTTTATTCACGCTATGGCGATAATGTGAAAGCGCTTCAGCTTTTCGAAGAAGCTGAAGGTTACTTGCAAAATGTTCTTGATCCAATTCTTAACGGGCGTATTCTAATTAGTAAAGCTATTATACTCTTTAAACGAGATCACTTTGCTGATTTATTGACAAGACATACGCGAGAAACTCTATTCGCCGCTCAGAATGATCTAAAAGTCGACGCAAGTGATCGAGTTACTGCGAGAAGACTTCTCAATAGCGTTATACAATCGTTATTGCCGACCAATTCTCGTGAATTGGCTACGGCATATCACAATTTAGGTGAATTATGTCTAATGGAAAGGAAAAACGATGAAGCCATAGATTGTTTTAGTAATGCCATCCAAGTCGCAGAAATCGAGAATGACACTTATACTTTGGTAAACTCGCTTCAACGTCTCACATTGACCGCTTATATTAAAGATGATCTCACCCAGTTTCAGGAATTTAAGAAAAAATTCGATTCTGCCCGGCTGAAATTGACTGCATTGGAAGAAACTGCTCGTTATGTGATGCGTTATTACATTACTGTTGGTAATTTTTATTATGACAAGTTATTCAAAGATAGCGGAGAAAAAAATTTTGCTGAAAACTTTAGAGAGGCTTTTGGGGCTTACACTGATGCTTTTTTGCATACAAGAAGTTATGCTAAGGGAAGTACCGAATTTGCTCAGGAAGTCTTTGCCGAGAGAATTTTTGACGTGTTGAAATCCAAAACAGTTCCGCAGAATCTTCGTGACGAATTATTGAAAAAGTGGCAGGAAAATGAATTAAACACCAATGATTTGCAACGCTATTTTGACTTTTAAAAAAATACAGGAGTCTACAATGAATCAAACAAATCAATTCAATTTACAGCGATATAAATTTTCCTGGGTCGATAGATTTAGTGAGAAAAAACGCTTCAAAATTCAATTAACTGATTCACAAGAACCGAAAAAAAATAATCAACGCTACAAAGGTCAATTTAGGCGTTTTTTAATACGCCTGCGCAGTGATTAATAGTGTATTTAATAATGGCCTTATTCCAGTTGTTTTATTATCTGTTATCTTACCTCCTGTATAGCGCGATCTTTTAAAGTTGGCTTTTTATGGCCGCATTTAACATTAAATCTCCTCTCTACATCTCCCTTGAAATCACCTACGATTGTAACAACTATTGCACCGGCTGCATTAATGAGCTTTCTTTCTCGCGGCTACGCAAAACGCAGCCTTCAAATTGGAAAAGCATCATCGACGCAATTGCCGGTACGGCAGCGCAGGTTCGCGTCACCGGCGGCGAACCAACCCTGCACCCTGAGATCGAAGAGATTGTTTCATACCTTGATGTGAAAGCAATGCCTTTCGTAATTTTTAGTCATGGCCGTCTGCCAAACATTCAGCGAATCCTATCAGCTTTACAACAGGCCACCCACTTTTGGGGCTTTCTCATCTCCATGCACGGCCGCAGTGCCAAGACGCACGAGAACTTTACCAATGTCAAACATTCCTATCAGCAAATGCTGGACGGCATCGCTGCAATACGCGAACTAAATTTGCCGTTTTTTACAACAACGGTCATCCGCGACGAGATACTTGACGAAATTGAAGCCATCGCCGAGTTTGCTCACGGCTTGGGTGCTGAGACAATCAACTTCAATCGATATTTGGGATTGAAAGACGGAAAGTTGGTGGCGACAGATGAACAATTGCGGCTGGCAATCCGAAAGATTGAGTGGCTACGCCAGGAGAAGGGCTATCCCACCTATATCGGCAATTGTATTCCCCAATGTTTTGAAGAATACGAATATCCGGAATTTCAGATCAGCGGAGTCACGAATTGCACGATCGATCCGGAAGGCAACGTGCGCGCTGGTCATGATCCCAAGATTTTTGGCAATGTTTTGCAGCAACCGATTGAGGAGATTTGGCGGAACGAAGCGGTGGCCCACTATTTGGATCAAACGCCTAAAACTTGCAAGGATTGTATTTACGCTTACACCTGCCCAGGCGGCAGTCGCGCGCTAGCGAATAAATTGGGGTTGCCGCAAGATCCCCTTATTACCAAGGCAATTCGTCGTCCCCGCCCCCAAAAAATCGAGCTTCATCGCGGCAGCGTTCCCGCGCTCAACAAGTTTGCCAGAGTCCGCGAAGAAGATTTCGGCTGTATCATCTACGACTTCAACACGATGTATCCAGTAACAGCGCCCAAAGCGTGGGTGGAAGAATTATTTAATCTCAAACAACCCATCGAAAAACTTCAAGAACAATACGGCAGCGATGTTCTGGAATTTGTCGCGGCATTGAGCGACGCCGGTCTCGTCGAGTTTTGTTAGCGCGCGTGGATGATGAACTCGCCGAGATCGATGGCGCCTTTGCTGGCATCGTCGATGGACACATTATTCCGCGCCAATTCTTTTATGCTGTCATTCAGGACTTTATCCGTCTCGGGGGCGGCAGTCAGCGGCGCTGCAGAGACGCGCACAATAGGCGGAACAAGATTGTGAACATCGCTCGGCGTGGTGCTGACGATGAAGAAAAACGTTCCGGACGCCGCAACGAACACGGCGAGCGCATTGGCAAGTGAAATACGTTTGAGCATAAACTTCTCCAGCGGATCTTTCCGCATAAATCGGTTAATAATTCTGTTATCTGTCCCTGGTGATTCCATCTCATCGGCATAAAAAGAAGCGCTCACCAAGAGAGTTGTTCATCATTCCCCTGATGAGCGTTGTCAATTTCCTTTGACGATCTGTATATCGGCAAAACCGGTGCCAATCGCCGGTCATTCATGAATTCATCAGACGATAGTTTCTTACAGAATCAATAGCGCCGATTTATTAAGAGTTTAGTGCTCGGCTCGGCGCGACGAAAGCATCCGGCACGGAGAAAAAGGCGAGATTAGCTTGATAAAATCTGTCACAGAACGATGCAAATTTTTCGCGGTGTGTATCACACGTTTTCACGCCTGGTGCGCGAGCCAATTCATTTCCAATTTTCGCCGCAACAGGGCGCGGGCGCGGTGCAGCATGACCCAGAGATTATTCGGAGTGATGCTGAGAATTTCGCAGACTTCTTCGCTGCTTAGGCCATCGACCTCGCGCAGCGTAAAGGCCTCGGCAAGGCGCGGCGGCAATTGCACCAAACAGCGATTGAACACTTCCCAAAATTCTTTTTGCTCGACCAACTGGCTGGGATCATCCGTCCACTCTTTGGGCTCGCCCTCTTGCGTCCAATGGTCGACCCACTCGCCGGATTTGTGGAAAAGATCATCATCGCTCGGGCCGGCTTCAAAATCGGCGACGGGGCGCTCGCGGCTGCTGCGGCGAAAATGATCGACGATTTTGTGCTTGAGAATTCCGATCAACCACGTGCGCTCGGACGATTGCCGCGCGAAGTTGTGGCAAGCCTTGAGCGCGGCGAGAAACGTCTCCTGCACGATTTCTTCGGCCAGCTCGCGATTGCGCACTCGCAGCAGGGCGTAGCTGTACAAATAATCGCCGTGCTCGTCGACCCAAGTTTCCGGCTCTAAAGCCCTTGCGGGATTCGGCGCCGGTGCCTGCTCGCGGCGGTGACGGGGTTTGGCTTCGATTAAGGTGTGTGGGTACTCTAAAGCAACTGCTGACATGGCTCCAACCTCCTCCGCGAAGTTAGATACTTTACTTCTCGCCTGATTATAACTCGGTTCAACTTTAACAATTACCAAAACTATGCCGCTTTTTCCAGCTTATGATGGGAGTCGTCCAAGTATATCCATTTTAATTAGTTACGAGGTGATGATTCGAACTGTATTGGAAGGCAATTACGCTGCATGTCTGTCAATATTTTGACTTGTGCCAATATTTTGACGTGCCTTCATTTGGGTTTTTGTAATGCCTCAGTGACAGGCGGGTAGCGCAGACATCTTGTCCAATGCTGCTAACTTTTTGGAACCGGCAAAATCAAAAAAGAAAAGCACACGCTAAGACGCAAAGAAAACGCAAAGATAAATCGAATTTCAATGCCTTTATGAATACGCAAGATAATTATGGCAAGATGATTTAAAAGCTTTTAATTATTTTGATACAATCCCTGGCCTGCGGCAGGGCAGGCATCTTGCAAAAAATATCTTTGCGAGCCTTCGTGTCTTTGCGTAAGTTTTTTGCTTTTCTTGAAAAGTTAGTGACATTGGACATCTTGTCTGCTGTCAGGATGACTGCGCGACGTTTTTCCTTTTTTATTTGCAACTTGTCGAGCTTTGACATATATTGAGCTTCAAAAATTAAATCTTGGCAAAATTGAGGTAGGTATGGCTAAATCCGCTCTGTTGCTCGGCGCCAGTGGACTCGTTGGTGGGTATTGCTTGCAACTGCTTTTGGATGACGCGGCTTATGACAAGGTCATCGTATTGGTGAGAAAACCGTTGGCGCTCCACCATCCCAAATTAGGGCAGCAGGTGGTGGATTTCTCCCGTTTGCAAAATTATGCGCCTCAGGTGAAAGCGCACGACGTTTTTTGCTGTTTGGGAACGACGATCAAGAAGGCCGGCTCGCAAGCGGCGTTTCGCCAGGTGGATTTCACCTATCCGTTTGAAACCGCGAAAATCGCGGCGGCCAACGGCGCTGAGCAGTTTTTGATCGTCACGGCGTTGGGCGCCGATCCGGCCTCGCGGATTTTTTATAATCGCGTGAAGGGAGAAGTGGAAGCGGCAATTGCTCCACTCGCTTTTCGCGCCGTGCATATTTTCCGTCCTTCGCTGCTGTTGGGCGAGCGGCAAGAATTTCGGCTGGGTGAGAGAATCGCCGAGCGCGGGGCGAATTTTTTTTCGTTTCTCTTCGTGGGGCTGCTGCAGAAATATCGCCCCATCGCAGTGAGTGTGGTGGCCGCGGCGATGATTGCGGTCGCAAAACGAAATTTGGCGGGAGTCAATATTTTTGAATCGGATCAGATTCAAGCTCTCGGCTCGGGCGAGTAAAGCCGTCTTTCAGCTCGTTTCGCTTCATCAAGATCGATGACGATGTCAATGTGATTATTGCAAAGATCGCATTGAATTTTTGAAAACTCGATGCAACCTTTTGGGGCGCTTCCGTCACTCATCAATAGACATGAAAATCATCTCAAGGTACCTTGCCAATCTCGCGGATCGGCGGCTTGTTAGCAACTTTCTCGCGCGCCGTGATGAGCTGTCTTTTCGCGAGCTTTATCATCGCCATACGCCCGCGCTTTATCAATTGGCGTTGCGGCTGGTCGGTTGGAACGTTCACGAGGCCGAGGAAGTCGTGCAGGACACGTGGATGCGAGCCATCGAAGCGCTCGACGGGTTTCGTTGGGAATCGAGCTTGCGCACCTGGCTCTCCGGCATCGCGATCAACCGTTGCCGCGAGTTGTATCGACAGCGTGCGAGGCAAAGTCACGAGTTGGTTGTCGAGCAGCTTGTGCAAGAAGCCTCCACGTCGGAGAATTTCGAGCGCCTCGATTTGGAGCAGGCGATTGCGGCGCTGCCGAACGGCTATCGGCAGGTTTTGGTGCTGCACGACGTCGAAGGCTATACACATGAGGAGATCAGCCGTATGCTCGAAATCGAAGTGGGCACCTCCAAAAGCCAGCTCTCTCGCGCCCGCAGCTCGGTGCGCGAGGCATTGCAAACGGTGGCGACGAAAAGCGCGAATCGGAGAATATAAAAATGAATCACGAAAAAAATCATGACGAGCTGAATCCGGAAGAGAGAGGGAAGTTCGCGGCTTTGTCACGCGAGCGCTCGCCGGCAGCCTCGCTCGAAAAGAGAATTATCAGCGCGCTTAAAGCCAAAAGCCTCATTCGGTTGACGCCGTCACCTCAAATATGGACGATGCCGCGTTTGGCTGGCGCTTTCGCCGCCGCGTTGGTGCTTTTGGCGCTCGGCTTCGGATTGGGAAAGTGGCAAGGTGGGGCGTCGTCACAACAACCGCATCGCAACATGTTTGTTTTGTTTCTTTATGATGCACCGGAAACGCCGCCTGATGATATGAGCAAGGTGGTGGAGTACGGCAATTGGGCGCGCACCATCAGCAAGTCGAAGCGGATGATCACCGGAGAAAAGTTAAAGGACAGCGGACGGTTTCTGCGCAGCGTGCAAGGGCAACTTGAAATTCGCGATTTAAGAGAGGCGGGAGAACCGAACTTGCTTGGCGGCTACTTTTTGATCGAAGCGGAAAATTACGACGAAGCGATCAAAGTGGCGGCCAGTTGTCCGCATCTCAAATATGGCGGTTTGATCGAGCTAAGACAGATCGATCAGATTTGAATCGTATGTGAAGTCCGACTTGGGCGCCAGGATTTTGCAAAATTTGCAAGGTCGTCGTGCCCAAGTCGGACTTCGCCCAACATTTTATTCTTTTCACGGAGGCCTCAAATGATTTCTCAACAACGCAGAACCAATCTGAGCGTATGGCTCACGCTGTTTGTCCTGATTTTAATCGGTGTGACAAGTCTCGGCTTCATCGTCGCATCATCGCAGCAGAAATCCGCGACCAACGATGGCGGCACTTCCACTTTCACGCCGTATGTTTGGGCGTTCGAATACGGCGTTGCCGATGTGCAGCGCGCTGTCGAATTCTACACCGGTGCGCTTGGTTTTGAAGTGGAGGAAAACAATTGTTGCGCGCCTTTAAAAATTTTGCGCAACGGCTCGGTTCGGCTCTTGCTGAATCGCATTGAGGCCAAGATGCCCGCTGCCAATGCCTCCAACGTTCATTTGAACATGCGCGTTGGTGATTTGGCTGTAGCTGCCGAGGCTGTCCGCCAAAAAGGTGGAGCCCTCGATGATGAGCCGCCGCAGCCGTTTGCTTTGGGGCAGTCGATGACGATTCGCGACCCATTTGGCAATTCCATCAACCTGCTCGATATTGCCAACGACAACAAGACTGCCGACAGCAAGCCGGCGGTTTTCAATATCGGCGTTTTGGGAGAGAAGTTGGAGCAGATCGAGGCCTTCTACACGAGTCTCGGTTTTCAAATTTTTAGCCGCGAATATCTCCCCGATTTGCCGCTGCAGCGGCATGGCGTCGTCGCGTTGGTGCTGCACGGCGGCGCGAAATCTTCGGCCAAATCCGGCACGCGGCAAGGCACGATTGTTTTGGGAGTGGGTGATTTCAATGCTGCCGTGAAATCTTTGCAAAGCCGAGGGATAAAAATTTCGGGATCTTCTGCATCGGCAAAAACCACAATCTTGCGCGATCCCTCCGGCAATTCACTAAAGCTGATGGAATTGCCAGCGAATTTGCTGGCCGCTGCCAATGGCGTGACTGCCGGCAGCAAGTCGACGAGCACGCCGGCGTTGGCACAAGCCGGTTTCGAGCGCTTCAAAAAGCTCGGAGGGCAATGGCTCGGCCGCAGCACCAAAGGCTGGGAAGAAACCGTTAATTTCAAAACGATTGCCAAAGGCTCGGTGGTCGTGGAGAATTCTTTCGATGCGCATCCCAACGAAACGATGATGACGATGTTTTACTTGGACGGCGATCGCCTGATGCTGACGCATTACTGCGTGGCGCGCAATCAACCGCGTCTCGAAGCGACTTCATTCGAAGACGACGGCCGCACCATCACGTTTACGTTTCTTGATGCCACCAACCTCCCCTCACGCGACAAGGGCCACATGGACAAGGCGGTTTTTCGCTTTGCCGACGACGAGCACTTCAGCTCGCAGTGGACGTGGTATCAAGACGGCAAAGAGAACTGGATGGAGGAGATTAAATGTGAGCGTAAACCTGAAGAGAAACCCTCAGGCTCAAAGTGAAAGGCGCCCGAAGGCGACTATTAAAGCGATTCTCAATTATCGTTACACCTCGTCGTCATTGCGAGCGAAGCAAACTCTTTATATTACCAGATTGCTTCGTCGCTTCGCTCCTCGCAATGACAAAATTTATTGCCATGTTAATTTTGAAACGATCTATTAAGCAAGTTGTTCGAACTGTTCGGCAAAAATTTTCTCTAATGCCCTCTTTCGTTCATTGGGAAGCAGAGAAGCGCGCAGCGCATTCAAGACAAAGCGTTGCAGATCATCCCTGGTAAATCCAAACTGCTGCGTGACGCTGATGAATTCGCCGGTCAGTGTCGTGTTGAACATCGGCGGATCGTCCGAGTTAATGGTAACATACAAATTTTCCGCCAGCAATTTCGGCAAGGGGTGGCTCGCCAGATCTTTAACCACGCGCAGGCAAACATTGCTGGTGGGGCAAACTTCCAGCGGAACTTGCCGGTTGCGCAGATATTCCACAAGATTCCCATCTTCGAGACAACGAACACCGTGGCCAATTCGAACCGAGCGGCCTAATTGCAGCGCGCTCCAGATGCTCGAGGGACCTGCCGTTTCGCCGGCATGCAAAACCGTCGTTAATCCGGCCTGATGCGCCAATTCAAAAGCAGATTGATATTTTTCGGGCGGAAAGCCGACTTCATAGCCGCCGAGTCCGAGCGCGGCGACGCCTTCGAGTTGGCGCGAAGCCAGCCATTGCACGAGTTGCAAGGCTTCCTCAGGTTGGGCAAATTCACGCGGAATGTCGAAGACAACAAGCAGAGAAGTGTTAAGCTCGCGCTCGCCCCATTCGCGGGCGCGATTGATGGCGGCAAGTTGTTGGTCAAACGCAAGACCGGAGTTGCGATAATGCGTGAGCGCGGTGAATGTCGCCTCGGAATGCCGGATATTTTGCTCGGCCTGTCCCACTAAAAATTCACGAGTGATGAACTCAATGTCGTCCGTTGTCCGAATACATTTCGAAAGAGTTTGATAAACCTCGGCAAAGTGCGGAAAATCGCGAAAGACATACCACGCTTTGAGATCGTCGAGGCTATCGGCAGGCAGCGCCACGTGATGGCGTCTGGCGAGTTGCAGCAATGTTTCAGGACGGATGGAGCCTTCGAGATGAACGTGCAGCTCAACTTTCGGCATCGCTTGAATAAATTGTTCAATATTCAAGTTGCTTCCTCAGTGCTCTTGAAGTGATGTTAGATTGCGGGGACTCGTTTGATCAAACAGATAATGATTGACGATTTCAGCATAATAAGAATCGTCTCAAATGTCAAGCGTTATGATAAACCTCCGATGCTCATGGGTGTCCGGCCTCGACTGATTCCTTTTGCATCAACCCAAACACCATCGGCAACGCAAATAGCAACAGCAGCGTCGAAACGGAGAAGCCGCCAATCACTGCGATGGCGAGCGGCTGCTGCATTTGCGTGCCCGCGCCGAGGTTGAGCGCGAGCGGCAACAATGCAAACACCGCCGCAAACGTTGTCATGAGAATCGGACGGACTCGAATCAGGCTGGCTTGCACGAGCGCTTCGTCCAACCCCATTCCTTCTTTTTGATATTTCACCACGTAATGCAGCAGGAAAATCGCATTTTCCGCCACAATGCCAACGACGAGAATTGTCCCGACAAAACTTGAAACATTGAATGTCACGTTCGTCAGCCACAGCGCGAAGACCACGCCGAAGAGCGAGGGCAGGTTGATCAGGAACACGGCGAGCGGCACGCGCAACGATTCGAACTCAAAGAGCAAAACGATGAAGACGAAGAGCACCGCGGCGCCGAGCACCATGAGCAGCCCGCGAAACGATTCTTGCTGCGTTTGATAAGTGCCGCCGTATGCGATCGCCGCGCCGACGGGCAGCGCCAATTTGCTTTTTAAGACGCGTTGAATTTCGGTGACGGTGCTGCCGAGGTCGCGTCCGGAAATGCGCGCGGTCACCGCGACCAAAGGCTTTAAATTTTCCCGCTGAATTTCCGCCTGCCCTTTGGTTGCGGTAAAGCTCGCCAGACTCGCCAACGGCACCAGAAAACCGTTGGGCGAATGCAATTGCAACTGCTTGATCGTCACCAGATCGTTGCGATAAGGGCTGTCGAACCGAGTGCGAATGCCGATCAGTTTTTCGCCGCGCTGGATGCTGGTCTCCGCTTTGCCTTGCATGAGATTTTCGAGCTGGGCTTGAGCCTCACTCACCGTCAGTCCGGCCATCGCGGCTTTGGCCGGATCGATTTTAATCAGAATGCTCGAACCGGAAATCGTGATGCCGTTATAAATGTCTTCCACGCCGCGAATCGGCGTGATGAGTTCTTCGACTTCGCGCGCCTTTGCTTCGATCTGCTCCTTGTTGTCGCCGAAAATCTTGATCTCGATAGGCTCGGGATTGTTGGTGAGGTCGCCGATGACGTCCTGCATTTGCTGGCCGAACTCGATCTGCATCGCCGCTTGCGATTGCTCAATGCGCGTGCGCACTTCGTCGATGACTTCGAAGATGGAACGCCGGCGATCGTGCTTGAGCTTCACCAGAATATCGCCGGTGTTCGGCTCGGTCACGAAGAATCCCAGCTCGGCGCCGGTGCGGCGGCCATAATTATCAATTTCCGGCGTCGAGCGCAGAATCGCTTCGACCTGTCGCAGCATGCGGTCGGTTTCTTCCAATGAAGTGCCGGGCGGTGTCCAATAATCCAGCACAAAACTTCCTTCGTCCATATCCGGCATGAAACCGGTGCCGACGTTTTGATACAAGTTCCAACCGCCGGCGAGCAAAATCAAAATGAGCGGAACCACCAGCCATTTCCGGCGCAACAAGCTGCGTAGCGCACGCTCGTAGAGATGCAATAATCGATGGCCGGAGCGCTGCTCGCGCGCAATGGCTTTGTCAATGTCATTTTCCGTGAGCACGGCGGAGGCCACCAGCGGCGCAAAAATAACCGAGAAAATAAATGAGATGCTCAGCGCAAAGACCATCGTGATCGACAGCGCCGCGAAAAACGCGCCGGTCACGCCGCCGAGAAATGCGAATGGAATGTGAATCACCAGCGTGGCCAGACTCGAGCCGACGATGGCCGGAAACATTTCCTGCACGGCGCTGTGCGCGGTGGCGATGAAATTTTTTTCGCCTTTGTGAAAATGGTGGAAGATGCTCTCGACCACGACGATGATGTCGTCGATAATCAAACCGACGGCCGCGGCCATGCCGCCGAGCGTCATGATGTTGATGGTCTGGCCGATGGCGAACAGACAGCCGATGGTCGCGGCAATCGTCGCGGGTACCACGATCGCGGCGACGATGGTGATGCGCCAGTTCTTCATAAAATAGAGCAACACCAACATCGCGAGCCCCACGCCAAACAGAATGGCGTCGCGCGTGCCGGCAATCGACGCCGCGATAAATTCGGATTGATCCATGTACGCTTTGAAACGCACGTCCGGCGGCAGTTGATCTTTCATCGTCGCCAACAGCGCTTTGATGTCCTCGCCGATCTGCACGGTGTTGCCGTCGGGCTGGCGATTGATGTCGAGCAGCACCGCGTCTTTGCCATCCGACGAGATGCGAATGTAAGTGTCGGCTTCGGCGGAAGAAACGGTGGCCACATCTTTGATGCGCACCGGCGCACCATTCAACGTCGCGACCACCACCTTGCCGATCTCGTCGATGCTTGTGAATAGATTGTCAGTGAGGCTGAGATAGAGATGATAATTGTCGCTGACCAAGCCGGTGGCCGCCACGAGATTGGCGTTGTTGATCGCCGCGCTCACCGCGCGAATATCAAGGTTGTACGAAGCGAGCGCCATGGGATCGACGATGACGTGAAATTCGCGCGTCTTGCCGCCGATGACGTTGGCTTGGCCGACGCCCTCGATGCGCAGCAGCGCCGGCCGCAGCGTGTACAATGCGAGATCGCGCAGCTCCACTTGGCTGCGCTTGTCTGAGGTCAAGCTGAAGCCCATGATCGGAAAAACCGAGACATCCATGCGCTCGACCTGAATCGACACGGTCGAGGGCAGCTCATTTTGCACCGCGGCAATGCGTCCCTGCAAAAGCTGCAGCGCGCGATAAATGTCCGTGCCCCAAGTGAGGTTGATGGAAATTTCCGTCGAGCCGCGGCTCGTCTTCGAGCGCACGATGGTGACGCCGGGAACGCCGCGCGAGGCTTCTTCGAGCGGTTTGGTGACTTCGATCATCATGCGCTCGATGGGCTGCTCGCCATTGTCGGCGAGGATGACGATGCGCGGAAAGGTGATTTGCGGAAAGAGCGCGATAGGAAGATTGATGGCCGCGTAAATGCCGGCGAGAGCGAGAACGGAAATCGTAAAGATGATCGCACGTTGGTGCCGGTGCGCAAAGGGGATGATGTTCATGCGATTGGTTTCGTAGTTGTGCCTTTAGGCACCGGTGTTATGAATCAAGATGATGTTGCTGAATCAATAAACTTTGACTTTGCTCACGCACGTCTTGCGCCTGAAGGCGCTACTACAAAATATTCATTGTATGACATGAATCTTTGTGGAATCCGGCAGCCCATAGTGGCCTTCCACAATGATGTGCATGCCGGGATGAATGCCGTCGCCGGAGATTTGCACCGTCTCCGGCGTTTCGATGCCGATCTCGACTTCGTGAATGACGCCAATCGAATCTCCGGCGGCTTCGACGATCGTGTACACGCCGGTCTCGTCGTCGCGCAGAACCGCTTTGTCCGGCACGAGCAAGGCATTCCGATGTTTGCCAATCACGATTTCAGCACTGCCAAACATCTCGCTGCGCAGCTCGGCAGCGGGCGTCAAAAACCGCAGCCGCACTTCGGCCATTTGCGCCACCGGATCGATCTGCGGCTGGATATTTTTGACCTGGCAGCGAAACGTCTTTTCCGGCCAGCTTTGAAAACTCACCGTGGCTTCCTGTCCCAATTTGAGGCGGGACAATTCACGCGCCGGCAATTTGGCGAAGAAATAGAGCGAGCGCAAGTCAATGATCGTCACCAGCGCGCCGCCGGCGTTGACAAATTCGCCTTCGTTCAATGCGCGCGCGACGATGACGCCGTCAAAGGGCGCGTGAATTTCCAAAGTGGTGTTATTGCGCTGGGCCAACGCGAGCACGGCTTCGGCGCGTACTTTTTCCTCGGCGGTCTGCGCGCGCGACCGCAGCAATTCCGCGCCGGTGATGGCGGCCAGCGCTTCTTTCGTGGCCACGACGGCAATCACTTGCCCTTGCTTCACCGCGTCGCCTTCGAGCACGCGCAGCGACGCTACCTTGCCGTCAATGGGCGAGCTGATACTCTCTTGCCGCAACACTTTGGTCATGCCCGTCGCCGCAATGATTTCCGGAATGCTCCCGCTGCGGACGCTGTCGATTTTTACTTCGACCACGGGCGTGACGGTTTCTTCCGCTTCGTCGTGTTCGCCATCGCCGCAAGCAGAAACAAAGAGAATCGAGATTAGAAAAAATACAAAAATGAATTTTTCAAATTGACGTAGTCCCCGCCCCTTGTGGGCGGCTATTACGATCGATAAATTCGGTGTTCCAAGAGCGCTCCACAAGGGGGCGGGACTACAATAAAATTTTATCATTCTGGTTCTCCGGTCAATCTAAGCAGTTGCGCGTGAATCAAATCGATCTCGGCGCGGGTCTGTTCTTCCTGCAAGACGATTTCCAACAGGGTGCGATGCGCGTCGATCACTTCCAAACTGCTCACGCCGCCGCCGGCATATTGCGCCAGCAAAATTTCGTATTGCTCCAGCGCTTTGGTTTGGCTGCTCTCGAGCAGATTCAACTTCTCCGCGGCGGCGTGATATTGCTGCCAGCTTGTTTGATACTCAGCATCGAGACGGCGACGCAGCACTGCGAAATCCGCTTGCAGCGCATTGAGCGCGGCGTTTTTCTGCTCGATGCGCGCCGCCGTAGCGCCCCAATTCCAAATCGGCAGATCGAGCGAGAGTCCCGCGCGATAGCCGAAGATATGCGGCGAGCCGGCTTCGATGAGTTGATTCCGCGATGTCCAGCCGCCGGCGCTGCCGAATGCAGAGATCACCGGCAAGCGCTCGGCATGGGCCAGCTTGACGTCGAGCTTGGCCGCGTCGAGACTGAACCCAAATTCTTTGAGATCGAGATTATTCTCGAAGCGCTCCGGCGCCGCGGGCAGAGCAATTGAATCGGCCACAACGATCATCGTATCCAAAGGCAAGCCCATCGGCTCGAGCAAATGCTTCATGGCGACGGCCACCGCGGTGCGAAGATCATTGAGCACGATCATTTCAGCTTGCAATTGAATCTCGGCGCGCGCGATGTCGGTCTTGGGCGCGGCGCCGCCATACGCCAGTGAACGCACGGTTTCAAGATAAGATTGCAGATCGGTGATGCTTTCTTGGGTGAGAGCGTATTGTCGTTGCGCGCGCAGCAAGTCGATGTAGGCCAGTCGCACTTCGAGACGAATGTCGGCCGCGGCGCGAGTTTTGGCTTGCGCGGCTTGCCGCAAGCCCACCTCGGCTTGTTGTTGCGCCGGTTTGATCGCGCCGTCATAAAGCGGCTGTTTGATTTCGACCAGTCCTGCAAGCTCGCCGCCTTCCGTGAGCGCAGGATCGAGTCCGGTTACCGGAGCGAACGAAGCGCCGGCGGCAAAGCTCAAAATGGGCCGCCGCAACGCGCCGGCTTCTTTGATTTGTTGCTCAGCGGCATTGATGCCATATCCGGCAGAAACGAGCCGCTGATTTTTCTGCAAGGCGAGATGAATGCAATCATCCAGGGACAACGTTTGCGCTTGTGCTTTACCTGCGGTCAACGAGGCAAGAAAAAAAAGGGTCGAGATTATCGAGGTTGATCGAGTTTGCAAGCATCGGTTCATGAGTTGTAAAAATCGCCTTTCGTCGTCGAAGCGGTTCGTGATTGTGGTTCGAATACCGGCAACGGTTGAATCTTGCCGAAGCGAAAAGCTCTGTGCAGGCATTCAATATACAAAATTTTTTCGTCTTCGTTGTCATCGCGGCATCAAGCCTTTGTAAAATCGATGTCAAAGTCGACTGAAGATGCGGATACGCTTCCCGGCTTGCCGGCGGGAACGTTCGAGATGCTCACCATTCCGTTGGCATCGGTTGCGCCGCCCAAGCGCAACGAATCGACGAGGGCATTCACCCCGACGAGCGGCGCGCGCGTTTCTTCATCTCTGACCAGAGCCGTGAAAACGTTTTGCGCCAAAACCGCCGGCACCATAAACAGGAATAAAAAAGCCAGGTTGTTTTCATCGCGGCCGCGGCCCTATTCACTCGTCTTCCTCGCGCTCGAATGCCGATGAGACATGCTTAAGGTATTCGACCGCCCATTCACCTGGATCGAGTTTGCTTTCAGCCTTTGAATACTCAAGTGCGGCTCGCGCGGTCAACGTCCCCCCATTTGAAGCCGCGGATAAAACCCTTTCCAAATTTGAACTCATAATCGCTGGTGCCGATCAACAGCTTCTTTTGGTTTGATGGAAAGATGGCTTCGAAGTAACTGAACACTTCAGGCCGGCGGTCATTCTCTTTCAACCAGCGCATATCGAATTGGATTTGCCGGTCGCCGAGTCCCGATTCAGTGAGCTTCGCCGGCATGGCCGAAGGATCGAGGGGCGATTTGTATCTTGAGCAAATCCATTCGGTGAATTAAACAGGCCGATTGAAAACATCCTCAGCGCGAGACGAAAAAGGGTGTCTTTTTCATTGATCCAATTTCTCCGTGGATCGTTAAAGAGTCAAATTTTTGCAAGAAAAGCAAGGCTTTTTTAGATTTAAAAAGTCACCGCCAGGCCAATACGATTGCCATGTAAATAGGGACCGACCGACGAACTTTTTGATTTATCAGGATGTCTATTTGCCAAGACACCTCCTACCCAATATCCAATCCCTCCTCCGACAATAACATCAGAAGCCCAATGCTGGCGGCTATTCATTCTTTGGCATGCAACTGAGACGGCAAAAGTATAAGCCGGAATCTTCACCCACCATTGATCGTACCGCTTGGCAATAACGGTCATCATGGCAAAAGCGCTGCTGGTGTGACCGGAAGGCATCGACCTTAATCCTTGCGCGCCGCTGGCAGCAAACAGCTCGAAGTGGTGAGGGCCTTTTCCGGTATATGGGCGTGATCTGCCGAATAAGTCCTTGCTCCAGGAAGTGATCCATTGCGTCATAAGCAAAGATTCGAACATTAATCGTGTGGTTTCCAAAAGCTTCTTATCCTTAAAAGCAAGTCCCCCGGTCAGCATGGCAACGGAGAGAATTGTCGAAAAACGTTTAGGGGAAATATTATTATAGACCTCGCCGATTCTGGCAAGTCCTCGCGCCGGAAGCAAATATGAATCATCGACATCAACCCCAAATTCCTCATCGATCGGGCTGTCAACTCTAGAGACGAAGCCCGTCGTTATTGCGGTAAAAGCAATAGTTGAAGACCGTCATTTTTTGACATGCGCAACGGTGATGTAGCTACAGACAAAAAATCACCGCCAACGGTTTTAACAAAATTTTTGATGCGGCTGCCTTTTAGCGTGTCTTCTGAAACCTGGGCATAACCGTTGTTTTGGCAAACAACCGCAATCAGGCAAATCCACGCTAAACAAGAATTTTTCTTGTTTTTCATATAACTGAAACCGTAGTTGAATTTAATAAGTTGGGCTCCATTCGCCTCCGCGCGAATGGAGCCCATGCCACGAAGTGCTTCCTAGCACTACGGCAATGTGATGAAAGAGCCCTGGGTGATGTTCTTGTTTCCGTTTGCCGCTATCGACAGCACTTCGGCGTCGTACTTCGTGTTTGGCTGGAGGAATGTCGGCGGAACGTGCAGACTCGTTACCGAGGCCGAAACATTGAGTTCCATACTGACGCCGATATCTGCGTTCGTGACGATAACCTCGTAGCCGGAAGCTCCCGGAATGGAGTTCCATCTAATGACAGTATTGTTACGGTCAACCGATTCGCCGTTGGAAGGTGAGAAGACGGGTGGGGCTAACAGGTCGTGCGACAGCGTCCCCATGCCTACCAGCCTGTCGCCCTCGAGCGTCCTGCCCTTGAATTTATAGTTTCCGGCCGGGAACAAGGCCAGGACTTCGGCGGGCGACGGCTCGGCGCTCTCGAAACGCAACTCGGTAAGACCGAGATTCTTCAAACCACTTTCTGCCTCAATCTCGAGGATCTCCTCGTTGCCGGTTCCGAGAATCCTGACATTTTTCCAGGCTTGTCCATCGAAGTGGATATGTATGCCGGCATCTTCATCTGTGCTGTTGGCCTCGATGAACATCCGCACAAAGGCGAAAGGAATCTGAGCCCCGGAGACGTCATTGTCGTCACCTGATTTCTGAAGTGACTGTTCATCTGCAGAGGCTGGGGCTTCTGTTACTGTCGGCTGTTTTTTACAACCGGCAATTAAAATGAGCCCCGATAACAACAGGGCGATGCGCCAAAGAGGATGTGAGTTCTTCATGATTGTTCTCCTTGAGATTTTAAATTATCAATTGATAATTGTCAATTGACAATTCATTTTGGTTGCGGCCATTGCCGCGTTACGTTATGAACGAATGCAGTCGGACTTTGCAGAACATTTGATTAAAGCCCGACTGGTTCTTGATTATTTTTGGAGCCGTATGAGGGTGTCGCGAAGACGCTCGGCGACATCGCTCGCTGCGGCGAGATTCCCGGAGTCTGTTATGGCTCGGAGGTCGCGGAGTTGGGTGTTGATTTGACTGCGACTGGAACTGTCGAGTCGCTCTACGATCCACTCGAGGGTTGCGAGATCGCCTTTGACCGCGGCATAGTCGCTGGCTTCTGCGTCGACGAGGAACTGGCGGACCCAGAGATCGAAACGGGCGAGATCGATCTCAGCGGGAGGTCGGTGACGCAATTGTAGGTCGAGGCTGGCTTCAGCAACGACGATAGCCGCGTGGCAGGCCTCTGCGGGGTTGCGGGCGCCGACCGCTCTAGCGAGTGCGTCGAGAGCGTCGCTCATCTGGGCGGCGAGCATTTTTGGCACATTGCCGCCCGCTCGGAAAGCGGCCCAGGCGTCGTTCATCATCTTGAGGGTGGCCGAAGCCGTAGTCCAGTCCCCGGACTTGGCTGTGTCTAAAATGCGGATGGCGTTGGTCAATATGGACCCGAACTCGGTTGGTGAGGGCCCGGAGAGTGCGTCGATCGGCACGGCCAGGGCGAGGGCCTCGAGCTCGGTATCAGTAGCTGTTAAGAACTCGCCGTAGCCGGGGGCGAAGTTCTTATCCGAGAAACTCCCATTCATGTGGAGCTGCCGGCCGATCATTGCTCCGTTGACAGGACCAGACGGGCCGTTCAAGGTCTGGCTGATGGTCTTGACGGTGACTTCTTCGAAGACGAGGCCGGGGATGTTCTCGACTCGGTACACCTCGCCGACCTTGGGGCTGGCGGGCATAATCATCGCGACGGGGCCGTCCGTGCCGGCGAGCCAGGTGCCATCGGTGTCGACGCCGCCGCCGTCTTCGTAGTTGAAGACATCCTCACCGAAGTACCACACCGCTCCGTCGTCGGCTTGGCCGTACCAATCGATCGCCGCCTCGACGATGCGCCCGTCAACATGTGCGATGTACTGGACAATGAGCGTCTTGATCTGTTTATTATCCCAGTCGATGGTCCTAGTGCCAGGCAGGAGGGTGTACACGACATGGAGCGGCTTACCCTCAACATGGCCGAGCAGAAGGGTCTGCGTGACTTTGCTGACCGGAAAAAGCGGGTTGGTGATGTTGGTGGGGTTCGAGAATGTCGGCTTGACGAGATCGACCCGTTGGCTCGACGCTGCGCAGCCGGTACCGCTGTTGGTACCGCATTCCAATGTCGTCCAGCTCTCTGGTGGTTCTGGCGCTGTCGGCTTTTTATTACAGCCGGCAATGAGAATGAACCCTGATAAAAGTAGGGCGACATACCGAAGATCATGTGAATTTTTCATGGTTGTTCTCCTTGAAGGTTTTTGAGGGGAGTGTGGACTTTCTCGTCCACACGCGCATCGCGGACAAGAAAGTCCGCGCTCCCTCTTTTTCATGTTGTTTTACATTTGTATTGAAACCACAAAAGCAATCCAGAGAATATGAAGAATACCATCCGTCATGATAATCGACCACGGCGCCAATGGCGGCTTGAGGTATTCCGTTCTGCGAGTGATT
>Ga0247727_10000951_pt1 | contig 70459 bp, 49 predicted proteins | sample WisWelCaveWW1625_FD_202498 | JGI IMG/M metagenome (GOLD analysis project Ga0247727, IMG submission 202498) | Biofilm microbial communities from Wishing Well Cave, Virginia, United States - WW16-25 | ecosystem: Environmental > Aquatic > Deep subsurface > Groundwater > Cave microbial mat | place... | reverse complement strand
CTCCGCCTCGATCGTCACAAGACGCGATACGACTCGATGCGATCCGATCTTGAATTGCCGCGGCCGCGGTGGTACCCGTTGAATCCGTCTTCACCCTCCCCAGAGGGCAACGAAAGGAGAAATTGCCGATGCGAAAGTTCTTATCGCTCGTCGCGGTCGGGATCGCCGTCAGCGCGGGCGCCGCGATCGCGGCCGACCAGCCGAAGGGGACCCCGGATCAACTGAAATTGGCCGCGGGGCCCGAATGGGCGATGAACGCCACGATCATCGAGGCGTGCAGCTGCCCGATGTTCTGTCAGTGTTATTTCAACACGAAACCCGCTCCCCCGGGCGGCCACGCTGGGCACGAGCATCCCGGCGAGCACCCGAAGGCGCAGGCCGGCGAGGCCGCGATGGCCAAGCACTATTGCAAGTTCAACAACGCGTTCCGCGTCAACAAGGGGAACTACGGAGGCGTCAAGCTCGACGGTATCAAGTTCTGGATCGCCGGCGACCTCGGCGACGAGTTCTCCGACGGCGAAATGGAATGGGCCGTCGCGACGTTCGAGCCGGGGGCGTCGAAGGAGCAGCGCGAGGCGGTCTCTACGATCCTGGGCTCCGTCTATCCGGTGAAGTGGAAGTCGTTCACGGTCGGGACCGACGCGCCGATCGAGTGGACCGCGACGAAAGCCCGCGCCGTCGCCAAGCTCAACGGCGGGAAGGGCGGCGAAGTCGTGCTGAACAGCGTCGCGGGGATGACCAGCGAGCCCGTCGTCATCAAGAACCTCAAGTACTGGGGAGTCCCCCGGAACGACGGGTTCGTCCTCATGACGAACGAGGTCGAGGCGTATCGCGTCGGCGAGCAGGCGTTCGAGTTCAAAGGAACGAACGGGTTCATGATCACGTTCGACATCACATCGAAGGACGCGGCCCCGAAAAAGATGTAGCGGAGGCCTCGTTCGGAACACACGATGGCCCCGGTTCGGCGCCCGGTCGTTCGCGGCGCCGGCCCGGGGCCTGTCTCTTAGCTCTCTTCTTGCGCGCTGCGGCGATCCTTGATCTCGGCCGTCGCCACGAGATTCTGAACGAACTCGGTGAAGCGCGCCGTCAGTTTTTCCGTGTAGAGCGCTCGCCGAATCTGCTCTTTCTGGGGCGCGAGCCGCGTCTCATCCGCCGGCTGGCGCTCATCGACCCGCAGGATGTAGCACGCGCTCGGCAACTCCACGACGCCGCTCGTCTGTCCGGGCTGCAGCGCAAACGCGGCGTGCGTAAACGGCGTGTCGCGGCCGATCCCGGCGATCGTCGTGACCCGGGTGACGAGAGGCGTCTCGTGCTTGTCGAGTCCAAACTCCTTGCCGGCGTCCTCGAGGGTCCGGCCGCCGCGGATCGCGGCGAGGACCGCGTCCGCGCGCGCTTTCGCCGCGGCTCGCTGCTGGTCGGCCCGCACCTGCTCGCGAATCGGGTCCTTCAGCTCCTCTAGCGGCGGAACGCGCGCCCCGATCCGATCGGACACGGAGAACACGTAATAGCCGCGAGGCCCTTCGATGACCCCGCTCACTTGCCCCTTCTCCTGCGAGAATGCGAAACTGTTCGCCCGCTTCAGCATGCCGACTCCCGGCACGAAATCTCCCTTCGAGAAGGGCGAGGACTGCGACGGCGAGAGTCCTTGCTCCTGCGCCGCCTTGTCGAAGGTCTCTTCGCGCGCCCTGTCGATGAACGTGTTCGCCCGCTCCAGAATCCCGGCGATCGTCTCCGAGCTCGGCTCGACCTTGATCAAAATGTGCCGCGCGTGGACCTCTCCAGCGCCCGTCGGCGACGTCCGCTTCTCCTCGAGCTTGACGACGTGGTAGCCCTCGGTCGTTTTCACCGGCTCGGAGATCTGTCCGGGCTCGAGCGCGAACGCGACCTGTTCGAACTCGGGGAGCATCACCCCGCGCGCGAAGAATCCGAGGTCGCCCCCTTCGGTCGCCGACTCGTCGTCCTCGGAGTACGCCCGCGCCAGCTCGGCGAAGTCGCTCCCCTTGCGCGCCTCCGCGAGGGCCTCCTGCGCCCGAGTCCGCGCCTCCTCGTCGTCGGCTTCCGACACCTTCTTCTCGAACAGGACGAACGAAAGGACCGCTTGGTCCGGCCGCTTCAATTCCTCCACGTGCGCCTTGTAATACGCCTCGATATCGCCGTCGGCCACCGAGCGCGTCGTGTCGCGGAAGTCGCGTGCGGAGAGCATCAGGTAACTCGCCTTGATCTTCTCCTCACCCGCGAGGAATCGCTCGCGGACTTCGTCGTCCGTGACGTTGACGGTCGCGGCGACCTCCTGGCGGAGCTTCTCGTACGGGAGAAGGTTTCGGACGTACGCCTCGAGCGGCGTCCAGTCGAAACGCGGGTCGTTGAGGACCTGGCGGTACTTGTCGAAATCGAACTGGCCGTTCGTCTTGAGGTTTTCGTTCGAGAAAAACGACGGATCGGGGTTCGACCGGATGTACTGGACGACCTCGGGATCGGTGACCCGGATCCTGCGGCGCTTCACCTCGCCATCGAGGACCGACCGCTCGACGATCGTCTGCCAGGCCTGATCGGCGAAATCTCGCCGCATTTCATCGGTCGGCTCTCGGTCTTTGTTCTGCTGGCGGTAGTTCTCCGAGACCTGACGGATCGCCTCTTGGTACTCCGTAATCCCGATCTTGCGGCCGTTGATCTCGCCGATCGTCGTCATCGACGATTGCTGATCGCTCTGCCTTAAGTCCATCCCCCAGACCGCGACCATGAACCCGATGAACGACACGGCCACGACCCACAAGAAAATCTTCGATTTCTCCCGCATCACCTTGAGCATCGAACCGTCATTCCTCTCCACGCGCGACGGACGACCGTCGCGCTGTCGTTGAGTGAATCGTCGAGTTAATCGTCCCGCGCGCCGCCGGGCCGCGGCCCCTCTTCGGGGCCCGAATCCTCGGCGTCGCCGCTCGCCATCCAGGCGCGCCGGCTGTCGCGGAACTGCTTGAACTTCTTCTCGAGCGAGCTGACCCGTTCCTGCTTCTTCTTCTCGACGGAGCCGCCTTCGAACAGGCGGTCGAACTCCTTCTGCTTCTCCTCGTTCCGTTCGCGAAACGTATCGAACTCGGAAGCGATCGGAGGCGCCGCCTCGCCGCGCGGGAGCGTCTCGAGCCGCGTGTGATCGGCGACGAGGAGCCGCGCCTCGAATGGCGTCTCGACAAGCTGGACCGCGCCGAGCGCCGCGAGCCGGCGGACGAGGTGGAACGCCACCTCGCGCGACAACCCGATCGAGTCGGCCATCTCCTCGACCGTCGGGGGCCGGCCGGCCCGATGCGCCAGCACGCGAACCGCGGCGACGAGAAGATGGGCGTCATCATAATCGATCCGATCTCCGTCGGCCATACGCGGGAGTGTAGCCGATCGAGCCGGGGCGTGCTAGATTCCCGGCGGTCCTCGCCGGGCGCGCGCCGCGCGCGGCGGGCCGCCTCCTCCCATCCCGGATCTCGTCGCCACGTGAATCGTTATCGCGCACGCTTTTCTCGAGCGTTAGTCGTCGTCGCGTCGCTTGTCGCGGCGGCGTCATCGTTGTTGGCCGGTGCGGCGTCCACCGACGCTCCACCGCGACCGGGCGCTCCGGCCGACTCGACGCCTCTCCTCTGGCCGCTCCTCGAGCGGACGTGCGTGACCGGGTCGTTCGGCGAGTACCGGCCGGGGCACTATCACGCGGGCATCGACATTTCGACGCGCGGCGCGGTGGGGATGCCCGTGCGCGCGGTCGCCGACGGGCGGGTGGTGCGACTGCGCGCGTCGCCGTACGGCTACGGCCGCGCGATCTACATCGACATCCACGACGGGGAGCGGGCGTACCAGATCGTCTGCGCGCACCTCTCCGACTTCGCGCCGCGATGGCGGGCACTCGTCGAGGCGGAGCAGGAGCGGCTCGGCAAGTACACGGTCGACTTCGCGGTGTCCGACTCGTCGCGGGTGGCCGCGGGGGAGATCGTCGCGTACACGGGGGAGTCTGGAGGCGGCCCGCCGCACCTCCACTTCGAGGTCCGCCAGGGAGATGCGGACCCCGTGAACCCGCTGATGCGCGGATGGGATGCGCCCGACACGACCGCGCCGGTCATCCGATCGCTCCGGCTCGTTCCGCTTGGGCTCGACGGGCGGGTCGACGGGGGGCTCGATCCGGTCGTGGTGCCGGTGAAGCGCGAGTCGATGGCCGCGACGGGCGGCGCGCGCGTTCGCTATTCGGCGACGCGCGTGCCGCTCATCCGCGGCCCCGTCGGTGTCGAGGCGAGCGCCGCCGATCGCGTGAGCGGCTGTGACGCCGCGCGCGGCGTCTTCAGCGCGTCGCTCTCGCTCGACGGTGCAAAGATCTTCTCGACTGAGTTTCAGAGTGTGTCGTACGACGGCGATTGGGCCGACGTCGAGCTTCGCTACGACTACGCCGCAATTCAGGACGGCGAGGGCGAGTTCGTGCGCCTGTTCGAGCCGGTCGGTTGGGCCGGCGCGATTCGAGATTCAGTAGATGCCGGGGGCGTCTCCCTCATGATCAATGTGATCGACGAAGCTGGGAACCAATCAAGATGCGGGCTGCGCGTGGAGCACGACCCGCACGCGCTCGAGTGGTGGGCGGACCGGTCGAGGTCAACCGACGGCTCGCCCCCATCCGCGGATGGATCCCGAGGCGAGAGGGTCCCCGAAGCGAGGGATGCACTGTTGAGTCGCGCCGTGCGCTGGCGGCTCGAGCCTGAGGGGCTCGTCGTGCGTCTCGCTCGAGGAGCTTCACACCCACACGGGGACCTACTCGTGCGGGAGGAAGTGCCTGGACCGATGATGTTGAGCGTCTCACCAATCGCGTTGATGAACCTCATGCCAGTCGCAGCGAGCAATCGACATTATTGGTATGCGACGTCGGGCCTCGTGGACCACCCGACGGGACGGCCGCTCACGAATTCGATGGGCAGCGACAGGGTTGTACGCATCCAACGAACCATGGGCGAAGGCGACTCGCTCGAGACGGTCGCGGAGTTCACTTGGTTTGTCGAGGGAGTTCCGCTGAGAGCCTCGGTCATTACCGCAGCCACCGGGCGGAGCAGCGCGGTCATTCCGATTGATGGTCTATATGGCCCCACACTATTCACCGCGTCATCGCCACCGACGACGCCCTTGCCCAGTCCCGGCCTGAGAGAACGCGGCGCCCCGGTTCGCTTCGATCCGCTGCGCGCGCTCCTCAAGAAACCGGCCGAGGTGCACTTCTGGCTCCCCGATTCGCTCCAGCCGATCGCGCGTCGCCTCGCGGTATACTCCGTCGGCCGGCGCGGCGGAGTCACGAGCATCGACGGCGCGCTCGACGACGCGACGGGCGAGTTCGTGGCGACGACGCGCCACCTCGGGACGTTCGTGCTTCTTGAGGACACGGTGGCGCCGCGACTGTCGTCGCCGCGGCCCGCGCCTGGCGCAGTGCTCACGAACGCACGCCCGCGTCTCTCGGTGCGCGTCGCCGACGTCGGCGAGGGACTCGACGACGAAGGCGTTCGCTTCACGATCGACGGCACGCGCCTGATCCCGGAGTACGACCCGGAAGCCGGCACGATCGTCGCGCGGCCGAAGGCGGCGCTCGCGGCGGGGCCGCATCGAATGGAAGTTCGCGTGTCGGACAAGGCCGGAAACGACGCGTCGATCGTGTCGCGATTCACTGTCGGCGCCGGCGTGGGTGGCGGCGCGAAGTCGGGCGGAAAGGCGCAGGGCGTGAAGAAACCGGCGACAAACAATCCGAAGGGAAAGAAACCGTGAGCGCCGCGAAGAAGGCCGCGCCCGACGCGCTTAAAGAGACCCCGAAGGACGCGCCGTTCGTCCACCTGCACAACCACTCCGACATGAGCCTTCTCGACGGCGCGTGCCGGATCGACGACCTCGCGCGCCGCGCCGCGGAGCTCCGGACGCCCGCCGTCGGCCTCACCGATCACGGAAACCTATTCGGCGCAGTCCACTTCTTCGACGCCGCGAAGAAGTACGGCGTCCGGCCGATCGTCGGCTGCGAGATGTACGTCGCGAAGGGGAGCCGCTTCGATCGCAAGATGGACCGCAAAGGCGTCGAGGGATTTCACCATCTGGTGCTCCTCGCCAAAGACGAAGTCGGCTACCGAAACCTCACGCGCCTCTCGTCGCTCGGCTACCTCGAAGGCTTCTACTACAAGCCGCGGATCGACAAGGAGCTTCTCGTCCAGCACGCGCAGGGGCTCGTCTGCCTCTCCGCGTGCCTCAACTCCGAGGTCGCGCGCGCCGCCGTCGATGAGGACGAGCCGCGCCTCCGCGCTGCGGCCGCGTTCTACAAGGATCTCTTCGGCGACGACTTCTACCTCGAGATCCAGGACCACGGGATTCCGGAGGAGCGCGTCGTCGCGAACCGGCTCGTCGCGCTGTCGCGCGAGATGGGCCTCCCGCTCGTTGCGACGAACGACTGCCACTACTTGACGCGCGAAAACGCCGACTCGCACGAGGTCCTGCTCTGCATCCAGACGGGAAAAACGATGGCCGACCCGAACCGCTGGAAGTTCGGGACCTCGGAGATCTACGTGAAGACGCCCGAGGAGATGATGGCGCTGTTCGCCGACGTCCCGGAGGCGATCCGGAACACGCTCGCGGTCGCGGAGAAGTGCCGGCTCGAGATCCCGATGGGGAACTTGCTCCTGCCGCGCTTTCCGATCCCCGACGGGTTCGCGTCGCCGGAGGCGTACCTCGAGTCGCTCGCGCGCGCGGGCCTCGCGCGCCGCTACGGCGACGCGTCCGACGCGCTCCGCGTCCGCCTCGAGTACGAGCTGGGCGTGATTCGCCAGACCGGGTTCGCGGGCTACTTCCTGATCATCCGCGACGTCATCGAGGCGGCGCGCGCGCGCGGGATTCCCGTAGGCCCCGGCCGCGGGTCCGCGGCGGGAAGCATCGTCTCGTACTGCCTCGCGATCACCGACATCGACCCGACGCGCTTCAACCTGCTGTTCGAGCGGTTCCTCAACCCGGAGCGCGTGTCGATGCCTGACATCGACATCGATTTCTGCTACGAGCGGCGCGGCGAAGTCCTCTCGTACGTGATCGAAAAATACGGGAAGGACTCGGTCTGCCAGATCATCACGTTTGGGACGATGATGGCGCGCGGCGTGATTCGCGACGTCGGCCGCGTGCTAGGCCTGACTTACACGGACGTCGATCGCGTCGCGAAGCTCATCCCGACCGATCTCGGGATCACGCTCGACGACGCGGAGTCGCGCGTCCCCGAGCTGCGCGCGATGAAGGAGGACGCCGGATACTCCGACTTGTTCCGCCACGCGGAGACGCTCGAGGGGCTCGCGCGTCACGCGTCGATTCACGCCGCCGGCGTGATCATCGCTCCCGGAAACCTGATCGACTACGTCCCGCTCTACCGAACGAACAAAGACGAAAAGACGACGCAATTCGACATGAAGGCCGTCGAGAAGATCGGGCTCTTGAAGATGGATTTCCTCGGGCTGCGGACGCTGACCGTGATTCACGACGCGCTCGAGACGATCCGCGCGACGCGCGGCGAGGCGATCGATCTCAGCGCGGTTCCGCTCGACGACCCGGCCGTCTACCGGCTTCTGCAAGCCGCGCAAACGGTCGGCATCTTCCAGCTCGAATCGTCCGGGATGCGCGACCTTCTCGTGCGCCTCGAGCCGACCGTGTTCGAGGACATCATCGCGATCAACGCGCTGTTCCGGCCAGGCCCGCTCGGCAGCGACATGATCGCCGACTTCATCGAGACGAAGCACGCGCGCCGGCCGATGGTAGTCCTTCATCCCGAGGTCACGCCGATCCTCAAGGAGACGTACGGCGTGATCTTGTACCAGGAGCAGGTGATGCAGATCGCCAACGTGCTCGCGGGCTACTCGATGGGCGAAGCGGATCTGTTGCGGCGCGCGATGGGGAAGAAGGACCACGAGGTGATGGCGCGCCAGAAGGCGGGGTTCATCGTCCGCGCGATCGACAAGGGAACAGACGGCAGGAGCGCCGAGAGAATCTTCGACCTGATGGCGAAGTTCGCGGGCTACGGATTCAACAAGAGCCACTCGGCCGCGTACGCGCTCCTGTCGTACCAGACGGCGTACCTGAAGGCGCACTACCCGCGCGAGTTCATGGCGGCGAGCCTCACGTCGGAGGTCGGCGACTCGGACCGGATCGTCGTGCTGATCGGGGAGTGCGCGCGGATGGGGATTCGCGTCCTCGCACCCGACGTGAATCGATCGGAGGACGACTTTTCGTGCGAGGAGGAGGGGCTGCGCTACGGGCTCGCGGGGATCAAGAACGTCGGCCGCGCGGCGATCGAGTCGATCCTGGCGGCGCGGCGCGAGTTGGGTGCGTTCCGCTCGCTCTGGGCGTTCTGCGAGCGGCTCGACTTGCGGCTCGTGAACAAGCGCGTCCTCGAAAGCCTCATTCAAGCGGGCACGTTCGATTCGATCGAGGGGAACCGCGCGCGCTTGTTCGCCGCGTGCGAGACGGCGCTCGACATCGCCGCGCGCCGGAAGGCGGAGCGTGACCGAGGGCAGATCCTCTTGTTCGGCGACGAGCCGGCGGCGGGCGGCGGCGGCGGCGACGACGGGGGCGCCGCGGGCGTCTCGCTCGACGAGCCGCCTCTCCCGCAGTCGCTCCCCTGGACGGGACGCGAGCAGCTCGCGCGCGAGAAGGAGGTTCTCGGGTTCTACGTCTCCGGCCACCCGCTACGCGAGTACCAAGACGAGATCACTGCGTTCACGAACGCGCAGGCGGCGACGCTCGCGTCCGCCAAGGGGCAGGACGAGGTCGCGATCGCGGGGATCGTGATCGGCTCGCGCCGAATCCTCGACAAGAAGGGCGGGATGATGGCGTTCGTCACGCTCGAGGACTTCAGCGGAACGACGGAAGTCCTCTTCTTTTCACGCACGTTCGAGCAGACGAAAGAGTATCTCGGTCCCGAAATGGCGCTCTTCGTCCGCGGGAAGTTGTCGGCGCGCGACGACGAGGCGCCGAAGCTCGTCGCCAACGACGCGTTCCCGCTCGCGGAGGCGAGGTCGCGGCTGGCGCGCGGGCTCCGCGTCGATCTCGAGCCGGCCGAGGCCGAGTGCGACGACGTGCTCGCGAAGATCGACGCCGCGCTCGCGGAGTACCCGGGCCAATGCCCAGTCCTCGTGCGCGTCGGAACGCCGGCCGCCGGCGAGGTCGTCGAGATGCGGGTGCGCCGCACCGTCGCGCCCGAGCGCGCGCTCGTCGCGAACCTTCGCGAAATCGTGGGCGAGGGCCGCGTGTTCCTTCTGCGGTAGACGCGCTCATGAAGGCCCTCCCTCGCAACGTCTTGGTCGTTCTCACGAGCACGCTCGTGACGCTTGTCATCGCCGAGATCGGGGTGCGCGTCGTCGGGTTTCCGATCGGAGCGCGAACCGAATCGTTGTCGCCGTGGGGCCCGCGCTACGTCCCGGATTCCCCCTTCGTCCTCGAGGATGAGCACTATCTGCGCGGACGGATCAACAACATCGGGTTTCACGACCGGATGTTCGCTTTCGACATCCCCGCCGGCACGTACCGGGTCGGCTTCTTCGGAGACTCGGTGACCGAGGCGCGGCAGGTTGAGGCCGATTCGACCTTCACGAACGTGTTCGAGGACCTCGCGAACGCTCGCGGGGATCCGGTCGATTGCGCTGCGTTCGGGCTGATCGGGAGCGGCGCCGATCAGGAACTGTTTCGCTGTCTCCATGCCATGCAGCAGGCGCGATTCGACGAGGTCGTCTACGTCTTCTATCGGAACGACTTCCTCGACGGCTTCGTCGAGAAGGAGAAGCCTTCCACTTGGCCGTTTCTCAAGCAGGACGCCGCCGGCGCATACTATTTCTCCGGCGTGTACCAGCCCGATCGGTCGTCCGCGGGGGGTGTCCGCTCGGGCCTGAAGTCGATCCTGAAAGATCTCTATCTTCCAGGATTCGTGAGCTACCGGCTGTCGCTCCTCAAGATGCGACAGCGTCTGCAGGCCGGCTGGCAGGCGGCGGCCTCTAAAGACAGTCTCAACAGTCTCTTCGCCCTCGGCGACAGTCTTCCCGTCGCTCAACGACAGGCGCAGACACATTGGAAGGAGGTCGTGCGGCACTGGAAGCGCGCATGCGATTCCAATGGTGTGAGGTTCACAATCTTGTACATCCCACCGCCGACCGAGGTCGAAGACTCGACGTACGCGGCGGTCCCCGTTGAGCACAAAGTCCCGAGGCACGGGCTAGCGCGATGGATCGGATCGTTCTGCGATGAGGAGGGGATTCGCTTCCTCGACCCGACGCCTGCGCTCGTGCAAGCGCAGGTGGGGACGGGGCGCGAACTCTACTGGAGCCACCTAAACTACAACGGTCATCGGGTCCTTGGGACGTTTCTCTACGAGGCGTTTCGCCGCGTCCGCGCCGGCAGCGATCGTCAGGGGTAGCGAAGCCGCCGCTCGATGGCGGCCTCCATCCCTGAGGCGTCACTCGAGGCCCAGGTCTTCCATTTCGTCCTCTTCGAACCCGAGGAAGTGGGCGACCTCGTGGTAGACGGTCGTCGCGATTTCGACGAGGAGGACCTCCCGGCTCGAGGATTCGTGCTCGAGGTTTCGCTGGAAGAGATAGATCACGTCGGGCAGCGCGGGGGGGCCGTGGCTCGGCTCGCGCTCCGGCAGCGGGACTCCGACGTAGTACCCGAGGACCGTCGGATCGAGCGGCGGATCGACGCTTTGGATCAGCGCGTCCGACGGCACCGGCTCGACGACGATCGCCAAGTTTTTCTTCAGCGGTTCAGCGAAATCGTCCGGGAGCCGCTCGAGCGCCTCCGTCACGACATCGCGGAAATCGGATTCCCGCATCCGCACCGGTTGCGGGATCTCCGGGTTGGCCGCGCGGGCGCGCGAGATCAGTTGGTCGGCGCGCGCGATGTTCCCTTCGCGCTCGGCGAGGCGCGAGAGCGCGTCGAGCGCGCCGACGGTCGCCGGATCGACGGCGAGCGCCCGCTCGGCCGCCTCGCGCGATTCGTCAAATCGCGCCACGCGGAACAACAGGTCGGCGAGCGCCTCGTGGAGCTCCGCCGCGTCGGGGGCTTCGCCCACGCCGCGCCGGTACGAGGCGATCGCCCCTTCGAGATCTTCGAGACAAGCGAGCGCCTCGCCCCGGTAGCCGTGCAGCCACGCCGCGCGCGGGTGCTCGGCGAGCGCGTCTTCCGCGCGCTCGAGCGCCCCTTCGTACTCGCCTTCGTCGAGCGCGTCCTCGATCTCCTCGATCCACTCCTCGATCGTTTTCATTTGGATCCGCAGGATAACGTGGCGCCGCGCCGCCGACAATGACGGAACGCGCCGGGTCGGGGCGGCGTCGGGTCGCCCGGCGCGTCGCGATCTTGCGTTGACAACGATTCGGGGCGCTGCTAGATTGCCCGCCCGTAGGTCCCCCGGTTCGGAGGTGCACGCAGGGTGGGCTCACACGATGTCAGGCTGGCCCCGGCGGGGACGAGGCGCCTCAGCGGGCCGGCGCTCGCGCTCGCCCGATCGATCGCGCTCTTGAGCATCTTGGCAGCGACCTCGCCGCGCCTCGCGCGGGGAGCGGGCGAGACGCCCGCCGCGCCGTTACGCCTCGAGCTGATCGACACGCCGACCGCGCAAGTGCTTCCGCGCGGCTCGTACGATTTCTCGCTTCGGCTCCTCGGCGACGGAGCTGCGCTGCTCGGGACGCGGGTCGGCATCTTCGACCCCTTCACGATCGGGTTTAGCTACGGCGGCTCGAACATCCTGGGCGGCGGCGACCCCGTCTGGAACCCCCGAATCGAGTTCGAATCGAAGCTTCGGCTGTTTCGCGAAGGGGTGATGCCCGGGCTGGCCGTCGGGTACAACTCGCAGGGCCTCGGCAAGTACGACGACGACTGGGATCGCTACGAGTTGAAGTCACGAGGCGCGTACGCGGCGCTGGGGAAAACTTATACATTCCTCGGGTACCTTGCGGTCCACGGCGGCGCGTCGATTTCGTTCGAGGACGGCGATCGGGACAACGGGCCGACTCTGTTCGGCGGCATCGAAAAGAGCCTCGGCGACCTGGTCGTGTTCCTGGCCGAGTACGACATCGCATCGAACGACAACAAGATGAACGGGGCGTACGGCCGCGGCCGCGGGTACCTCAACGCGTGTTTCTCGTGGGCGGTGTCCGAGCAGCTTTCGCTCGACGTCGAGCTGCGCAACCTCGCCGACAACGGCGAGCTCAACGAAAGCCTAGGCGAATGGAACCGCGAGATCCGGCTCCGATTCATGGACTTTTTCTAGTGGAGAACGCCAGATGATCTACGACGGATGGCTCGACTTCGAGCAGCCGATCGTCAAGCTCGAGCGCCGGATCGAAGACCTCCGCCAGTTCGCGCGTGAAGACAAAGTGGAGCTGACGGAAGAGCTGCGTCGACTCGAGCGGAAAACGCAGCGGCTGACGCACGAGATCTACTCGCGGCTCACGCCGTGGCAGCGCGTTCAGCTCGCTCGCCACCCGCGACGGCCGTACACGCTCGACTACGTCCATCGAATCTTCACAGGGTTCACCGAGCTGCGCGGCGACCGTCTCTTCGGCGACGACCGCGCGATCATCGGCGGTCTCGCATGGCTCGATGGCGCGCCGGTCGTCGTGATCGGCCACCAGAAGGGGAGGAACACGAAAGAAAACCTCGAGCGGAACTTCGGAATGGCGCACCCCGAGGGCTATCGAAAGTCGCTCCGCCTGATGGAGCTGGCCGACCGATTCGACCGGCCGATCATCACGTTCATCGACACTCCCGGCGCGTACCCCGGCGTGCAAGCCGAGGAGCGGGGCCAATCGGTCGCGATCGCGCGGAATCTGTTCGAGATGGCGCGTCTGACCGTTCCGTTCATCGCCGTCGTCATCGGCGAGGGTGGAAGCGGCGGGGCGCTCGCGCTCGGCATGGGCGACGCCGTCCTGATGATGGAAAACTCGACGTACTCGGTGATTTCGCCCGAAGGGTGCGCGGCAATCCTGTGGCAAGATCGCGCGAAGACCGAGATCGCGGCCTCGGCTCTGCGGCTGACGGCTCCCGACCTCCTCGAGTTCGGGTTGATCGACGGCATCATCCGTGAGCCGATGGGCGGCGCCCACCGCGACCCCGCCTTCGCGGCGGAGCAAGTGAAAGCCGCGCTCCTCGGTCAGATCGAGAGGCTGCGCCAGGTCCCGCCGCGCATCCTCGTGGAGCGGCGGATCGAGAAGTTCGTCGGGATGGGGGTCTTCGAGCAGCCGTACCGGCGCGAATCGGCGCCCTAGCGGGCCTTCTCGGCTCGCCCCCAATTCACGACAGCGCTCCCCCGACGGGGACGGCCCGATCCGCTCGCCTCGCCGTGGCTCCCCGGCCCGCTCCGGCACCGTTCCCTCCGCTTGACCAAGCGCTGGCGATATCAGAAGATCCGGGACGGCCCAGGGTCGGAGGTTGACCGGCAATCTCCAGAGCTCTTGGAGAGGCGTGGCATGCGGCTTGCCCCTTCGAAGCCGAATGCCCGCCGGCGAACGCCCATCGGCGAGGACTCTCCCGATTTGGAGGAACGAAAAGTTCATGCTCGATGATGAACTCTTGTCTCTTATTGCCTGCCCGGTCTGCATCGGGGAGCTGATCTACGAGCCGGCGCGGAGCCGCCTCGTCTGCAATGCCTGCCGCCTGATCTACCCGATTCGCGACGACATCCCTGTCCTTCTCAAGGAAGAGGCGCAGCCGCTCGATGCTCCGAACGAGCATGGCCCAGGAAAGGTCTCGTAGCGTGAGCGAATGGAGAGTCGAGTCGGCGGGACGCGCGGGCTGCGTGGCCGCGCTCGTCACGGCGTGCGTGCTCCGGACGCTGTCGCCCGCGCACGGCGCCGCGGGTTTGGTGCCCGGCGTCTCGATCGTTCAGAGCGACGCGCGCGGCCTGACCGTCGAGTACGCGCCGCCGGCCCCGCAAATCGAGCCGACCCAGGATCCCGACGGCGGCGCCCGGATCACCGTCGGCGGCCACATCCCGTGCGCCATTCCCGGTCATCCCGACCTGCCCGGGACGTTTCTCCGATTCGGTCTTCCGGCGCGCGGCGAACCGCGCGTCGTCGTCGAATCGATCGAGTACGCGCCGTTCGGCTCCGCGAGGATCGCGCCGGTCGCCGCCGTCGCCGGCACGTACGAGGAGCCGCGACAGGTGTTCGCATTCGATCCGGAGATCTACGGCGCGAGCGCGCCGTTCCCTCGTGCGCCCGCCGAGCTGGGCGAGACGTTCCTGTTCGACGGGCAGCGCGCCGCGTCGCTCGTGCTCTGGCCCGTCCGATGGAATCCGCGGACTCGGGCTCTCGACGCCGTCACGCGCCTCCGCGTGCGGGTCGAGTTCCCGCCGGCGCGCGTCGCGGCGGGGAAGGGCGCGGCCGCCCCGCTTTCGGCGGACGCGGAGAACTCGCTCCGCGCGCTCCTCGTCAACTTCGAGACCGCGCGCGCGTTCCGCGAGCCGGCCGCGGCGCGCAAGTCGGCCGGCGCGCTCGGCGGACCGGGCGCCGGCTCGCGCGGCTCACGCGGCGCGGGCGACTCGTTCGCCTCGTCGAACACGTGGCTCCGCGTCAAGATTCCCACGAAGGGCGTCTACGAGATCACTTACGAAAGCCTCGCCGCGGCGGGGATCACGAACCCGGGGGACGTGATCGGCTCGACCGCGACGCTCCGTCTCTACAACGGCGGAGGCCTTGAGCTTCCCGATTCCCTTCTCGCCCCGCGGCCCGAATGGATGAAACAGATTCCGCTCCTGTTGCAGGATGACGGCGACGGCCGCCTCGAGCCGGGCGAAGCGATCGTGTTCTACGCGCTCGCGCTCGATGGTTTTCTCGACGAGTTCAACGACAGCCTCGCCTCCGACGTTCACTTCCACAGCCGCTTCGCGGACGACAACATCTACTGGCTGACGTGGGGCGGGACATTCTCCGAGCCGGCCGCGCGGATGACGCCGCCGGTCGACGGGAGAGTCATCGCCGGGAGCGGCGCGACGCCCGCGTTCCACTTCCTCCATCGGACGCACGAGGAGCAAGACATCATCGAGGACTACACGCGCCCCGGAGAGGACGGATGGTTTTGGGCCGATTTCCGGACTGGGACCGACAAGCGATTCTTCACCTCCAGTCCCGGGGCCGACACGTCGCTCGCGGCGACGCTCCACATCCGGCTCTACGGCCACCGTCAGACCGAGGGCGGCGCGACCGGAAGTCGCTACCAGGGAAACGCCGTCTGGAACGGCGCGGCCCTCGGCGACTCGAACTTCACATGGGACGACCGAGCCTCCTCGACGAGTATCAGGAAGATCCCGTTCGACTTTTTCTACGAAGGACGTCTCGCGACCGGTCGTGCCGACACGCTCCGCGTCCGCGTTCTACCCCCGCTCTCTGAGGACGTGTACATGTGCTGGTTCGAGCTCGCTTACCAGAGGCGATTCGACGCGGCGGGCCAGAAGATTTTTCGATTCTCGAGCCCCGCCGACACCGGCCGGATCCACTACGACATCGCTCGCTTCACCGGCACGGCGCCACTCCTGATCGACGTGACTGATCTCTTCGGGGCGCGGCTCGTGACCGGTTGGTCCGTCAGCGGCGACACGCTCTCGTTCGAAGCGGAGGAATCGCGCCGCCGGCGCTACGCGCTCTATGACGAGACCGCCCTCCTGACGCCGAGCGAGATCCGCGCGTTTCCGATTCAAGACCTCCGCGACCCTGAATTGGAGGCGGACTACTTGATGATCGTGGCCGATGTCGCGCAGTCTGCGGCGTCGCGACTTCGCGACCTCCGTGACAATGAATTCGCGGTCCAGCTCGTCCCGCTGTCGCAGGTCGTCGCGCAATTCGGATGGGGGATCGCGGAGCCGGCGGCGATCCGCGATTTCCTCCAGTACGCGGTGACGCATTGGGACGGCGGAGTCGGGCCGGGCGCGGGTCGTGTCCCGCGCCACGTGCTCTTCGCAGGAGACGCGACGAAGGACTATCGCGGCCTGCGTCGGAGCGCGAACAAAAACCTGGTGCCCACTCATTACGAGGTCTCGCCGGACGGCCAATCCATCAATACCTTCGCGACCGACGATTGGTTTGCCTACCTCGCGCAAGACACGTCGGGCGACGGCGTGCTCGACGTCTACGACGACCTCGAGGACGTCGCGATCGGCCGGCTCCCGATCTCCGGGGCGTCGGACCTCCAGACGATGGTCTCGAAGATCGTCCAGTACGAGACGAACCCCGAACTCGGCGACTGGCGCTCGCGCGTTCTGTTCGTCGCCGACGATGAGATGAAGGGCTGCCCCGACCGGGACCGCGGCTCGCCGTGCTGGGATCGGTTCTTCCTCCAGCAGCACACCGACGACGTCGAGGGCGCGGCCAGACTCGTGCCCGACGCGTTCGACAAGATCAAGATTTACCTGACGGAGTACCCGTTCGGGAACTCCGCCGAGAAACCCGCGGCGAAGCGGGCGTACCTCGACGCGCTCCGCAAGGGCGTCCTCCTCTCGCACTACGCAGGCCACGGCGGCTTCGACAAGATGGCCGACGAGAACGTGTTCTTCTCGAGCGACGCCGACGCGACGAAGATCCAAAACGGCAACCGGCTGTACATCTTCACCGCGTACTCGTGCTCGATCGGGACGTTCGACCTTGCCGACCAATCGAGCATCGCGGAGCTCCTCTTGAGGTCGGCCGGCGGCGGGTCGATCGCCTCGTTCGCGTCCTCCGCGCCGGCCTTCGCCGGATCGAGCTCGGCGCTCGGCAACGGGTTCGTCTCGGAGCTATTCGTTCCGCCGGGGGGCGGGACGCAACTCCGAGTCGGCGAGGCGATTCGGATCTCGAAAACGAAACCGAGCGTTCTCCGAAGCCGGACGAACGACGAAAAGTATGTCTATCTCGGCGACCCCGCGCTCCGCTTCGCGCTCCCGAAGTACGAAGTCCGGATCGATCCGCATCCGAACTTCACCTCCGCGAGCCCCGACACCGTCTCCGGTTCGGTGATCGACGGCGATTCGCTCGCGACCTGGTTCGACGGAACGGCGAGCGTCTTCGTCGAAGGTTCGGCCGATACGAGCGGCTATGATTTCTACCCGCCGCCGGATAGCACCCGCCGGCACGTTCGGTACCACCTTCCGGGCGGCACGATCTATCGCGGCGATGTGCGCGTGACCGACGGCCGCTGGCAGGCCTCGTTCTTCGTCCCGGTCGACCTGCGCGTCGGGCGGCTAGCGCGCGTCCGCGCGTACGTGACGAACGGCCTGACGGACGGGCTCGGCTTCGAAGATTCGCTCGTGACGATCCGCTCGGCGCTCCCCGATTCGGGCGATCTGGACGTGACCGGCCCGGTCATCACGCTGTCGCTCGACGGCCGAGCGTACCATCCGGGAATCACCGCGCTTCCGGCCGCGGAGTTGTCCGTTCGAATCTCCGACCCGCACGGCATCAACCTGCAGGGCGACGACGACTTTTTCGCCGTGAGCGTCACGATCGACGAGCGGACCGTCGGCGAGAGGACGCTCGACCTGACGCGCGACTTCCGCTACGACTTCGGCAAGAACGATGTCGGCGGCTTGACGGTCGATCTCTCATCCGTCAGCTCGACGGGGGTCCAACCCGGCCGCCACACGCTCACGATCCATGCCAGCGACAACTACAACAACCGGAGTCTGCTCGAAGCCGAAGTGGAAATCGTCGGCGAGAGCGAGACGCTCGATGTCACCGAGCCGGTCAACTTCCCGAATCCCTTTTCGGAGGAGACGGAGATCCAGTATTCTCTCACGCAAAATGCCGACGTCACCGTCCGAATCTTCACCGTCAACGGAAGGATGATCCGCGAGTTCCGAAACATCCGAGGCCAGATCGGCCGGAACGAGGATCTCACGTGGGACGGCCGCGATCAGGACGGGGACCCTGTCGCGAACGGGCTGTATTTTTTCAAGGTGGCCGCGAAGTCCGAGGACCCGGATCGAGCCGGGCAAGAGGACGAAGCGATCGGCAAGGCCGTGGTCATGAGGAAGTAATCGGGGCGAGCCATCGGCCGCTCCGCTCGATTCCAATTCTCGGAGGAGGTTAACAGCATGCGAAAAGTGGTTCTCTCCCTCGTCCTCTTGGCCCTTGCGGCCGGCGAGGCGATGGGAGTATCGGAAGGGGCGCCGGGGGCGCTGCAACCTTTGCTCGCCCCGAGCGCGCGGGCTGCCGGCATGGGACAGGCTTTCGTCGCCGTCGCGGACGACGCGACGGCGGCGTACTGGAACCCAGCCTCACTCGCGCTCCGCCAACGGCTCTCGCTCACCTATTTCTACACGCCGCTCGTTCCCGACCTCGCCGACGACATCCGGTACAACTTCGCCGCGGGCTCGTTCGGCGCGTTCGGCGGGACACTCGGTCTCTCGCTGATCTACCTCACGTTCGGCACGAGCGACATCATCGACGAGCAGGGGAACGCGCAGGGGAGCTTCAAATCGTACGACCTCGTGCCGACGGTCTCCTACGGAAGCCGGGTTTCGGATCGGCTCTCGCTCGGCGTCTCGTTTAAGATCGTGTACTCGAAACTGTCCGACCCGATCCCGCAGCTCGAGATCGGCGACGGCACCGGCACCTCGATCGCGGGCGACCTCGGCGTCCTGTACACGGTGGCGCACGACAGCTCGAGCGTCGGCTCCCTTCGCCTGGCCGGCGCCCTGCAAAACCTCGGACCGAACATCGCGTACAACGATCAGGACCAAGCGGAGTCGCTCCCGAGAATGTTCCGGCTCGGAGCGGCGTGGGCGCCGAACCTCACGAAGACGAAGACCGAGACGGGCATTCAGCTTCACCGAATCCTCGTGACGGCCGAGATGACGAAGCCGCTCGTCAATGCGAACGACCCGCCGATCTGGAAGGGCGGCGCGGAATACACGTTCTACGATCTGGTCGCGCTCCGCGGTGGTTGGGTCCAGGACAACGACGGCGAGATTACGGATTTGACGTACGGCGCCGGGTTCATGCTCCAGAAGACGGGGACCGGACGGCTCCGTTTCGACTACGCCAGCTTCCCGCAGCACGAAGATCTCGAACGGGTGAACAAGTTCTCCCTCTCGTACGACTTCTGATGCGCCGGAGGCACGTCAACCGGCTCGCGGCGTTCCTCCTTGCCGCGGCGCTCGTCGTTGCGGGCGCCGGCGCCGACTCGGCGCGCGCGGCGCATCGAACCGTTCGGCGCGCGGCGCCCGACAGCCGCGCGCGCCCCAGCGCGCCGGCGGCCGACCCGGCGCGTCTCGCCGAGCGCGATGCGCTGCGCACGGCGCAGAGGCGGCTCGCCGAGCGCTGGGGCCGGCTCTTCCAGCACGACCTCCCGCGCACCGCGGCGATCGCGGCGCGCGCGCGCGCGGCCGGCCTCGGGTGGCGCGAGATGATGAAGGCCGCTGAGTCGGCGCCCGATCGCCGCGACACGCTCCGGATCGCGGCGTTTCGGTTCGAGTTCGAGAACGACACCGCCGGCGACGCCACGACGGGCGACTGCCGCTTCGATCTGTCCGCACCCGACGAATCGGACATCATCGATCCGCCGCCGCACAACAGGGCGTACTTCGATTCGCATTTCCGGGCGCTGCGCCGCTACTGGGACGCCGCGTCGAGCGGCCGCCTCTATGTCGAGTGGACGATTTTCCCGGCCGAGGATTCGGCCGCTTATCGGTTGAACGATTCGCAGGACTACCTTCCGGAAGGAGATCCCGCGAGCTGGACGTTCGATAGCCGCGGCTGCGGAATCTCCCGCCTCGTGCGCGATTGGATCGCGCACATCGACTCCTCCACGACGGTCCAATTCTCCGACTACAACTCGTACCTGTTCATCCATGCCGGGCCCGATCTTCAGGGCGACGTCAACCAAGACACGCCCGGCGATATCCCGTCGTTCAACATCACGTTCGCGTTCCCCGATTCGCTCTGCGAAATCGACTCGATCTTCGTTCACGACGACGACGGCGAGGCGAGGCTCCTCGACAACGCGTGGGTCATTCCCGAGCAGATCTCGCAGGACTTCTTCGTCGGCGCGTTGAACGGAACGTTGACCCACGAGTCGGGCCACCAGATCGGGCTCCCCGACCTGTACGACACGTACGCGTTTTTCCCGTCGATCGGCATCTGGGACCTGATGGATTCCGGCGACAGCCAGGCGATCGACGTCGGCCTCGATTCCGACGTCAGCGGACTGATCCCCGGCGGGCTCTCGGCGTGGAGCCGGTTCTTTCTCGGGTGGGAGAGGCCGGTCGTCGTGAGCGATTTCCTCGAGGTGGACAGCCTGTACGCATCGACGCTCCCGGATTTCGCGGGGCTCGACGGGCGGCCCGACCCCGGCCTCTCGCGGCCGTTCCCCGGGAGGCGCAAGTCGATCCTCATCCCGATGTCGCCGCGCGAATACTATCTGATCGAGAATCGCCAATCGGAGCTCGACGGAGACCCGACGCCGATCGTCGACGCGGACGACTCGACGGGCGTCGTCCTCGGACCCGCGCGCCTCGAGATCGCGGGAGGCGACACGACCGAGGTCCCGAACTACGAGTACGACTTCCCGCTCCCCGGCTACGGTGCGCTCGTCTGGCACGTCGACGAGCGATCGATGAACGAGCCGGCGCTCGAGGGGAACTTCGTCAACGTGAACCCGTACCGCCGCGGGCTCCGGCTCGAGGAGGCGGACGGGATCCCCGACATCGGGAACTACTATTCGGTCGAGTATCGCGGCGGCCCGTTCGACCCGTTCTTCGAGGGGAACAACGATCGATTCGACCCGACCTCGATTCCCAACTCGCGCTCGAACGACGACACCGAGACCGGAATCTCCGTCACCCAGATCAGCGAGCCGGGATTCTTGATGTCGTTCCGCGTCGACCTCGCGCCGCGCATTCCCGGGTTTCCGGTCGTCCTCGGCGACTCGCTCAAGGAACGGCGCTCGCTCCTCGTCGGGCCGACCGTCGGCGACGCCGGGCTCGACGGCGCCGCGCATCTCGCCGCCGTCGTCGGGAGCGACTACCTGCGCGACGCGACGCTCGCCGACTCGGTCCGCGCCGGCGGGCGGCTGTTCGGCGTTCCTCTTCCGGCCGGGTCCGCGCCCGTCTGGAGCCGCGCGCTCCCCGAGTCGATCACGATCCCGTGCGCGGTCGGCGATTTCGATCGGAGCCAGATCGCCCGCGCCGACGAGGTCGTGATTCTCGGCGATTCGGGAAGCGTCTACGTCTTCGGCGGGGAGGGCGCTCCGTATCCCGGCGCCGACTCGACGGGCCGTGTCGCCGATCTTCCGGGCGTGTTCCTGCTGCCGCCGCTCGTCGTGCGGGAGCTAACTTCCGGTCCCACGCAGGGCGACCCGCAGCGCTTTTTCATTCTGGCGACGGGCGACAGCGGTGTGTTCCGCGTTTCCGTGAGCGCGCTGTCGGACCCGGCGATCGTCGTCCGGTCGGGCCGCGCCGTGTCGCCCCCCGCGTCGAACCCGATCGTCAACCCGCGGAATCCGGAGCAGGCCTGGTTCTTGACGGCGGACGGCGGTCTCGCGTCGTTCGTCCCGTTCCCGGTGCCTATCGTCGGGACGACGAGCCCGTTCCCCGAGTTGGCCGCGGATATCTCATTCATGCTGTGGGGCGACATCGATCGGAGCACTCCCGAAAACGAATGGGTCGCCGTATCGCGGACCGGATCGGTCACGGCCGGCACGTTCGGCGGAGAACGCCTCCCCGGCTGGCCCGTGAAAATCGACGCCGAGGTCCTGACGTTCCCGTCGCTCGGCGACTTGGACGGCGACGGGACGCTCGAGATCCTGATCCCCGGCGAGGACGGCCGAGTGTATTGCCTAAACTGGAACGGATCGCGCCGGGTCGGATGGCCGGTCACGCTTCCCGAGCGCGTCGACGGAGCGGTGATCGCCGGCGAGACGCCGCTCGTCGCCGAGTTCGACGACCTCGCGGGCTGCGAGGTCATCGTCGGCATCCGGGACGGGCGCGCGATGGCGTACGACGCGTCGGGCCGCGTCCTGCCGGGGTGGCCGTACGGCGCGGGCGAACCGTTCCAGTACACGCCCGTTCTCGCGCCGGTGTCGCCGACCGACGGCTTGCCGCCCGTGCTCGCGCTCCTCACGGCGCCGTACGACGGGTTCCTGTACGCGCTCCAACTTCGCGCCGAGGCGCCGGCGGGGACGATCCAGTGGGCCGGCATCGGCCGCGACGGCGCGCACTCCGCGGGGATCGGCGCGGACGACCTCGGCCCGGTCGTCGGCCGCGACACCGCGCTCCTCGTCGCGTCGAAGACCTTCGCGTACCCGAACCCGGCCCGCGGCGCCGAGGCGGTCATCCGTTGCCGTCTCGGCCGCGATGCCCGCGTCGCAATGAAGATTTTCGACCTTTCGGGCGAAATCGTGCACGAGATGTCGCCGACGCCCCGTCCGGCAGGTGACAACGACTTCCGTTGGGACGTCACGACGATGGCGAATGGCGTCTATTTGTGCGATTTAAGCGTCGTGGGAGGTGGTGAGACCTCCTCGACATTAGTTAAGATTGCGGTACTGCGATGACGCGACGAACTCTCCTCTTCAGCCTGATGGTGGCCGGCGGGTGCTCCCTCTCCGCGGCGTGGTCTGCGTTCGGCTCGGTCCGGATCGAATTCGGCGCGAAGCATCCCGCGCGCGGCCGGGATCGCTCGCTCGGCGTCGCAGTCCCGACTGTCATGCGCACCCTGCTGACGGCACCGGGCGCGTCCGACGTCGCGGCCTCGGCTGCTCGCGAGGCCGAGGCGGCGCCCGCGGCCCCGTCCTCGTTCGACCTCGCCGTCTTGAGCGCGCTCGACGACTTGTCGACTCGGCCGGGCGAGGAAGCTACGGCAGCGCGCGCCCTGACGAACGATCACGGCGGCGAGGGGCTCAAATCGCCGACGAAGGCGATGCTCCTCTCGGCGTTCGTTCCCGGCCTCGGCCAGATGTACGGCGGCAGCGCAAAGCTGGGGATGGTCTACCTCGGGATCGAGGCCGCCGGCTGGTACGGGTTTTCCGTCTGGCGGACCCACGGGTTCGACAAGCGCCGCGACTCGCACGGGTACGCCGACGTGCACTACGACTCCACGGCCTACAACTCGATAAAGGACGTCGATCCGGAAGGCTATCCGAATCGCCCGCTACCCTACAACGACATCGTCGAATACTACGAAGACATCGCGAAGCTCAACGAGTTGATCTGGGGTTGGGATGACGTCGATCCGAATGCACCGACGATCGACCCGGTGACGCAGCAAATCATTCTCGGTGCGAGCCAGAATCGGGAGTCGTACCAAGTGATGCGACGCGAGGCGAACGCCGACCTTCGCAAGGCGCGAAACGTCGGAATCGGGCTGTTCGTCAACCACATCGTGAGCGCGTTCCACGCGTTCAAGGTCGTGCAGTGGACGAACAAGAAAATTCACCCCGAGTTGTCCGGCTACCGGATCCGCGTCCGCGAGACGCGCGACAAGAACGGCTACATGGTCGTCGTGTCGAGGCCGTTCTAGCGTGCGGTCGCTCGCGGCGACCCTGATGATCCTGGCGCTCGCCGCGCGTCCCGGCGTCTCCGGCGCGGCGGCGGTCTCGATCGACGGCGCGGCGCGCACGGCGATCGACGCGCTTCCAGCCCCGGCGGCCGGTGCGATGTTCGCGGCCGACCAGTCGGGTGTCGAGTCCGCCGGCGAAACCCGGGAGCACGTCTCTCCCTACAAGGCGTTCGGACTTTCATTCCTTCTCCCCGGACTCGGCCAGCGCTACACCGGCCACGACGGGCGGGCGCTCGGTTACTTCATCGGTGAGGGCGGGCTCTGGGCTTCGTTCGTCGCGCTCAAGATCCAGCAGCGAATGCGGGAAGACGATTTCGCTCAGTGGGCGGAAACTTTCGCCGAGGCGAAGATCGACGGCTACAACCGCAACGAGGCGTACTACCAGACGATTTCGAAGTACCTGTCGAGCGACGACTACAACCTGGACGTGAGGTACGTCGCCCGGCTCATCTACCCGACGGACCGCCCTGCGCAGTTCGCCTACATCGAGGCCAACTCGATCGATGGGGACGAGACCTGGTCGTGGCGATCGGCCGACATTCGCGACCAGTACCGGATCATCCGCCACGGCGCGCTCGTCGCCGACCGGCACGCCAACTGGACGCTCGGCGGGCTCGTCCTCCTACGGGTCGTGTCCGCGATCGACGCGGCGCTCGGCGCGAGGCACCTCAATCGGTCGCTCGCGGGCGGCGACCTCTCCCTCCGTCCCGCCCTCCCTTCGGGGGAGCCGGGCCTTGCCGTCGGCTACGAGCGAGCGTTCTAGCGCGCGCTCTGGCCGCCCGCCGCGATTCCCGGGCGTTCCTCGCCGCGACATCCTGGCCGCCGCGCTGATCGCCGCGAGCGCTGCCCTCGCCAGAGCGTGCGCGCCGGGCGGGTTCGCCGGCGATCGCCCGCGCGGGGAAGCCGCCGGCGCCGCGGATCCCGGCTCGAGCGGCTCGGGTGGCGCCGAATCGGGAGGCGCGAGCGGTTCGAGCGCCGCCGGCGAGCCCGTCACCGTCCGGATCGACGCGGGCGCGACCCTTCGCGGCCAAACGGGTGGACGCGTGCTCCGCCGGCCTCGCGGGATCTCCCTCGATCACATGCAGCGCGTGTTCGTCGCCGACACCGGGAACAATCGCGTCGTCGTGCTCGACGCGAACGGATCGGTCGAATCGGAGTTCGGCCGGTTCGGGAGCGGGGACGGCCAGTTCCTCTCGCCGACGGACGTCGCGGCGCGCGAAGGGTTCTTTGTCTACGTCGTCGACGCCGAGAACGAGCGGGTGCAGAAGTTCGACCGCTTCCGGTCGTTCGTGGAGGTCGTCGTCGCGCGCGGCGGGATCGACGGGGCGTTCGGCGTTCCGCAGGGGATCGAGATCGACGATCAGGGGCGGCTCTACGTGACCGACGTCGAGCAGGACAAAGTCTGGGTGCTCGATTCGTTTTCCGGGTCGCTCGAGATGGAGATCGGCGGGTTCGGCGCGACCGAGTCGCGGTTCGTCGACCCGACCGACGTGGCGATCGGTCCGGACCGACGGATCCTCGTCACGGACACGGGTAACGGCCGCGTTCAAGTTTTCGATCGGCTAGGAAGCTTCCTCTTCTCACTCGACGGCTCGGGGCCCGGTGCGCGCCCGCTCCGCCGCCCGGAGGGGATTGCCTACGATCGGCGCGGCCTCGTCTACGTCTCCGACCCGACGCAGGCCCGCGTCGTGATCTTCGACGCCGACGGACGGCCGCTGGCCGAGATCGGGGCGCCGGCGCTCTCCGCCCCGTCCGGCCTCGCGTTCGACGGCGATTCGACTCTCTTCGTCGTCGACACGGCCGTCGACGGGATCGTCTCCTTCGTCGTGCACGTCGATGCGGCCGAGGGAGAGTAGCCGAAGCGCGCGACTCTTCGTCCCGCTCGTCCTCCTCATCGCGTGCGGTGGCGAACGCCCGGGACTTGCCGCGGGGGCGGCCCGCGCTTCTGTCGCGGCGAGCGCGGCCGCGCGTCCCGATTCGGTTGCGATCGCGCGGCCCGATTCGGTCGCGCTCGTCGGCGCGCTCGCGCTTCCCGATTCGGTCGCCGAGCGGCGCGTCGGGCGCGGCGACGCCCGGCTCGTCGGCGACGGAACAGCCGGGCCGTACCCGCTCGGCTCACCGTTCGTCCTCGCCGGCTCGGAGTCCGTCGCGGTCGGCGGCGCTCCGTTGCCGCTCGGCTCGGGCTACACGCTCGACACGAATCGCGGCAGCATCCTCTTCTCGCGCGAGATTCCGGCGGGCGACTCGATCGTCGTCTCGTACCGCCGCCTCCCGTTCGTCATCGAGCCGTCGTACGCGCGCTGGCTCGCGCGCCCGCTCGGCACGCCGGCTGAGAGCGTCGCCGCAGCGCCCGGCGTCGACTACGGGAAGAGCCTGCTCGGGACCGGCGGCCTTCGCGTCGGCGGGACGAAGAGCCTCGCGCTCGTCGTCGGCTCGGACAAAGACCTCACGCTCGAGCAAGCGCTCCGCGTCAGCATCGAGGGCGCGCTCACGCGCGACGTCTCGGTCGTCGCGCGCCTCTCCGATGAGAATCTCCCGTTCACTCCCGAAGGGTCGAGCGCGCGCCTCGATGAGCTCGACAAGGTGTTCGTCGAAGTGCGCGGGCCGCATCTCGGCGCGACGCTCGGCGATTACGAAGTCAACTTCGCGAGCGGGGAGTTCTCGCAGTACCGGCGCGTCCTGAAAGGAGCGCTCGGCCGCGCGGACTATGCGCATGGCTCGGGGAGCGCGTCCGCCGGCGTGTCGCGCGGCCGATTCCTCTCGGTCGAGGTCCGCGGCGAGGAAGGGCGGCAGGGTCCCTACCGGATCGTTGACGGCGAGTTCGAGACGGTCGTCGCCGGAAGCGAGGAAGTTTATCAGGACGGCGAGCGACTCTCGCGCGGCGAGGACAACGACTACGTGATCGATTACTCCCGCGGCGAGATCCGATTCACGTCGAAGCGCCCCGTGCGAGCCGGATCTCGAATCGCGGTCGACTTCCAAGTCACGGGCGAAGATTACAAGCGGAGCTTCGCGACGGCGTCGGCGCGCGGGCGCCTCGGGTCGGACGGGGCGGGCGGTGCGGTGGGCGCGAGTGGCGCGAGTGGCGCGAGCGGCAGTGTCGGAGCGATCGGCCGGGCGCCTGCGAACGACGCATCCGCCGGCGCGAGCGTCGGCATCACGCTCCTCTCGGAATCGGACGACGCGGACAACCCGACTGCGATCCTCCTCTCCGACGCAGACCGCGAGAGCCTGGCGCTGGCGGGCGACTCCGATCCGCTCGTCAGCGGGGCGGCCTACACCGGCACTGGCGGCGACTACGACACGACGGACGGCCGGTTCGTGTTCGCCGGAAAGGGGCGCGGCGCGTTCACGGTCGCGTTCTCGGCCGTCGGGCGCGGCGGCGGGCACTACGACGCCGACCTCGATCCGGAGAGCGGCGACCGGATCTTCGTGTTCGACACGATCGACTCGGTCGGCGATTTCGATCCGGTCCGCCGACTGGCGCGGCCGAATGCGCACCGCGTTCTCTCGCTCGACGCGCGCGGCTCGCCGGCGCCGGGCCTCTCGCTCGCGGCCGAGGGCGCCGTCTCCACTCTCGACGCGAACACGCTGTCCGATCGCGACGACGGAGACAACGGGGGCGGGGCGTGGCGCCTTTCGGGGGAGTGGACGGGCGACAGCCTCGCCGTCGGCGGCGCGCGCCTCGGGTCGCTCGCCGTGACCGGCCGGGCGCGCCGCCTCGGAAAGTCGTTCGCGCCGTTTTCGCGCGTCGAAGAGATCCACCTCGACGAGCGTTGGAACACGACGGGGTTCGAACGCCCGTTCTCGACCGATGTGACGGGGAGCGGCGCGGCGACTTCGGCGGACGAGAGCGCGCTCCCATTCCGAGAAGATCTCGTCGAGGGGGAGGCGACGTACCGGCCGCGCCCGGGGTTGCTCGCGGGGATCGAGGCCGGCTCGTTCACGCGCGACGGGTCGCTCGACGCGCGCCGTGAGGCGGCGCGGTTCGAGGCGCGGAGCGCGCGCGCCGGCCACGTCGGCGGCCGCGCCGAGCGGATCCGTAGCGACGGTGACGACGGACCCGGCCGCACCGAGCGGCTCTCCGCGGACCTCGGCACGCGCGTCGGCGCGCTCGCGCCCAGCCTCCACCTCTCGCGCGACACGCGGCGCCTCGGGCGGGCCAGCTCGTTCTCCGGCTCGCGCCGGGACCGCGGCGCGCTCGCGGCGGCGCTCACACCGCTTCCTTCGCTCCGGATCGGGACGGAGTTCGCGCTCGAGGCGGCCGATACCGTCGATCGGGCCGCTGGCGCGCTCGGCGACTTGTTCCGCGCCGACGAGGAGGAAGTCTCCGCCAGCTTGGCCGACGCGTCCGTTTCCCTGTCGTCGCGGTACCGCCGTCGGCACGTGAACTTCGCGGCGCTCCTCGCCCCCGACGCGACGACGCACTTGGGCCGGGTCGAACTGTCGCATCGTTCGTGGGACGGCGCGCTGACCGGAGAGTGGAACTACGACGCCTCGACGTTCAGGGCAGCCCGCCGGCAGCGCGTTCTCCTCGAGGTCCCCGTCGGCGAAGTCGGCGACTTCGACAGCCTCGGAAACTTCTTCCCCGGCCAGGGGCGGTTCCGCGCCCGCGACATCGAGCTGCCGTCGGTGCCGACGACCGACTTGACCGCGAACGCGCGGATCGTCGTGGCGCCGGATGCGGCGGCCCGCGCGGGCTCGAGACGGAGCGCGGACGGCGGCGCCGGCGCGGCGCCGCGCGGGTGGGCGCGGCTGTTCCGCGGCCTCGAGTTCGAGACGCTCGCCCGCGTCTCCGAGCGGTCGACGACGGCGCGCAAGGGCCGGCTCCTCCTGTTCAATCCCGCCGAGTTTCAGCGGGACGACACGACCGTTCGCGGAGAGACCCTCGTCCGCGAGGAGGCGACGTGGAGCGCGCCCGGCGGGCGGACAGCGGTCCGCGCCCGGTACGGCCGCACCGACGTCGAGGACAATTCGGTCGAGGGGGCGCGGCGCGAGGAGCTTCGCCACGAGGTGCTATTGCGGTGTCGCGGAAGCGTGAGCGCGCGCGTGATCGCCGAGGCGCAGTGGGAGCCCCGCCGCTCGCGGCAGCGCGTCAACGGCGCGGAGTCGTCGCGGCTCCTGTCCGACTTCCTGCAAGCGGAGGGGACATTTCTGCCGGGGCCGCTCGTCTCCGTTTCGCTGTCGGGACGCGTGGGGCTCGAGCACGAGACGCGGCTCGACGAGCGGCTCGATTCGATCGAAGGGGCGACGACGGTGTCCGCCACGTTCCTGAGGCGCGGGCGGCTCTCGTCGCGGCTCGCGAGCCTGCGGTTCGTGCGGGACGAGCGGAGCCGAAGCGGCGCCTCGCCGCTGACGACACGGTTCGAGGGGGAGGAGTGGCGGTTGACAGCGGATTACGACTTGTCGCGCTATCTCGGCGCCTCCCTCTCGTACTCCGGCGACAATCGCCGAATCGGCGGCGCGACGCACCTTCTCCGGATGGAAGCGAGGGCGCTCTTTTGATCCGCGGGCGGCAGGGGGTTCGCGCGTCGTGGCAGGCGCGGCAGCGAATCGCGTCGATCCGCGGCGCGCACGGGGTGGGACGCGCGCTCGTCGCGGGCGCCGCGCACCGAGTGGGACGCGCTCTCGTCTCGGGCGTCGCGCTCGGCGCGTTCTTCGCGTTCTTCGCGCTCGTCGCGGGGGGCGCGGGGGGCGCGCGCGCGGCGAACGCGGCGCCGGGCGCGGACGTCGCCGTGACGTCTCCCGCCTGGCCGTGGATCGCCGACGTTCGCGTGTCGGTGGCGAGCGGGGGGGAGCGTGTCCTCGACACGGACCGGCTTCTCGCGGCGTGGCGCCCTCTGATCGGGGGACCGGCCGAGCCGTCGCGTCTGGCCGCCGCCGTCGATCGCGTGCTCGCTCAACTCGCCGACGCGGGCCGGCTCGACGCCGTCTGTCGCCTGCGCCTCGCGCCGACGGCGCCCGACTCGGCGCGTCTCGAAGTCGCGATCGACGAGGGGCGCGGCGTCCCGCTCGGCGCAGTCGCGATCGAAGGAACGGCGGCGATCGCCGAGTCCGACGCGCGCCGGATCCTCGGACTCTCCGCCGGCGTTCCATTCGATCCGGACCGGTTTGTCGCCGGCGCCGGCGAGCTGTTGGAGCGGTACGAAGCGCGCGGCTTCCCGTTCGCGCGGGTCGCGCCGCGCGACTTCCACGCCGACTCGGCGCTCGCGTTCCGGGTTCTCGTCGACGAGGGGCGCGAGGGCCGCGTCGTCGGCCTCGCACTGTCCGGGAACGCCGACACGCGCGAGTCATTCGTCGCGCGCGAGATGCTCCTGCGGCGCGGCCGCGCGTGGAACCGGCGCGCGCTCGAGCGCGGCCGGGAGCGGCTCCTTCGCACCGGCTTGTTCCGGACCGTCGGCGAGCCGTACCCGCTCGTCGACGAGACGGGCGGCGGACTCCGCGTCGGCCTCACGGTCGAAGAGGCGCTCGCGAACCGAATCGAGGGCGTGTTCGGATGGAATCGCGGCGAGGGAAACGAGGACGGATTCTTCTCCGGCTATTTCGACTTGCTCTTCCGGAATCTTGGCGGAGTCGGCCGCCGCGCCGCGGTGCGTTGGGAGCGACGCGGCCGCGACGCGCGCGAAATCCGCATCGGCTTCCGCGAGCCGTGGTTGCCGTTCGTCCCGATCGGCGCGGGCTTCGACTTGCGCCGAACGTTCCGCGACTCGACGTACGTCCGCACCGAAGTGGAAGGCGCGATCGACGTCCCGTTGAGCGGAACGCTCACGCTCTCCGCGCGGGCCGCGGCCGATTCGTGGAGCCCCGGCGACCGAACCCCCGCCACCGTCCCGAAGAGCCGGCGCAATCGCGGCGGCGTCGGGTTCCGATACGAGGGGACCGACTTCCCTCCGAACCCGTCGCGCGGGCTCAACGTTTCGCTCGAAGGGGAGTACGGCGAGAAAGCGGTCGACGTGGAGGCGGCGCCGGCCGACAGCGCCGCGAATGGCGCCGGGGTGGGCGCCGCAGCGAGCGGGGCGAACACGATCCGCTTCCGCGAAGAGATTGCGCGCGCGGCGGTCGAGGTGTTCGTCCCGCTCGGCGGCCCGCACCTCGTCGCGTTCAGGGCGCGCGGCGACTTGGTGTCGAGCGACGAGGAGCCGATCCCGGACTACGAGCTGTTCTTCCTCGGCGGCGCGCGCTCGCTCCGCGGCTACGACGAAGACAGATTTCTCGGCGAAAGGGTCGCGGTCGCGACGCTCGAGTATCGATTCCGTCTCGCGGGCCGATCCCGCGTGTTCCTATTCGTCGATCAGGGATTCACGGTGCTGCGGCGCGAGAGCGCGACGGCGCCAGGACTCGAAACGCTCAGAGGGTCGCCTCTCGGCTGGGGCGGCGGGTTGCAGGCCGATTCCCGGCTCGGCGTCGTCGGCATCGGAGTCGGGATCCCCGAGGGCGAGGGGCTCGCGGCCGCGCGCGTCCACGTTTCGATCGAGCAGGAGTTCTAGCGCGAGCGCCTCGCGCGGCGATCGAGGCGCGGGCGAGCGGCCACGACGAAGCGGCTACGACGAATACGAGAGCTGCCGCGTCTCGCGACGGAACCCGCCGCCCTCGACCGGGACGAAGGCGTGCGACCAGCTCATCTCGCCGCCGTACACGTGGAGCGTCACGGCCGGCGAGGCGTCGGGGTTCTCGATCTTGTGGTATTCGAACGGCGGGATCAGCGCCCCCGCTTCGCCGATCCCGGCGAGGACGACCGTCTCCGGAGTGAAGTTCACGTCGCCGGCCTCCGGATCGCCGATGAGGTCGAACGAGCTGACGCGGATCCGTCCTCGATAGACGCACTCGACGCACCACATCCCCGCGTGATCGTGGAGCGGCGTCCCCTGCCCGCGATCCCAGACCATGACGACGACCGTGTACCGGCCCGTCGGGTCTCTGTGAAGAAGCCGGCGCGCGTACCGATCGGGGGCCGGCTTCAGGAAGTCGGCGCTCACGAAATGTTCGCCGGCGCTGACGACCTCTTCGAGGACGCGCTTCACATTCTGACAGATCACGTGCGGGTCGTCGGTCGCAACGGCCGCGTCGAGGCGGCGGATGAGATCGTTGACCTGGGACGATTGAGCAGTCGCTCGAGTCATCGGGCGGGCCCTCCTTCCTGGGCCGAGATTGTACCGCGATCCGCGGCCGCGCCGCACGCGGAAATCGGCGCGCACACAGATTCCGCTCGCCCGGCGGTTGCCGGTGCGCCGGCGCCGGCGTATGATCCGGCCTTGTGATCCGTCCCGGTATGCGCTCCGCTCGCAGGGTCAGCTTCTCCCGCAAACTCGTCGTCGTGAGGTAGACGCCGGCGCCGATGACGCTGGGCGAGGCGCGCCGCGAAACCGAGCGGCTCCGCAGAGAGATTTCCGAGCACGACCGGCGCTACTTCGTCGACGCCGCGCCCGTGATCTCGGATGCCGAATACGACCGGCTGCTGGCGGCGCTCGCCGCAATCGAGGCGGAGCATCCATCGCTCGTCAGCCCGGACTCGCCGACGCAGCGGGTCGGCGGCGGTGCGCTCGAGGGGTTCGCGAGCGTCCCGCACTCGGCGCCGATGCTCTCGCTCGGGAACACGTACTCGCCCGACGAGCTCCGCGAGTTCGACGCGCGGATTCATCGGTGGGTCGGGTCGGACGACCCGGTGACCTACGTGTGCGAGCTGAAGCTGGACGGCGTGGCCGTCGTGCTCCGGTACCGGGGCGGCCGGTTCGTCCTCGGGCTCACGCGCGGCGACGGCGTGGCCGGCGACGACATCACCGCGAGCCTCCGGACGATCCGCGCGCTCCCGCTCGCGATTCCTGACGAGGGCGCGTTCGCCGGAGATGTCGAGGTGCGGGGGGAGGTCTACTATCCGTTGGCCGCCTTCGCTCGGCTCAACCGCGCGCGCCAAGCGGGCGGCGAGGACGTTTTCGCCAACCCGCGCAACGCCGCGGCCGGGACGCTCAAGCTTCTCAACCCGCGCATCGTCGCGCGTCGTCCGCTGGCCCTGTTCCTCTACACCGTCGTCGATGCGCGAGCGCGAGGGCTCGGCGCGCAGTCGGAAGCGCTCGACGCGCTCGCGGCCGCCGGGTTTCCAGTAAACCCCGAGCGCCGCCGCACGGCGGGCGTCGACGACACGATCACGTACACGCTGTCGTGGAGCGAACGGCGCCGCTCGCTCGACTACTGGGTCGACGGGATCGTGATCAAGATCGACGACCTCGCGATTCAGGAACGGCTGGGAGCGACGGCGAAGAGCCCGCGCTGGGGGATCGCGTACAAGTTCGAGCCCCAGGAGGCGACGACCCGCGTCGTCGGAGTCCGCTTTCAGGTCGGGCGGACCGGAGCGCTGACGCCGGTCGCCGACCTCGAGCCGGTCGAGTTGGCCGGGACGATCGTCCGGCGCGCGACCCTCCACAACTTCGACGAGCTCGAGCGAAAAGGGATCCTCATCGGCGATCTCGTCACCGTCGAAAAGGCGGGCGAAATCATCCCGCAAGTGACCGGCGTGAAGGTTGCCGAGCGGCGCGGGGACGAGCGCGCGGTCGCGATTCCCGCGGCCTGTCCGGAGTGCGGAGGGACGCTCGTCCGCGAACCGGAGGAGGTCACTCTCCGCTGCATCAACGCGTCGTGCCCCGCTCAGGTCCGCCGCCAGATCGAGCATTTCGCGTCGCGCCACGCGATGGATATCCGCGGAATGGGCGAGGCGCTCGTCAACCAGCTCGTCGAAACGGGGCTCGTACGGGACGCCGCCGACATCTACGCGCTCGCCGGACGGCGCGACGAGCTGACCGCCCTCGAGAGGATGGGGGAGAAGTCGGCGGACAAACTTCTCGACGCGATCGAGGCGAGCCGCAAGCGGCCGCTCGAGCGGCTCCTGTTCGGGATCGGAGTTCGCCACGTCGGCGTCACCGTCGCGCGAACGCTCGGCGCGCGGTTCGCGACCGTCCGCGAGGCGGCCGAGGCGACGGAGGAGGATCTGGCGCGGCTCGACGAGGTCGGCCCAGTGATCGCGCGGAGCGTCGTCTCGTTTTTCGCCGAGCCTCGAAATCGCGCGCTCGTCGAGCGGCTCGAGACGGCCGGTCTCGGTCGAGGCGGCGGCGTGGCCGGCGACGCCGGCGTGGCGGCTCGCGCCCGGCTCGGGGCCGGCGCGGCCGCCGGCGATGCGGCGGGGCCCCTCGCGGGAAAGACGTTCGTGTTGACGGGCACGTTGCCCGGGATTTCGCGCGAAGAGGCGACCGAGCAGATCCTCGCGGCGGGCGGCCGCGTCAACGCGTCGGTCTCGAAGAAGACGGACTACGTCGTCGCGGGAGAGAACGCTGGGTCGAAGCTTGAGAAGGCGCGCGCGCTCGGCTTGCGCGTCATCGACTTCGACTCGTTCCGGGCGCTCCTCGACACGGGCGAACGATGAGCGCGGGCGAGGGGGTCGGGCCGCGCGGCGCGGGGCTCGTCTCGGAAGTCTTCCCGAGTCCCGAGGGGGCTCTCCTCCTCGCCGCCTCGCCGTGGGGTCTCGCGCTGTGCGAGTACCTCGACGAACGCTCGGCCGAAGCGCTCCTCGCGGAGGTCCCGCCTCGAACCGGCGACGGCGCGTCGCTCGGTGAGTCGGGGGCACGGGACCATCTCGAGACGGCTCGGACCGAGCTGGGAGCTTATTTCGAAGCTCGGCTCACACGATTCGTGGTCCCACTCGACCTTCGAGCCGGTCCATTCGAACTCGCTGTCTGGCAGGCGCTTTTACGGATCCCTTACGGGAGGATCACAAGCTACGGGGCGATCGCGGCGCAACTCGGCCTGCCCGGCGCGGCGCGGGCTATCGGCCGCGCGAACGGGCGGAACCGGGTCGCCATCATCGTCCCGTGTCATCGAGTCGTCAGCGCCGACGGGCGTCTGACTGGCTACGGAGGGGGAATCGACCGGAAGCGCCGGCTTCTGGAACTCGAGGGGGCACTCGTAAAGACTCCTTGACGTTCTCTTGACAGGTTTGAGCTTCGTTGCTACGGTCGCGCGCATTGTTGAATCGTCATGGCCTGCTGGGCTGTTGGCGCTCTGTCCGCCCCCAAATTGACCGGACAAGCGCAGGCTCGACGCGAGGGCGCTCGGGAGACAGCGTTCATCGCGTTCTCTTAAGGGGGCAGTCCCTCGCCGAAGCGCCCGGAATGGAGTGCCCAGACCGTGAACCGACTCCTCGCATTCCTCCTCGTCGCAACGCTCGTCCTCGTTGCCGTGGCACCTCCAAAATTTGTCCCCCAGGCGCGGGCGGACGACTGGCGTTTTGATCTCAACGCCCACAACATCACCGTCGTCGGCGAAGGGGACCCGGACACACCCGACCTCACGGGGATGAAGTTCCAGGTCCTAAACAGCGAGGGAGCGCCCATCGAAGTGGACCCAGCATGGCTGCTTCAGATCCTCGCGGCGGCCTTCGGTAACTGGTTCAACTTGATCGACTAGTCGTTGCCGGCGAAAGACAGGAGCGCCCCATGACGGATGCCGCGCAGCGAGCCGGAGAGGCGCTGGCGAAGATCGCCTTGCTGACGCAGGGCGGCCTGCGTCGGGCCGGCTCGGATTCCGAGCTCGCACAGCTCTATTTCTCGATCGACCGCTACGAGGACGCGCTCGCGCTCCTCGAGCGAAAGGTCGCAGAAGAAAGCGGCGGCGCGCCCGGACTTCCGACGCGGCTAATCGAGGCATGGTGCCGGTTCCACATGGGCGACATGGCCCGATCGATGGAGATCCTCGACTCCGTCTCCGGCGATCTCGAGACGGCCGACCCCGCGCTCAACGGCCGCGCGGAGACGCTCCGGTCTTGGGTCCTGCTCCAGCGAGGGCAGCTCGGGGAAGCGCTCGCCTCGGCGACGTCGGCGATCGCGCGGCTCCGGCCGACCGGTGATCATCGCGGGTTCGGCGACGCGCTCCTCGCTCTCGGCCGAGTCCACTGGCGTCTCGGCCACGTCGCGGACGCGCTCGACGAGTTCCGCGACGCGCTCGCCTCGTTCCGCCGCGCCGAGAACCTCTCCGGAATCGGCCGCGCGCTCCACGACATGGCGCTCGCGGAGAAGTCGCTCGGCCGACTCGCATCCGCGGAGGAAGGTTACCGCGAGGCGATCGAGATTGCCGAGCAGCTCGGCCAGCGGCGGTTCCTGATGACGCGGCGCCACAGCCTCGCGATCCTCCTCTTTCATAGGGGACATAGGCGTGCGAGCCTTCGCATGGCGGAAGCCGCTCTTTCGGAGGCGATCGCGATCGGCGACGGGTTCGTCGAGGCGTGCTCGCGAATCACGTGCGCCCGCGCCCTGATGGCCGGCGGCGAAGAGCCGGACAGGGCGCGGGCGCTTCTCGAACGAAGTCTCGCGATCGCCGGGCAGCGCGGGTTCCTGCGCGAAGAAGCGCTCGCATGCGAGTTCCTTGGCGACCTCGAGCGCGAACACGACAACTGGCCCGCCGCGGAGACGTGGTGGCGGCGAGCGCTGGCGATCGGCGAGCGCGTCGCGCCGCGCGGCGACGTCACGGGCGAACCGCTCCGCCGCCTTGCGGAGGCGCGGCTCGCGGCCAACGACCTTCCGGCCGCGCTCGATTTCGCGCGCCGCGCCTTCGACGTCAATCGAGCGTGCGGAGACCGGCGCGAAGCGTTCGTCGTCTTGCGCGTGCTCGGAGGGATCGCCGACAAGCGGGGCCGCAAGCGCGCGGCGTGGGGCGCATACCAAGCGAGCGTACGCGGGCTCGAGGCCGTCGGCGCGCGCGGCGAGCTCGCCGCGGGCCTTCTCGTCCTCGGCGAGCACCTGTCGGAATCGGCCGATCCGACCCAGAGAGAGTTTGCCCGCGAGACGCTCGTCCGGGCGCTCGATCTGTTCGAGGAAGCCGATCATTCGTCCCGCGGCGATGCGGCGCGCGCGCTGCTGGCGAAGCTCGGCGGCGCGGCGCGCAGCGCGGTCGAGGCCGCGGATGCGTCGCGCGCCTCGCGCCGCGGCGGCCGCCCCCCTCACCAGGCCCGATCGTTCTTCGTCCGCGGCGTGCGCGGCCGCCGCGAGATCCTCTCTCGCGACCCGGCCTTCGCCGCGCTCCTCGACCGAATCTCCGCGGTCGCCAAGGGAGGCGGAGGGCTGCTTCTTCTCGGCGAGACGGGAACGGGGAAGGAACTCCTCGCGCGCCTCGCGCACGACGCGAGCGGGCGGCGCGGCCGCTTCATCGCGGCCAACGCCGCGGCGTTCCCCGAGGGCCTCGTCGAGAGCGAGCTGTTCGGCCACGTCCGCGGCGCGTTCACCGGCGCCATCGAGGACAAGATCGGTCTGATCGAGGCGGCGGACGGCGGGACGTTTTTTCTCGACGAAGTGGGCGACCTTCCCCTGGCGGTTCAGGTGAAGCTCCTCCGCCTCCTCGACGAGACGGTCGTCAAACGCGTCGGCGCGATCGAGGGACGAGCGGTCGACGTGCGCTTCGTCGCCGCGACGAACCGGGACCTCGGGCGGATGGTCCAAGACGGGACGTTCCGGCGCGATCTCTACTACAGGCTCTCCGTCCACGAGCTCCAGATTCCGCCGCTCCGCGATCGACGCGGCGACGTCGCGCTCCTGGCGAGCCACCTCCTCACGCGGCTCGCCGCCCGCAACCAAACGGAAGCGCCCAGCCTCTCCGCGGAAGCGCTCGGCGCCCTCGACTCGTACCCGTGGCCGGGAAACGTCCGCGAGCTCGAGAACGAGATGGAGCGCGCGATGGCTCGCGTCGGCGAGGCGAGCGAGGTGCGCCTCGGCCATCTCTCGCCGTGGGTCGCCGCGCCCGCCGATCCAGTCGACGAGCCGCGCGTCCTTCGCGGCGAGATCGCGGCGATCGAGAGGATGCGAATCCGCGAGGCGCTCACGCGCTCGGGCGGGAACACCGCGCAGGCCGCGCAATTCCTCGGCGTCACTCGCCAGGCCCTTCGCTACAAGATCCAGAAGTACGGCCTCTCGATCGAGCGGCCGCGTCCCACCGGCCAGACCCGCCACTAACTCGCCTCCTCGTCGCGCTCCTCCCTGTGAGGCGATCCCCCCGCGTGATAAGCTCGGCCCGTTCGTAACCGGAATCGCGGCCGCCGCAGCTCGATCGAGGAGGAGCCCCATGAGATCCATCTTCGCGTCCATCGTTCGGTCAATCGTTCGGTCCATCGTTCCCGGAATCGTCGCGTTGACCGCACTGCTCGTCTTGGGGGCGCCGTCCGTCGAGGCGGATACGCTCGGCGCGCAGCCCGAGGCTTCCGCCGGTGGACGGCTGGCTTCCGCGCGCGTCGAGGTTGGCGCGATCTACACGCTCCGCGTCTCGACCGCGGGAGAATCCGACGGCGGCTTCTTTAAGGTCGCGACTCCGTGCGTACCGGCCATCGCAACGCACACGAACGCGAGCTTCGACGGCGACACCTACGTCGCTCAGCAGGGGTTCGCCGAGACGGAGATCGCCGCCCAGTCGTACGTCCTGACGGCCGCCGATTTCCCGCTGCGAGTCGACGCGTTGGAGATGATCTTCTACGGGGACACGACCGTGGAGACCACGACGGAGTGGTCCGCGATGATCTGGCGCGGCCTACCGAGCACGGGCACGAACCTCTTGACGCTCTCTTCCGACGGGATCTCCGTCCCGCACCTCGTCCTTCCCCCCGGCAACGAAGGCGCGAACGTGCAGGTGTTCATCGACCCGGGCGATCCGATCATCGTGACCGACGACGGGACCCACACGTTCAGCATCGGGTACCGGATCGATGCCCACAACAACCCGGCCGCGAACCAGTGCACGGCGGCCTCGCCGGCGAACAGCAACGTGTTCCCGTGCACGGATGTCACCGGTCTTCAATCGTCTACCGGAAACTGGCTCAAAGGGCTCAACTGCGGACTCTTCGGCTGCCCGCCGAACGGCGGGTGGGCGCGGTTTTCGGCGCTCTCCGCCGGGTGCCGGCCGAGCGGCGACTGGGTGATGCGCGCGACGTACATGCCGTCGTTCGCCACAGCGGAAGTGTCGAACGTCACGTGTCAGGACGGGATCGACAACGATTGCGACGGCTTCACCGACTGCGACGATCCGAACTGCGGCGCGGATTCGATCTGCGCGCTCGTCGGCGTGGGCAACCCCGGCGACGCGGAGAGCGCGCCCGGAGCGCTCGGCCTGTCGGTGACGAGCCCGCTCCCGCCCGCCGGCGAGGAGATCCGTTTTACGCTTCCGTTCGCCGGGCGCGCGCGCGTCGAGCTGTACGACGCGTCGGGCGAGATCGTCGCACGGCTCCTCGACGCTTCGCGGCCCGCGGGCCCACAGTCCGTCGCGTGGGACGGCCGCGGGAACGACGGCGCTCGCGTCGCGCCGGGCGTCTTCTTCGTGAGGCTCGCCGATGATCGAGGAAACTTCGCCGTGAGGAAGCTGGTCATCATCCGTTAGGAGACGGCTCTCTCGATGCGATCGGCGATCTCCATCTCGGGCGAAGGACTCTCCGTTGTCGACCTCGCCGCTGTCGCGCGCGCGGGCGCCGGCGTCGAGCTGGCGCCCGGGACTCGCGAACGGATCCGCGCCGCGCGCGCCGTCGTCGATCGCGCCGTCGCCGAGGGACGCCGCGTCTATGGCGTGACGACCGGGTTCGGGTCGCTCTCCGACGTGAACATCCCGCCCGCGGAGTCGCGCGCGCTCCAGCGAAACCTCCTCCGCTCGCACGCGGTCGGCGTCGGCGAGCCGTTCGCGCGCGACGTCGTGCGCGCGACGCTGGCGCTCAAGCTCAACACGTTCGCGCGCGGGACGGCGGGCGTCCGCGAGGCCGTAGCGGACGCGATCGCCGCGTTCCTGGCGCGCGACGTCGTTCCGGTCGTGCCGGCGCAAGGCTCCGTCGGCGCGAGCGGCGACCTCGCGCCGCTCGCGCACCTGTTCTTGCCGCTGATCGGCGAAGGCGAAGTGTGGCGCGACGGGCGCCGCGCAGCGGGGGCGGAGGCGATCCGCGCCGCCGGCGTCGCGCCGATCGTGCTCGAGGCGGGCGAGGGGCTCGCGCTGATCAACGGGACGCAGACGATGACGGCGGTCGCCGCGCTCGCGCTGTTCGACGCGCGCCGCCTCCTCGGCGCCGCGCAGGTCGCCGGCGCGATGTCGATCGACGCGCTCCGCGGAAGCGTCGTCCCGTTCCGGCCCGAGTTCCGGCGCGCGCGCCCTCATCCCGGCGGCGTCGCGGTCGCGGCGAACCTGACGCGTCTCTTGGCCGGGAGCGCGATCCACGCGTCGCATGCGAATTGCAGCCGGCTGCAAGATGCGTACAGCCTCCGCACCGTCCCGGCCGTCGTCGGCGCGGCTGTCGAAGTCGTTGCCGCCGCGCTCCGCGTCGTCGAGCGCGAAATGAACTCCGACACCGGCAACCCGCTCGTCGACGCCGAAAGCGGCGAGATCCTCTCCGGCGGAAACTTCCACGGCGAGCCGGTTGCGATCGCGTGCGACACGCTCGCGATCGCGTTCGCCGAGGTCGCGAGCATCGCGGAGCGCCGCGTGAACCGTCTCGTCGACCCGCACCTCTCCGACTTGCCCGCGTTTCTCACGCGCGCCGCGGGGCTCCACTCCGGCATGATGATCGCGCAGTACACGGCGGCGGCTCTCGTATCCGAGAACAAGATCCTCGCCCATCCCGCGTCCGTCGATTCGATCCCGACGTCGGCGGAGAAGGAAGACCACGTCAGCATGGGGACGATCGCCGCGCGGAAGGCGGAGGCGATTCTCCGGAACGCCGAGCGCGTCGTCGCGATCGAGCTGCTCGCGGCGGCGCAGGGGATCGATCTCCTGCGTCCGCTCGCGACCTCCGCGCCGCTCGATGCCGCCCACCGCGTGATCCGCGCCGTCTCGCCCATGCTCGGAGACGACCGGCCGCTCGCGCCCGACATCGAGGCGGTCGCGCGGCTCGTCCGCGACGGCTCGATCGTCGACGCGGCCGAGAAAGCCGGCGCTCCGCTCGACTGGCCGGACGACGACCGCGTCCCGTGACTTCCGCCCGCGTCATCCGCGCGCCGCGCGGCGCCGCTCTCTCCTGCAAAGGCTGGGTGCAGGAAGCCGCGCTCCGGATGCTGATGAACAACCTCGACCCCGACGTCGCCGAGCTTCCCGAACAGCTCATCGTGTACGGCGGCGCGGGGAAGGCGGCGCGCAACTGGGAGTGCTACGACGCGATCGTCGCGGCGCTCCGCGCGCTCGAGAACGACGAGACGCTCCTCGTGCAATCGGGCAAACCGGTCGGCGTGTTCCGCACGCACGCCGACGCGCCGCGCGTCCTGATCGCGAACTCGCTCCTCGTCCCCGCGTGGGCGACGTGGGAGCACTTCTGGGAACTCGAAGCGAAGGGCCTGATCATGTACGGCCAGATGACGGCGGGCTCGTGGATCTACATCGGGACGCAGGGGATTCTGCAGGGGACGTACGAGACGCTTGCCGAGTGCGCGCGGCAGACGTTCGGCGGGACGCTCGCGGGACGGCTCGTGCTGACGGCCGGCATGGGCGGGATGGGCGGCGCGCAACCGCTCGCCGTCACGATGAACGACGGCGTGGCGCTCGTCGTCGAGGCGGATCGCCAGCGGATCGAGCGGCGCGTCGCGACGCGCTACTGCGACCGGCTCGAGACGGGCCTCGACGCGGCGCTCGCGGCCGCGGACGAAGCGCGGCTCGCGCGGCGCCCGCTCTCGATCGGCCTCGTCGGAAACGCGGCGGACGTTTTCCCGGAGATGCTCGCGCGCGGCATCGTGCCCGACATCGTCACCGACCAGACCGCGGCGCACGACCTGTTGCACGGCTACGTCCCGCACGGAATCCCGTACGAGGCGGCGCTCGCGCTCCGCGCCGAAAACGCCGAGCTGTACGTCGCCCGCTCTCTCGCGAGCGTGGGCCGCCACCTCGAGGCGATGATCGGGTTTCACCGTAGGGGCTCGGTCGTGTTCGACTACGGGAACAACATCCGCGCGCAGGGGAAGCGCGCCGGCGTCGCCGACGCGTTCGCGTTTCCCGGGTTCGTTCCCGCGTTCATCCGGCCCCTTTTCTGCGAGGGGAAGGGCCCGTTCCGCTGGGCCGTGTTGTCCGGCGACGCGGACGAGTTGCGCGCGACCGATCGCGCCCTCCTCGAGGAGTTCCCGCACGACGAGGGGCTTCGACGATGGATCACGATGGCGGGGGAGCGCGTCGCGTTCCAGGGCCTGCCGGCGCGAATCTGCTGGCTCGGGTACGGTGAGCGCGCGCGGATGGGGCTGCGGCTCAACCGGATGGTCGCTGACGGGACGCTCTCCGCGCCCGTCGTGATCGGACGCGACCACCTCGACGCAGGCTCGGTCGCCTCGCCCAACCGCGAGACGGAAGGAATGCGCGACGGGTCCGACGCGATCGCCGACTGGCCGATCCTCAACGCGCTGCTCAACGCGGTCGGCGGCGCGAGTTGGGTCTCGGTCCACCACGGCGGCGGCGTCGGAATCGGCTACTCGATCCACGCCGGAATGGTCGTCGTCGCCGACGGGACGGAGGCCGCGGCGCGGCGGCTCGAGCGCGTGCTGACGACCGATCCCGGCACGGGCGTCATGCGCCACGCCGACGCCGGCTATCCTGAGGCGATCGCGGCCGCGCGCCGCGGCGGCGTGAAGATTCCGATGATGCCGGGCGGCGCCGCGTAGGCGATCGCGTCGGCCGCCCGCTGGATTTCATCAAGGGCGAGCAACTCCTGGAGAACGACGCGATGCCGCCTCGAAAAACCGTTGTGCGGGCTCTCGGTGAGATCGCTCTTCGCGTGAGGGACCTCGATGCGATGCAGCGCTTCTACCACGACGTGATCGGGCTCGAGCTCATGGAGAGGTTTCCCGACAGCGCGTTCTTCCGGATCGCCGAAGGATTCGGGGGGCACACCCAGATCCTCGCTCTCTTCGACCGCTCCGACCGGATCGCCCGGGGCGATCGCTCATCGCCGAGCGCCGACACCTCCACCGTCGACCACATCGCGTTCGCGATCGGGCTCGATGATTTCGCGGGCGAGAAGGGGCGGCTCGAGGCGCTTGGTCTCGAGGTGAAGACGGCGGAGCACGCATGGGTTCGATGGCAGTCGCTCTACGTGCATGACCCGGAGGGCAACAGCATCGAGCTCGTCTGCTTCGACCGGAGCGTCGGCTCACGATGAGTCGAGAGTCGGCGCGACGGGGTCACGGGCGAGACGCTCGACCCGAGACGCCCTCGGCGCTCCTGATCGACGGCGCGCGCGAGGTCGTGACGTGCGCGCCCGCGGGCCGCGGCGACGGAACGCTCCGCCGCGTGAGCGACGCCGACCTCGCGATCGTGCGCGGCGGCTCGGTCCTCATCGAGGACGGCTGGATCACAGCGGTCGGTCCGCGCGAAGAGGTCGCCGCCCGCGCGGCGCGCCTCCCCGAAGTCGCGCGCCTCGATGCGACCGACGCGATCGTGATGCCGGGGTTCGTCGACGCGCACACGCACCTCGTGTTTGTCGGAAGCCGCGAGGACGAGTACGCGATGCGGATCGCGGGCCGCTCGTACGAGGAGATCGCCGCGGCGGGCGGCGGGATCCACTCGAGCGTGCGTCGATTTCGCGAGGCGACGCCCGAGGACCTCGTGCGCGAATCGACCGCGCGCCTCGCACGCTGCCTCGCGCATGGAACCACAACTGCTGAAGTGAAGAGCGGTTACGGGCTCTCTCTCGAGGAGGAGCTCAAGGCGCTCCTGGCGATCCGCGCGCTGCAGTCCTCGCAACCCGTGGACCTTGTTCCGACTTTCCTCGGTGCGCACGAGGTGCCGCTCGAGTTCCGCGAGGACCGCGAGGCGTATCTTCGATTGCTCACCGACGACATGATTCCGATCGTCGGCGAGCGGAAGCTCGCGCGTTTCTGCGACGTGTTCTGCGAGAAGGGCGTGTTCGAGATCGCCGAGTCGGAGCGGATTCTCGGCCAGGGGAGCGCAGCCGGGCTTCTGCCGAAGCTCCACGCCGACGAGTTCTATCCGCTCGGCGGCGCGGAGTTGGCCGCGCGAGTGAAGGCGATCTCGGCGGATCATCTCCTGCGAATCTCGGAAGCCGGGATCGCCGCGCTCGCTGCGTCCGACACGATCGCCGTGCTCCTCCCCGGCGCGTCGTTCGGCCTCGGCGCACCGTTCGCGCCCGCGCGCCGCATCGCCGACGCCGGCTGCGCGATCGCGCTCGGCACCGACCTCAACCCCGGATCGTCGATGTGCGAATCGATGCAGACGATCGTGTCGTTCGCCTGCTCGCTCCTGCGTCTTTCGCCCGCGGAGGCGATCGTCGCCGCGACGCGGAACGCGGCGTTCGCCGTCGGCCGCGGCCGCGAGGTCGGGCGGCTCGCGCCCGGTTTCCGCGGCGATGCGGTCCTGCTCGACCTGCCGTCGCACAACGCGCTGCCGTATCACTACGGCGTCAATCACGCGCGCGCCGTCGTGAAGAGCGGACTCGTCGCAGTGTCCGGGACGCCGGGTTGACCGATCGCCCGCGCTTCCCGCACCTCGCGCGATTCTCGCGAGAGACCGGCATCTCGGAAGACAAACTCGTCAGCGCGTTCGAAATCGAGCAGGCGTTCCACACGAGGATTGTTTCGGAGGACGATCCGGCGCGGCGGAGAGACCTTTACCGCGAGGTCTACGAGACCGTCCACCCGATCTATGGCGAGGACGATTCCGACCCGCGCCGGGGGGAGGGCGGCAAGGAGCGGTTCGCTCATCTTTTTCGCCGCGAAATCGAGGGCCGCTCGATCCTCGACGTCGGCTGCGGCGCCGGGGACTTCTTGCGGAGCGTCGCGCGCCGCGCCGCTCACGGACGCCTCGTCGGCCTCGACATCTCGACGCCCGTCCTGCCGCGCGACGCGCAGGGGATCGAGTTCGTCAACGGCGACGTCGTCCGCTTCGATCTCGGTGATCCGTTCGACGTCGTCCTCTCCGACAACCTCGTCGAGCACGTCGCACCGGCCGACCTGCCGGCGCACTTCGAGTCGCTCCGCCGCGCGCTGAAGACGGGCGGGACGCTGATCGTGATGGCGCCGAGCCGCCTCTTCGGCCCGTGCGACGTCACGCGGATCGTCGATTGCAGCTACACGAATCGAGTCGCCGCCCGGGGCACGCACCTCAGCGAGACGACCTACGGAGAGCTGATCGTCGGGCTCGGGAAGTTCGGCTTCGCGCGATTCCGGACCGTCTGTCCAATTCCAAAAGTTAGATTCCTGTTCGCTTGGTGGAGGATGAGCCCAGCGCCCCTCTGCTGGGTCGAGCGGCACATGTCGCTCATCCGCCTGCTGCATCGCGTCCAGCTCCGAGGGCGCTGCGTCTTCCGGCTCGACGTGACGCTGATCGCCCGCGCCGTCTGACGACGACCTCGCCTCCAGGCGCATGCTGCTCGTGCGGTACAGCCGGATCTGGTCAGCCCTCCCGGGGCGTGCTATTTTGCCGAGGTTGACACCGTCACCGTCCGACACGACATGATCGGCTCGACCATCGGCCACTACACGATCCTCGCCGAGCTCGGCTCCGGCGGAATGGGCGTCGTCTACCGCGCCCGCGACGAGCGGCTCGGGCGCGACGTCGCGATCAAACTCCTGCCGGCCGTGACGCTTGCCGACGAGACGGCCCGCGCTCGGCTCCTCCGCGAGGCGCGCACCGCCTCCTCCCTCAATCATCCGAACATCTCCACGATCTACGAGGTGTTTGAGGAGGCTGGAACCGTCGCGATCGCGATGGAAATGGTCGAGGGGAAAACGCTTCGCGAAATGATTGCCGAATCGCCGCTCCCGATCGACGCGGTGACGCGCTACGGCGCGCAGATCGCCGACGCGCTCTCGCACGCGCACGAGCGCGGCGTGATCCATCGGGATCTCAAGTCCGCGAACGTCGTCATCACGCCCGAGGGCCGCGCGAAGGTTCTCGACTTCGGGCTCGCGAAGAGAGTGTTGGACGGGGAGAAGCGGCTCGACGGAGACAGCCTGAGCCTGACGCAGAGCGGCCTCGTCGTCGGGACGCCGCCGTACCTCGCTCCGGAGGTCCTGACCGGCGCGGCGACGGATGCGCGGAGCGACATCTGGGCGCTCGGCGTTCTTCTGTACGAAATGGCGTCCGGAAGGTTGCCGTTCGAAGGGCGGTCCGTGATCGAGATCGCGACGGCGATCGTCAACGATCCGGCGCCGCCGCTTCCGGGGCGCGTGCCGCCCGGTCTGCGCGCGACGATCGCCCGGTGTCTCGACAAGGAGCCGGGACAGCGGTACCGCACCGCGAGCGAAGTCCGCGTGTCGCTCGAGACGGCGCAACACGACTCGTCGCCGATCCGGGCCGAGGTTCGCGCGCCCCGCCCACGATCGGGGAAGTGGATCGCGTTCGCGGGCGTCGTCGCGGCGGCCATCGTCGTGTTCAAGCTGGCCGACGTCGCGCGTCACAGCGGAGACGCCGGCCGCGCGCCGCGCCTCCCCCCGCCGCCGGGCTCTGCGGAGCCGGCCCCGGCCGCGCCGGTGATTCGCGCGCTCGCCGTTCTCCCGCTTGCCAATCTCTCCGGCGACCCGAGCCAGGAATACTTCGCCGACGGGATGACGGAGGAGCTGATCACGAACCTCGCGCCGATCAGTTCGCTCAAGGTGATCTCGCGCACGTCGGTCATGCGGTTCAAGGGGACGCAGAAATCGCTCCCCGAGATCGCGCGAGAGCTGGGCGTTGACGCGATCGTCGAGGGATCGGTCCTCCGCTCGGGCGACCGCGTGCGGATCACGGCCCAGCTGATCGACGCGGCGCGCGACCAGCATCTCTGGGCGAAGAGCTACGAGCGCGAACTCCGAGATATCATCACGCTGCAGCGCGAGGTGGCGGTCGACATCGCGGAGATGATCCGCGCGCAGGTCACGCCGAAGGAGCACGCGCGGATGGCCGCCCCCGGCCGAAGCGTCAACCCCGAGGCGAACGACCTGTACCTCAAGGGGCGCTTCGAGTGGGGCAAGATCACTCCCGAATCGGCGGTGAAGAGCATCGAGTACTACAAGCAGGCGATCGCGATCGATCCGGACGATCCGCGGTTCTACACCGGGATCGCGGACGCGTACCTCGTCCTCGGCCAGATGTTCGGGGTCGTGCCGCTCGACATCGCGATGCCGGAGGTGAAGGACTACGCGGGCAAGGCGATCGCGCTCGACAGCGCGTCGGCGGAGGGGCATGCGTCGATGGCCGCAGGCCTCTTCTTCGCCGACTGGGATTTCGCGGGCGCCGAGCGGGAGATCGGCCGCGCGCTCGAACTCAACTCGGGCCTTTCGCTGTCGCACGTGATCGCCGCCGTCATCGCCGGCGCGCAGGGGCGCGCGGACAACGCGATCGAGTACGACCGCCGCGCCTGCGAGCTCGATCCGCTCTCCCTCTTGGCGAACTGGGAGTTCGGAAACGAGCTGATCTACGCGGGCCGCCTCGACGAAGCGTTGGCGCAGGCCCGGAAGACGCTCGCGATCGATTCGACGTCCGTGCTCCCGCAATCGCAGGTCTTCCTGATCGCAGAGCTCAAGGGCGATTTCCCCGGGGCGCTCGACGCGCTCGAGAAGTTCTTGCCCGAGGCGGACGGCGGAAAGCGGGCCGTTGCGAAGCTCCGCGGCGCCTATGCGGCGTCGGGCGCGCCCGGCTACTTCCGTGCGTATCTCGATGAGCAGCTCAGGTCGGGAAGCGAAGGTCCGGGTTACCAGTGCAACCTTGCGCAGCTCTACGCGCGCCTCGGCGAGACGGAGAAGGCGCTCACCCTCATCGAGGCCAGCTTTGCCAAGCACGAAGGAGACGTCCTCTTCATCAAGGTCGACCCGCGGTTCGCGAGCCTTCGACAGGAACCTCGCTTCAAGGAGCTGCTCCGGCGCATCGGGTTGTCGGCGTGATCACCCCGTAGGAACTCGCGAAAGCACAGGAGATTCGATGCCCAAGATTGTCGAGTGCGTTCCGAACTTCAGCGAGGGGCGACGCCCCGAGGTCCTCGAGGAGATCGTCGCCACGATCCGCGGCGTCGCCGGCGTTCATCTCCTCGACAGCGAGATGGACGCGAACCACAACCGCGCGGTCGTGACGATCGCCGGACCGCCGGAGGAGGTCGCCGAGGCTGCGTTCCGCGCGATCGCGAAAGCGGCCGAGCGGATCGACCTGCGCTCGCACACGGGGGAGCACCCGCGGATGGGCGCGACTGACGTCGTGCCGTTCATCCCGATCGCTGAGACGTCGATGGTGGAGTGCGTTGCGCTCGCGCGCGCTCTCGGCGAGCGCGTCGGCCGCGAGCTGGCGATCCCGGTGTTCTTGTACGAGGCCGCTGCCACCCGCCCCGACCGCGAAAACCTCGCCGAGGTCCGCCGCGGCGAGTTCGAAGGCCTCGCGAAGGAGATCGGGACGAACCCCGACCGCCGGCCCGACTTCGGCCCCGACGCGATCCACCCGTCGGCCGGCGCGATCGCGATCGGCGCGCGGATGCCGCTGATCGCGTACAACGTCAACCTCGGCACGCGCGACGTGTCGGTCGCGAAAAAAATCGCGAAGGCGATCCGGTTCGCGGGGGGCGGCCTCCGGTACGTCAAGGCGATGGGGTTCGAGCTCAAAGATCGCGGGCTCACGCAGGTGTCGATGAACCTCGTCAACTACCGCGAGACGCCGATCCACCGCGCGTTCGCGATGGTCGAGCGGGAGGCGGCCCGGTACGGAGTCCCAGTCGTCGCGAGCGAGATCGTCGGCCTCGTCCCCGAGGACGCGCTGATCGAGTCCGCCGATTTCTTCCTACAACTAGAAAACTTTCAGCCGAACCAGATTCTCGAGAACCGGCTCCGCGCCGCGACGGAGGGGAGCGCCTTGCCCGACGATACGTTCCTCGACCGGCTGGCGTCGGGCGCGCCAACCCCCGGCGGCGGAAGCGTTGCGGCCCTTTGCGGGGCGCTCGGGGCGGCCCTCGTGTCGATGGTTTCCCGGCTGACCCTCGGCAGCAAGAAGTACGCGGAGGTTCACGAGCCTATCAAGGAAATCCTCGAACGTTCCGAATCTATGAGGTCGAATCTCACGAACCTAATCGACCGGGACGCGGAAGCGTTCGATGCGGTCCTCCGAGCGTACAAGATGCCGCGGGGGAGCGACGAAGCGGAGCGGAGTCGCAGCGAGGCGATCGAGCGAGGGCTCGCCGGCGCGATCGCCGTCCCGCTGGAGACGATGGAGCGCGCGGCGGACGTCGCGGCGCTCGCGGAGCGCGTCGCGGCGATCGGGAATGCGAGGGCGATTTCGGACGCGGGTGTCGCCGCGATTTTGGCCGAGGCGGCCGCCCGATCGGCGGCGCTGAACGTGCGGATCAACGCCGCCGGCATCGCAGACGACGCGAAGCGCCGCGAGCTTTCGGCGCGGACTGACCGGCTGCTCGAAACGGTCCGGGAGAAATCCGGGCGGGTCGAGCGGACGGTCCTAGAGAAGATGTAGCTGCCGGCGCCAGTCGCTCGCATTCGCGGGGCGCGGGGCCCGGAAGGAGAGCACGTGGTGCAGCCTTCTTCAAGCCTCAAGAAAGCCCGCGAACTCGAAGCGAAGAAGGACTGGGACAAGGCGATCGCCGAGTACAAGAGAATCCTGGAGACGGAGTCCGGCGCGAGCCCCGCGCTGTACAACCTTCTCGGCGATCTGTACGCGAAGAAATCCGAGCTCGATTCCGCTTTCAAGAACTACGAAAAGGCGATCGAACTCTACTGCGAAGAGACTCTGTACAACAACGCGATCGCGCTCTGCAAGAAGTGCCTCCGCGTCGATCCGGATCGTGTCGAAATCTTCAATCGGCTCGGCGGGCTGTACGCCTCGCAGGGCCTCGTCCACGAAGCGATTCGATTCCTGACCGACTACGCCGACCGGAAAAAAATCGTCGGCGACGGACGGGCCGTCGAGACGACGTGGAAGCGAATCCTGGAAATCGCCCCGTCGAACGAAACGCTCCGCTCGAAGAGCGCGGAGATCTTCCTCGAGCTGAAGCGGCCGCGCGCCGCGGTCGACGCGCTGACCGGCCTGGCCGACCTGCTCCGCAAGCGGGGCGCCCACGACGAAGCGAAAGCAGTCGAGACGCGCGCCGCGGAGATCATGGTCGCCGCGCCGCACGCGGAGCCGGTTCCCGGCGGCGGCCTGACCGTTCCTCAGGAGCTGGCCGACCAGATCGAAGACGTCATCAAGATCGATTGGAGCGAGCTCGAGGCGCTCGGGCCGAGGCCCGCGCCGGCCCCGGCGGCCGCCGACCCGCGCGGCGCCGCGACGGCGGCCGCCGCTCGGCCGAGCGAGGAAATCTTGTCGGACGCGCTCGCCGGCACAGTCTCGATTCGCGAGCGCGCCCAGCAGGAGGACGACCTCGTCGACCTCAACGAGGTGCTCGACGAGTTCCGCTCGGGCGTCGCCCAGGTCTTGCAGTCCGAAGACTTCCAGGGGCAATACGATCTGGGGATGTCGTACAAGGAGATGGAACTCTTCGATGACGCGATCGAGGCGTTCCGCGCCGCGTCGCAAGGCGCCGACCTGCGGGTTCCCGCGATCGAGATGATGGCCGACTGTCTGCTCGAGAAGGGCGAAGTGCGCGAGGTCGTCAACCTGATTACCGCGTCGCTCGACTCCCAGACCGTCGCCGGTCCGAACGACATCGGGCTTCGCTATCTCCTCGGGAACGCCTACCTGAGGCTCAACGACCGCGAGCACGCCCGAGACTGCTACGAGAAAGTCGTCGCGATCGACCCGTCGTTCCGCGACACGCAGGATCGGCTCACACACCTCCGCGAGTTCGTCCGCTAGTTCGGCAGCCGGGCCTTCCCTTCGCCTCGTTCGCCCGGTATCATGCGGCCGAGCCAACATCGATGCGGTCCATCCAGATCGACCTCCACCTCCACAGCACGTCTTCCGACGGAACGCTCTCGCCCGCGGCCGTCGTCGCCCTCGTGTGCAAGCGGGGACTGCAGGGGCTCGCGCTCACGGACCACGATACCGTCGATGGGCTGTCCGAGGCCCGTCGCGCGGCCGAGTCGGCCGGGATCGATTTCGTCGAAGGCTGCGAGGTGTCGTGCGACGTCGATGGCGCGGACGTGCATCTGCTCGCTTATCTGTTCGACGAACGGCACGAGGATTTCGCCGGGGCGCTCACGCAATCGAAGGCCCGGCGCGTCGAGCGGGGGCGCGCGATCGTCGAGAAGCTGAACGGCCTCGGCGTCGCGATCGATTACTCGGACGTCGCGCGGGAAGCGGGGAACGGCGCGGTCGGACGGCCGCACGTCGCGCGCGCGCTCGTCGCGAGGCGATCCGTCGGCTCGGTCGAAGAGGCGTTCGCTCGATATCTGAAAGACGGCTCGCCCGCGTACGTCCCGAAAGTGTCGAGGACGAGCGCCGAAGTGATCGCGCTCGTCCGCCGCGCCGGCGGCGTGGTGGTCCTCGCGCATCCCGGCCTCTACCGATTCGAAGGGATGATCGAGAAGCTTGCCGCCGAAGGACTCCGCGGGCTCGAGGTTTGGCACCCGAAGCACACGCAGGAGCAGGCGCGGCGCTTCGAGGATGCCGCGAACTCGCTCGGGCTGGTGCCGACGGGCGGCTCCGATTTTCACGGCCATCCCGGGGGCGACGTGGTGCCGGGCTCGGAAGGCGTTCCGATCGAGACGGTCGAACGGCTCCGCGCCGCCTGCGCCTGATCGATCGCGATTGGAGCGGCACCGCCGCGTCGCCCTCTTGGGGATCCTGACCGCGCTGGCCGTCGCGTCCGGGTACGCGTTCGCGGCGATCCCGAACGTGAAACCGATCTCGTTGGTGTTCTTCCTCGCCGGCGCGTGCGCGGGTCTCTCCGGCGGGCTCCTCGTCTCCGTCCTCGGGATGGGGATCTACTCGGTCGCGAACCCGTGGGGCCCCGCGCCGCCGGTCGTCATCGTCGCGAAGATCGCGGGGGCGGCGTTGTTCGGTGCGGCGGGCGCGCTGATCGGACCGCGGGCCGCGCGCGGACGCTCGGCCCTTCTCGTCGCCGTGCTGCTCGCGGCGATCGCCGCGGCGCTCACGCTCGCTTATGGGGTGCTGGTCGATCTCGCGACCGCCGTCGCGGTCGGGATGGGGCGCCACCCGATTCCGACCCTCGTCGCCGGACTTCCGTTCAACGTCGCGCACATCGTGTCGAACGTGGCGATCTTCGCGCTGGCGGGGCCGCCGCTCCTGCGGCGGTTCGCGCGCCGCGCGACGCGGCTCGGCGCGTTCGTCGTCGTGCTCGCGGTCGGGGCGGCGGCGATCGGCGCGGCGACGCCGCCCGCGGGCGCGGACTCGACGGGCGTCGCGGTCGGCCCGGCGGGCGGCGCGGACGATTCGACGTATGCGACGATCGATTCGGTGGAAGCCGCGAACGATTCGGCGTGCGCCGCGGACGATTCGGCGGAGGCCGCGGACGACTCGACCGCCCTCGACTCGAGCGCCCCCGACTCGACGGGCGCGGATTCCGCGAGCGCTCACGTCGCACTCGCACCTCGCCCGCCGGCCGCGCCCCCCTTCGATCCGTACGGCGCTCTCGACACGGACGCCGCCGACGCGACGCTGACGCGCGCCGCCGGGATCGCGCGCGGCTCGCGGACGCCTCTCGAGTCGTTTCGCGAGATGCCCCATCTGGCCGTCGAGCGCTTCGGAATCGTCGGCAGCTCGGAGCGGCTCCTGCTCCTGGGCGAAGAGGGAGTCGGATTGCGGATCGCGGGCGTGCCGATCCTCCCGTCCCGCTCCGGGCTCTCGCCGTACGACATGCTTCCGACCGAGGCGCTCCTCGCCGCGCGCGTCCGGCGCGCCGCGGAGGACCCGCTCCTCGGGGGACGCGGCCCCGCTGGGAGCCTCGACTGGATGATCTCGCCGTCTCCCGCCCCCGACGACCCGCCGCTCACTTCGCTCCGCGCCGAGCGAGGCCCCCTTTCGTTCCGCCGGTACCAAGCCGGGTTCGACCGCTGGGTCGGGCCCGTTCGCGCGAACGTCGCGTACGATGCGGCCCGAGACGAGGACGCGTTCGGTACCAATCTCACGCGCGCCCGCGGCACGTTCCTGTCGGTCGCCACGAGAGCGAACGCTGCGATCCCTCTCTTCGTCGCGGGCGGCGGGACGCGCCGCGAGCTCGACCTGTCGGCTGCATCCGGCTCCGGCGGCGCGCGGGGCACCGAGGAGCGGTCCCTCGCGATCGTGCGCGCCGCGCCGTTCCTCCCGCGGATCGGACGCGCGCGCGTCGCGCTGAAGGCCGACCGCGTCGCGTGGCGCGCGACGACCGACCCGGGTCTCCGCGGCCGCGAACACGAGAGCGGCGCCTCCGCGGCGCTCGGAGAGGACGCGCCGTTCGGGATCGCGGCGTGGGGCTACGCGGGCGAGGTCGTCGACGAAGCGAACGGGCGCGAGCGCGGGACGGAACGCGTCGGCGGGACGGCGCTTCTCGCCGGCGAGCGAGTCGGCCTCGGCGCCGCCTCGTGGCGCGTCTTCGCCGGCGCCGAGCGGGTCTCGCCCGTCTCGCCCCGCGTCCACGCCGGCGCGACGATCGCGCGCCCGGTCGGCCGCGCGCGGCTCGAGTTCGCCGCGCACCGCGCGTATGACCATCCGCCGCGCGGCCTCCTCCTCGACCGCGACGACCTCGATCCCGCCCGCCACACGGGGATCGCCGTTTCCGCGTCGCTCGACTCGACCCTCAGCCTTTCTCTTTTCCGCCGGTCGGTCAGCGACGGTCTCTTCCTCCGGGCCGCCGATCCGTTTCTCGCCGCGCCGATCCGGATCGATTACGACGACTGGGGGCTCGCGCTCGACGGCGCGATCTCTCTCGCGGGCGCGACTCTCTCGTGGGGCTACCTGTTCCTCGACGACGACGCCGGCTCGCCGCTCCCGCTCCGTCCGCGCCACCGCGGGCACGCCGAATGCGAGCGCGCCTGGCCGTTCCGCGACCGTGCGATGCGCCTCGCGCTCCGCGCCGGCTGCGAGATCGTCGGCGAGCGCGCCGCGTTCGACCGGAGCACGCCGCTCGAAGCGACGATCGACGTGCGCGCCGCCGCGCGGCTCGAGATCGAGAGCGTCGTTCTGTTCCTGCAGGCGGAGAACCTGCTCGATCGATTCAACCCCGCGCTCCCCGGCGTCTACCCGGAGGCGCGCGGCTTCTACCTCGGCGCGACCTGGCTGCTGAAGGACTAGCGGCGCTTTTGGGGAACGCGCGGAATCGCGCGGCGCGGCCCCCGTCGCGGCCCCCGGCGCGTCGCGTTGACACGCTCTCGGGGCAACAGTAGATTGGGCGGCACGCGCCGCGCCGGTCCGGCGACGGCTTCCCCGGCATTCCTCGGAGACGATCCGTGAACTGGCAGAACCTCAACTGGCTCGACACGTCGATCGCGCTCGTCGTCATCACCTCCACGCTCGTCGGTATCCTGACCGGGCTCGTCCGCGAAATCGTCTCGGTGGCGAGTTTGTCGCTCGCGATCGCTCTGTCGAGCGCTGCGTACGGCCGGCTCGCCGCGCTCCTCGGGCGTTGGATCGACCGCTCCGACATCGCTTCGCTGGCGGCATTCCTCGGCATCCTTCCCGTTGCGTGGCTGTTCGCGGGAACGGTCGGGTTGATTCTCTCGAACTTCCTGCTCAAAGGGCGCGTCGGTCTGGTGAGCCGGCTCGGCGGATCGCTCCTCGGATTCTTGAAGGGAATCTCCCTCTCGGCCGTCGTCCTGATGGTCCTCACCGTCTATCTGCCGAGCGACAACATCGCGTTCCGGAAGTCTCGTCTCTACCCGGCGATGATCCAGGGCTCGCGACTCTTCGCGGGGCTCCTTCCGCTCGAGCAACGCTTGATTCTTCTGAGGCGGATCGAGCCGAAGCCCGAACGCAATCCCGCGCTCCCCGACGGCGTCGTCTGATGGGCTCCGCCGCGTGAGCGCGCTCAACCCGGCGATCTTCCGCGAGTACGACATTCGCGGCGTCGTCGAGAAGGACCTCACGCCCGAAGGCGTCGAGACGATCGCGCGCGCCGTCGGCCGCGCGATCGCGAAACCCGGGAAGACGCGCGCCGTCGTCGGGCGCGACGTCCGCCTCTCGTCCGACGCGTTCGCCGCGGCGGTCGGGCGCGGGTTTCGCGACGTCGGACTCGATACGATCGATCTCGGAGTCGTCCCGACGCCGGCGCTTTACTTCGCGCTCGAGCAGGAGGCCGTGGCGACGCTCGCGGGCGGGATCATGGTGACGGGGAGCCACAACCCGCCCGAGTACAACGGCCTGAAGGTCGCCGAAGGAAAGCGCACTCTGTTCGGTCCGGAGATCCAAGAGATCCGCCGCCTCGCCGAGGAAGAGGCCGAGCGCCCGACTCGCGTCGCGGCGCGCGGCGGGGAGGAGCGGCGCGACGTCCTTGCCGCCTACGTCGACGCGGTCGCGAACGGGATTCATCTGGCGCGGCCGCTCCGCGTCGTGCTCGACTGCGGGAACGGAACCGCGGGGCTCGTCGCGGGGGATCTGTTCCGGCGGCTCGGATGCGTCGCGACGATTCTGTTCGCGGAGCCGGACGGCCGCTTCCCGAACCATCATCCCGACCCGACGGTGCCGGCGAACCTCGTTGCGTTGCGCGAAACGGTGCGCGCCGAGCGAGCCGACTTCGGCGTCGCGTACGACGGAGACTCCGACCGGATCGGCGCGGTCGACGGCGACGGCGAGATCATCTACGGGGACTTTTTGCTCCTGCTGTACGCGATCGAGATCCTCAAGACGGGGCCCGCGACGATCCTCTCCGACGTGAAGTGCTCGGCTGTTCTCGCCGACGAGGTGCGCGCCCGCGGGGGGAACCCGGTGATGTGGAAGACGGGCCACTCGCTGATCAAGAACCGGATGCGCGAAATCTGCGCGCCGCTTGCCGGCGAAATGAGCGGCCACGTCTTCTTCGCCGATCGGTACTACGGCTTCGACGACGCGATCTACGCGAGCGCTCGGCTGGCCGAGCTCGTCGCCGCCGACTCGGAGCCGCTGGCCGCTCGGATGCGCCGCTTCCCGCACCCGCCGTCGACGCCCGAGATCCGGCTCCACGTCCCCGAGGCGCACAAGTTCGACGTCGTGCGCGCGATCGCGGCGCGGTACAAGTCCGAGCGCGAGGTGATCGACATCGACGGCGCGCGCGTCCTGTTCGGCGACGGGTGGGGACTGATCCGCGCGTCGAACACCGAGCCGGTCGTCGTGATGCGGTTCGAGGCGAAGACCGCCGAGCGGCTCGCGGCGATCCGGGCCGAGTTCGAAGGGCGGCTGAACGAGGAGCTGGCGAAGCTCTCCGGCGGCGCGCGATGACGCGCCCGCTGTACGCGGTGATTCTCGCCGGCGGGCGCGGGACGCGCTTCTGGCCGCGGAGCCGCCGCGACCGTCCCAAGCAGTTCCTCCGCTTCGGAGGCAAGAAATCGCTTCTTCAGGAGACGATCGCGCGAGTGCGGGGGCTCGTCCCGCCGAGCCGGACGCTCGTCGTCACGACGCGCGAGCTGGCGCGCGTCGTGCGGCGCGACCTGCCGTCGCTCCCGGCGCGGAACCTGATCCTCGAGCCCGCGGGGCGGAACACGGCCCCCGCGGTCGCGCTCGCCGCCCACGCCGCGCTCGCGCGGGACGACGACCCGCTCCTCCTCGTGCTCCCCTCGGATCACTTCGTCGGCGAGCCGGCGCGGTTTCGCGCCGCCGCGATCGCCGGCGCCCGGTTCGTCGAGCGGACGGAGAACGCGCTGATCGTGTTCGGCGTCCCGCCGACTCGGCCGGAGACGGGGTTCGGGTACGTGCGCATCGCGGCCGCGGCGCGGCGACCCGCGCGCGGGCGTCCTGGACGCGGCCGGGCCGCCGTCGCCGTCCATCCGGTCGCGCGATTCATCGAGAAACCGAACGAGACGACGGCGAAGCGGTTGCTGAAGCAGAAAGGCGTGTACTGGAACGCCGGGGTGTTTCTCTGGCGGGCGAGGACGTTCCTTCGCGCGCTCGAAGCGCACGCCCCGGCGATCGCGCGGCCGCTCGAGCGGATCGGCGCCGCGCGCGGCGCTCGCGCGGCGGCGACGACGCTGGCGCGCGAGTACCCGCGCGTGAAGAGCGTTTCGGTCGACGTCGCGGTGCTCGAGCGGGCGCGCGGTGTGTACGTGATCCCGGTGGAGATGGAGTGGAGCGATCTCGGGAGCTGGGTCTCGCTCGCTGAGATCGGTCGTGCGAACGGGGAGGGGAACGTGGTGGAGGGGCGGCACGTGGGGATCGGGACTCGGGACTCCATTCTGCTGGCGCCGGACAAGATCATCGCGTCGATCGGCGTCGAGGATCTGATCGCCGTCGATACGGGCGACGTGCTCTTCCTCTGCCGGAAGAGCCGCGCGCAAGACGTGCGCGCGCTCGTCCGGCTGCTCGAAGCGCGCGGGCTCTCGCGCCTCGTGTGACCTCCGGCGGCATCGTCCGCCGAAAAAAATCGCAAATCGCAACCCGCATCCCTTCCACGCATTCGTCACGCACGATCCAGCTCCGCCACAAACGGGCGCATTCGACACGATTTGTGCCGAGTTGGTGAGCGCCTAAGTCCTCAAGGGGAAGTCGATTCGCCCGATAAGTCCGAGAGAGAGGACGCGGGCGTGCGCCGTGGCTTCGGCGCGGGAGGTTGTGCGGTCGTGGGGCTCAGCCGGTCCGAGCGCGTCGTCCTGTGTCTTCTCGCGGTTGCGATCCTCGCGGGCCGCGTCGTTCGAGATCGTCTCGACGGCGCGGACGAGATCGCGGTGTTCGCGGACCGCGCCGCAGCCGGGGATTCGTCGGCGCCGATCGCAACGTTGGCCCGCGCGGAGGTCGATTCCGTAGGCGAGCGCGTGCGGGAGGCCGTCGCCTCCATCCGCGGCGACGGCGGAGCGGGGACTCGACGGGAACGTCGCGGCCCGCTCGACCTGAACGCCGCGTCGGAGTCGGAGCTGGTCCTGCTTCCGGGAATCGGGCCGGCGAAGGCGCGGGCGATCGTCGAGTGGCGCGCGGCGCACGGGCCATTCGCCCGCGTCGCCGACCTGCTCGACGTGCCGGGAATCGGTCCGAAGACAGCCGGGCAGCTCGAGGGTCTGATCGCAGTGGACGCCGCACAGCCGATCGAGGGAGGGAGCCGGTGAGCAAGGACATCGGCCAGATGCTCGAGGACGCCAAGGTCCTCTCAAACTTCCAAGTCGGGGAAGCCCGCCGCCAGGCCTCCGCGTCGGGCGAGCCGCTCGACCGCTGCATGACTCGACTCGGGTACATCGCCCAGGACGAGCTGCTCAAGTTCCTGAGCGAAACGTTCAACCTGCCGGTCGCGGAGATCTCAGCCGAGCTCGTCGAGGCGGGGATCGTCGAGATCGTTCCGCCCGACGTCGCCTCGAAGTTCCGCGTGTTCCCGCTGCGGCGCCAAGGCCGGCTCCTCTCGCTCGCGATGGCCAACCCGGCCGACTACTACGCCGTCGACGACATCAAGTTCATCACGGGGCTCGAGGTCCAACCGTTCGTCGCGACGGAGGGGATGATCAAGGACGCGATCGCGAAGTACTACGACTCGTCCGCGGAAGCGCTCGAGAGGCTGATGAAGGACTTCGAAGAAGAGGAAGTCCAGGTCGTCGAAGAGCAGGAGGACACGGACCCGTCCGGGATCACCGAGAACGCGCCGGTCGTCAAGCTCGTCAACACGATCATCGCCGACGCCGTCAAGCGGCGCGCGAGCGACATCCACATCGAGCCGTACGAGAAGACGCTCCGCGTCCGGTACAGGATCGACGGGACGCTGTACGAGGTGATGTCGCCGCCCCACCGGATGCGCGGCGCGATCATCTCGCGCTTGAAGATCATGGCCGAGCTCGACATCGCCGAGAAGCGGATGCCGCAGGACGGGAACATCAAGATCCGCGTCCAGGAGCGGACGATCGACCTGCGCCTCTCGACGCTCCCGACGATTTACGGCGAAAAGATCGTGCTCCGGATTCTCGACAAGGGGAACCTCAACATCGACCTGCAGAAGTTCGGGTTCGAAGAGCGCGCGCTGAAAAACTTCGAGCGCGCGATCCGGGCTCCGTGGGGGATGGTCCTCGTCACGGGGCCGACGGGTAGCGGGAAGACGACGACGCTCTACTCGGCGCTCTCGGCGATCAACTCGCCCGATGCGAACATCATCACGGCCGAGGATCCGGTCGAGTACAACCTCGACGGGATCAACCAGGTCAACGTCCACGAGGCGATCGGGTTCTCGTTCGCGAGCGCGCTCCGCGCGTTCCTGAGGCAGGACCCGAACATCATCATGGTCGGCGAAATCCGCGACCAGGAAACGGCGGGGATCGCTGTCAAGGCGGCGCTGACCGGACACCTCGTCCTCTCAACGATCCACACGAACGACGCGCCGAGCACGATCTCGCGCCTCATCGACATGGGGATTCAGCCGTTCCTCGTTTCGGCGGCCGTGAAGCTGATCGTCGCGCAGCGGCTCGTCCGGAGAATCTGCACGCATTGCAAGGAGCCGATCACGATCCATCCGGAAGCGCTCGAAGAGCTGGGCGCGTCTCCGGTGGATCTTGCCGGGGCCGTGATCCAACACGGCAAGGGATGCGACCACTGCGGCGGAACGGGGTACGCGGGCCGCCAGGGACTGTACGAGGTGATGCCGGTGACGCCGGCGATCGCGCGAATGGTCCTCGACCACAGCTCCGTCGAGGAGATCAAAGTGAAGGCGACCGAAGAGGGGATGCTGTCGCTGCGCTCGGACGGGATACAAAAAGTTCGGAAAGGCGTGACCACCGTCGAGGAAGTGATCCGTGAGACGTCGAGACACTGACGGCCGAAACCGCGCCGCGGCGGTGTGGACTGGCCCTGGAGGACGCGAATGGCGAACCTGAGAGCCCTGCTCGATGAGATGATCGAGCGCAAGGCGTCGGACCTCCACATCACGGTGGGGATCCCCGCGCAGCTCCGGATCGACGGCGACATCATCGCGTCCCGGTCGGAAGCGCTGTCGCCCGAGATGACCGTGCAGCTCGCGTACTCGATCCTCACGGAGGACCAGAGGAAGAAGTTCGAGCTCGAGAAGGAGCTCGACCTCTCGTTCGGCATCCAGGGGCTCTCGCGCTTTCGCGCAAACGTCTTCATCCAGCGCGGCACGATCGCGATGGCGATCCGCCAGATTCCGTTCCGGATCCTCTCGTTCGAGGAGCTGGGGCTGCCGCTCGTGATCAACGAGCTGGCCGCGCGGCACAAGGGGCTGATCCTCGTCACCGGCCCGACGGGCTGCGGCAAGACGACGACGCTCTCCTCGATCCTCAACAAGATCAACGAAGAGCGGCCCGTCCACGTCGTCACCGTCGAGGACCCGATCGAGTACGTCCACCGCCACAAGAAGTCGATCGTCAACCAGCGCGAGGTCGAGAACGACACGAAGACGTTCCTGTCCGCGCTCAAGTACATCCTCCGGCAGGACCCGGACGTCGTCCTGATCGGCGAGATGCGCGACCGCGACACGATGTCCGCCGCGCTGACGATCGCGGAGACCGGCCACCTCGCGTTCTCGACGCTCCACACGAACTCGGCGCAGGAGTCGATCAGCCGCATCGTCGATTCGTTCCCGCAAGACCAGCGGGGCGCGATCCTCTCGCAGCTCGCGTTCGTCCTCGAGGGAGTCGTCTGCCAGCAGCTCGTCCCGCGGTCGTCCGGAAAGGGCCGCGTGATGATCGCGGAGGTGATGGTCTGCACGCCGGCGATCAAGGCGGTGATCCGGGAAGGGAAGACGCACCAGATCTACGGGATGATCCAGGCGGGGCAGAAGTACGGGATGCAGACGATGAACATGGCGCTGATGAGCGCGCTCCAGATGCGACACATCACGCGGGCGATGGCGCTCGAGTGCAGCGGCGATTCGAAGGAGCTCGAAGAGATGCTCGACCGCGCGTCGGTCGCCCTGGCGGGCGCGAAGCGTTAGGGGAGGTGAGAGAGCCGTGACCACCTACGTTTGGAGAGGCCGGACACCCGGCGGCGACGTCCAGACCGGAGAGCTCGCCGTGGAGACGCGCCGCGATCTGACGTCGGCACTCCGAAAGAAGCGGATCATCCTGATCTCGGCGAAGGAGAAGCGGAAGGCGATCTCGCTTCTCCCGAAGCGCGGCGGGACGGTCAGGACGAAGGACCTGGCCCTCTTCACTCGCCAGTTCGCGACGATGATCAACGCGGGGCTTCCGCTCGTGCAGTGCCTCGACACGCTCGCGAAGCAGACGACAAAACCGGTCTTCCGCGACGTCATCCTCAAGGTGATGAAAGACGTCGAATCGGGATCGACGCTCGCGGAGAGCATCGCGAAGCACAAGAACGTGTTCCAGGAGTTGTACGTCCACATGGTGACCGCCGGCGAAGCGGGCGGAATCCTCGACGTCATCCTCGCGCGTCTGGCCACGTTCCTCGAGAAGATGGACGCGCTGATGCGCAAGGTGAAGACCGCGATGATGTACCCGAGCGTCGTGATGACGGTCGCGCTCGGCGCGACGGTGTTCATGCTCGTTTTCATCATCCCGACGTTCGCGAAGATGTTCAAAGACTTCGGCGGCATCCTCCCGATGCCGACCCGGATCGTGCTCGGCGTCTCGACGTTCATCCGGACGCAGTGGTGGCTGATCCTGGCCGTGATCGCCGGCATTCTCGTCGCGTTCAAGCGGCTCCGCTCGACGGAGAAGGGGCGGTACAAGATCGACCAGGTCCTCCTGAAGTTCCCGGCGATCGGCGACATTCTGATGAAGTCGTCCGTCGCGCGGTTCACGCGCACGCTCGGCACGCTGATCTCGAGCGGCGTCCCGATTCTGGACGGCTTGAACATCACGGCAAAGACTGCGGGGAACATGGTGATCCACGACGCGATCCTCAAGACCCGCGCGAGCATCAGCGAGGGTGAAACGATCTCGGGACCGCTGCGCGAATCGGCCGTCTTCCCGCCGATGGTCGTCCAGATGATCGCGATCGGCGAAGAGACGGGCGCGCTCGACGAGATGCTCAGCAAGATCGCCGACTTCTACGAGGACGAAGTCGACACGGCGGTCGAGGGGCTGACGTCGATCATCGAGCCCGTGATGATCGTGTTCATGGGAGGCGTCGTCGGGACGATGGTCGTCGCGATGTACCTCCCGATCTTCAAGATGGTCACGGTCATCATGCAGGGGAATCAGTAGGCGGTGAGCCAGAACTCCGCTCAGCCCGGCCCGCGACGGGAGATGCCGAACGAGCGGCGCGACCGCTTCCGGCGGCTGATCCTCCTGCGGCTTCTGATCGCGACGGTCCTGCTCGGCGCGGGCCTGCTGATCCTGTACGGACGCACGTCGGTGCCGCTGTTCCCGTTCGCCGTCATCCTGTGCGGGTCGATCGTCATCACGCCGCTCTTCTGGGTGGCGCTGGGGAAGGGCGCGTCGAGCGTGTTCCTGATCGCGGCGCTGACGACGCTCGACCTGTTCCTCGAGACGGTGATCGTGCACTACACCGGCGGCGCTCAATCGCAGTTCGCGCTCCTCTACTTCCTGACGATCGTCAGCGCGAGCGCGTTCTTCCAGATGAGGGGGACGCTCGCGGTCGCGACGCTGGCTGCGACGGCGTACCTGACTCTCGTCGGCCTGCGCGAGGCGGGCGTCCTCAGTCCGGTCCTCGCCGCCGGCGGCCCGACGCTCCTCGAAGGGTGGATCGGACGGCTCCACGTCGGATTGAACGTCGTCTCGTTCTACTTGATCGCGTTTCTGTCCGGGCATCTCTCCGTGCGCGTCGAGAAGAAGCGGCGCCTCCTCGAGTCGGCCGCCGAGGAGCTTCGCGCGGCGCGGCTCGACACCGACCAAATCTTGCAGTCCCTGTCGAGCGGGCTTCTGACTCTCGACAGCGACGGACGAATCGTCCACTTCAACCACGCCGCGGAGCAAATCTTGCGTCTCACAGCCGGGTCGGCGGTCGGCGCGTTCGCGTCCGACGCGCTCGGGAAGGGTTGTCCCGCTCTCGCCGCCGTCCTCGAGCGATCGCTCCGCGAGCGCGAACCGGTCCGCCGGGTCGAGATCGTCGGCCGCCGAACCGACGGGGCGGAGTTTCCACTCGGCGTGAGCACCTCGTTCCTGGTGCGCGGCCGCGCGCCGGCCGAAATTCGCGGCGTCGTCGCGATCTTCCAAGACCTCTCCGAGACGAGGCGCCTCGACGAGAAGCTCCGCCGCGCGGACCGGATGAGCGCGATCGGCGAGCTGTCCGCCGGGATCGCGCACGAGATCCGGAACCCGCTGGCGTCGATCTCCGGCGCCGCGCAGATCCTCGGCGCCGAGCTCCGCGTGTCGGGCGAGGAGGAGCGGCTGTTGCGGCTCGTCGTGCGCGAGGCGGACCGGCTCAACCGGTTCGTGGGCGACTTCCTCGCGTTCGCGCGGAGCCGGCCGCGGCGCGTCAGCCTCGTGTCGCTCGCGAAGATCCTCGACGAGGTGAAGTGGCTGACGGAGAGCCAGCCGAAGCTCGCGAAGGGGATCTCGATCGAGGTCGAGTTCCAGGAGGGGGAGCATTTCATCGAGGCGGACGAGGAGGAGATCAAGCGCGTGTTCCTGAACGTCGCGCAGAACGCCGTCGAGGCGATGGGGACGTCGGGGAGTCTGACGATCGAGGTGTCGCGCGCGATCCAGCCGAACGGCGATCCGGCCGACCTCGTGTCGATCGTGTTCCGGGACACGGGTCCCGGAATCAAGAAGAGCGACATCGACGAGCTGTTCAAGCCGTTCGTCACCGGCAAGAAAGGCGGGACCGGATTGGGGCTCGCGATCGCGCAGAAAATCGTCGAGGAGCACGGCGGAGAGATCGGATGCGAGAGCGCTCCGGGTTGCGGGGCCGCGTTCGTGATTCGTCTCCCCGGCGTCGTTGTCCCGGAGGATGAAGGAGTCCACGCATCGCCGGCCACGGATGGCTGTCTGACCGCAGGGAAGGAGTAGGAGCGCAGCGGATGGCAAACGAACGGATTCTCGTTGTCGATGACGAAGACAGCATGTGCGAGTTCCTGTCGATCATGCTGCGGAAGGAGCGGTACGACGTGGTGACGGCCTCCTCGCCCGACGAGGCGATCGAGAGGGCGCGCCAGGGCGCGTTCTCCGCCGCGATCACGGACATCCGCATGCCGGGGCGGGACGGGCTCGATCTCCTGACGCTTCTCAAGGAAACCGACCCGTCGCTTCCCGTGATCATCCTGACGGCGTACGCGTCACAGCGCACAGCGATCGAGGCCGTCAACCGCGGCGCGTTCTACTACCTGACGAAGCAGGCGAGGAACGACGAGATCAAGCTCGTCATCCGCAAGGCGATCGAGCATCGCCATCTCAAGACGGAGAACGCGCTCCTCAAGCAGGAGCTGAAGCTGCGCCACAACGAGAAGAAGCTGATCGGCTCGAGCCCGAGGATGGAGCAGGTCTACCGTTTGATCTCGCGCGTCGCGGGGAGCGATTCGACGATCCTGCTCACCGGGGAGAGCGGCGTCGGCAAGGAGCTGATCGCGCGCGAGATCCACTACTCGAGCCCGCGCTGCGAGGGGCCGTTCGTGTCGATCAACTGCGGCGCGCTGCCGGAGACGCTCCTCGAGAGCGAGCTGTTCGGCCACGTCCGCGGATCGTTCACGGGCGCGATCAAGGACAAGGAAGGGATGTTCGCGGTCGCGAAGGGAGGGACGTTTCTCCTCGACGAGATCGGCGAGACCTCGCCGGCGATCCAGGTGAAACTCCTCCGCGTGCTGCAAGAGCGCGAGATCATCCCCGTCGGCGGCACGAAGCCGATCGAGGTCGACGTCCGCCTGATCGCGGCGACGAACGCCGATCTCGAGAAGCAGATCGAGGAAGGCCGCTTTCGCGCCGATCTCTTCTACCGTCTGAACGTCATCCCCGTGTTCATCCCGCCCCTGCGGGAGCGCCGCGAGGATATTCCCGCGCTCGTCGAGCACTTCTTGAGCGTGTACGACCCCGCGGGGGGGAAATCGCTTTCCGGCGAGGGACTCGACCTCCTCGTCCAGTACGACTGGCCGGGTAACGTCCGCGAGTTGGAAAACATCATCGAGCGGATGGTCGTGCTCCAGGAAGGGATGCTCCTCGGCGTCGAGGACCTGCCGGTGAAGATCCGCTCGCGCGAGATGGCCGGCGTCGGCGCCGCCGTCGACGGGCCGCTCCTGTCGCTCGAGGAATTGGAGAAGCGCCACCTCGTGCGCGTTCTGAACGAGACCGGATGGCAGAAGCGGCGGGCGTCCCAGGTGCTCGGGATCAACGCCTCGACGCTGTATCGCAAGCTTCAGCGGTACGGGATCGCCCAGGAGCGCGTCGGAGCCTGATCGTTGCATCGCCCCCTCTCGGCGCTGCAAAACGCAGCGCGTTGCCGCGCGGAAACCGAACCGGATCCGCTCAATCGTTGCGCAGACGGCAGGGAGCGCGAGGCGCGGCACGGCGTTGGGGACGCCGGGTCGCCGCGGCACACCGATTGCGACTCCTGGCCCGCGTCGCCGGGGCCCCTCCAGGGAACGGGCCATCCCGGCCGATGGCGGAGGACGGACGGATCGTGATGACGCGAGAGAGAGGGTTCACGCTGATCGAGCTGATGATCGTCGTGGTGATCATCGGGATCATCGCCGCGATCGCGATTCCAAACTTCGTGTCGATGCAAGACCGCGCGCGGGAGGCCAACGTGAAATCGATCCTTCACACGGTCCAGGCGTGCTTCGAGGACTTCGCGGTGCAGTGCGACGGGCTGTATCCCACCTCGGCCGCGGACGTGACCCCCGGTGGGGACACTCTGACTGATCTCATGCCGAACAACGATTTCCCGTCGAACCCGTTCACTGGCGCGGCGGTTCCGTTTGCGTGGGGCGGGGCTGCGGCCGGCGCGAAGGGCGCCTGTGCTGCGACGGTGGCGACGAACTCTCAATACGAGCTTCAAGGACGCGGCGCGGACCCGGCAGATTACCTGCCGTTCGTGATCCGTAACTTCTAGAGGAGGAGGAGCCATGAAAAACACCAAGGGGTTCACACTGATCGAGCTGATGATCGTCGTCGTGATCATCGGGATCTTGGCCGCGATCGCGATTCCGAACTTCCTGTCGATGCAAGACCGCGCGAAGGAAGGGAGCGTTCGGGCGAACATGCACACGATCCAGGTCGCGTTCGAGGACTTCAACGTGCTGACGAACGGCACGTATCCGACCGCCGCCGCCAGCGCGACGCCGAACGGCGACGTGCTCCAAGATCTTCTGCCGGGCGCGGTCTTTCCGAACGATCCGTTCACCGCGGCGGCGACGCCGTTCGCGTGGGGCGCTGCGGCCGCGGCGACGAAGGGCGCTTGCGCCGCGACGACGGCGACCGCTCTGACGTACATGATCGAGGGCCGCGGGAACGACGTGGCGGCGTATCTCCCGCTCCAGCTCAAGAACTACTAGAGGGCATCCAAGCTACATGGCCGAGTCGGGCGGGGATCGTAAGCGAGAACCGGCCGACGAAACTGAAGGAGGAGGTTCACCATGAGGAACATCAAGGGCTTCACACTGATCGAGCTGATGATCGTCGTCGTGATCATCGGTATCTTGGCCGCGATCGCGATTCCGAACTTCCTGTCGATGCAGGACCGCGCGAAGGAAGGAAGCGTTCGGGCGAACATGCACACGATCCAGGTGACGTTCGAGGACTTCAACGTCCAGACGAACGGGACGTACCCGACCGCGGCCGCGAGCGCGACGCCGAACGGCGACGTGCTCCAGGATCTTCTGCCGGGCGCGGTCTTCCCGAATAACCCGTTCACCGCGGCGGCGACGCCGTTCGCGTGGGGCGCTGCGGCCGCGGCGACGAAGGGCGCTTGCGCCGCGACGACGGCGACCGCTCTGACGTACCTGATCCAGGGCCGCGGGAACGACGTGGCGGCGTATCTCCCGCTCCAGCTGAAGAACTACTAACCGCAATCGCGCGGCGACGCGCGGCCGACACGAACACGGACGGCGCTCCGCACTCGCGGGGCGCCGTCTCGATTTTCGGTCCGCGCCCGGGGTCAAGGAATCCCCGCATGTGCCGAAAATTAAACGTGATCCGATTCGTGGACGTGTGGAAGGACTACCGGTCCGACTTCCTTAGGAAGCGGACGACGGCGCTCCGCGGCGTCTCGTTTTCCGTCGAGGCCGGAGAGGTATTCGGCTACCTAGGGCCGAACGGCGCCGGGAAGACGACGTCGATGAAGCTCCTCTTGGGTCTGACCCGACCGACGCGCGGCGACGTCCTGTTGCGCGATCGGCCCGCGACGGATGAGCGGGCGCGAGAGCGAGTCGGATTCCTTCCCGAGAACCCGTACTTCTTCGGCCACCTGACCGGACGCGAGCTCCTCCGCTTCTTCGGGCAGATGGCAGGCCTGTCCGGCAAGCAACTCGCGCCTGAGGTCGACCGCGTCCTCGAGCAAGCCGGCTTGACCGGCGCGGCGGACACGCTCGTGCGCGCGTACTCCAAAGGGATGGTGCAGCGCGCTGGGATCGCGCAGGCGATTCTCGGCGATCCCGACCTCGTCGTCCTCGATGAGCCGATGTCGGGCCTCGACCCGATCGGCCGCCGCGACGTGAGGAAGCTGATCGAAAGCCTGCGCGCGCTGAAGAAGACGATCTTCTTCTCGTCGCACATCCTGCAGGACGCGGAGTCGCTCTGCGATCGCGTGGCGATCGTCTCCGGCGGCACGATCCGGAGCGTCGGGCGGCTCGACGAGATGCTCGGCCGCACGGAGTCGTCTCTTAAGCTCGTCGTGCGCGGGTTCAACCCCGAAGTCCTCGAACGGTTGTCGGTGGCGCGAACGATTCGCCGCGACGGCGACCGCACTCTCCTCGAGGTAGACCGCGAGGAATACATGGAGATGATCACTTGGACGATCCGCAGCGGCGGCGGGACGCTCGAGTCGATCGAGCGGCGGCGCGAGTCGCTCGAGGAGCGCTTCCTCCGCGAGATCGGGATGGAGGACGGCCGATGAACCGCATCCTCCTCGTCGCGCTCGCGACGTACCGCGAAACCGTCCGCCGCCGCGTGTTCCTCGCCGCGGTCGGGTTCTCGTTCCTGATCTTCTTCGCGCCGCTGTTGGCGATCCCGCTCGCATCGGGACAGAAGGAGACGCTCGTCAAGGACATCGGGCTCTCGTTCATCAACATTTTCGGGATTCTGCTGGCGGTCCTGATGTCGACGTCGCTCCTCCACGATGAGATCGACCGTCGGACCATCTACACGATCCTCGCGCGGCCGATCCGCCGCCGAGACTACGTGATCGGGAAATACCTCGGCCTCCTCCTGATGAGCGCGGCGAACATCGGCATCATGGCAGCCGCGTTCCTCGCGATCCTCGGCGTCTCTCTCGGCCGGCTCGAGCTGCCGCTCCTCGCGTCCGTCGTCCTCTCCTTCCTCGAGGTCGCGGTCGTCACGGCGGTCGCGCTCTTGTTGACGACCGTGTCGACGCCGCTCCTTGCCGCATGCGCGACGCTTCTGTTCTGCGTCGCGGGGCACTTCGTCGGCGACCTCAGCGCGTTCGGAGAACATTTCGCCGGGCCCGCGAGCCGCGCGGCCCTGGGCGCTGTTTCGCTCCTTCTCCCAAACCTCGAGAACTTCAACGCGAAGGGGGAGCTCGTCTACGGGAGCGGGGTCTCGCTCCAGTTCGTCGCGCTCAGCGCGTCGTACGCTGCGTGCTACGCCGTCCTCCTCCTCTTCCTCTCCGCGCTCCTGTTCGAGAGGAGAGAGTTCAAGTAGGAGGCGCGCGTGGCGATCCTCCCGCTCCGGCTCGGCCGCCGGGCCCGGTTCGCGGCGGCGCTTCTCGCCGTCGCCGCCGGGCTCGCCGCCGTCAACGGCGCCCTCAACCCGCTCGTGGCGAGCGCCCGGCCGCCGGGGTTCGTCGGCCAAGAGCTGGTCTACTTTCCGTCGGGACGGTTCCTCGGCGAAATCTCCGCCGGACAGCGCGAGCTCGTCGCGGATCTGCTCTGGATCCGCGCGCTTCAGTACTACGGCTCGCACCGGCAGACCGACCGGACGTACACGTGGGCGAAGCATCTCTTCCGCGTGATCACGACGCTCAACCCGCGCTTCGTCGAAGCGTACCGGTTCGGCGCGCTCGTGCTCGCCACGGACGCGCTCGACCCGGCGTCGGCATTCGATCTGTTGAAGGAAGGGTTTCACCGGAACCCGAACCGGTGGGAGATTCCGTTCGACCTGGGGTTCCTCTACTTCCTCCACCACGAGGACGTGCTCGCGGGAACCTACTTCCGGCGGGCGGCGCAGCTCCCCGGCGCACCGGAACGCGCCGTCCGTTTCGCCGCGTTCGCCCTCGGGCGCGGGGGCCGCGAGGAGAAGTCCCGCGCGATGTGGCGCGAGATGCGCGACGCCGCCGAGAACCCGACCTCGCGCGAGATCGCGGACTACGCGCTTCGCTCCCTCGACCTCACCGCGGCGCTCGACACTCTCTCGACGGCCTCGAGCGCGTTCGAGCGCGCCCGCGGGACTCCCGCGCGCAGCCTGGGAGATCTCGTCGCGCACGGATTCCTCCGCAGGGTCCCGCGCGATCCGTTCGAGCGCGGCTTCCTGCTCGATCCGTCGAACGGCCGAGTTCATTCCGTGTTCAAGACCGAAGAGACGGTCGTCCAGACCGTCTCGAGCGTGCGCGAGACGGTCCGTCTGTACCGCCAGGAGAGGGGCGCGTTCCCCGCGTCTCTCGACGCGCTTCTGACGCAGGGCTACATGACGTCGATTCGTCTCCCGGACGGGTTCTCGCTCCGGTACGACGCTCCGACGGGCGCGCTCGCCGTCGAGACGCCGGCGTTGTTCGCCCGCGCGATCAGGGCGCGATGACGCCGGCCCGCGCGGACCGCCCGCGGCATCTCGTCCTCGCGGTCCTCGTCTCCCTGCTCGCGCTGAACGCGGCGGGGTTCCTCGTGTTTCAGCGGATCGACGAGGGACTCCAGACGGAGGAGCGCGAACGGCTCACGTTCATGGCGAGGACTCTCGGGCTGGAGGTCGCGCGGCGCGTCCCGTTCGACGCAGAGGACGAGGCGCGGCTCGCTCAGCTTGGCGAACGGTTCGAGAGCGCGCGGCGTGAGGCCGGCCTCGAGGCGGTCCTCCTGGCGGACCGTGACGGTCTCGTCCTGATCGAGGCGCTCGACGACGGCGTGCGCGTCCGGGGCCGTCTCCTCGATGCGGCGGAGCAGGGCGATTCCCGCGCGGCGTGGGCCGGCGGCGAGACGTTCGTGCCGGCGAAAGGGGAGGGCCGGCAAGAGGGCGGGAGCTACTTCTATCCGATTTTCTCGCTCGGCGGCGAAGTCCGGTATGCGCTCGCGATGGTCGCGGGGCCGGCGTTCCGCGACCGATTGGCCAGCCTCTCGCCGATGCTCGTCGTGTCGCGCGCCTTCGGTCTGATCCTTCTCCTGGTGTTCGGGATCATCCTCCTGCTCGCGGCGCGCCGCCACCTCCGGCGCGGCGAGCGGCACGACCGGACGGACGAGCGCGGCGACCGCGCGCCGGGCACCGACACCGACTTCGTCATCCAGACTTTTCAGGAGATCGTCTCGAACCTTCGCGAGTCGGAGTCTGAGTTCAAGACTCTCTACGCCCGCGCCGAGGAACGCGCGCGGTACCTCGAGAAGACGGTCGCATACATGCTCCGAGGCCTCCCGACCGGAGTCGTGATCTTCGACCGCGAGCGGAGGGTCCTCCTGATGAACGCCGCCGCGCGCGAAGTCCTCGGGCTCGCGCGCCGCGACTACACGGGCGAGAGCGCCGGCGGCGTCTTCGGCAAGAACGCGGAGTTCGCGCAGCTGCTGGAGGACCTTTTGGCCGGCGTGCGAACGCACTCGCGGTACGAGGTGCGGCTCGGCGGCGTGGGCGCGGGCGACGGCGACGGCGAGGCGTGGGCCGGAGTGACGACGTCGGTCGTCCACGACCCGACGGGGAGCGTCCTCGGTTACGCGTTTCTGATGGCGGACATCACCGAGACGAAGCGATTGCGGCAAC
>Ga0247727_10000950_pt1 | contig 70472 bp, 76 predicted proteins | sample WisWelCaveWW1625_FD_202498 | JGI IMG/M metagenome (GOLD analysis project Ga0247727, IMG submission 202498) | Biofilm microbial communities from Wishing Well Cave, Virginia, United States - WW16-25 | ecosystem: Environmental > Aquatic > Deep subsurface > Groundwater > Cave microbial mat | place... | reverse complement strand
GGACGCCTTCATTGATCCCTCCTTTTTTGATGGCAATGGCGGCATTGGGTTGATCTTGGGACCGATCGGAGGCAGCCTCAACTTTGACCAGGTCTCCGCCTCCGGCAACGCGGCAGGCGGCCTGATTACCGGCCCGATCGGCGATGACTTCCGGATCTCCAACTCCAACTTTAATGGCAATGGCGGGGTGGGGATCATCACGGGCGCGATCGGCGATGACCTCGTCTTCCATAACGTCTCCGCCTCCGGCAACGCGGCAGGCGGCCTGATCACCGGCCCCATCGGGGGGGACGCCTTCATTGATCCCTCCTTTTTTGATGGCAATGGCGGCATTGGGTTGATCTTGGGACCGATCGGAGGCAGCCTCAACTTTGACCAGGTCTCCGCCTCCGGCAACGCGGCAGGCGGCCTGATTGCCGGCCCGATCGGCGATGACTTCCGGGTCTCCAGCTCCAACTTCAATTCCAATGGCGGCTGGGGGATTCTTACCGGAGCGATCGGCGATGACCTCATCTTCCGCAATGTCACGGCAAACTCGAACACCGTCGGGGGTCTTTTAACCGGCTCCATTGGGGGCGATGTCTTCATTGATCCCTCCGAATTCGACGGAAACGGCTCAGAAGGGATTCGCCTTGGAGATGTCGAGGGGAATGTCGAACTGCTAGACGTTAGCGCGAGCTTCAACGGCGAGGAAGGGCAGATCCCAGATACAGGGATTAACATTGGAAATGTCGCCGGTGACGTGACCTTGAAAAATGTGAATGCTAGCTCCAACGCTACAACCGGCATCCTGATCGGAAGCATCGGGGATGACCTTACCTTGATCAATGTGACCGCCGACTCCAATACCGGCAACGGGGTTCTGGTCAATGGAAGCATCGGCGGAAGTGTCTTTGTTGATCCCTCAAGCTTCAGCTTCAACTCAAGCCACGGCTTTTTGATTAACGGATTCATCGGGGGTGATCTCCGGCTTTTTGACGTCACTGCCGACTTCAATGACGGCATTGGGTTTTTGGTTAACGGGAGCGTGGACGGAAGTGTCTTTGTCGACCCCTCCAGCTTCAGCGACAACTCAAGCCACGGCTTTTTGATTAACGGAAGCATTGGGGATGATCTCCGGCTCTTCGACGTCACTGCCGACTCCAATGACGGCAATGGGGTTTTGGTCAATGGTAGCGTGGGAGATGATGTCATCGTTGACCCCTCCAGCTTCAGCTTCAACTCAAGCGACGGCTTTTTGATTAACGGGAACATTGGAGGAAATCTGAGACTTTCTGATGTCACAGCCAACGACAATGACGGCAATGGGGTTTTAGTAAATGGCAATGTGGATGGAAGTGTCTTTGTTGATCCCTCCAGCTTCAGCTTCAACTCAAGCAACGGCTTTGAGATTAACGGAAACATCGGGGATGATCTCCGGCTTTTTGACGTCACTGCCGACTTCAATGACGGCAATGGGGTTTTGGTTAACGGGAGCGTGGGAGATGATGTCATCGTTGACCCCTCCAGCTTCAGCGACAACTCAAGCAACGGCTTTGAGATTAACGGGAACATTGGGGATGATCTCCGGCTCTTCGACGTCACTGCCGACTCCAATGACGGCAATGGGGTTTTGGTCAATGGTAGCGTGGGAGATGATGTCATCGTTGACCCCTCCAGCTTCAGCTTCAACTCAAGCGACGGCTTTTTGATTAACGGGAACATTGGAGGAAATCTGAGACTTTCTGATGTCACAGCCAACGACAATGACGGCAATGGGGTTTTAGTAAATGGCAATGTGGATGGAAGTGTCTTTGTTGATCCCTCCAGCTTCAGCTTCAACTCAAGCAACGGCTTTGAGATTAACGGAAACATCGGGGATGATCTCCGGCTTTTTGACGTCACTGCCGACTTCAATGACGGCAATGGGGTTTTGGTTAACGGGAGCGTGGGAGATGATGTCATCGTTGACCCCTCCAGCTTCAGCGACAACTCAAGCAACGGCCTTTTGATTGAGGGAAACATTGGAGGAAATCTGAGACTTTCTGATGTCACTGCCGACTCCAATGGCGACAATGGGATTTTAGTCGGCAGCGTGGGCGGAAGTGTCTTTGTTGACCCCTCCAGCTTCAGCTTCAACTCAAGCAACGGGCTTTTCATTAACGGAAGCATCGGGGATGACCTCCGGCTCTTCGATGTCACAGCCAACGACAATAGCGACAACGGGGTTTTAGTCAATGGCAGCGTGGGAGATGATGTTATCGTCGATCCCTCCAGCTTCAGTTTCAACGGCATCGACGGCCTCTCGATTAACGGGAACATCGGGGATGACCTCCTGCTCTCCGATGTCACCGCCAACTCTAACGGCGGCTCGGGTCTTATCGTCGCGGGACTCATTGGCAATAATTTCCATGGACGGAGTTCCTTCTTCAATTCGAATGGCACTTTTGGGATTTCCACCGGGGCCATCGGTGAAGACCTTGTCTTACGCAACGTCACGGCAACCGGCAACGGTACTGCGAACCTGAGCACGGGAGCAGTAGGGGATGATACCGTGATCAATCCCGCCATCTGATCCAATTCAGCAACGGAAGTACCCGCCCTTAGCAAATCTTTCCTTAATAGTCACCCCTTCACAACTCCGTGGGGGATAGGGTAATCTTGTTCTAGCTCAGTTCCAACCCTAAGGAGGCGAGCTATGAACCGTCTAGGAAACCACCGAACCAACGTTTTACTCCTTGCCTTCGTATTCGCTCTCTCTGCCTGCACCTCGGTCTACACTCCATCCGGTTACTTGGGCGATTACGGAAACCTTCAGGAGGGGAAATACCTGAAGCAGGAATATGTTGCTCCGGGAGCCGATCTCTACGGCTACAGCAAAGCCCTGGTTCACCCCGTTGAAATGAAGTTCTTTGAGAATTCCGGAGGCGAGTTTTCCAGCTCGGACCTCGACCACTTGTCGGGTAATCTCCACCGCTCGCTTGAGGCCCAACTCGGAAAGAAATACGAGGTGACGGACACAGCGGACAGCCAGACGCTCGTCGTGAAGCCGGCCTTGGTCTATGTGAAAACACCTGACCGAGTGCTCAATGCGCTGACTTGGTGGTTCTTGTTTGGGATGACCTTCTCCAAAGGGGCCGCAGCCTTCGAAACCAAATTGATCGACGGCGGTTCGGGCCAGGAGATTGCCAAGGTGGCCGAGAAGCGGAAAAGCGCCGGCGGGATCTGGGACGCCAAAGGAATCTTCCTGGGAGGCTGGATGCGCTTCGCCAGCGCCGAGGGGGTTTTCAAACGGTGGGGCAAAGACCTCGTCAAATTGACGTCGCCCCCCAAAGAAAAATAAGAGCAAAAGAGGCCACTATAGGCTGGGAGAGGGGATAGCGTCTGATAAAATATCATCGCCAAACCCCCCGCTCCCCGGAATGTCGAAATTGTCGTAACCCAGCCAATTAAAAAGAGTTATCAATAGCTAGCAACTTCCAAGTTCATTTCACTCCTTTACTCCCCTGATTCGCCATATCTTGTTTCATCGTGTATAGTTACGGGACTATGAAACAGGCAACTTTGATTTTGGAAAGACCCTTAAGTTGGAGACAATGGCTCCTTCTTGGAGTCGTTGCGGGGGGGGTTGTGGGCCTGAGTATATGGAGTCCGGCCAAGGTCATCTCCCTGAAGGAGATCCAGATCCACAGCCTGCTCCAAAAGGCCAGCCACGGTTCCCAACAGGAGCTTGCGAAGCTTCTTCTTGTGACGGAGCGTTACCGCGATTCCGGTCTCAGAGTGATCTTTGACGGAAACGAGTACGGGATCGGGACGATTCTCACAAAAGCCCGCGAGTACCTTGCCACTCACTATCACGACGAACCCGCTGAGACCTGGGTCAGAGTTCACCTTTACCGTTCTTCCACGCGCGGAGAAATTATTTATATGCAGTATCCCGACGGGACCCGCCGTCCCCTCCGCGACGTTTTCATCGAAGAACTCCGCCAACTTCCCCACAAATAAGACGCGAAAGAAGTGAAGATCGTGGTAGTATGAGTCCACAAATTCCCTGGACCCTAAAATGCTACTCGTATTGAGGATCGCTGCGTTTCTTGTCGGTGCGTACGTGAGTTTTCAATACACGGCTGAAGTGTGGGTCGTTGGGTCGGTCTTCGGTGCGGTTGTCCTTTTTTGGCAGTTTACTCTCAACCAAAAAGTCCATTTGGCTTCCTACCTTGGTTTTCTATTGGCCTCCACGCTGATCTACGCCTTAATCCTCAAAATGCCTGATTGGGGGGTGCCGGAAACCGGATTCTACCGGCTGATCGTTCCTGAAATGTTAGTCGGCACTTTTCTTCTCCCCCTGGCCCAAAGACTTTTTCTGAAGACCGCCTGGAGGCGCGTCTTCGTTACGATTCCCGCCGTCTATGTCCTTTCATACGCCTCGGCGCTTCTCTTGGATCAACTCAACCCGACCCCGCCGCTCAATTACTTCCTCAATGTTGTCGCGGTCTGGCAAGGTTCTTATCTTCTCTTCATGTTTGCACCCCTTAAAGGGCTTGAGTGAGAAAACGAACAGTCTCTCAAGCGGTAGTTGCAGTGGCATCCCTTCTACTTCTGGCCAGCGCCGCCCCAGAAGAAGGGAAGGAAGAAGCCGTGGGAGAGACCCCCGAGAAAACCAAAGTCACCTATACCGAAGCAACGGCAGAATTGGTTTACTCGATCGATGGGATCGTGACCGAGAAGGTCATCGTGAAGAAGGAAAAATCAGCCGAAGAAGTGGAGGCCTCCAAAAAGAAAGAGGCTGAGAAAGAAGAAGCGGTTCCCGTGGTGCCTCCTCCAGGGGTCGAAATTAAGGACGCAGGGACCGCTGAAGTAAGTCAGTGAAGGAGTGAAGCTCACCGCTTCAGTCGTTTTTCCTCTTTTAGTGATCTTACCCGCTCTCGCGCCCCGCGAAGCACTCGCCGCCTTCCCGCCGGAAGAAAAGCGGGCCTGGGAAATTACCGAAGGCCCCGCCGTCCCTTTTGAAGAAGAGGAGGAAGAAGACCTTTTTCAGATTTTTCGGGAAGGAGAGATTGTGTTTACCGCAAAAGTCGACTCGGTCCGGTCCCAAGACGCTTCCCTCACCCAGATCCCTGCTCCTGTGATCTGGATTCATTTCAAGGAAATCCAAATGCTTAAAGGAGAAAAGCCTCGTGATACCGCCTTTCGTTACCCAAAGCCTCCCGAAACACTTAAGATCCCCCGGTCGCCAAAGGTCCTTGTGGTCTTAGATCAAAAGGACCCCAAGTCTAAAACCCTTCAAATCACGAAGATTACCCGAGCAACTCAGGCCAAGCTGGACCTCGCCCGCCTTGCAGCCGAGGGGTGAATAAGATCTTCCAGGCCGCGTCTCAGTAACCGAACACCCCTTCTTGACCAAAGAGGGGAGTTTGATTACACTACCGCGATTACCAAGGAGGAAAATCGCACAATGAAAAAGCTAAGCTTCAGTATTATCGGACTTATATTGGCGCTGGGACTTTTTGGCGCATCGGCCCTCTTTTTCACGAACGCCGCGAAAGCTCAAGAAGGGAGCCTTGTTACAGGGAAGGTCCTTTTTGAAGGGACCGCCCCAGCGCCGCTCCCGATCAAAATGGATGCGGACCCGGTATGTCTTCTCCAGCATGCCAAAGGGGCCACGAGCGAAGAGGTGGTTGTCAACGGAAACGGGACACTCAAGAACGTCTTCGTTTATGTGAAAGAAGGACTTGCCGGTCAAAAATTCGAAGCCCCGAAAGAGCCGGTCGTTTTTGACCAAAAGGGCTGCAGTTATAACCCCCACGTTTTTGGCATTATGGCGAACCAGCCCTTGGAAATCTTGAATAGCGACGGAACCCTTCACAACGTCCACGCGCTTCCCAAAGCGAGCAAGGAGTTCAATCTCGGAATGCCGATTCAAGGGATGAAGCTCACTCAGAAATTCACGTCTCCTGAAGTGATGGTCAAGATCAAATGCGAAGTGCACCCTTGGATGGCGGCTTACGCGGGCGTCTTGGATCATCCGTTTTACGGCGTGACAAACGACCAAGGGGCTTTTGAAATCAAAGGACTTCCTGCCGGGGAATATGTGCTCGAGGCGTGGCACGAAAAATACGGGAGCCAGACGGCGACCGTGAAAGTCCCCGAGACCGGAGAAGTCAGCTTCACATTCAAAAGCGCTTAACGAATTTCCTGAGACAATTTCCAAGCGAATCCTTTGAAGGGCAAGCTCTTAACGGCGCTTGCCCTTTCTCTCTCCTATGAATGAGTTGGTTTGGCGTTACCGCTTCACTCAAGGACTTGTCCTCGCGACCCTGATCCTCCTTTTTGTCGGCGGTCTTGTCACCAGCACCGATTCCGGGCTTGCGGTCCCTGATTGGCCTCTCTCCTACGGCACTCTCTTTCCTCCGATGGTCGGCGGAATCCGCTTTGAACACACGCACCGTGTCGTGGCCGCTTCGGTGGGGTTTCTGACTCTGATCCTCACGATCTGGACCGGGGCGAAAGAGAGACGGGCATCGGTCCGTCGGCTGACGTTCGTCTGCTTGGGCGCTGTGGTCTTGCAGGGAATTTTGGGAGGACTCACGGTCCTCTTCCTTCTTCCGGTCCCGATTTCTGTTGCGCACGCCTGTATCGGTCCTCTTTTTTTCTGTCTTACGGTTTCGCTCGCCCTATTAACTATGCCGGAAGGGGAAGAGGCGTTCTCAGACGTTGCCGGGGGGAAGGATTTAACACCCCTTCAAAAGCGGAGCGCATTCACCACCGGTTTGATTTTTCTCCAGATTTTTCTCGGTGCTTTGGTCCGGCATACCGGGCTTCCCGCGTTCGTTTGGACTCATATCCTTTCCGCATTCGTTGTCTTTTTCGCCGTGGGAACGCTGGTGGCGAAAGCTCTGACTGAATTTCCGGACGAGAGGCGGGTCGAGAGGCCCGCCCTTTTTCTCGGATTTCTGGTGGTTCTGGAATTCTTCCTAGGGATAGGAGCGTTTCTTTTCACTCAAGTTGAACTGGCAGAATCGGGGCTCAGTCGGGTCCTTTTCCCTACGCTTCACCAAACCTTGGGAGCCCTGATTCTAGGAACCAGCACCGCGGTGACGCTCCTTTCGTGGCGGCGATCCGGAGTCCCTGCGTGAAGCCAACGGGCCTTCGACTAAAAGATTTGGCGCTCGCTGAGAAAATCAACCTCGGCGAGCTTTTGGAGGTCACAAAACCGAGATTGATCCTCCTTGTTTTGTGGACGGTCACCGTCGGTTTTCTTCTCGCCGCTTTCGGGGAGTTTGATTCTTTTCTTTTCGCAAAAACCTTGGCCGGCGCCGCACTCTCGGCAGGCGGAGCAATGGCCCTTAATCAGTACCTTGAGCGAGATGTTGACGGAAAAATGAAGAGAACGGAGAACCGCCCCTTACCGAGTGAGCGGATTCGTCCCGAGAAAGTCTTAATCTTCGGAATCGTTCTTGCTCTTGCCGGGCTTCTTGTTCTTACGGCGGGGGTGAATGGTCTCACAGGCTTTCTCGCCGCGTTGACGCTTGGAATCTATCTTTTTCTCTACACCCCGCTGAAACAAAAGACCCCTCTTTGCACTCTGATTGGTGCCCTTCCGGGGGCGATTCCGCCGATCTTGGGGTGGACAGCAGTCCGGGGGGAAATTGGCGTGGAGGCGTGGACCCTTTTTTTCATTCTCTTTGTCTGGCAGATTCCCCACTTTCTGGCGATTTCCTGGGCCTTGCGGGAAGATTACACGCGGGCCGGGTTTCAGATCCTGGCCGTGCTCGACCCGGCCGGCAAAAGGGTCGGGCGGGAAATGGTCCTTTACACGGTGGCGCTCCTTCCTTTCACCCTTTTCCCGACCGTGATCGGAATGACCGGATTCCTTTATTTCGGGGGAGCGCTCCTCCTTGGAATCTGGTTTCTGGCCTCGTCGATCCAGACCGCGCGGGCTTTGGACGAGCGGGCCAAGCCTCTTTTCAGGGAATCGATCGTTTATTTGGGGGCCTTGTTTTTACTGATGCTTCTTGATAAAAAGGTCGTGTGAAGAAGTGATGAAAATTATTCTGACCGGCGGAACCGGCTTCATTGGAACAGCGCTTCGCAAAAGCCTGGTCGAAAAGGACCACGAGGTCGTGGTCCTGACAAGGCAGGCTTCTCTTGAAAACGAACCGGGAATCCGGACGCGTTACCGCTTTTGGAATCCACCGGAAGGAGGGGCGTGGGAGAAGGAAATGGATGGCGCGGACGGTGTCATCAATCTGGCGGGAGAACCGATTGTGGGGAAGCGCTGGAGCCCGTCCCAGAAGCAGAAGCTTCTCGAAAGCCGTGCGGGTGCCACGCAGGCGGTCGTGGGGGCGATTCGGAATGCGAAGAAAAAACCGGGCTTTCTCATCAATGCTTCCGCGATCGGATTCTACGGCCCCCACGGGGACGAAGAGGTGACGGAGAAAAATTCTCACGGAAGCGATTTTCTCTCCCACATCTGCCAGGCCTGGGAAGCGCACGCCCTCCGGGCGGAAGATTTCGGGGTGAGGGTAGTTCGCCTTCGGACCGGAATCGTCCTGGAGAAAAATGGAGGCGCGCTCGGAAAAATGCTTTTTCCTTTCCAGCTCGGTCTCGGAGGGCCTGTGGGGAGCGGGAAGCAGTGGATGAGCTGGATTCACCGGGAAGATCTGATCCACCTGATTCATTTTCTCATTGAGAAAAAAGAGGCCCGAGGCGCCGTGAACGGGACCGCTCCCAATCCCGCCCGAATGAAGGAGTTTTCAAGCACCTTGGGCCGTGTCCTTCACCGGCCGGCGGTTCTTCCCGCACCCGCCTTTGCGCTTCGAATTCTCCTCGGCGAAATGGCCGACATTCTCCTCACAGGACAACGGGTCCTCCCGAAAAAGGCGTTGGGGTGGGGGTACCCGTTTCGTTACCCCAGACTCGAAGACGCCTTGAAAGCAATTCTCGGCCAATGAGCGCGTCGTTACCGCCGCTTCGTCAAAAGATCCTTTGGGGAGTTTTGATCGCGATTCTCGTCGGCACGGCGGCGAATATCGCCTTTTGGTGGTTTAGAAATCAGGCGAAGCTCGGAACGCCTTTCGTGACCTTCAAGAGGCTTGGGCCCCCGGAAGGTTCCCTTCTGGCCGTCTACGGTCAGGCGCCCGATTTTTCCCTCACGGAACGAAGCGAAAAAACCCTTTCCAAGACAGACCTTCTGGGGACACCCTGGATTGCCGATTTCATCTTCACAAGCTGCGCCGGCCAGTGTCCCTTAATGAGCCTTGAGATGCAAAAGCTTCAGAAACAATTTCCCGCGGAAACCGGTCTTCGTCTTGTCTCTTTCACCGTCGATCCGGAAAGGGATTCGCCCCAGGTTTTATCGAGTTATGCCGAGCGTTATGGGGCGGAGAAGGAGCGGTGGTTTTTCCTGACCGGCCCGCTGGGGGAGACCAATCGAATTCTGAAGGAATTCTTCTTAAGCCCGGCGGAAGAGCCCGCAATGCACAGCATTCGGTTCATTCTGGTGGACGAGAAGGGCCAGACGCGCGGTTATTACGATTCAAGCGACACAGGAGCAATGGAACAGTTGATTCACGACACGAATCTTCTTCTCAAACAGAAATGAGTGCGTCAACGCTCGCTCTTCTTCCCTCGCTCAATGCGGGCCTCAATGCCACGAGTGTCTTTCTTTTAATTATGGGATTTGTCCTGATTCGGCAGAGGGCCTGGACCGGGCACGCGCTTTGTATGTGCGGGGCGCTTGGGACTTCAACCCTCTTTCTGGTTTCTTACCTCGTTTACCACTTTTTCCACGGCGCGACCCCCTTTCCCGGGGAGGGGTGGACGAGGCCGGTTTACTTCTCGGTCCTTATTTCTCACACCGTGTTGGCGGTCGTGACGCTTCCCTTAGTGCTGGTGAGCCTTTACCACGCGCTCCGGAGCCGCTTTGACCACCACGTGAAAGTGGCACGTGTCACCTTCCCGATCTGGCTTTATGTCTCCTTCACCGGGGTTGGGATCTATTGGACGCTCTATCATCTCTTTAGCGCCCGTTAGCGTAAGTCTTCGAAATAAACCCACTCAGTAACGTCACCGGCCTTCAAACGGGAACGATAAGGGCTAGCGTGGATCGAGTCGCCGTTGATTTTAAGGCGCCACCAGCGCTTGGCCTCGGGGTCGCTCATGATGCCGTCAATTCCCTTCACTTCGGCCGGGTTACAGCAGATTTCTCCTTCCGTGAAAGGAAGCAGCTGTCTCAAAGCCTCCTTCGGAGTGGCCCCTTCGCGAATCCGAACCTCCTTTTCCAAGACCGAGGCTCGGGCGGGGCCAAAATCGACCCTCAGAGTCACAGAGATGGTTTTTGGAAGGAGAAGATGGGTGGAAAGGAGGCTTCCTGCCGTCATTTGAGGGCTAGTCAGGAAAATGGGGAAAAGAAAAAGAAGAACTAAAGGCAAATGCATAAAAGCCGATATTATCATAAACCGTTTTAAGGAGACAACGACCATAAATTGCTTTACTCGAGCCTCTCAAGAGGCTAAACTACCCCTCAACTTAGTTCCGACAAGCTTCCGCAGCGCTCACAAATAACAGGGAAAAACGGCAATGAGAAAAGCAAAGGTATTTATCTTATCCGGTTTGATCGGCACTTTTATGATCTCTGCTTCAGCTTATGCCCAGGAAAGCCCCAAATCGGGGACCATCTCCTTTGAGGAGTTTAAACAGTCTCGAGCCGCGAAACTCTTCAAAATGGGGTCCTACGAAGAAGCCTTGCAGGAATTTCAGAAGATGAGCGAGGAATATCCCGAAGACACGCTCCCGCGCCGCTACGTCGGAATGACTCAAATCTTAACAGGCCGTTTGGACGAAGCGATCTCGACCTTTCAAGAAACACTTGAAACGGAACCCGACAACCCCGCGCTTCATTACTACCTGGCCCGCGCCTACCACGAGCAGGGGGCGGAGGAAAAGGCAAAGGCGGAACTGGACGAAGTCCTCCGGCTCGATCCCAAAGGGTTCTACGGGGAGCCCACCCGCGAGGCGCTCCCGTCGGTAACGCAGCGAAAACTCGTTCCAAAGCCTTGGGATATTTGGGCCGCTGTAGGTTATGAGTACGATTCAAACGTTACGGAAGCGCCCAACGATAAGGCGCTTCGAGGCACGGCGGATGAAAGTGCAGGGCGATATTATCTTTCCTTGGGGGGCAAATATAAATGGCTCCAGAGGGGGAGATTCGACTCCTACGTTGGCTACCGCCTTTACAAATCCCTTCACGACGATAGCTTGGATGAGTTTAACTTCACTTTTAACGAATTTTTCTTTATCAACGAGTATTGGCAGAACATTCGAGGGAAAGAAGTCCACTTTGGATTGCGTTACGCGTTGCCGTTCAGCTTTCTGGGGGGGAACACCTTCTCTTTTGCGAGCGAAATCACAGCTTACGTCAACAGCCGCCTGACCAAGAACACGTTCACCGAAGTTTATCACCGGTGGTCGCACATTGAATTTGGCCGGGACGGGGCCATTCCCAACCTCACCAGCCGGGACGGCGAATACAACACCACGGGAATTCATCACCGCTTCTATTTCTCGGAGCTCAGCCGTTACGTCTTCGTCGGCTATGAAATTCACAATGCGGCCACCGAAGGAAATAATTTTGACCGGTTTGGCCAAAGCTTTCATACCGGCTTCCACACCCCGCTGGTCAAAAAACTGTCTCTCGATGTGATCGGCTCCTTTTGGGTGGCCCACTACCCTCATTATTCGGCAGAAATTGCGCCGATCGAACCGTTGGCGAGGCGGGATAATGACTGGACTCTTTTGGTTACCTTGACCTACGAGCTTACCCGGAACTGGTCCCTCCGGGGCTTCTATCGGTATGGAAACAGCAATAACCGGAACGATCTCTACCAGCACGACAGGCATATCGGGGGAACTGAAATTTTATTTCGCTACTAACCTTAAAAAATCACAATTTGTGTGATGAGGTTTCTTTAGAGTTAAAGAAAGAGTCAAAAAGATAAAGGACGTGCAGTACCAACCAAAAGAGGACAGAATAGATGAGTAAAGTGAGTAAAAGAAGCTTGTGGGTAGTACTTGGCGTATTACTGATAAGCTCATTTTTTTATGCCGCAACACTTCTTCGCGCTGAGCAGGGACAAAACGATAGAAACCCTGATCCCAATCTGAACGCCGTTGAGGCCTTGAGGTTCGGTCGTGGGCCCCTCCCGACCGCAGCGAACCCCAATGATCCCCCAGACGATCAGACCGATGTCACACCCGACTTGGAACTTTTCGGACAAGGGAGCGGCGGCACCGGTAGTGGAGGAAGTGACGGGAGCACCGGAACTACGGGGCCTGGTACGGGCACTCAAGGGACCGGCACCCAAGGCACCCAGGGGACTCAAGGGACTCAGGGAACCCAGGGGACTAGCACCCAAGGAACTGGAAGCGGAAGTGCGACCGGCACCGGCGTTACCTCAGGCACCGGCACAGCGACTCAAGCGACCGGCACAGGCGCCACCGGGACTCAGGGCACTGGCACGCAGGGGACTCAGGGAACCCAGGGGACCAGCACCCAGGGCACTCAAGGAACTCAGGGGACCCAAGGAACTCAGGGGACCCAAGGAACCCAGGGGACTCAGGGAACCCAGGGGACCAGCACCCAGGGGACCGGGAGCGGGAGTGCGACCGGCACCGGGTCAAGCGCTGGCACCGGAACAGCCACCCAAGCGGCGAGCACAGGACCTTAAGCAACTCAGAGGAAGGTAGTTAACCCTTCCTTGACCACCAATGAGAATCGTGATGAAAAATATTTTATGCTCAATTCTTTTACTGATGCTCTTTGTCGGTTTGACCGCCTGTCAAATGTTTAAAAAGGAATCCTCGGAGAGCCGAGAAGCTCAAGCGGATCTCGAGTTGGCACAAGAAGAACCGGCTCCCAACCAGGAAAGACTCAGAGAAAAAGCTGCGGAGCCGCAGACGGGATTCCAACAGGAACCGGAATTCTCTCCGTAACGCTAGGATTTCGAGCTCGAAAAAATTCTCCCGCCCGTGTGAAGTCTGAAATAAAAGTCTCTCTTTCGTCCAAGATCGAAGAGTTCTTTGGAATGGATCTTCGCTCCTTGGCTCTCTACCGGATCGGCATTTCGCTTCTCGTCATTGCGGATTTAATCGTCCGCGCCACCTACCTCAAGACCTTCTATACCGATTTCGGGGCGCTCCCCCGCTACGCCCTCATTGAGAAATTCTCGGTTCCCGGCTCTTGGTCCCTTCATCTCGTGAGCGGTCACGTTCTTGTCCAAGCGGTCCTTTTCCTTTTCGCCGGCCTCTTTGCTTTGATGTTGTGCTTTGGGTACCGGACCCGGTTAGCGTCCTTTATGACTTGGGTTTTTATGATGTCTCTCCACGCCCGCAATCCCTGGGTGCTCCAAGGAGGCGATATTCTGTTTCACATGTTGATCTTTTGGGGAATGTTCTTGCCCCTTGGCGCCTGTTATTCCGTGGATCGCGCCCTTATGAAATCGCCCCCTCCGGAGAATGAGTCTCAACGGTTTATTTCGATGGGGACGGTCGGTTTTTTTGCGCAGATCGTGATCGTCTATTGGGCGACCGCCGCGCACAAAATCAGTCCCGCATCGTTTCCCGTCTGGGTGAAGGAGGGGATTGGAGTCTACCGAGCCTTGAGCGTGGACCAGTTTACCACCCCGGTGGGCTATTTCTTCCTTCAGTTCCCGTGGTTTTTGAAACTGCTCAACTACGCCGTGCTCTCCTTTGAGCTTTTGGGACCTTTCCTTCTCTTTTGGCCGGTCAAAACCGCAAGGGTTCGAATCATCGGCGTCTTCAGCTATTGGGCTCTCCAGTTCGGTTTCAGTTGGTGTATGGAGCTCGGCCCTTTTCCCTGGGTGACTTCCATTGGGATGCTCGCCTTTCTTCCCCCGCTGACCTGGGAAAAGCTTTCCTCGATTAAAAAGTGCGCAGAGATCCGTTCGAACATTTTCAACAAAGTGGAAGGGGCTTATCGATGGGTGGCGAAGAATCGCTTCATCGCCTCAAAACTTTTATCGTACAGCCCGAAGCCTTCTATTGTGATCCGGCCTCCCGAGCTTGCGAGTGGGCTTGCCGCGTTTTGTTTGATTTATATCTTGATCTGGAACGTGGGAAACTTTAATCCCAAGCTCGGGGTCCCGCCGAATCTCCGTTGGATTGGGTTTGCGTTCGGCTTGGAGCAGAAGTGGGCGATGTTCTCGCCCCCCCTGACAGACGATGGCTGGTACGTCATTCCGGGGAAGCTTAAGAATGGAAGCGAGGTCGATGTGTTTCGGAACGGGGAACCGGTCACGTGGGAAAAGCCGGCCCGCGTCGCAAAGATGTATAAAAACGAGCGCTGGAGGAAATACATGATGAATGTTTGGATGGCGTCCAACCGGAAACACCGCCTTTATTACGGACAATACTTATGCCGCGATTGGAATACCCGCCACCAGGGCGATTTGCAACTGGAGGAGTTTGAGATTTTTTTCATGCGTGAAGACACCGTTCCTCCCGGAGAAACCCCCCACGCGGAAAAGATCTCTCTTTGGAAACACTGGTGCTTTAAGGTGCCGGAGGATGTGAAAATCGTGGAGGAATGATTCCTCTTTAGACGCTGGTATTCGAAGGCGCGGCAGCTGTAGGAAGCGGCGAGGGCGGAAAGAGGAGAGAAAGACCGGGTTCCACCCCTTTACGGTTCAGGACTTTACGGGAGATGATTCCTGAATTTCCTTCAACACGCATCACTCCGAGATAAGACCAATTGTCCCTTACGGTCGCAGCCAGCTCCGCGAGGGAGGTGACGTGGGGAAGATCCAGTTTATCGAGGTTGAAAATCCCCCAGATTCCTTCCTTCTCAAAGAGAGTGATCGTGTGGGCATCTTCGTTCCAATAAACGCTCAGGATGAAAGTTTGATAACCGTTTCGCTTGAGAATGGCTTGAGCAAATAAGGCATAATCCTCGCAGTCGCCTCTTTGTCTTTCAAGCATTGCTTCGGGAGTCTGCCAGTGTTCCTCCGTGCCGAATTGCGCCCGGTCGCTCACAAACTCAAAATTCTTTTTCATGAATTGTTCCAGCAGCTCAGGCGTATGAAGGTCGCGTGCAATTTGATCGAGGGAAGGCACCGCTTGGCTTTTTGCTTCGGAGAACGGAAGGAAGAGGGTCAGTAGGAAAGTGATCCCAACAACACGACAAAATCGATTAATTCCATATTTTCTTTCGCCCCAGTTTCTCACGGTCGAACTTGCTCCCTCTTTGGCCTGGTACTTTCTAGGCCGCTGACGAGAGTAGCTTCGACCAAACCTTCCGCTTGCCGGCAAGATTTGGGCAGCCGAGCTACCCAACCCCATCTTTTCGAGGCGGCTGGGCCTCTAGCTTTGCGTCCCCAGGTTACCCTGGGTTTGCCCTTGAGCTCACTCTTCGTACTTGGTACTTCTGAAAGATCAGAAAGAAGTCTTATTGGAAAATTAACGTATCAATTGTAGTTTTTCAACCCAATGAGCCAACGAGAAGATACAATAAATAGCGTTAAATAGCATAAGATAACAATAAATTTGGTTTATTTCGATTATAGCTGGTTAAAAAGGTCTAAGAGCGTGTCGAGATGAGGAGGCTTGGGGGTGTAGTATAATGCGTTTGTATGGAGAACCTGAACGAGTCGGACCTTCGAAAAGAACAGGAGACGTCTTTAGGGAGCCCGAGGCGCCGTTACGGACTCCTGAGCGAGATCTTGTTCGCTTATATGGACCTCTTCTACGGCGTGAAACGAACCTTCAGTAAGTTCAAGGTCCTGGAACTGATCGCCCGCGTCCCGTACCAGGCCTGGGAAAATGTCGCCTACATTGCGATTACTCATATGTACGGGAAGCCGGAGTTTGCGCGGCGAATTTTCGAATTTGTCCGGGAAAGCCGCCGCCAGCAGGACAACGAGCAGTGGCACCTTTTGATTTTAGAAGAGCTGGTTCTCAAGAAGGGAATCCGAGAAAATTTCTTTCTCCACCGCCTCCTTCCCCAAGCGATCGCCTTCCTCTACTATCACATCAGCTGGCTCCTTTACGTGATCAAGCCCTCCTGGAGTTACAGTCTCAACGTCGACCTCGAGGACCACGCGGAGCACGAATATATGGAGTTTGTCCGTGAGAATCCGTCATTGGAAAGTGAGCCTTTCGAAAGCGACTTCACGGAAGATTACGGGCGTTTCAACTCTCTCGCGGATCTTTTCCGCCAGATCGGCTACGACGAGCGGGTTCACAAGTGTGAAAGCCTCGCTCGGATCGAACAAGCCCGATTTTCCTAAAGAGAAATTGACCGACACTCTCGAATCCGTCAAAGCGCTTCTATTAAAGGAGAGCGAAGCCTCTTTAGGGACGCTTGAGAAATCCTCACCCTTTGTCTCTCTGACGGCTTATCTGGTTGAAGCGGAAAAGGGGGAGGGGCTTGGCAGCCTTTATCTGCTTCTGAGCGATCTTGCCCGTCATACAAAAAACCTCCACGAAAATGGTTCCGTGAGTCTTCTCGTGACGCAAACGAAACCGGAGGTGCCGGTCCTCGAGAGGGAGCGGGTGACGATCCTGGGAGAAATCGAGACCGTAGAGGAAGGAGGAGAGAAAAAACGCCTTCGGGAAAAATACCTCAAGCGGTTTCCCTGGGGCGCGATGCTTCTCGCACTCCCCGATTTCCGTTTCTACCGGATCCGGCCGCGCGAAGTCCATTGGATCGGCGGCTTTGGCCGGGTGCGAAGCTGGAAGCTTGCCTCATGAAATCGCTCTATTTCTTGGGGAGATTCTTGCAGCTGCTGGGTCTCCTCGTTCTTCCTTCCGCCATTTGGGTGACGGAGGTCCTCAGAAGCGAAGCCCAGGCCCTTACGGTTTTCCTGGGAGGGATCGCGCTCTTTTTTGTCGGTTGGATTTTGACGAGAATCGGATAAGATACTCTTCTTAATGGGGAGCGATTAAATGGCAGAGAACACCGCACGAAAAGGGCCAAGAACGCCGCTCATTGCGGAGAAGCCTGCCCGGAAACGGGAGCCGAGGCTGCTCGCCGTGATCGATCAAAAGGGGTGCACCGGGTGCGAGGCGTGTATCTCTTTTTGTCCGGTGGACTGTATCGAGATCGTTCCGAACGTCCCCCATACCCAATTTCAACAGCTTGTGGAAGTCGACATTGAGCGCTGTATCGGCTGCGCCCTCTGTTCCAAATATTGCCCCTGGGAAACGATTCCGATGTTTTCTTACGAGGAGGGGATCCGGGAAGCGCCGTCGCTTACCCAAAGAAGCGTCTGTAATCAGAAGACGGTGGAAGACGCCTCAATTCCGGCCGTCTAACCTCAGCCAGTTTTCTTCCGAGAGAGAAGCGATCGATTCGACCGCGACCGGTTCGAAATCGGCAATTTCCTGGATTTCGAACGGAATCTCGTTTTGGCCGTAAATTCCGAGAATCTCGCTCCGGTTCATCACAAAGAGATTTTCAAACTTCCGGCCGTCCTTCAGCACGGCAGTCACCACATGTCCGTGAAGCCGCCCCTTTTTGATGGTGGCGGGGAACTTTTCGAGCTTTTGGATGAGAGAGGCCCCGAGCGTTCTTTTGGCCGGGTCGAGGTAAACGGTCTTGGCTTTGGGACGAAGGCCCTCATTCGCCTCCCGTCGCAGGCGGGCGCGCTCGTAAGCCCGGTCCACTTTCTGATACATCACAACGATCAAGGGGACGAGTGCGATCATCCAGGTTCCAAAGACCGCAAAGACCCAGCGCTGGGCCACCCCCGGATCTTTGATGCTGCCGCCATCCCTGGCGAAAAACCAGGTCCAGAAACCTGCGGAAGCAAAAAAGGTCGCAATGGTGAGGGCAATCCAGCCGATCCACCAGGTGACGTTGGTTTCGTCCTCCTGGCTCAGCCGGTTCCAGTAGCGCTCCTTCGCCCGAATGATCGGGATCATTGTGAGGAGCCAGCTTCCAAACACCGCACCCGCCCAGAGGATTGTGAGGAAGACCCCCTCGATTCGGCCGAAGAGCGTGCCGAGAAACCAGGTCCCGGCGACCGCCGAGAAGATGAACGAGCTGATAGAAACGGCAATCCAGAGGAGCCACCAGAAAAAGCCCCCCGGTTTCTTCCGTTGGGAAATCATTTCGGATTTCATGAGAGGGTGGTATTCTATCGATCAAGCGCTGAAATTGCAATGAATCGCCTCGAATGGAAAAAGCTCTTTTTAGCCCTGGTGGCTGTGATCGGACTCTCGGGAAGCCTCTGGAACCTCACCCGCCTCGTTCGCCATTTTTATCTCTGGCCCCTGGTCCGCTTCACAGGCTACAGCGCCCTTTTTGCGTCCGCCCTTTTATTGCTCCGGGGCCCGCGCTATAATAATCGCCTCTTAACCGAGAAGGAGAGACCCGAATGAAAATTGATCTCATTTCTAGTTCAAGCCGACGAACCCCCGCAGATCTTTTTCTGGCGGGCTCGTTTGAGGGGGAGAAATCGTTCAAGGCCCTCAGCGCCTTGGAGCCTGAATTCATGAAATCGGTTGAACCCGCCCTGAAAAACAAGCGCTTCAGCGGAAAAAAGGGGGAGACGCTCGCTTCTTTTAACTCCTCCTATCGGGAGGCTTCAGAAGTCGTCCTGGTGGGACTGGGAGCCCGTGCCAAATTTGACCTCGAGGCGCTGAGACAGGTGGTCGGAAAACTCGTCCATCTGGTATCTTCCCGGAAAGCAAAGCGGGCCCGGCTTCTCTTTGAAAGCTTTCTGGGGGGAGCGGCTCAGGCAAGAGGCGTGGCTGAAGCGATTGCCGAGACCGGGACCCTTGCCGCTTACCGCTTTGACAAGTACCGGTCGAAGCCGAAGGGGGAGAACGAAAAACCGAAAGAGATCCAGTCGTTAGAGGTTCTTTTCACCAAGAAGGGGGACGAGCAGCGGTTTAAAAAGGAAATCAATTTCGCCCGGATCGTGGCGGAGGGGACCCTTCGGGCAAGGAATCTCATCAATGAACCGGGGAACGTGATCAATCCCGCCACTCTCGCGGAAGAGGCGAAACGGCTGGCGCGCGAAAAGAAACTTCGGTACTCGGTTCTCGGATTTTCTGATCTCAAGCGGATGAAAATGGGGGGGATCCTTGGCGTGAATCAAGGCTCAAAAACGCCCCCCGCCCTCATCCTCCTCGAACACGGAACCCAGCATAAAGGAAAGGGAACGGTCTGTTTGATCGGGAAAGGCGTCACCTTTGACACGGGCGGTATTTCCATTAAGCCGGCCGCCGATATGGAAAAGATGAAATACGATAAGTCGGGGGCTTGCACCGTGATTGCCGCGATGGGGGTCGTGGCGGATTTGAAGCTTCCCCTGCACGTGGTCGGGATTGCGCCGGCGGTCGAGAATATGCCGAGCGAGAACCCCCAGCGGCCGGGCGACATCATTCGAATGTTCTCGGGAAAGACGGTGGAAGTGATCAATACGGACGCCGAGGGGCGTCTCATTTTGGGAGATGCTTTGACTTACGCCGGAAAATATAAGCCAAAGGCGATCATCGATCTGGCGACCCTCACAGGCATGTGCGCCTACACGTTTGGGGAGCTTGCGATTGGTCTCATGGGAAATGACCGCCGGCTTGTGAGCCGCGTGAAGGAAGCGGGGGAGGAAACTGGAGAACGCTGCTGGGAACTTCCCCTGTGGGACGAATATGGCGAAATGATCAAAGGGCATCATTCCGACCTTTTGAATATCGGCGGGAAATATGCCGGAACCATTACCGCGGCCATGTTCCTCAAGGAATTTGTTCCCGCGAAAACGCCCTGGGCCCACCTGGATATTGCGGGAACCGCCTGGTGCGACCGACCTCGTTACGACTGTCCGAAGGGGGCGACAGGCGTCGGTGTCCGGCTCCTTGCGAATCTTCTCCGTAATTGGCGTTAACTCTGGACCCTCGTTACCTCCAATACTTCGAACTCTACCGGCAGGAGAAGTTCTTCGAAGCCCACGAAGTCTTAGAAGGGCTCTGGCGGGAGACGAAGGGGGAAACACGGGACTTCTATCACGGCTTGATTCAGCTCGCGGCGGCGCTGGTTCATTTTCAAAAGGGAAATCTCCCCGGCGCCAAGGAACTTTTCAGGACCGCATCAGGTTACCTGAAACCGTATCTTCCGAGTTACGAGGGGGTCGCCCTCTCCCAGGTTTCAAAAGAGTTCGAAACCTTCCTGGAGGTCTGGTCCAAAAATGCTGAAAAGCCTTTGCTTGCGAGGGAGTTCCTTCCCCGGGTAACATTACAAAAGGGAAAATGAATAGCTTCAAGGAAGTGATTCAAAAAGTCGGGCGGGGCGAGAAGCTTGCGAAAGACCTCACGCGAGAAGAGGCACGCCAGGCCCTGGAGTGGATCTTTGAAGGGAAGGCGAGCCCCTTTCAAACCGGCGCTTTTTTTGCCGCCATGAGAATGAAAGGGGAGTCGGCGGAGGAGACGGCGGGACTCGTGGAGGCGGTCCGGGCCCGCGCGATTCAACTTCGTTCCCCGGTTGAGGGCGCGCTCGATCTCGGCGAGCCTTATGATGGGAAGGTGAAGACCCTTCATGTGACCGTTCCCGTCGCTCTAGTTTTGGCGGCGGCCGGGGTTCCCGTGATCCTACATAGCGCCCCCGAGACGCCGGTCAAAAAGGGCGTTGAAACTCAAAGAGTGCTTGAGGCCCTCGGTGTCGAGATCCGGTCACGACCGGAAAAGCTTCTTGAGATCTTAGAGGGAGAGAATCTGGTTTTCCTCCCCACGGAGAGACTCGCCCCCGATTTCGCCAAACTTCGTCCCGAGCGAGAGGCTTACGGCCTCCGGCCGTTTGCCAATCACGTTGAAAAAATCTTCAACCTCGCCAATGCCGCGACCCAAATGGTGGGGATTTATCACCGCCCCTATCTCGAACCGATGGGAAAGGCTTTAAACCTTCTCGGGGTTCCTCGGATTTTTATTGTCCAGGGAGTCGAAGGATTCACTGAACTCCATCTTTCGCGGAAGACGTTGGTTCTTAAGATTGAGAGAGGCGCTGAAGAGACCTTCTGGATCGACCCTGCGGAGTACGGCTTTCGGGGAGAAGAGGAGAAAGCACCCGATAGCAGGGCCGAGAAACATGCGGAGCGGGTCCTCGAAATTCTTCAAGGGGGCTCGGGACCTGCGCGCGAAAGTATTCTTTGGAATGCGGGGGTAAAGCTCTTCTGGATGAAGAAGGCCGCAACGGTTCAAGAGGGCTTGGCCCAGGCCGAGAGCCTTTTAAGTTCCCGAAAGGCCCTCGAGAAATTGGAGGCGCTCAAACGTGCCAGCGAAGAGAAAGCCAGCTCCGAAAAAGTTTAAGGTCCCCCGGAAAGTCGCGGTTTTTCCTCTCCCGAACGCGCTCCTTTTCCCCAAGGTCGAGCTCCCTCTTTTTGTTTTTGAACCGCGTTACCGAAAAATGCTGGCCGACACGCTCGCCGGAAACAAATTCATGGCGATTTCGCTTTTAAAAAAGGGGTGGGAATCGAAAGAGGAGCCTTATCCCTCGTACGAAATCGTCGGGGTCGGATTCGTCAAGGCGGTAGTCCAGAATTCCGATGGGACCTCCCACATCCTTCTCAAGGGGGTGGAGCGGGCCCGGATCCTTCGTTACCTCCAGATGGAACCTTACCGGATTGCCGAAATCCAGCTGATGCCGGACCGGGTGAAGGACCCAAAGGAACTGAAAACCCTGAGCCGGACTCTCCGCGAACTTTTCGTTCAAAAGCTTCGTTTTGTAAGTGAGAGACCGGGCGAGAAACTGATGTTGCCCAAAGAACTTGAAGACCCAGTCGTCCTTTCCAATTTCGCCTCCTTTACGCTCGCTTCAGACCCCTACCTCAAGCAGGACATCCTCGAAACCACCAACGTCAATTGCCGCGTCCAGCACCTGATCTCGATTCTCCAAGAAGAGATCAACCCGCCGGGAAATCAGAATTAAATTTCTTGTTTTCTTCCGCGGGCGACGTATAATCCTTCCGCTTTACCCCGATCTTTCAAAACTGAACAGGTACCCCCAAAGGGTTTAATAGGGAAGTGAGGCCCGTCCGCCAAGATTCGTGACGGACAGGTACTCCACGGTCCCGCCGCTGTCCGCAAGAACGAAAGCGAAAATGGCCACTGGGAGAGGCTAATCCCGGGAAGGCCCGCTGGTAGGGGCGAATCACGATTCGTCCCTACTTTTGCCAGTCAGAAGACCTGCCTGTTCTAGACCTAGAATCCTGAGCCTCAGGGTTCACTTCTCCGAGAGAGGGAAGCCCAATGAAAACAGACCCGCGTTTTCTATTTTTAGTTCTTTGCACCCTGCTTGTCCCCGCTGTCGGCTTTTCCGCCGAAGCGGAGCCGGACCAGGAGGGTTTTAACTTCAAGAAGTTTCTTTTAGGCGAGGAAATCCCCCCCGAATCGAAACAGGCACCGCCCGTGGAAGTGACGGTGGTCGCCTCAAGACTCCCCAGTTTCAAGACCCTCTTTGACGAAATCCCGGCCAACGTTTCTTACAAATCGAAGGAAGACCTCGCTCTCACGCACCCCCGTTCGTTTCAAGACTCGGTCGAAGATTTAGAGGGGGTCGTTCTCTACGATTCCGTCGGAAACGGTCTCGACACCACCTTCGCCCTGCGGGGATTTTCCCAATCGAGCTCCGTGATCTTTCTCGTCGACGGGGTTCGCGTCAATGAGCTCGACGGAGACCCCGTCACTTACCCCCTTCTTGTTATGGATGACTTGGAGGCGATTCAGGTCGACCGGGGCTCCGATTCACCGATTTACGGAAGCGGCGCTTTTGCCGGGGTCGTTCACCTCACCACCGGACAGGCTCGGTCCAAGCCTTTGAGCCTCTTCGGCGGCTTTGAATGGTCCAGTTTCAGCGGGATTCGCTTTCACCAAGGGATCAGCGGAACGATCCAGGACCGGTGGACCCCGCTGGAAGGAAAGTTTAAGTATTACTTCAATGCGGGCCGGAACGTGAATGACGGCTTCCGCGAAAACGGGGAGTGGCGGATCACGAACTTTGACATCAAAACCTCCTACGAACTCCCGGAGGAGGTCGGCAAGGTTTACCTTAACGTCAAGCACGTCCACGACGCGATTTCGAATCCGGGCGAACTCACCTTCCAGCAGTTTCAGGACCGGCCGGAGAAAGCGAACAAGCCGCTCGACGGGCGCGACCACGAAGCGACGATCATTCAGCTCGGAGCGGACGCGAAATTCTGGGAAAAACGGATCCTGGCGTCGATCATGGCGAACTGGAGAATCGTCCGATCTCATTTTTTCAGCACCTCAGGGACTTTCATTGATTTTGCGACCGGCGCCAACCCCAATACCGATCGGATTACCACCAAAAGCCGAAATGCCGATCTCATTTGGCAGCTCGGCTATGAAGACGAGTGGGAGTGGCTCGCGAACCAAAGCCTGTTTGGAATGGAGTTTCGGGACGGGGTTGAAACCGATTTGAGGGAGGAGGCGTTTCAAGGGATTGTCCGCCGGGAGTTTCCTGCCGAGACCGACCGCAAGTTTGAGCCTTCAAACGTTTCCCTGTTTTGGCGGGAGAGCTTGAAGTTTTTTGACCGGGTCATTCCGCACGTCGGAATGCGCTACGACCGTTATTGGCTCCACACCGAGGACTTTCTCGACTTCACGAGCAATGTGAGCGGCCGCTGGTCGAACGTCAGTTGGTCGACTGGCCTGACCGTGAAGCCGGTGGAAGCGGTCGACCTCTTCGGCAACTATTCCCAAGGCTTCCGGACGCCGACGGTGAGTGAGCTGGCGCCCTTCGCCTCGGGAATCAACACGGAACTCGAGCCGGAGAAATCAGACAGTTATGAAGTCGGGACGAGGCTTCGCTTTGGCGACAAAGGGCTTGCGAAGGTCAGTTACTTTTTGATCGATCTGGAGGATGAGATCGTCTTTGACAGCACCTCGCTTACCGCAGCGACTCCTTTCGGAAGAAACATCAATATCGGAAAGAGCCGGCGCACGGGAATCGAAACCTCTCTCGCGCTCGACCCGATTGAGGAAGTGAAGCTTTACGGGACCTACACGTGGACCAAGGCCTTTGTCCGCGAAACCGATGCCGGCGGGTCTCTTGTGGACGGCCGGACGCTCGGACAGGTCCCGGAGCACCGATTCACCTTAGGGGTCGATCTTTGGCCCTTCAAGCGCTTGGGAGAGGCTTTCAAGGGATTCAGGGTCGGCCTTCACGGCACGTTGACCGGTTCTCAGCACCCGACCTCTTATGAGTCCGCCGCGCAGGCAACCCTCGACGCCACGGGAGGCGCAGGACACCGGATCAAACCTTTTTCACTGTGGGACTTCATCATTTCCTATGAATGGAGGGGGAAGGAGATTTACTTTAAGGTTAACAATCTCTTCGACGAAAGGTATTATAGTCGCGCGATCTCGGCCACGTCCTTTGGGACCGCGATTTATCCTTTCGGCACGTACACCTTTGTGAACCCCGGGGCCCCAAGGGAATACGTGATCGGAACGCGCTGGGAATTTTAAAGGGAGGATTCATGAAGAAAATCGGCAGTTGCCTGGTAGTTTTCTTTTTATTTGTTCTGGTTGCAGGAGCTCAGGCGTTTGCCCACCACGAGGGACAGTTCCTCGAGCACGTTGCCAATCAGTTTTCCGCCTCCGAGCCTTCCGCCAAGAACTTCAGTGTCTCGGTCACCCGTGACGGAAGAACCACTCCCCGGCCGGGACCCGTCTTCACGCAGGGATACGAAGAGGAAGGGACCCATTTGCCCCACCTGTTCTCGACTCCCAAACCAATCACCTATCCACGGTGGGCGATGCGGCAGGGTTGGCAGGGGACCCTGATCCTGGCGGTCGAAATTCTGGAAAATGGAACCGTGGGGCGCTGGCAGGTGACGCGTTCCACGGGGTACCGTCTCCTCGACAAGGCAGCTGTGAAAGCGGTGCGGGAGTGGCGCTTTGAACCGGCCAAGAAGGAGGGGAAACCGTTCGTCGCCTGTATCCAGATTCCCGTTCATTTCACGCTCGAGGAGTAGCCCCAGACAAATTCTATTTGACAGGGGATGGGCAGACTGATAAGCTTTTAGCGAATGTAGTTAGCCGTTCTGGTTCGTCCGTTCGCATTTTGGATGCTTGGTGCAAAAGCCGCTTCAGCGACGTGACAGCTGAAGCGGCTTTTTCATTGAGGAGAAAAATGGCAAACAAACTCTACGTAGGAAATCTCAGCTTTCAAGCGACAGCGGACGATGTCCGCACCCTCTTCGCGACTTATGGCGAGGTGCGAGACGTGAACCTGGTGACAGACCGTTATACCGGCCGGTCCCGGGGCTTCGCTTTCGTGGAAATGGTGTCCGAAGAGGCTGCGGGGAAAGCCCGTGAAGCGTTGAATGGCCAGCCTTTCCAGGAAAGGAACCTGACCATTGACTGGGCTCGGCCCGAAGGTCAAGGGGGTTCTCGCGGAGGCGAAAGAAGAGATCGACCCGAGAGGAAGCCTTTTCGTCGGTATTAAACCGCCGAGTTAGCACCTTCCTTTTCCCCGCTCGCATCTTGCCGGGGAACTGAAACACTGCTAAGCTATCGCGCGTGAGGCTCACGCGGATCTACACAAAAACGGGCGACCTGGGAGAGACCGGCCTCGTTGGCGGGGCGCGTGTCCCCAAAGACTCCGATCGAATCGAAGCTTACGGAACCGTTGACGAGCTGAACTCCATCCTCGGGCTTGTCCGAAGTTTCTTAAAAGAAATCCCTTCCCGAGAAATCTTCGACAGGGTAGACCCCTGTCTTTCCAAGATTCAGAATATTCTCTTTGTCGTCGGCGCTGATCTGGCTACAGACCCCGCTAAGAGTCACCCCAATCAAGTGACGATTCAGGAAAAGCAGGTGACGGCGCTCGAGGGCTGGATCGACCAGTGGCAGGAGGACCTCAAACCCCTTCCCGAATTTATCCTTCCCGGAGGCGGAAAGATCGCTTCTTTCCTTCACCTGGCACGGACCGTCTGTCGGCGGGCCGAAAGAATCGTCGTTCGTCTCTCCCGGAAGGAGGCGGTGAGGGGCGAGGTTATCCGCTACCTCAACCGCTTGAGCGACCTCCTTTTCGTCCTGGCGCGCTGGCTTTCGGCCAAGCTCGGAGAAAAGGAAACCCTCTGGGACCGAAGTGTTGATTAATGGCGATCCGCTGCCCCGCCTGCGGCCAGGAATACGACGTCGCGTTATTCCAGTTTGACCGAAAAATCCGCTGCCACTGCGGAAAAGAACTCGAACTCTCCCTCATTGAAACAATTCAGGATTTCGAGCGTTACCTCCAAAGCGTCGAAGAGAAAGAGAAGGCGCTTGAGATCCAGCGCGCCGCAAGCCGGATCTGCCAGATGATCCTGGACGATACCTGTGCCGATGTGGACATTGAAATCGCGAAAGCAAAGCTTCGGGAGCGGGTGGGGGAAATTTTTCCGGACAAACTTTCCCTTTACGAGATGATCTACGAGGCCCGCTTCAACCGCCTTTGGGAGCAGTTTCGAAAGAAGTAGTTTACCTTCCGAGAACCCGATTCAACCGGTCGGGATAGTCGGTCACGATCCCATCCGCCCCTCGTTCGATCAGGCGCTCCATTTCCGAAGGATCGTTCGCCGTCCAATAGAACACCTTGACGCCGCTTTGGTGAAGAAACTCAATCCAGCCCGCCTCGTCCAAACGGATTCCGTGCCACGTGGTTGGAATCGAGGCATAGAAGGAAGGAGGAGAAAACTTCTTCCTCCCAATGCGGTAGAGAGTGTGAGCCCAGATGAGGTCATCCTGAGAAAGAAGGAGCTTCACCGAAGGGGTCATCCCGCTCCTGAGCGCCCGAGCGATCTTCCCGTAAGAAGAACCGATCAAAAGACCCCCTTTTCGTGGAATCTTTTGAATGACCGCGAGGACCCTCTCCACAATTTCGACCTGCTTTTCCTTGATTTCGAGGCAAAATACCCGGTCAGGAAATTGTGCAAGAACTTCTTCGAGCGTGGGGATCGTCACCCCTTTTCCTCGGTAGTGGAAATCCCCCTTTTTCTCCGGATCAAACCAAAACCCTGCGTCGAGCCTCTTGAGTTCAACAAGAGAGCGTTCTGAAACGGGACCTTTGCCGTTCGTGGTCCGATCCAGGGTGGGGTCGTGAAGAAGGACCGGAATCCCTTCCCGAGTGAGACGAAGGTCGATCTCCACTAGATCGACTTGGTATTTCTCGACCGCCGTCTGAATGGCAGCGAGGGTATTTTCGGGCGCCTCACCCGAGGCGCCGCGGTGGGCGATCCGTTTAAATTCGGAGCTGGCGTTCTGCATCGACGATGTCTCGATTGATGAGCGTCCGCGCCCGCTCGGCCGTGGCGCGAAGTCGGTCCGAAGCGTGGGGAGCATTTAAAAGTTCGCGGAGAAGCTGGATCACCATTCGAAAGTGGCGGACGAGTTCCCCCTCGTCGGTGGTGGTGAGCTTCGAGAGTTTTTCAAAAGAAGTTCCCCGGACCCACGCCTCGACGGCCGGAGCGAGGTGAAAGTGAGGGGGTTTCGTGTAGGGAACGATCCGGTACTTGGATTCCCTTCGGTGAATCAGGCCAGAATAGTGAAGGGCCGCCTTCGCGAGCCTCTCGTGATCTCGAGGAAGCGAAGGGAGGTGGTCCCCCTTTCGGGGCTCAAAGATCAGACTGGCGAGGAGGAGGCTCAGTTTCACCTCATCCAATTCTTCCAAGACTCCTTCGGCGTGCATTTCTGAAAGAAGGAGCTCGTAACCGAAGAGCGACGCCGCGAACTCTCCCTTAGGAGTGAGTCCTCGGTCAGTCAGGCAGTCCATTTCTTGCAGAAGAGCGAGTTTTCGCTGGATCAACCCAAGCCCCTCCTCTCGTCCTCTCCCCGAACCTTGGAAATAGTGGAAGGTGCGGGGATAGATCTCCGTGAGCCTCCGACCAAATTGACGGTAAAGGTTAAGAAGGGTCGCGTAGGCTGCGTTGAACTGGCTCCGGATCGGCTCGGTTTTTCCGTAGAGGATTCTCTGGACTTCCGGAAACGAAATGTCGTTGGGGTGAATCCGGACGTAGACGAAGCCCCGTTCATCCATTCCGCGGCGCCCCGCCCGGCCCGCCATTTGGTAAAAGTCGCGCGTTGTAAGGTTACGGAAACGCGTTCCGTAGAATTTCTCCAGTTCGTCAAAGATCACGCTCCGGGCCGGCATGTTGATCCCCAAGGCGAAGGTTTCCGTGGTGAAAATGAGTTTGATGAGGCGGCTCGTGAAAAGCTGTTCCACCACCTCCTTCAGCGTGGGGAGCATTCCGGCGTGGTGGTAGGCGATTCCCCGTTCGATGAGAGGCCGGAGTCCCTCGGCCGATGCTTCGCGGGCGAGATCGTAACGTTGGAGGAGGTTTTCGTAGCGTTCCGTGATTTCTTTTCTCTCGGGTTCGGTGAGGAGATCAAATTGCGAAGCTTCGGAAGCGAGGAATTCCGCCCGCCTCCTCCCGAAGATAAAGTAGATCGCAGGGAGCCTCTTCTTTTCCACGAGGTGGCGGAGGAGGGTGTCGAGCCGGTTCGGTTTGGCCCGCAGCGGTCGGAAGCCCCGACGCCTTTCCCTCGGACTCAGGTGCCAGCTCTCCCGATTGAAATAGCCTTCCCGGCGGAGCTGATTCGTATTCTCGAGAATTTGTCCCTGACACTGGAAGAGGAATTCGAGGGGGACCGGGCGGTGCGTCTCCTTCACAATGGCAATCGGCCGACCGTGGATCGAGCGAATCCAGGCGTCGAGTTCTTCAATGTTGGGAGCCGTGGCGCTCAGGGCGAGGATTCGGATTTCGGCTGGCGTGAAAAGGAGCGCCTCCTCCCAGACCGTTCCCCGCTCCGGGTCGTCCAGGTAGTGGACCTCGTCAAAAATCACCCAGCCGATTTTTCGGATCCGGTCTAAATTCTCAAAGAGGGAATTCCGGTAAATCTCGGTCGTCATGATCAAAATGGGGGCGTCGGGATTGATCGAGACATCGCCTGTAAGGATTCCGACACTTTCGTCTCCGTAGCGGGCCCGAAAATCGCGGTACTTTTGGTTGCTGAGCGCCTTCACCGGGGCGGTGTAAATCACGCCCTCGTTCCGCGACAGGGCCTTGTCGATCGCCGATTCAGCAATGAGGGTTTTCCCCGCGCCGGTGGGGGCGGAGACGAGAACGGAATGTTCCTGTTCCACCAAGGAAATCGCTTGCTCTTGAAAGGGATCGAGTTGGATCGGCATAAAGGCTTCTCGTGGTATTATAATGGCTTCTTAATGAAATGGCTCCTCAATCTGATGGTCGCGTCCCTGATCTTTTTTCCTGATAAACATTATTCCGCACTTCCGCGAGACTACGGTCTTGCGGCAGAAGACGTTTTTCTCACTACGGCGGACGGCGTCCGGCTTCACGGGTGGTTTTTTGAATCACCTGAATGTAGGGGCAAGGCATGCCTTGCCCCTACGCTCCTTTTCTTTCACGGCAACGCGGGGAACATCTCCCTCCGAATCTTCAAAGCCAAAGAGTGGCTGGAACGGGGCGTTTCGGTTTTTCTTTTGGATTACCGAAGCTACGGGAAAAGCGAAGGAAAGATCCAAAAGGGCGCAGACCTCCTGGAGGATGCCCGTGCGGCGCTCGTTTGGCTTGAAGGGGGGAAGAGGATTCCTGCGGAAAGGGTGATTCTTTATGGAGAATCGATCGGCGCTTATCCTGCGATTCAGCTGGCACGGGAGAAAAAATTTGCGGGGCTTGTCCTGGAGGCCGCCTTTACGACCCTTCTCGACCTTGCGCGCGCCAACTACGGCGGCTGGGTGCCTGAGTTTCTATTGAAGGAGTTTCAGATGGAAAATGACGAAGCGATCCGGGAGGTCCAAGCCCCGGTTTTCTTCCTTCACGGAGAGCGGGACACGATCTGTCCCCTAGAGCAGGGAAAGCGTCTTTACGAGCTCGCCCCCTCCCCGAAAGAACTTTTCGTGATTCCCGGAGGCGACCACAATGACCTCCCCCAGGTGGCCGGGGAAGAATTCTATGAAAGGCCTTACCGTTTCCTTAAAGTTTAGGGCACTTCAGTTCAGTCAAAAACGTGCTAAAATCTAAACGGAAAAGGAAAACTTCCCACACGAGGGCGCTGCAATGATTCTAAAGAAGATTCTGGCCGTAGGCTTTATCGCGGCGTTCTTCTTTGTCGGGTTTGCCGCTTCGAGCGTTCTCCGTTACACCCTCAACTTTGATTTCCTCCACCTGTTTCTGGGCGAGAAAAGGGAGGGAGCGCCGGTGGCGCCGCCCGAAAGTTTCCTTCAGGTTTTTCTGGTTTCCGAATTTATGCAATTTGACCAGCTTTACGATCAGCGTCAAAACGAACTTCGGGATATTATTGCGGAGGGGTCCGAAAAAAATGCTTTTCTGATTCCCAAGGGGCTTTTCGCGCAAAGCGAGGGGATCAGTTCGAAGATCGATTACTTGAGCAAGGTCCCGGTCCAATTGGAAAAGCAGGGGGCGATCCGGGATGCGATGATCGGCTCTTACCAGCTCTTGAAGGAGACTTACGAACAGGAAATTGCCTTTCTGAAGGACCTTCCGACGGAGGGTCAGAACGTCAAATTTGTCACCGGTCACATTTTCGAAATCAGTTCAAAAGCCCAGCGGAGCGGCTTCCAATTTTTGACCGCCATGTTCGGCTATCGGAAGCTTCTTGCTGAGGCGATCGGCTCCGAGGAAACCATTGAAGGCAACCAAATGCGGATCCGAGACCTGGTTGCCTTGAACTCCCTCATCGATAAATACAAGTCCCGCCTGAACGTCTCCCTGGAGGCTGCCTAACCCCTTACGCCTGAAAAGGATAGGGTTTTAGTCTCTTTTTTCTTCAGAAATTTGGAAAGTTCCCGCCGACGGATTACACTCAAAGTGGAGGAGGGCAACCGCGCGGGAAGTTGATCTGCATCTTGGTTGCACAAGCAAAGGCCATGGTGCGGTGGGTTATTTGTCTCTTATCTATGTTCCTCCTGGCAGGGGGATGTGCTGGCTCCGGTCACGATAAGGACGTCATCAGCCAGTCTCTCCCCCTTTCCATGAAAGATATCGACGAAATCCGCGCCGGCGACGAACAACACGCGAAGCTTTTTCAAGAGAAGAACCCTTTTCAACCAGAGAAGACCTATAAGCTTTATACGAGCCCCGAGCTCAACGCCTACGTCAGTTTAATCGGAAAAAGAATCGCCCGAGTCTCCAACCGCCCCAACCTTCCTTACCAGTTCTTCATTATCGATGAGGAAAAAATCGATATTTTTGGTCTGGGGGGAGGGCGGGTCTACGTGACTCGGGGTCTGATCAACTTCGTAGAGTCTGAATCCGAGCTCGCGGGGGGCTTGGCTCACGAGATCGGGCACATCGCAAGACGCCACTACTATCAGCCGAAGCAAACCCGGTGGACGAAGGCCTACGATCTAATGCTTAAGGCTTCAGAGCAAGCAAAAGGGGCCGCACCCCCCTACACTTCAGGTTTGCCTTATGGAGTGAAGGCTTTGGCCTTTGGGGCAAAACGAATGCGGGTACAGTTTAGCGGGGACCAGGAGCGGCAAGCGGATGAACTGGCAGTTCGCTTTCTTGCGAAGGCGGGCTATGATCCCCAGGGCTACCTCCGGCTTGTCGAAAGATTTTCTAAAGTGACGATTGCGGAGGTCGGGCTCTTTGTCGACTTATTGAAATCCCACCCGCCGCTTGAGGGGCGAAGGGAATTTATTGAAAAGAAGGTTAGAGACGCTGACAAGGAGTTCCGCAAGAAAAAGCAGGAAGAAGCGGATCAGGTTTCATTCATTCAGGCCATCGAAATGCTTTTAGTCGACCCCGAGGCCCAAATCGCCCAGCTTCCGACCCAAAAGGAGGGCCTTCCTGCGGTGGAGCCGAAGGCCTTTGCGTCCCAGTCCTAAGTCTTCTGAACCCACTCCCCGGAAGGAAGTTGAATCAATTCTCCGGGCCGCGCCTTTCCGCGCTGAACTTCCGCAAAGACCGCTTGGACTTTCGCCATTCCTTGATTGCCGAGCCCATTTTGGTCCACGATCGCCTGATAAATCACTCTGCGGTCCCGGTTTTCCCCTTCAATGACCCCACGGGCTTCGGGCGAGGACTTGAGAAGTTCGGCGAGACCTTGATTGTTTTCACCAACAACGGTCTGAATTTTGAGTTGCTGAAGCTCGGCGTATCTTGCCTTTCGGTTCTCAATCGCCTGCTTGATTTCAGGAGTCATCTCCCTCAAGTCGTAACTTTTTTGGGCGAGGGCCGGAAGAGGGGAAAGGGTCAAAGTTGCGAAGCACAAGAGCCAAGAGAAAAGAAAGTTTCGCCTAAACATTAGGGGATGTTCCCTCGGCAACCATATCCTCGATTCCGACGGCCGTTTTCTTGAGGCCCCGGATGTCGATCGTGATGTCCGCTTTGATCGTGATCGGCCGGTTTGGGTCTCCGACCGCCTTGACCGTACACCCCGCCAAGACCGGGACTAAAAGAAACAGGAAGGGAAAAAACGTTTTGACTCTCATTCCGCGCTTTTCATTTTTAGGAGACCCAGGAGGCCTGCCAAATCGGCGAAGGCATTCTTTTCGTCCACCCGGATCTCCAGGTTCAAGTTCAGGTCCAAATTATACTCCGGGACGAGGAGGTGAAGAACAATTTTTATCCTGTCGGATTGAATCGAGCGGATTTCAAGGGAGGCCTCCCGATAGCCGACAAGACCCCGGACCGCCACGAGTTTTCGCACATCCCGTCTTACTGCAAACTCCGGAAGATAGGCAAGAAGCGGTTCAAAAAAGCGGGAAGGGAGTTCTCCTCCGGGACTTTCGACCCGCAGAAGGGCCGTCAATTCGATATTTCCTTTCGCGTCCTGACGGAAGACGATTTCTCCCTTGATTTCTCCCTGAGCCCCGCCGAGATTTTCAGGATTAAACCGAGCCAGTTCCTCTAAGCCGAGGCTCTCCACTTGCACCTTGAGTTTTAAGAACCCCTCCTCTCCTCCCCGAGCCTTGACCTTGCCTCGAATTCCGGCTCGCGCCGAATCTCCCAGTCGGAGACCTATAAACTGGAGCGAAAGACCTTCCGGGGAAAAGTAACGGGTGAGCGGGCCCTCCGAGGCGATTTCGTGAATTTCAAAAGGAATCTCGCCCGTTTCTTGTTTCACCCGGCCCCGAAGGGAACCGAGCGTGACTTTGAGTTGAGGATCGAGCTGAAATTTCTCGAGGCGGAGCGATCCTTGAAAAAATTCCTCCATACTTTGATTGAGGATCGATTCCGCAAGGGGACGTCCCCACACTTCTCGGAAGATGAGTCCAAGCAGAAAGAGGGCGAGGAACAAAATCAAAACTGAAACCTCAATCCAAGACTTCTTCATGGGCAAAGCTCTCTAATAAGCGCCAGTTTACAGCGAAAAGTCGCTATAATAAACCCTGTCCTTTCCGGCGCGGGAGAAAGCGATGGGAAAAATCGAGCTCGTCCAAGGAGACCTTACGGCGCTCAAGGTCGATGCGATTGTGAACGCTGCGAATACAACCCTCTTGGGCGGAGGGGGCGTAGATGGTGCGATTCACCGCGCAGCCGGACCGGAGCTTCTTGACGAATGCCGGACTTTGGGAGGCTGCTCCACGGGGGAAGCCAAGATCACCCAAGGTTACAAACTACCTGCCCGATACGTGATTCATACGGTTGGTCCGGTCTGGAGCGGCGGGAACCGGAGTGAAGAGAGCCTGCTTCGTAGCTGCTACGAAAATTCCCTTAAATTGGCTGAGAAGCACGGGATTAAGACGATCGCCTTTCCTTCGATCAGTACCGGGGCTTACCGGTTTCCCATTGAGCAAGCTTCTCGGATTGCCGTGAATACGGTCCGCGACTCTCTCAAAGCAACGAAACGCATTGAGAAGGTGATTTTCTGCTCATTCTCGAAGGAAGATTACGAAGTCTACAAGAATGCCCTGGAAGACAGAGAGCGCTAAGCCGGCAATTTTTCGATCAGAAGATAGGTTTTGAAATGTTCCTTCCCGTCGAGAAAGATACGGACCGAGAGCATCGTCGGTCTTTCAATCACAAAATCGGTCGGGAAGGGGTGGGTGTGCCATCGGAAAACGACGTGGTCGGTCACCGGTTCGATATCCATATGGGGGCTTCGGACGGAAGTGCCGTAGTCGGTGGCATATTCAATGACCTCCTTGTGGAACCGCGTGTCCTTGCGCCAGCAGGTCACAGCGTGGAGTCGGTCGAAGTAGAAAGGGAATTTTGGGACGTAGAAATTGGTCTGTACCATTTCCGCCGTAAACGAATCCTGTTTGGCCTGTCGGAATTCTTTGCAGATGAGAAGCTGAAGCAGCTCGATTTCGTGAGTCATAAAGTCCGCACTCATCGTGCCTAAGTATATATGAAAAAAGTTGCCCTAGTCATCTTTGTCGGACTGGTGGTCTCAGGCTGTTCGGGAGAAACCTGGGTTGCACAGTTTCATATGGTGAAGGCAGAGAATGCACACACCCGGGCTTACGAACTCAGGATCAAAAAGGTTCACTACGAGGAGCGGCTGAAGCTTTACCGGAAGGCTTGTGAGGAATTCGTCAAAGCCTACGAGTTTAACCGGGAAACATTCACGCTTTCGAGAATCGAGCTTGCGATTGAATCGTGTATGCGGGTGGAGGATCGAAAGAATGAAGAACGTTTTCAAGCGTTTGCGGAGAGCTACGTCCGCCAGCACCCGACCGAAACCGAGTACGGAGACGCCTTTCCTGCCCTGCCTATGGAATAAGGGGCTTTAGGCTTCTTCCCCGAACCAGGTGACCCGATCCACCCAGGTCGGGATTTTCTTTCTTTGGCTCGGGCGGTGATAACTCTTAGCTGAGGGCTTCACGCGGGTGGCGGGACGAATTTTCCAGGTGTGACGAACTTTCGGAAGAGAGGGCCGCTTTTTCTTTTTACCGCTCATTTCCCCATCGAGGCGAAAGGCCTTAAGACCTCCAACATTTCGTTGTGGATGAAGCCGTTTGAGGCAACCGTTTGAGGGATCACGGTGGAATCCAGATCTAATAGAGATAACGGCCTCCCCGCAAAGTCACTTAACTTTCCCCCCGCCTCTTCGATGATGAGCAAACCGGCCGCGAGATCCCAGAGGTGGAGCTTCTGCTCCCAAAAGCCGTCAAAGCGGCCCGCTGCGACATAACAAAGGTCAATGGCGGCAGCGCCGGTTCTGCGGATTCCGTGGACCCGAAGCATGAAGGCTCTAAAGACCGCGAGGTATTCATCGGGGTGCTGGCGCCGGTCGTAAGGAAAACCGGTGGCAAGAAGCGATTGTCCCAGGTTTGGATTCTGCGAGACCACGAGCGGCAGGCCATTGAGAGTCGCCCCCCGTCCCTTTTCTGCATAAAAGAGCTCTCCCCGAAAAGGATCGTAGACCCCCCCAAAAATTACCTCCCCCTTGTCTTCCAAGGCGATCGAGACACAAGCCAGTGGGTAGGTGTGCGCGAAGTTGGTGGTTCCGTCGAGGGGATCGATGATCCAGCGGTAAGGCGACTTCCCCCGGGCGGGCGACTCTTCCGTAATGATGGCGTGGTCAGGGAAGTTCTTGAGGATCGTTTTGACGATCAATTCTTCAGAACGCTTGTCGGTTTCGGTGACAAGACTCAGCTCGCTTTTTTGTGCAACAATACGGCGCTCGAAAATCGTTTCTTTGAGGATTTTGCCCGCCTCTTCAAGCGACTGGAGGAGGGTCGATCGGATTTTTTCTCGATCCATAAGTGTTAATGAGGCTTGAAGATCAGATTGAATGAAGCACACTTTTTTGTTAGCATAAACCCGGAATTATAACACAAACCTTCCAATGCCCCACCACGTTACTTTGATCCCGGGAGACGGGATTGGTCCAGAGATTGCAGAAGTCACTCGCCGAGTGATTGACGCCACGGGTGTCTCGATCGATTGGGATGTCCAGACGGCCGGCCTCGAAGTGATGGAAAAGGAGGGAACGCCCCTCCCGGAACGTGTCTTGGAATCGATCCGAAGAAGCGACGCCGCCATCAAGGCGCCGATCACCACGCCGGTCGGGACCGGAATCCGTTCCGTGAATGTCGCCATCCGAAAGGAGCTCGATCTTTACGCGTGCCTCAGGCCCTGCAAATCGTACGCCGGGGTCCGCTCCCGTTATCAGAATGTCGATCTTGTGATCATTCGGGAGAATACCGAGGACCTCTACGTCGGAATCGAATTTCAAATGGGGACCCCGGAGGCGAAGGCGCTGATTCATGAAATCGAGGCCCTCTCCAAAAGGAAAATCCTTCACGACTCCGGGATCAGCATCAAGCCGATTTCGGTCTTTGGGACGGAAAGGATCGTCCGTTTCGCGTTTGAATACGCGAAGAAACACCACCGTAAAAAGGTGACCGCCGTCCACAAGGCGAATATCATGAAGTTCACCGACGGACTTTTTCTGGAAGTGGCACGGGACGTCGCGAAGCGTTACCCGGAAATCCCATTTGAAGACCGCATTGTGGACAATGCCTCGATGCAGCTTGTGCAAAACCCGGCTCAATTTGACGTGATCGTGCTTCCCAATCTTTATGGCGACATCGTCTCCGACCTCTGCGCGGGTCTCGTGGGCGGATTGGGGGTCGCTCCGGGGGCGAACTTCGGAGAGCGCCACTCCCTCTTTGAGGCGGTCCACGGCTCCGCTCCGAAGTACAAAGGAATGAACAAGGTAAACCCCACCGCAATGCTTCTTTCCGGCGCCCTCATGCTTCATCATCTCGGGGAAGCGGAGGCCGGGAATCGGTTGGAGAGTGCCGTCGCCTCCGTGATTCGAGAGGGGAAAGAGGTGACCTACGATCTGAAGCCCGACCGAAACGACCCCACCGCAGTCGGAACGAAGGAAATGGGTGAGGCGATCATTCGGCAATTGAAAAAGGGAGCGCGAGTCTAGTGGCAAAACGGCCAAAGGTAACGGTGGTGGGTGCGGGCTTTGTCGGGGCGACGACCGCTCAACGGATTGTTGAAAAGGGCCTGGCGGATGTCGTCTTAAATGACATTGTGGAAGGGCTCCCTCAGGGGAAATCGCTCGATATGATGGAATCGGCGCCGATCGAGCGGTTTGAGGCAAAGATTACCGGAACGAATCAATTCGAAGATACCAAGGATTCCGATCTGATTGTGGTCACGGCGGGACTCGCCCGCAAGCCGGGGATGAGCCGGGACGACCTCCTTCTACAGAACGCAGCGATCGTGGGCACTTGTGTCACAGAGGCTGTGAAGCATTCGCCCAAAGCGCTTCTTTTAGTCGTCACGAACCCCTTGGATGTGATGGTCTACCTTGCCTGGAAGAAATCGGGCTTCGAGACAAAACGCGTTTTCGGAATGGCGGGCGCCCTCGATTCGGCGCGTTACGCCTACTTTATTTCGGAAGAACTCGGCTGCCTGCCAAGTGAAGTGGAGGCGATGGTTTTGGGAGGCCACGGGGATGAAATGGTGCCGGTTCCCCAACACACGCAGGTCAAGGGGAAGCCAATCACGGAACTTTTAAAACCGGACCGGATCGAGGCGATCAACCAGCGGACGCGGGATGGTGGGGCTGAAATCGTTAAACACCTCAAGAGCGGTAGCGCTTTTTACGCTCCCAGCGCCTGTGTGGTCTGGATGGTGGAGAATATCTTAAAAGAAAAAGGGGCCGTCATCCCCTCCTGCGTCTACTGCACCGGCCAATACGGAATCAAAGATATTTACTGCGGCGTTCCGGCCCGTTTCGACCGCCAGGGTGTGAAGGAAGTCGTTGAACTGGAACTGACTCCCGAGCAAAAAAAGGCGCTCCAGACCTCTGCCGAACACGTCCGGGAAAACGTCGCCAAGCTGAGTCTCTAATTTCTGTGATCGACAGTTTCCGTTCCCGCGCGCAACTCAAGATCGGTCCGCGGAATGTAGTCCTTTTCCGCTTGGAAGCGCTTGAGCGGGCCGGCCTCACAAAGCTCTCGAGCCTTCCTTTTTCCATTCGGATCCTTCTCGAAAACCTTCTTCGGAATGAAGACGGCCGAAACGTCAGGCGGGAAGATATCGAAGCGCTTGCCCGATGGAGTCCTTCCAAAAAACCCGACAAGGAGATTGCCTTCACCCCGGCGCGCGTGATCCTTCAAGATTTTACGGGAGTCCCCGCCATTGTTGACCTTGCCGCCATGAGAGACGCGATCAAACGGCTTGGAGGCGACCCAAAAAAAATCAACCCCCTGCAACCTGCAGACCTCGTGATTGACCACTCGGTGATCGTCGACACCTTTGGCTCGCCCGACGCTTTCCGCGAAAACACCCGGATTGAATCTCAAAGGAACCTTGAGCGTTACCAATTTCTCCGGTGGGGGCAGTCCTCCTTTCGAAATTTCAGCGTTGTCCCGCCCGGAACCGGAATCGTTCACCAGGTGAATCTGGAATATCTCGCTTCAGTCGTCTTTGCGAAAGAGGAGGGGGGCGAGTTGGTGGCCTACCCTGACACCTTGGTCGGCACCGACTCTCACACCACCATGATCAATGGCCTCGGAGTTTTAGGTTGGGGCGTGGGAGGGATTGAAGCGGAGGCGGCGATGCTCGGACAGCCGATTTCGATGCTGATTCCGGAAGTGGTCGGATTCAAACTTTACGGATCTCTTCGCGAGGGAACCACGGCGACCGATCTGGTGCTCACCGTGACCGAAATGCTTCGGAAAAAGGGAGTGGTAGAAAAATTTGTCGAATTTTACGGGCCGGGCCTCGACGTTCTCTCGCTTCCCGACCGGGCCACGATCAGCAATATGTGTCCCGAATACGGGGCGACGGTCGGCTACTTTCCGGTCGATGAAGAGACGCTCCGCTACCTTCGAATGACCGGGCGCTCCGAGGAGATCGTGAAACGGGTCGAAACGTACTCCAGGGAACAGGGGCTTTTCCGGACGAAAGAAACTCCCGATCCGGTTTTTCACGACACGCTCGAACTGGACCTCGGAACCGTGGAGCCTTCGCTCGCCGGTCCTAAAAGGCCGCAAGACCGAGTTTCCCTCAAGGAGGCGAAGCGTTCATTTCGGGAGGCGCTTCTGGCCATGATGAAAGAGAAGATGCCGGAACTCGATCCGAAACGGGTGAACGGGTGGCTCGGAGAAGGGGGGAGCGCCGTTCCTCCGGAAGAGGCGTTGATGCACGCGGAAACCTTGGGGGCGCTTCAGGCGCGAGTCTCGGTCAAAACGGAAAAGGAAACGTACGAACTTGGCCACGGTTCGGTCGTCATCTCCGCGATCACGAGCTGCACCAACACCTCGAATCCGCAAGTGATGATCGGTGCGGGACTCCTCGCCAAGAAAGCGGTGGAGCGGGGGCTGATGGTGAAACCCTGGGTCAAGACGAGCCTTGCCCCCGGTTCCAAGGTGGTGATCGACTACCTTCGGGCGACGAAATTAATCGACGCGCTCGAGAAACTTCGTTTTCACCTGGTCGGATTCGGCTGCACCACCTGCATTGGAAATTCAGGGCCGCTTCTTGAACCGGTGGCTCATGCGGTGAAAGAAAAGGACCTCGTGGCGGTTGCGGTCCTTTCAGGAAACCGGAATTTCGAAGGAAGAATCAATCCTCTGGTGCGGGCGAATTACCTCACCTCGCCCCCGCTCGTGGTCGCCTACGCCCTTGCCGGGACGATGGATACGGATTTCGCGAAGGACCCTCTCGGAAAAGACCAGGCCGGAAATCCGGTATATCTGAAGGACATTTGGCCGACGGAAAAAGAAATCCGGGAAGCGATGGGAGAGGTGAGTTCAGAAATGTTCCGCAAAGAATACGCCCACGTCTTCGAAGGAGACGAAAACTGGCGTTCCATGAAAGTGGCCGCCGGAGACACCTTTGTCTGGGACCCCCAGTCGACCTACGTCAAGAATCCCCCTTATCTTGCCAATCTTCCTACGCTCCCCCCTTCCTTGAAAGACGTCGAGAACGCGCGGGTCCTCGTCATGGTGGGGGATTCGGTCACGACCGATCACATTTCTCCTGCGGGATCGATCGCCCAGGAGGGCCCGGCGGGGAAATATCTCGTCGAGCAAGGAGTCCAACCCAAAGATTTCAATTCTTACGGCTCCCGGCGAGGAAATCACGAAGTGATGATGCGGGGAACGTTCGCAAATATCCGGCTGAAAAATCTCCTCGCCCCCGGCACCGAAGGGGGATGGACCCGCCACCTGCCGGACGGGGAGAAGATGGCGATCTATGATGCGGCGATGAAATATCAAAGGGAGGGGGTTCCGCTCCTTGTCCTGGCGGGGAAGGAATACGGGTCAGGCTCTTCCCGAGACTGGGCTGCCAAGGGGCCTGCTTTACTCGGTGTCAAAGCGGTGATTGCGGAGAGTTTCGAGCGGATTCACCGCTCGAACCTCATCGGAATGGGAATCCTTCCTTTGCAGTTTGAGAAGGGGGAGAATCGGGAATCGTTAAAACTCACAGGAGAAGAGGTGTATGCGATTGAGGGGATCGCGAAGGACCTAAAGCCGAATAAGAAACTTGTTGTTTGTGCCCGAACAAAAGCGGGGGAGAAGCAGTTTAGCGTCCTTTGCCGGATCGATACGCCGGTGGAACTCGCCTATTATCAGCACGGCGGCATTCTCCCCTACGTCCTCCGCCAACTTTTGAAATCCTAAATGTCTGTTTTAGTCCTTCGAAAGAAAGCGACGCAAGAAGAAACCAGAGAGATGATGAAGAATCTGGAGAGTTACATCAAAGTTGCGGTGGATATTTCAAAAGGAATTCTAGCGGGCGGTGGGGTGCTCCACGCAGATTGCGAATCGGTATTAATTCAAGAAGGAAGCAGGCAAGAGGATATCTGGGGAGCTGACTGGTATCCGGAAAGTCAGGAGATTCGTTTTGAGGCAATGATTAACCTCGCGCCGCGGCGAAAAAACAGGTCAATGGAAATTCAGGACCCGAACATTAGAGAAAAAGTTAAAATGGTTATCCAAAACCTTCTGGAAAAATGATCAAGAATTTGACCGAGATTCGGGAGAGGTTTCTCAAGGAAGAAACCCCAATGAGATTGGGGCATTTGGCGTCGGATCTTTCAAGAGTTGCCTCACTTCTGGAAATGCAGGTAAAGGGGGGGACCATCAAAGGGGTGTTGGAAGAAGCCAAGTTCTTTGCGGAATGGGCGGCGAAAGAAGCCCCACTCGAAACGCAGATCTTCCTTGCGGAAATTCAGGGATTTTTGGCTCGAAACGAAATTAGCTGGGAGGCGTCTCTGGGTGACGCTTACTGGAGAAAAGATGTCGCAACACAAAGTCGGACCTGGGCTGAGGAGCTTCTTAATAAAGCAGGTTTTGTCCGATGAACGAAGCGGAAGCTCGTCCGTCGATCCATTTTTGGTTGAGGAGGCTTCATTCCCTCTCTGGGGTGGTGCCGATCGGCTTTTTCCTTCTTGAGCATATGTTCACGAACGCCTTTATCCTGGGCGGCCCGGCGGCCTACAACGCCAAGATCGAATTCCTTCGAACCCTTCCCTTGGTCGCTTTTATGGAGGTGACCTTCATTGGACTCCCGATTCTCTACCACGCCTTTTACGGGTTCTACGTCTGGGGGTCGGGAAAATCAAACCTCGTCTGGTACCCTTACCCGAAAAACTTCCTTTATACCCTGCAGCGTTGGACCGGGCTTCTCGCGTTCATCTATATCGGTTACCACGTCTACCACACCCGGATCGTGAACGCCCTGTTCGGCACGGAAGTGAGTTACGCCCGGATGCAGGAACTCGTGAGCATTCCCTGGGTCTTCTGGTTCTATGTCGCGGGCCTTGCGGCCGTGATGTTTCATTTCGCAAACGGGATTTGGGGGTTTCTCGTAAGCTGGGGCATCACGATCGGTCAGAAATCCCAAAAAATTGCCGGCATTTCATCCGCGGCCCTCGCGCTTCTTCTTTTTGGAGTCGGCCTCAGTTCACTCATTCACCTCATTCGAGCCTAGGGATGCAACCTCAGAAAAAAGAAGCGGTGGTTGTCGGAGGGGGGCTCGCGGGCCTTTTCGCCACGATCAAGCTGGGCGAAAGGGGAATTCCGGTAAAGCTCTTCTCTGTGGTCGCCTGCAAGCGTTCCCACTCTGCCTGTGCCCAAGGAGGAATCAACGCTTCGGTGAACACCAAGGGGGAGGGGGATTCACCGAGAATCCATTTTGAAGAGACGATTCACGGCGGTGATTATCTCGCCAACCAGCCGATGGTGATGAAAATGTGTGAGAAGGCCCCTTCCTATATTTATCTCCTGGACCGGATGGGCGTGGCCTTTAACCGGACCTCCGGAGGCGATTTAGAATTCCGGCGTTTTGGCGGAACGAAATTTCACCGGACCGCTTTCGCCGGTTCCACCACGGGACAACAAATGCTTTACGCGCTGGACGAACAGGTCCGCCGGCTCGAATCGGAAGGGCTTGTGACCCGTTATGAGGGTTGGGAGTTTTTGAGTGCGGTGATTGACGATTCGCGCGTGGCGCGGGGAATCGTCGCCTTAAATCTCACCAATCTTGAAATTCGAAGCTTCCGGGCCGACGTCGTGATCGTGGCGACTGGAGGCCCCGGAATGGTCTACGGCCGGAGCACCAACTCAATGATCTGCACCGGTTCCGCCGCCGGCTCTCTTTATCAACAAGGCGTTTGGTATGCAAACGGGGAATTCATTCAGGTCCATCCCACGTCGATCCCTGGAGAGGACAAGAATCGTCTGATCTCGGAAGCGGTGCGGGGCGAGGGGGGGCGCGTTTGGACCTACAAAGAGGGAAAACGGTGGTACTTCCTTGAGGAGTGGTACCCGAAGTTCGGCAATCTGGTCCCTCGGGACATCGCTTCGCGCGCCATTTTCAAGGTCTGCCGCGAAATGAAACTGGGAGTGGACGGCCAAGATGTCGTTTATCTCGATATCTCCCACGTTTCGAAAGAGATTCTAAAAGATCGTCTGGCGGGAATCCTGGAGATTTACGAAAAATTCGTGGGAGAGGACCCGAGCAAAGTTCCGATGAGGGTTTTTCCCTCGGTGCATTACTCGATGGGCGGGATTTATGTCGACTCTCGCCAAATGACCAATATTCCGGGAATTCTCGCCTGCGGGGAATGCGACTACCAGTATCACGGCGCGAATCGCCTCGGAGCCAACTCCCTCCTCTCGTGCCTTTATGGAGGAGAGCTTGCGGCCGAACAGACCGTAGAATATTTCGAGAAACTCTCGACCGACGCCGGCTCGGTGAGTTCGAAGTGGTCTGAACAGCAGAGAAAGCTTGAAGTGGAGAAACTGGAAGCGGTCCTCCGTTCCCACGGAAGAGAAAACCCCTACGCCATCTGGGAAGAAATGGCAAAATGGATGACCGACAATGTCACGGTGATTCGATACAATGAGAAGCTTAAGAAAACCGATGAGAAGCTTCTGGAGCTTAAGGAAAGGCTCCGTCACGTGAACGTGGGAGACCCGACCCATTGGGCAAATCAGGCGGTCGTCTTTACCCGACAGCTTCAAAATATGCTTGAGCTCGCGCGGGTAATCACGATTGGAGCGCTTCGGCGGAATGAAAGCCGGGGGGCACACTACAAGCCGGAGTTTCCGGACCGGGACGACGTCAACTGGCTTCACACCACGATTGCCAAGTGGACACCGGAAGGTCCGGAATTCTCAAAAGAAGGGGTCAACACCACACTCGTTCAGCCGAAGGAAAGGAAATATTAACGTGCCGGAGAAGGTGATTTTCAGAGTCAAACGCCAGGAATCTCTCGAGGCGAAACCTTATTGGGAGGAATACCGCGTTCCTTACCGGCCCTACCTCAATATCATCACCTGTCTCCAAGAAACTCGAAAGATGCTCAAGACTTTCGACAGCAGACCCACCACTCCGATTGCGTGGGAATCGAGCTGTCTCGAAGAGGTCTGCGGTGTCTGCACGATGGTGATTAATGGAAAGGTGCGGCAGGCCTGTTCGGCCCTCGTCGACCACCTCCAGCAGCCGATCACCCTGGAGCCGATGATGAAATTTCCTTTGGTCCGCGACCTGGTCGTGGACCGTTCCCGGATGTTTCAAAATCTGAAGCGCGTGAAAGCGTGGGTTCCTCTAAAAGATACCCAGGACCAGGGCCCGGGTCCCAAGATTCTTCCCAAAGACCAACAGATCAATTACGCCCTGTCACGTTGTTTTTCGTGTGGCGCTTGTCTTGAAGTCTGCCCTCAGGTGAGTGAGCGGAATAATTTCATCGGCGCTGCGATCATCAGCCAGGCCCGGCTTTTTAATCGTCACCCTCTGGGGGCAGAGATCAAACTCGAACGCCTTCGGGCCCTCGCGGCCGAAGGGGGGATCGAGGATTGCGGCAACGCACAAAATTGTCTTGCGATCTGCCCGAAGGAGATTCCTCTGGTCGATTCGATTGCCGAGGCGAATCGCGACATTACCCTCAATCTCGTGCGTCTCATGAGAGGAACGTGAAGACGATTTACCGCCCAAAGCTCGGAAGGAATGTGTTTATCGCACGAAGCGCCACGGTCGAAGGCCGGGTCCGTCTGGGGGACCACGCAAGCATCTGGCCCGGAGCGGTCTTGCGGGCAGATCTCAATCGAATCGAAGTCGGCCGTTACTCGAACATCCAAGACCTCTCTGTCCTTCACGTGGAGCGGGACAAACCGTGTCGTGTCGGGGAATATGTGGTGGTGGGTCACGGGGTGATTCTTCACGCCTGTACCGTGAAAGACGGTGTTCTTATCGGAATGGGCTCCTTGGTGCTGGACGGTGCGGTCATCGGTTCCGGGACGCTTCTGGGGGCCGGAAGTTTCGTTCCGAAGGGTGAGAAATTGAAACCCGGTTCGCTTTATTTCGGGAGGCCCGCCCGCTTCATTCGCCGTCTCACGAAACGTGAAATCCGGGGCCTGGTGGACTGGGCAAAGAACTATGCGGGGCTGGCGGGCGAACACCAGAAAGGCCGCTTTGAACCCTACCAACTTCTCTAGCATTCTCATAAGAAACGAATATAATAAGCAGTCCGTTATGGATCAGATACAAACTCAAGCTCCAAAAAACCAGTACGTTAAAGGCCTCGAAGGAATCGTCGCCGCGCGCACCTGTCTGAGCCTGGTGGACGGTGAGAGAAGTGAGCTTCTCTACCTCGGGATTCCGATCCAGGAGCTCATTGCCAAATCGAGCTTTGAAGAGGTCGTCTTTCTCCTTTTCTTCCGAAAGCTTCCGACCAAAAAAGAACTAATAGGATTTTCGAAAGAACTCGCCAGCCTGAGAAGCCTGCCGAACGAGATTCTCAGCTTCCTCAAAAAATTTCCACACGCCGCGAACCCGATGGCAACGCTCCGGACGATGGTCTCGGCCCTCGCACTCTTTGACCCGCAGGCGGATGCCAGTTCAAAAGAAGCGAATCTCCAGAAGGCAAAACGCCTGGTGGCGGTGCTTCCCACCCTCATCGCCGCGCTTCACCGGATCCGGCAGGGACAACGGATCATTCACCCCAAAAAGCTCCTTTCTCACGCCCAGAATTTCCTTCTGATGTTGAACGGCAAGGATTCGCCTCCCGCTCACGTCCGCGCCCTCGATCAGTACCTCATCATGCTGGCAGACCACGGCTTGAACGCTTCGACTTTCGCCGCGCGCGTCACGATCTCCACGGAATCGGATATTTATTCCGCTGTCACCAGCGCTCTCGGAACTCTCAAAGGAGACCTTCACGGTTCAGCAAACCAGCGCGCGATGGAAATGTTCCTCCGCGTGGGGGCGGTGGAGAAGGCGGAAGCGTTCGTTCAGGGTCTTTTACGGGACAAACAGAAGATCATGGGCTTCGGACACCGGGTTTATAAAAAGGAAGATCCGAGAGCGCCCCAATTTCGGGAAATTGCCCAGCGTCTCTGCAGCGGGAACGAACACGAGAAGTGGTACGACGTGGCGGTGGAGATTGAGAAGGCGGTCCGAAAAGAGAAGCCGATTCCGCCGAACGTTGATTTTTATTCTTCGCTCGTGCTTTATGCGGTCGGAATCCCGATGGATTTTTTCACGACCATCTTCGCCATGAGCCGGGTTTCCGGGTGGACCGCGCACGTCCTGGAGCAGCTCGAGGACAATCGCTTGATTCGTCCCGATGCCGAATATTCGGGGCCGGTCAACCAGCCTTACGTCCCGATCGATCAACGCAAATCCTGAGAATTCCCTATGAATCTCCACGAATACCAGGCAAAGGAACTCCTCCGCCAATTCGGAATTCCGGTTCCCTCCTCAAAAGTCGTCTCTTCGCCTGAAGCCGCCGAAAAGGCGGCCTCGGAGCTGGGGGGAAATCGCTTTGTTGTCAAAGCCCAGATCCACGCGGGAGGGCGGGGGAAGGGAGGGGGCGTCGTTTTAGTCGAGGGACGAGAAGAAGTCCGGCGAAGCGCTCAAAGACTTCTCGGCACAAACCTTAAAACTCCCCAGACGGGACCTCAGGGGCAGCCGGTCGATTCGGTTTTGGTTCAGGTCCAGACCGAGATCGAAAAAGAATTTTACGCCGCGGTCGTCCTGGACCGCTCCCAAGCCAAACCCTGTATTATCTTTTCAGAGTCGGGCGGAATGGACATTGAAGAGGTGGCCAAGCGCTCCCCGGAAGCGATTTGGAAGCAAACCTTCTCTCCGAAATCAGGCCTCACTCCTTCCGAAGCAAAAGCCTTCCTTTCGCGGGGAAAATTCGACCTCAAGGCAAAGGAGACCCTTTCAAAGATTCTTGTCGGCGCCGCCAGACTCTTTTTGGAAACGGACGCAAGTCTTGTGGAAATCAATCCGCTCGCTCGGACCCCGTCAGGAGACTTTCTTGCGATTGATGCGAAGATCCGGCTCGATGACAACGGACTGGAGCGTCACGCCGAGCTGGCGGCCCTTCGCGATCCGCGCCAGGAAGATTCCCGGGAGATCGAAGCGAAAAAGTTTGACTTAAGTTACGTCGGCCTCGAAGGGAATATCGGCTGTATGGTGAACGGCGCCGGCCTGGCGATGGCCACCCTCGATTTGATTAAGCTCGCCGGGGGAGAGCCGGCCAACTTTTTGGATGTGGGCGGGGGGGCGAGCAAGGAGAAAGTGACAGCTGCTTTTAAGATTATTCTTCAAGATCCGAAAGTCCAGGCGATTCTCGTGAACATTTTCGGCGGGATCATGCGTTGTGACGTGATTGCCGAAGGGGTTCTCGCCGCCGTGAAGGAAACCCAACTCAAGGTGCCGTTGGTGGTGCGGCTTGAGGGGACCCAGGTGGAACAGGGGAAAGAAATTCTTAAAAAATCCGGGCTTAAAATCATTTCCGCCGAGAGCCTTGAAGAGGGAGCGAGAAAGGCGGTGAGCTGTGTCCATTCTCGTTGACCGGAATACGAAAGTCATCGTCCAGGGGATCACAGGCTCTCACGGTTCTTTTCACGCGAAGCAAATGCTCGAGTACGGCACCCGAGTCGTCGGAGGAGTCACGCCGGGAAAGGGAGGGCAGAAAGTCGAAGGGGTCCCGGTGTTCAACCATATGGACGAAGCGGTGCGCGAAACCGGGGCGAATGCTTCCGTGATTTATGTCCCGGCCCGCTTTGCACCGGAGGCTATTCGAGAGGCGTTTCGAAGCGGTGTGAAACTCGTGGTCTGCATTACCGAAGGAATTCCTGCGCTTGATATGGCGAGGCTCAATGAGGAATTTCAGGGAAAGCCGGGGAGGCTCATCGGCCCCAATTGCCCGGGGATCATTACTCCGGGAGAGTGTAAGATTGGGATCATGCCGGGTTACATTCATAAGCGAGGTTCAGTCGGAGTGGTTTCTCGAAGCGGGACCCTCACCTACGAGGCGGTCTGGCAGATGACTTCAAGAGGGATCGGCCAGTCGACCTGCATCGGAATCGGAGGAGATGCCATTATTGGGACCACGTTTGTCGATGCGCTCGAACTTTTCGAAAAAGATCCCGAGACCGAAGCGGTCCTTCTTATCGGAGAGATCGGTGGATCGGCCGAAGAGGAAGCGGCCGAGGTGATTGAGAAGAAGATTTCGAAGCCGGTGATTGCCTTTGTCGCCGGCCGGACCGCCCCTCCAGGAAAGCGGATGGGGCATGCCGGAGCGATCATCGGAGGCGCCTCCGAACGGGCACAGGATAAGATCGAGAGACTGAAGCGGGCGGGAGTCCGAGTGGCCGATTCCCCGGCCCGGATCGGAGAAGCCGTGGAAAAGGTACTCCTCGAAACGCAGAAATCGCCCAAGCGATGAGAGCGCTCCTTGTCGGAATCCTCAGTCTCGGGTTCCTGGCCCCTTCGCCCCTCGTTCACGCCCTCCTTCAGGGAAATGAGACCCTCCTGGTCGACAATTACGACGACCAGAATTCGACCAATCTCCTCGCAGGGGAGAGCCGGGGGGATGCCGACTGCCTTTCAGGCTTTCTCACTCAGGGGGAAGCTTTCGGAAACGGAGGGGCCTCCCTTTCCCTGGAGTATCACCTTACCGAGCCGGGCTCTTTTTCTTATTTTCGGGTAGAGTTGGCAGCAGACTTGACGGAAATGAGGTATCTTTCTTTTTGGGTAAAGCCGGGGGCTCTCAAAGCGGCCCCGGGAGCCGAGTTTTTTGTCGAAATTCACGAGGATACGAATGGTGACCAGCAGTTCGCCCCAGGAGCGGACAAGGCGGAGAGGCTAGCCGTGAACCGGTTCGTGGTCAAAAAGAGGGAGGACGGTTGGGAAAAGATCGTGATCCCCTTCTCCGGGTTCCGCAAGATCCGTCAATGGAACCGGATTCCCGAACTTCTCTTCGTTTTGGAGACAAAACGCCAGGCAGCCGAGGCGAAATTCGCGATCGACGACCTCCTCTTCGGCTCCAATTACCCCGAGGGCCTCGCCATCAAAGAAATTCTTATGCAGAACCGCACGAGTTCATTTAGAATAGGGGACGAACTCGCGGACTCCGGAATGAAACTCAAATCGAGGAAAAATCGATTGTCCCTCGCCCTCACCTTCATCGATCCCTATCTGGAAGAAGTCCGTTTGGAAGAGAGCCGGGACGGCGGAAGGACGTGGAGGCGGATTCATTCTTTTTACGATCATTTCACCGGAGGAATGTATAAGACGGAATGGGAATTCTCTCCCGCGTCTCCCTCGGAACGGGAGGCGCTTGTCCGAGCGTTGGGGGTGAATCTTTTGGGAGGCGAGAGCGAACTTGCCGGACCGTACCACCTCAACTTTAACTGAAGGAACCGCCGGGCGAAATCTCGATTACATTTACGATCACTATCTCCACGCCCACGAAGCCGAGGCGATCAGTGCGATTTCAAGCTTTCAGGAGCGCCTCACGAAAAGCCTCGTCAAATTCGGCCGTTTCACGATCCCGACCTTTTATAAGCCTCACTTCCTCACCCCCAAACAGGAGCATCTCCTCAAACGGGTCAATAGCAGCCTGATGGAGATCGTCAACACGGCCGCTCGTCTCTATTTTGAAGAGCCGCAGCTCAGGAGCTATTTTCACCTGAGCCCCGAGGCCCGGACCTTAGTCGAGATCGATCCGGGTTATCCCCGTAGCGTGATCTTTGCGCGCTTCGACGCCTTCATGGAAGGGGAGGCCTTGAAAATGATCGAGCTCAATTGCGACTCTCCGGCCGGCGCCGGTTACGCGGACGTCCTCGAAGAGATGCTCTTTGAAGAGAAACTTCTTCAGAGCTTTTTTTCGGAGCACGCGGTGAAGCGCGAGTTCCGGCGGGAAAAGGTCCTGGCGGGCCTTCTCGAGGCGTGGGAGGAATTTGGAGGGTACGAAGTCCCGAACATTGCAATCGTCGATTGGCGGACCGTGCGGACCCGCCCCGAATTCGAATCGTTTAAAGAACTTTTCGAATCGAAGGGCTACAAGACGACGATTGCCGACCCAAGGGAGCTCAGCTACAAGGGGGGAAAGCTTTACCATAAAAATTTCCGGATTCATTTGGTCTACCGCCGGGCCATTGTCGACGAGCTTCTGGAGCACTTGGACGAGGTGCGAGATTTTATCCGCGCCTACCAGGAAAAGGCGATCTGCGTGGTGAACCCCTTGCGTTCGCGCCTGGCAAGCTCGAAGGCGCTTCTTGCAATCCTCACGAATTCCGAATACGACCGCTTCTTCACGGAAGAAGAGAATCGGATCAAACGGGACTACCTCCCCTGGACCCGCCGGATGGTCGACGCGGACCGTTTTTACGGAGGAAAAAAGATTTATCTCGTCGATTTCCTCAAGGATGAAAAGGAAACCCTGATCCTGAAGCCCGCCCTCGGCTACGGGGGGAAGGGTGTTTGGGTCGGCCGGGAGACCAAAGATGAGGATTGGAACGCCGCGATCGACCGGGCCGTAAAGGGAGAGAAGGGAGAATATGTGGTTCAGGAATACGTGAATATCCCCATCATTACCGTGCCGATCGTGATCAATAAGAAGCTCGACTTTGCTTATAAGAAGATCAATCTCAACTGCTTCGTCGTCGGATCCAAACTCGCGGGGAATTTCTCCCGCTTAAGCGACGAAAGCGTCATCAATGTGGCCCGCGCGGGAGGCTTGATCCCTGCGCTGGCCGGAGAAATCGAAACGGACCGTTAAAGCTTCGGATGCGTTCCAGGGCAGGGCTTTTGGACATGCACCTTCACCTCGGCCGCTCCCGGGACGGGGCGCACTTGAGTCTTCGAGAAATCCAGAGGGCGATGCAGAGCTATGGGATCGACCGGGCCGTTCTCTTTGGAATCGACGAGCCGGACGCCGGCCTCACCTATGAAAGGACGAATGACCGGGTGTTACGGGCCTCTCTTCGAGATTCGCGTCTGGTGGCGTTCGCGCGGCTCAATCCGCGCGGAGGCGAGAAAGCCTCCAGGGAATTTCGCCGCTGTCTGGGTGCAGGGATTCGAGGCGTCAAGCTCCACCCTCGGTCCGAAAATTTCTCCCCGGCTCAGGCGGAAGATCTCGTGGCCGAGATCGAACAAGAAAGACTCCCTCTTTTTCTTCATACCTCCCACGAAATCAATTGCCGTCCGCTCGCCTGGGAAAAGGTGTTCCGGAGACACCGAAAGATTTCTTTCATCCTGGCCCACGGAGCCAAAGACGCTTTTGAGGAAGCGGTGGCCGTGGCCCGCCGGAACCGAAATGTCTCGATCGAGACCTCCACGCTCTCTTATTGGAGAAGCCGGGTGATTCTGAAGGCCTTGGGCGCTCAACGCGTGGTCTTCGGGTCCGATCTTCCTTACTCCCATCCGGCGGTGGAGCGCGAGAAACTGGACCTGCTTCTGAGCCCTTCCGACCAACGAAAAGTGTATTCCGAGAATGCAAAACGCATTTTAGGAGAATGACAATGAAACCACCCTACAAGATTTTTAGTCTCGAGGAGGCTGACGCCCTGATCCCGCAGCTCGAGGCGCTTCTGAGCGAGATTGAAAAAAAACAGGAAACCTTCCACCGCCTTCAGGACGAGCTTTTCTTTGAAGAGCTCTTGGGCGACGCCCCTCCCTCGGAACTTCAGATGAAAGAGCTCGATCACTCACTCGACGGCCTGGAAAAAGAGCTGAAGGTGATCCGCTCTCTCGGGTGCCTCCTCCGTCACCCGGAGCGGGGGCTCGTCGATTTTCTAGCCGAGGCAGGGAACGAGTGGATTTATTACTGCTGGCGGCGCGGAGAATCGAAAATCGAATTCTACCACACGCTCCAGGGAGGCTACTTCGAACGGAGACCCCTGGCCCGAAGCGGCGCGGGCGTTTGAGCGGTTTGACAAAAATTTGCGGAGACGATATGATGGCGCCGGAGTTTGAATCTGAAGGATGCCGGAACTTCCCGAGGTTGAAAATTTAGTCGTCGAATTGTCGGAAAGGCTCGGGAATCGGAAGATTTCGGGAGCCGAAGTTCGAAACCCGTCCATTCTTGAAACCCCACGCGAGTGGCTTGAGAAGGAAATTCGAGGGAAAGAAATCGTTCGTGTTGGACGGCGCGGCAAGTTCATCGAAATGCGGCTCTCCGGGAATTTTATTCTCTGGTTCCACCTGGGAATGACCGGTCAGCTCCTCTTGAAAGAGTCGGTTTCCAACCCTCCCCACACGCACTTCATTCTTTCCTTTGCCGGTTCTGAGGAGCGCCTCATCTATCGGGACGTCCGCCGTTTCGGCCGGATCGCCCTGACCCCGGCTGCGGAAGAGGCGCTTCCGGAGGGGGTGAAACGGCTTGGACCGGAGCCTTGGGATTGGGACGAAAAGGGCTTTATCTCCTTAATGAAAGGGAGACGGGCCCGAATCAAGAGCCTGCTTCTCAATCAGACCATCGTGGCGGGTCTCGGGAACATTTATGCGGATGAATCCCTTCACCGCGCCGGGATTCACCCGATGAAACGCGCGGGCCAAGTCCCCCGGGCAAGACTCTCCCGGCTCCACCAGGCGATGCGGGAGGTCCTCGAGGAAGCGATTCGCTTCGGCGGCTCTTCGATTGATGATTACCTTCATTTGGACGGAGGAAAAGGTCAGTTTCAGGAATTTCACCAGGTTTACGGTCGGACAGGAGAACGTTGCGATACCTGCGGCACGCTGATTCGAACGGCCAGGCTTTCGGGTCGATCCAGTTCGTACTGTCCCCGGTGTCAGCGATAGGAGAAGAACGTGCTACTACCCAAGAAAATGTTTTTGACGAAAGGTGTTGGAGTTCACCGGGAGAAACTTTCCAGTTTCGAACTCGCGCTCCGGGACGCGGGGATTGCCCCTTTTAATATCGTCCGCGTTTCGAGCATTTACCCTCCCTACTGCAAGCTCATCTCCAAGGAGGCGGGGGTCAAATACCTCACTCCGGGTCAGGTCCTTTACTGCGTGATGAGTGAGAACTCCACGGACGAGCCGAACCGTTTGATCGGGGCCTCAGTGGGGATTGCGATTCCGAAAAAGCCCGAGCATTACGGCTACCTCTCCGAGCACCACTCCTACGGCTGGAACGAGAAACGGACGAGCGACTACGCCGAGGACCTCGCAGCGAGTATGCTCGCCACGATTCTCGGGGTGAAGTTTGACCCGGATTCAAGCTACGACAAGCGGAAGGAAATCTGGAAGATCTCCAATGAGATCGTAAAGACGACGGCAAATACTCAGAGCGCGCGGGGAGATAAAAGCGGCAAATGGACGACCGTGATCTCCGCAGCCGTCCTGATTACTTGAGTTAACCTTCCTTCGTTCCTTCGGCGGCTTGAAGTTCTTTCCGGACGAAGAAAATCCGCTGAAGCGCCGTGGCGTGCGTTCCTACCAATAGAATCCCCAGGATCCAGGGAAGCAGGGGAGGAATGAAAATCCCCACCACAAGCGCGAGGACGCGCTCGGCCCTTTCAATGACCCCCACGGAACAAGACGGGATCAAGCTCTCGGCCCGGGCCTTCGCGTAGCTGGTGATAAAGGCCCCGAGAAGAATTCCGAGCGTCACAAGACACCTTCCCCAGAGCTCTTCGGTCGCAAAGTGATAGGCGAGCCCCCCAAAAAGAAAAAAATCGGAGTAACGGTCAACCGTGGAGTCGAGAAAAGCGCCGAAGCGGCTTGCCTTTCCCGTCAACCGCGCCACCGGGCCGTCCAAGAGATCTCCCAACCCCGCGATCAGCATCAGGAATCCTCCCAAAACGAGAAGGCCTCCAGTCAGCGCCCAACCTGCGAGGAAATTCAGGGCAAGGCCGGCGAGCGTCAACTGGTTCGGCGTGATTTTTTTCTCGGAGAGGAACCGCGCCCCTTGGTTAAGCAGAGGTTCTACTTTGTCGTAGGTCAGGCGACGAAGCATAAGAGCTAAATAAGATTTGGAATTTCGGTCAGCGGGGGCAGGTCCCTTGGATGAACTTTTTAACCAGTTCCCGCGCTTCGTGATCGGCAATCTGCTTGGGCGGATGCTTCATGGTGTAGGCGGAGATAGAAATGAGGGGACCACCGATCTTCCGGTCGCGCGCGAGCTTGCAGCAGCGGATCGCATCGATGGCGCAGCCGGCGCTATTGGGCGAGTCCTCAACCGAAAGCCGCATTTCCACGGTCACCGGGAAGGCGGCAAACCCGCGGCCCTCGATTCGCAGGTAACAGATCTTTTGGTCATTCTGCCAGGGAACGTAATCCGAAGGTCCGATGTGAATGTTTTCCTCTTCTAGGGGGACGTCGAGCTGGCTTTGAACCGCCATTGTCTTGGAGATCTTTTTCGATTTTAGACGGTCGCGATTGAGCATATTAAGAAAGTCGGTGTTTCCGCCGGTGTTGAGCTGATAGGTCCGGTCGATTTTTACGCCCCGATCCATAAAAAGCTTGGCGAGCGTCCGGTGAACAATCGTTGCCCCGAGCTGGGCCTTGATGTCGTCCCCGATGATAGGGATTCGCTTTTCCTCGAAACGTTTCGCCCATTGAGGATTGGAGGCAATAAAGACAGGCATACAATTAATGAGACTCACGCCTGATTTCAGGCACGCTTCGGCGTAAAATTCAGTCGCTTCCTGGGAGCCGACGGGAAGATAATTCAAGAGGACTTCCGTGCCGCTGTCTCGTAAGATTTTCTCCGCATTGGCGGGCTTTCGATCGGAGGGGATGAAGGTCCTTTCCGACGGATACTCCTTCATATGTTCCGAGAAGCCATCGAGGACAGGACCCATTTGAACCGTGACCTTGCTCTTCGGGAGGTGATTCCAAAGCTCCATCACGCAATTCGGCTTCGCCTTGAGCGCTTCGTCAAAGCGGTGAGCCACTTTTCGCTTGTCAATGTCGAAAGCGGCGACCACTTCGATTTCCTCGGGCGTGTAACCGCCGAGGTCGTAATTCATGAGGCCGAGATGGTCTTCTTTTTTGGCTGAGCCGTTGACCGTGCCGTTTTGACGGTAAAACTCAATCCCTTGAATTAAGGAAGCCGCACAATTGCCAACCCCTGCAATGGCGATTCGGATTTTTCCCATGATGTGGTCTAGTCTCCGGTGATTTAACTCATTGGAAAGGCGAGGCGATTATATCACCCCTCACTACAAAATCAAGAGGAATAGGAAATTGACGTAACCGCTTCATTCTCAACGGGTTTGTGCTACAATGCCCCCCCAGGAGGAAGGAATGATTACCCTGGAGGAGTTTAAGAGAATCGAGCTTCGGATCGCCGAAGTCCTTTCCGTAAGCCCCCATCCCCAGGCGGATCGGCTCCTCGTCCTGCGGATCCGGATCGGGGAGGAAGAGAGGACGCTTGTGGCCGGGATCCGGGCTCATTACAATCCTGAAGATCTCGTGGGAAAAATAGTTGTGGTTGTCGCGAATCTCGAACCAGCCCAGATCCGTGGAGTGACTTCGGAAGGAATGCTCCTCGCGGCTTCCAATGGCGAGGTGCTGAGCGTTTTGGTCCCGGACCGGGAAATTCCGACCGGCGCGAAGATCAGTTAGGCTTTTGCGGCGGGAAGAGGGATCGCCCGACCGCTTCCCTGCCAGTAGAGGCTGAGTTCGTGAAAAGCGACGACGTGTATGTAGACGAGAAAGGCCGCAAAGGCGACCAAAATGAGGATGCGGATGCCGCCTCGCTCGTTGATGATTCCCTTGAAGAGCAGTCCCACGACGCCGAAATAAGCCAGGGTCATAGGCAGCAGAAGCAGGAAATTATTCAAGAAAGGCTCATTCGGAATCAGCTCAACCAACGGTCCACCGAAGGCGCGAAGCCAGTAAGCAAGGAAAAAGACCGGTCCCAGAAGAGTCAAAAAGAAGTAACCAAGGCCACTGTACAAGTAGCCAAAAAAACAGATGACTCCAAGGATGAGGAAGTAGGGAACAAGGCGTTTAACCCGTTGGCTGGTAACCAGTCGCATAAGAAAATCATTGTAACGAAGCGGGGGTAAAATTACAGCAAAAAAATGGGAATCGATTTTAGGCCGTTTCAAGCTTGGCGTTACGAAGGAAAGCGGGTTGATCTGAGTCAGGTGATCGCTCCGCCTTATGACGTCATTTCTCCGGCTGAACAGGAAACTCTTTACAAAAATTCTCCTTTTAACGTAATCCGCCTGATCTTGGGGAAAGAGGCGAACTTCCATGACGAAGCCAGCCGCCACTGGGACGAGTGGACCCGCCAGGGAATCCTGGCCCAGGACAAGCGCCCCGCTTTTTATCTCTACGAGCAGACCTTTGCTCATCCTTGGAGCAAGCGAGCGATGAAACGGACGGCGCTCGTGGGGGCCCTTAAATTGGAGGCCCCCGAATCCGTCCTGGCCCACGAAGCGACCTTTGCCGGTCCCAAAAAAGACCGCCTTCTTCTATTTGAGAAAACCCAAACCAATCTCTCGCCGATCTTCGGCCTTTACCAGAATTCCAAAAAGCTCCTCGGCCCCTTAGGTAGTTCCTACCGCAACCAACCGACGCTTTTTGAAGCGCGCGACTCCGCAGGAACTCTCCACCGCGGCTGGGCGATTGAGCGGGAAGAAGACCAGCGGACGATTCGAGACGCCTTGAGCCGGGAAAAAGTCTTGATCGCAGACGGACATCACCGTTACGAAACAGCGCTGGAGTATCGAAAAGAGATGAGAAAAGCCCGCCCGAACGCTCCGCCTGAAGCTCCGTTTGATTTCGTTTTAATGGCGCTTGTCGCTTTCGAAGACGAGGGGCTTTTGGTTCTTCCGACTCACCGGATGATTCGTTCTTTCGGCGCCTTGCCGAAGCAGGAATTCTTGAACCGGCTTCGGAATTATTTTGAATTGAAATCTCAGCCAGAGGGGGAACTTTTTAAAGCCTTGGAAGCCGCTCCCTCCCAGGAAAAAGTTTTTGGCGGGCTTTTCGGAGAAGCGGGGACCTTTCTTTTGCGGCTCAAAGATCCAGCACTTATCCGGAAATTTCTCCCCGAAGGGAAGCCGGCCGTCTGGTACGAAACCGAAGCGAACCTTTTGACCTCGTTTGTGATCCAGACCCTTTGGAAACCTTCGAGTGAGGAGTATCTCGATTCAGTGCAGTACACCCATTCCTGGGAGGAGGCGGCCCAGGCGGTCCGCGAGGGAAAGGTGGAGGCGAGTTTTCTCATGCGCGCTCCCAAAGTGGAACGGGTCCGGCAACTCGCCGAAGTGGGAGAGCGGATGCCCCAGAAGACGACCTATTTCTATCCCAAGCTCGCGGACGGGCTTTTCTTTTATCATCTTGGCTAAGACGCTTCCTTTCTGATAACATATCTCGCAAATGGACATTAACGTTCCTCCCGGCTCACCCCTCAAGAACCTTCCCAATTTTGGGCCGTTTGTTTTTCCTTTGCTTCTGCTCCTTCTCGCTTTCTCTCTTGTGACGACTTCTTTTTATCAGGTTGATCAGGATGAAATGGGGGTCGTCCAACGTTTTGGCCGCTACGCCCGCACGACCCCTCCGGGTCTTCGTTTCAAACTCCCGCTCGGGATCGAAACCGTTCTCAAGGTGAAGGTCACGCACGTTTTCAAAGAGGAATTCGGATTCCGGACCGTGCAGGCGGGCATCCGTTCGGTTTATGAGGGGCGGGAGGGAGAGGAATCTCTGTTTGGTCCGCGTACGGGACAACGGCAAGGAGCCCCTTGGAGCGATGCCGGACACCCCTTCCTGGATGAATCGCTCATGCTCACGGGCGACCTCAACACCGCCGTGGTGGAGTGGATCATCCAGTACCGGGTGAAAGATCCGGTCCAGTTCGCGTTTCGAATCCGAAACATGAGAGAGACGATTCGAAATATGAGTGAAGCGATGACGCGCCTCGTGGTGGGAGACCACACGATCAATGAGGTCCTCACCTCGGGCCGGGAAGAAATTCGAAACAAAGTCGAAGAGGAGCTTCAGGCGGTGCTCGATAGTTACGGCGCGGGCGTTGAAATCCTCAATGTGGTCCTCCAGGACGTGAATCCGCCTGATGAGGTGAAGCCTTCGTTTAACGAAGTGAACGAAGCCCGCCAGGAAAAGGAGAAATCGATCAACCAGGCGTGGGAAGGTTACAACAAAGTGGTCCCCAAGGCAAAAGGAGAGGCGGAGAAAACGATTCGTGAGGCCGAGGGTTATGCGCTCGACCGGGTGAACCGCTCCAAAGGAGATGCGGAAAAGTTCAGGTTGGTGTGGGAGGCCTACCGGCTTGCGCCGGAAGTGACGCGCCGCAGGCTCTACCTCGAAACGCTCCGGGACGTCCTTCCGGGCATGTCGGAAAAGATCGTGATCGATGAGGCCCAAAAGGGAATCGTTCCTTTATTGAACCTGTCGGAAAAGGGAGGAGAAGTGAAGGGATGATGAAAGCGGTTTGGGCTCCCTTAGCGATCGTGTTGATTGCGCTTGCGGGTTTCCTCGTTTTAAATAGCGCCTACACGGTCTCGGAGACGCAGCAGGCGGTGGTCACTCAGTTCGGGGAACCGGTCGGAGGGGCGATTAAAGAAGCCGGTCTTCATTGGAAGACCCCGTTCATTCAGCACGTTCATTATTTTGAGAAACGGATCTTGGAATGGGACGGTTACCCTTCCGAAATCCCGACCAAAGATAAGAAGTTCATCTGGGTCGACTCGACCGGCCGTTGGCGGATCGTGGACCCTTTGAAGTTTCTCCAGACGATGCGTCACGAAGTGAATGCCCAGTCACGCTTGGACGACATCATCGACGGAATCACGCGCGACTTCATCACGCGCTACGAAGCGCCCGAGATTGTCCGCTCGAGCAACCGGATCCTCCAGCTCGAAGTGAGTGAGGAAGACATTGCCACGGAGGAGACCTTTGAGAAGATCGAGATCGGCCGCGACACGATCACCCGAAAAATCTTGGAACAGGCGAGAAGCATCGTCTCCGATTACGGGATTGAGCTCGTGGACGTCCGGATCAAACGGATCAATTACATCGAATCGGTCCAGCGCCGGGTCTTTGAGCGGATGATTTCCGAACGAAAGCGCTCCGCAGAGAAACTCCGCTCGGAAGGACAGGCGTTTCGGGCGGAAATCGAAGGACAGAGGGAAAGAGAGCTCAAGCGGATTTACTCTGAGGCCTACCGCAAGGCGCAGGAGCTCAAAGGAAAAGCGGACGCCGAGGCCACCCAAATTTACGCGGACGCCTATTCGAAAGACCCGGAATTTTACCGGTTTTTGGCAACGCTCGACTCCTACAAGGATGGACTCAAAGGCAGCCGTCTCGTTCTTTCGACCGATAGCGACCTCCTCACTTACCTCAAGTCGATCGACGGGAAGAAGACCGCCTGAGTCTTTGAGGAAGCTTCACTCTCTTTACGAAGCGGGTTACTCCGTTCCGCTGGTCCGGCCACACAAGGCCGGGCTTTCCCCCTGGGAGCTTTACCAAAGAATTGATTCGCTGAGCCCTTACAGTTTCTTCCTCGATAGCCTCCAGTACGAACCGCCGGCCCAGAGGTATTCCTATCTCGGGTGGCGCCCCTTCCTGCGGGTCTCTTTTAAAGGAGGGAAGCTCATCCTCGAGGGAGAAACCTCCCGGACCTGGAAAACCTTGAATCTCACGCGGGAGCTCCGGAAGCTTCTCGCGCCTTTTCGGGTGCCGCTCGAATTTGCTTCCGATTTTTTCACGGGCGGTGCCGTCGGCTACTTCGGCTATGAACTTGCGGATCAGTTTGATCGGGTCAAGTTCCGTCCCAAAAAAGGCCCTTTAATTCCCCGCCTCGGGCTTCTTCTTTTTCGAGATGTGGTCGTCTTCGACCATAAGGAGGAGGCCTACCACCTCATTTCTTGGCTCACTCCCCAAAAGGGGCTAACGTTTCGAAAAGCGCTTCGTAAGGCGGAGAGCCGGCTTGCTGAAATGGAAGGGGCGTTTTCTCTTTGCGGTCCGGAATCGTCAAATGGCCACTTTCACCTGGTCGACTTTCATCCGGAAATCTCGCAAGCGACTTTCCAGCAAATGGTGGCGCGGACAAAGCGCTATATTGAAGCAGGGGACATTTACCAGGCGAACCTTTCCCAGCGCTTTTCTTTTGAGTTTCAAGGCTCGCCCCTGAAGCTCTACGGCCGGCTCCGCGAAACGAACCCCTCCCCTTTTTCTGCCGTCTTGCGCTGGAACGATCTTTTCGTTGCCAGCTCTTCGCCCGAGCTTCTCGTTGAAAAGCGCGGACGCGACTGTGTCACCTGCCCGATGGCCGGGACCCGTCCGCGGGGCCGAAGAGCGGGAGAAACGAAGCGTCTTGCGCGCGAGCTCCTGCAGAGTGAGAAAGAGCGGGCAGAGCATTTGATGCTGGTTGATCTGGAACGAAACGATCTCGGCCGCGTTTCCGAATGGCGAAGCGTGCGGGTGAAGGAATTCATGCGGCTTGAAAAATACGCCCGGGTGATTCATATCGTCTCGGAAATCACGAGCAAGCTTCGCCCGTCGAAAGATGCGTGGGATTTGATTCAGGCGGTCTTTCCGGGCGGAACGATCACCGGCTGTCCCAAGATCCGCTCGATGGAAATCATCGACGAGCTGGAGCCGGTCGAGCGGGGAGTCTACACCGGTTCCATCGGCTACGTCGGTTTTGACGGAAATCTGAAGCTTAATATTGCGATCCGGACCCTCGTCCTTCTGAAAAACCGGGGCTACCTCCAGGTCGGGGCCGGGATCGTGGCCGATTCCGATCCGGCCCGCGAATACGAAGAGACGCTCCACAAGGGGGAGGCGCTCGCGGAGGCGATCCTCCAGGCTTCGGAGGACGAGGAGTCGTGAAAGAAACGGTTGAAGCCTCGCTCCTGGACGAAGGGCCGACAGGAATTTTTGAGAGCCTTCGGACTTACGACGGGGTCATTTTTCTTCTGGAAGAGCACCTCGACCGGTTTTTTGAATCGGCCCAAAGCCTCGGCCTTCGGATTTTAGAAAGCCGCAGCACGCTCAGGAAACGCCTCGAGCGGGCGCTTGCCGAATCGGGCCGGAAGAAGGCTTTCTTGAGGCTTTCGCTGGTGGACGAAAAACCTTTTGTGATCGTGACCGAAAGAACTCATCCCGCGGAGATTTATCAAAAAGGGGTCCGCCTCAAGACGAGTGCGGTCAAGCGGAACCCCTCCCAGGCGGGATTCCCGGAAGCAAAAAGCACTTCCTGTATGAATCAAATCTTGGGGACGCTCGATCCTGCGCCCCCCGGAAGCTACGAGATTCTCTTTTTAAGCCAAGAAGGGTACCTCACGGAAGCGAGAATGGGGAATTTGTTTATTGTGACTGTACTGGCGGGGCATGCCTCACCCGTACTGTTAACGCCTCCTCCCCATGGGCTCCTCAATGGAGTGACGCGGCGCTTTGTGATAAAATGCGCCCGCTCGGGGAAAATCCCCGCGGAGGAAAAGCCCCTCACTCGCCACGACCTCTTTAATGCCGAGGAAGCTTTTCTCACCAATACCTCCTGGGAGATCCTCCCGATTCGGGAAGTGGACGGCCGGAAGATCGGCTCTGAGATCCCGGGCCGGGTGACGCGAAAGCTCCAGGCTCTTTTCCGGGAAGCAGTCAGACGCGAAATCAGGAAAGCAAAGAAGAATGGCCAAAGTTAAGCGCGCCCTCATCAGTGTCTACGACAAGACCGGTTTAATCCCTTTCGCCCGGACGCTTCACAAGCTCAAGATCGAGATTATCTCCACCGGGGGAACCCTCAAGGCGCTTCAAAAAGCACGGATCCCGGCCCGTTCGGTCTCGGACCTCACCGGATTCCCCGAAATCCTCGAGGGGCGCGTCAAAACCCTTCATCCCAAGGTTCACGGGGGGATTCTGTACCGCCGGGGCGTGAAGGGGCACGAAAAGGAGGTCGCGGAACACCAGATCTCTTCCATTGATATGGTCGTGGTGAATCTCTACCCCTTCAGCGAGGTGATTCAGAAGAAAGGGACGACGCTTGAAGCCGCGATCGAAAATATTGATGTCGGCGGCCCCACTATGCTTCGCTCCGCGGCGAAAAACTTCGAATCGGTCGTTGTGGTGACCGATCCGAGGGACTACGACCCGGTTCTCGAGGAGTTAAAGAAGGGAAAGGGGGCGGTTTCCTTGGAACTTCGGGCCCGGCTCGCCCAGAAGGTCTTCGAGAGGACCTCGCTTTACGATCACGCCATTTCCAATTATCTCCGGCGCGAAGAGGACAAGAAAGAGCACGTATCACTTCCGACGCGTCTCGACGTGATTTATGAGAAGAGCCAGGAGCTCCGCTACGGCGAAAACCCGCACCAGCGGGGAGCGCTTTACAAACGGCTCGGGAAGCCGCGTCACGATTTCCAGTGTCTGCACGGAAAGGAACTCTCCTACAATAACCTCCTTGATCTGGAGGCCTCCTTAGACACGCTCCGCGAGTTTCAAAAGACCGCAGCGGTCGTGATCAAGCACACGAACCCCTGCGGAATCGCAGAGGCGAAGAACCTTGCCGAGGCGGTGGAGAAGGCGATCGATGGTGACTCCCTGTCGGCCTTCGGGGGGATTGTCGGCCTGAACCGCCCCTGTGATTCAGCCGCCGCGAAAAAAATTTATGAGCTCCTGAAGTTCCTTGAAATGATTGTGGCCCCGAGCTTCCGTCCCGAGGCGGTCCGCTTCCTCAAGGAAAGGAAGAATGTCCGGCTCGTGGAGGTGGGACCGATCACGGAGGGTGGACCCTGGGACCTTCGCTTCTCTAAGTTCGGCGTCCTCCTTCAAGACCGGGACCGGCCGATCTGGTTCCGCGAAAAAGAGCTCAAAGAGCGGCTAAAGATAGTGACCCAGGCCAAGATCTCCAAGGAGGAGTTGGAAGAACTCCTCTTTGCCTGGCGCGTGGTGAAGACGGTCCGTTCCAATGCGATCGTGATCACCCAGAACCGCCAGACCGTCGGGATCGGTGCGGGCCAGATGTCTCGGGTCGATTCGGTGGAAATTGCCTGCCGCAAGGCCGGCTTCCGCGCCGAAGGGGCTTACCTCGCAAGCGACGCCTTCTTCCCGATGCCCGATTCGATCGAGCTGGCCCAGCGTGCCGGTATCAAAGCGATCATTCAGCCTGGCGGTTCGATCCGGGATCAAGAGGTGATCGATGCCTGCGACAAAGCCGGAATCGCAATGGTCCTGACAGCCGAGCGCCACTTCCGCCATTAAGAACCTTGAAGTATTCTGAGTCACTTCGTTATCTCGATTCCTTTCTCAATCTTGAGCAGGCGCAGCGGCCAGATTCGAGGATCTGGAACCTCAAGCGGATGCGGGAGCTCCTTCGGATTTTCGGCCGCCCGGAGAAGGGGATTTTTACGGTCTTAATCGGCGGAACCAAGGGGAAGGGCTCCACCGGCTATTTTCTCTCAGAAATCCTCCGGCGAAGCGGCCTCCAGGTCGGATTTTACCAGTCGCCTCATCTCGAGAGCCCGACCGAGCGGATTTGGATCAACGGCAAACCGGTTTCCAAAGCGAAGTTTGCGCGGGGGCTGGGGAACATCAAACGGCGTCTTGCGATTGTTGGGGCGGAAATGCCCTTCACCTATTTCGAAATCCTCACCCTCCTCGCCTGCCTTCTTTTTAAGGAGAAGAAGGTGAACGTTGCCGTCTACGAAGTCGGAATGGGGGGGAGGCTTGACGCCACGCACGCGCTTCCGGCAAAACTCGCGCTCCTCACCCCGATTCATTTTGATCACGAGGCCTATTTGGGAAATACGCTCGGAGAAATTGCCGGAGAGAAAGCCGCGATTCTTCCCGCGCGGCGGGACGTCGTGGTAGCGCCGCAGGAAGCCGAGGTGTGGCGCGTCATTGAACGGGTGGCCCAAAAAAGAAACTGTTCGATTTGGCCGCCGCTTCCTTTGAAAGAAGCGCGGGTGAAGCTCCTGGGGGACTTTCAAAGGCTCAACGCCGCAATGGCGCTTCGGGCGGCCCGGCTCCTTCAAGAAAGATTCAGGCTTCCCGTCACCCGGCAGGGAATGCTCCAGGGAGTCGCCTCCAATCACTGGCCGGGGCGAATGGAGCTTTTTAAGGGAAGGCCCTCGATTCTTTTGGACGGTGCCCATAACCCCAAGTCGATCGAGGCCCTGGCGCGTAACCTCAAGCAGCTTTTCCCCCGGAAGCGGAAGATTCTGATCTTTGGTACCTCCCGCGACAAGCATTCTGAGCGGATGCTTCCCTTCCTTTCCCGGGTGGCTGATACCTGTATCCTGACCCAAAGCGAGACCCCCCGCGCGAAGGAGCTAGCCACCCTTTTAGCCCAGGCACGGGGCCTCTTTCCAACCCTCATTCCTGCCCCCTCCTCAAAAGAGGCCCTCGAAATGGCCCGGAAATTGGCCGGTCCGAACGACCTGATCGTGGCGACCGGTTCCTTCTATTTAATCGGGGAGCTGAGGCCCTTATGCCGACGCTAAACCTCGACGACACGATCGCCGCAGTCTCGACCCCTCCGGGCGAGGGAGGGATTGCTGTGATCCGCGTGAGCGGGAAAGAAACTTTTTCTCTCGTGGAGCGATTTTTTTCTTCCTCCAAGAACGGTTTTTTGAAAGCGGCCGCTTCTCACACGATTCAACACGTCCGCTTCGTTGGCGAGAATCAAGATTTAATCGACGACGTTTTAGTGAGTGTTTTCCGCTCGCCCCGCTCCTACACCGGGGAACACACCGTTGAAATCAGCTGTCACGGCGGAACGCGGGTCACGCAAAGAATTCTCGAGACACTCGTTCGAGCCGGCGCGCGTCACGCCGAGCCGGGGGAATTCACGCGGCGAGCCTTTCTCAACGGAAAGATCGACCTTGCCCAGGCCGAGGCGGTTTTAGATCTGATCCGCTCGCGAAGCGACGCGTCACTAGAGACCGCGCTTCGCCAGCTCCAGGGAAAACTTTCCGAGAAGATCGGTCACCTGAAAGAGTCCCTCCTCAAGATTCAGGCCCATTTCGAAGCGAGCCTCGATTTCCCGGACGAACGGCTCGAAACTCACTCAGAAAAGGAATTTCTAAAACGTCTCAACGAAGTCGAGGAGGAGATCCGACGGCTCATCGGAAGTTTTAAAAGAGGCTCGATCTTAAGAGAAGGGGTCTTAACGGTGATCGTGGGGAGACCGAACGTCGGCAAGTCGTCGCTTTTAAACGCGCTTCTTGAAAAAGACCGGGCCCTCGTCTCCCAGATCCCCGGTACGACCCGCGACGCCCTCGAAGAAACGGTCGAAATCGGGGGGGTGGCGGTCCGCTTGGTAGACACGGCAGGGCTTGGAGTTACGCCCAAAGACGAGCTCGACCAAATGGGGGCGGAAAGGACAAGGCGCTACCTCCGGGAGGGGGATCTTCTCCTGTTTATGGTCGACGGGTCGTCCGTTTGGACCCCGGAAGACGAGGCGGTTTTGTCAGAACTCAACGGAAAAGCGGTCTTAGCGGTCGTCAACAAAATCGATCTTCCTCAAAAACTTAATGTGGAAAAACTTGCAGGACATTTTTCAGAAACACCTTGCTGGGTCTCTTCGCTCACGGGAGAAGGGCTTTCACAACTTGAAAAAACAATTGAAGAGAAGATTCACGAAATGGGAATTGCGCAGGAGAGCCTCACCCTCACTCGTTTGAGACACAAACAGGCATTTGAGAAATCACTTGAGGCGCTTCTTCGAGTCAAGCAATCGCTTCAAGAGAATCAATCGGGTGAGGTCATTCTTATCGATTTGAAAGAGGGAATTGATGCCTTGAGAGAATTGATCGGTGAAGTCTATTCGGAAGACCTGCTCGACGTGATCTTTCAGGAATTTTGCATTGGTAAATAGAAAATAAAAAAAGTTGGAAATATTATTTGACTTTGGTTTTTTTGGGACTAAAATGCGTCGTTAGCTTAAGATTGAGTACGTTCTTTGATCCACAGGTAAGGCGTCGTGGAGCGCGAGAATAGTTTTAAGGGGAAGAAGAGAAAAACAAAACGTTTTTATCTGGAACCCTGGGTGAGTGCAGCAGCGAAAAAATGGGATAATTTCAGGCAACGTGAAATTATCCTATTTTTTTCTCTTTTGACACCTTAGAAGCTCTTCTCTGAATTCCCCTGAAAAAGGATTAAAGCCCAAGCCGCGCAAGGCCGATTTATGGCCTAGGAACACAAGATATGGTATCTAAAGTCGTGCTGAACCCCATATATGGTAACCTTCCAATGGAGGGCAAAAAGCCCCTCAGGAGAAGCCTATGAGTCCAAAAACCTTGAAAGCACGTTCCTCGGAGGAAGAGGTTCACGAACTTCATTCCGGGAGCGGACTTAGGTTCCGGCGTTTCTACACGCACTCCGGCATCGATCCTCTCGATGAGATGGAGTACGAAAAGCGGAGCTCCGTCATTGGGAATCCCGACGGAAGCACCGTTTTCAAAATGGAAAACATCGAAGTCCCGAAAGATTGGTCACAGTTGGCCACCGATATAATCGTTTCAAAATACTTTAGAAAGGCTGGCGTTCCTGGGACAGGACACGAAACAAGCGCAAGACAAGTGGTTTACCGGATTGCCCACACGTTGAGAGTTGCCGGTGAAACGCTCGGCGGTTACTTCCGAACGAAGGAAGACGCCGACATTTTTGAAGCGGAACTGAGCTATATGCTGATCACGCAGCGTTCCGCGTTTAATTCTCCGGTCTGGTTCAACTGCGGTCTTCATCAGGAGTATGGAGTGAAAGGTTCCGGGGGAAACTGGTTTTGGGATCCTGAAACCGGGGAAATGAAAGAAACCGCCGATTCTTATTCCCACCCGCAATGTTCCGCCTGTTTCATTCAATCGGTCGGAGACGACCTGATGTCGATCTTTGATCTCGTGAAAAGCGAGGCGAGACTTTTCAAATTCGGGTCGGGGACCGGGACCAATTTCTCGAAAGTCCGAAGCAAATATGAAAAGCTCTCCGGGGGAGGGACCTCTTCAGGGCTGATGTCGTTCCTGGAGGTGCTTGACCGGGGGGCGGGGGCGACCAAGTCGGGGGGGACGACCCGGCGGGCGGCTAAAATGGTCTGCCTCGATATGGATCACCCTGAAATCCTCGACTTCATTCAATGGAAGGTCCGGGAGGAGAAGAAGGTGAGGGCCCTGATTGCCGCAGGCTACCCGGCCGATTTCAACGGGGAGGCCTATAAGACGGTCTCCGGCCAGAATTCCAATAACTCCGTCCGGATCACGGACGAATTTATGAATGCGGCCCTGGAGGATAAGGAGTGGACCACCCGTTTCCGCACCTCCGGGGACGTTTATAAGACCTATAAGGCGCGCGACCTCATGAAGGAGATCTCAGACGCCGCCTGGCACTGCGCCGATCCCGGGGTCCAGTTTGACACCACCATTAATGATTGGCACACCTGCGCCACAACCGACCGGATTCACGCCTCGAACCCCTGCAGTGAATATATGTTCTTGGACGACTCGGCCTGTAACCTTGCCTCCATTAATATGATGAAGTATGTGGACGAGGAGGGGAAATTCGACATTGAAGCCTTCCGCCACACGGTGCGGGTCTTCACGACCGCAATGGAGATTATCGTCGACTTTGCTTCCTACCCGACGAAAGGAATTGGGCAGAATAGCCACGACTACCGGCCGCTCGGTTTGGGCTACGCGAACCTCGGCACCCTCTTTATGGTGGACGGGATTCCTTACAATAGTCCCGAAGCTTTCGCGATCTGCAGTGCGATCACGGCGATTCTTACCGGCCACGCCTACCGGACTTCCGCGGAACTCGCGGCCACAAAAGGCGCCTTCCCCGGCTTTGCGAAGAACCGCGACTCGATGCTCCGGGTGATCGGCAAGCACCGCGCCGCCAGTTACCAAATTAGCGAGGCCGACTGCCCGCTCGATCTTCTCGAGGCCGCGCACCAGGATTGGGACGAGGCCCTGCGGCTTGGTGAGCGCTTTGGCTACCGGAATGCCCAGGCCACGGTCATTGCCCCTACCGGGACGATCGGGCTTCTGATGGATTGCGACACCACCGGAATCGAGCCCGATTTTGCGCTCGTGAAATTCAAAAAACTGGCGGGCGGCGGCTACTTCAAGATCGTCAACAAATCGGTCCACCTCGCGCTCCGGAAACTCGGCTACTCGGAAGACCAGATCCAGGAGATGGTCGAATACATTCAGGGGAGCGCGCGCCTCCGGGGAGCTCCCTGGGTGAATGAAATCACGCTGCGCGAGAAAGGGTTCCGCGACGAAGACCTGAAGAAGGTCGAAGCGGTCCTTCCCGGGGTCTTTGACCTCCCCTTCGCCTTCACCAAGTGGACCTTGGGCGAGGAGGCAATGCAGCGGCTCGGCCTCAAGCCGGAGCAGTACGACGACTTCAATTTCAACGCGCTCGAGGCCCTCGGCTTCTCCAAGGCGGAGATCGATGAGGCGAGTAACCACATCTGCGGGGTGATGACGATCGAAGGGGCCCCGGACCTCAGGGCGGAGCATTTGCCGGTCTTTGACTGCGCCAATAAATGCGGCAAATACGGCAAGCGCTTCCTCGAGCCGATGTCCCACGTCCGAATGATGGCCGCGGCCCAGCCCTTCATCTCGGGAGCGATTTCAAAAACGATCAACCTGCCCCACGAGATCACGGTCGAAGAAATCGAGAAGCTTTACCTCGAATCGTGGCGGATGGGCTTGAAGGCCTGCGCCCTTTACCGGGACGGCTCCAAGGCCTCGCAGCCGCTGAACTCCACCTCCGGAGAGAGCTCCGAGAAGGAGACGGCCACAGTCCAGCAGGTCCTGGAAAGAAAACGGCTTTCCCGGAAACGCCGCGGCTTCACTCAGGAAGCCCGGGTGGGGGGGCAGAAAATCTACGTCCGGACCGGGGAATATGAAGATGGAACGCTCGGCGAGATCTTCATCGATTGCCACAAAGAAGGGGCCGCTTACCGTTCCATGATGAACTGTTTCGCGATCGCCGTCTCCCTCGGCCTCCAGTACGGGGTCCCGCTCGAGGAGTTCGTGAACGTGTTCACCTTTACCCGCTTCGAACCGCAGGGAACCGTCGATCACCCCAACATCAAATACGCCACCTCGATTGTGGACTTCATCTTCCGGGTCCTTGGAATGGAGTACTTGGGGCGGACCGATTTTGTTCAGGTCCCGCCGACTCCGGAGCAGTTGGAGGTTTCGCGTCAGCTGGAGAAAAAGGAAGCGAAACCCTCCGGTTCGTCAGGCGACGGGAAGAAGGCAAAAGGGGGAAATGGTTCGAGCAAGGGAAACGGCACGAAGACCCTTCCTCCCCGGATTGCGGCCCGGGTCGAATCCCCGAAGCCGGCGACGGCGGCCTTCGCCGGAGACGGACCCGCTGCGGCGCTCGATGAGCAGCTTTCCCATATGATGGGGGACGCCCCCTTCTGCGATCAGTGCGGCCACGTCACGGTCCGTTCAGGCTCCTGCTACAAGTGCCTCAACTGCGGCAACTCGATGGGGTGTTCGTAAAGGCAAAAGTACGCTAAAATCGTTGCGTGCTTAAAATTGGAAACATCCCTCTCGGTAAGAGCCCTACGATTGCAATCACTCTCACGGGTTCCGAGAATCTCAACGCGGTCAAAAAAGCCAAACGGCTCGGTGCCGATCTCCTTGAACTTCGGATCGATCGTTTCCCCAAACTCAACTCAGATTCAACCCTCAAAAAGGTCCGTTCTTTTCGGAAGGCGGGACTTCCCCTCATTGCGACGATTCGTAGCAAAAAAGAGGGCGGGGGGAGAAATCTTTCTGAGGCGGCACGGCTTGAGCTTTTCAAAAAGATCCTTCCTGCGGTGGACGCGATCGATCTGGAGCTCAGTTCTCCCGCCCTCGTGAAGGCGCTTGTTCCGCGCGCTCACCGCTTGGGGAAGCGGGTGATTCTTTCTTATCATAATTTCCGTTCGACCCCCTCCAACGGAGCGCTCGTCCGAAAAATCGACGAGGGAAAGAGACGAGGAGGAGACCTCGTGAAGATTGCCGTGACCCCCAAGAAGACGGCCGATGTCGCAAGGCTCCTGGTTCTCGCTTCAAAAGAGCGTTCAAAAAACGTGGTGGCGATTTCAATGGGGAAGCTCGGCGCCCCTTCGCGCGTCCTGGCGCCTTTATTCGGTTCACTTCTCACCTACGCAAGCCTCGGGAAAGCCCAGGCGCCGGGCCAGCTTTCTGTGGCGCAGCTTTTCAATGAACTCCAACCGTTCTTAAAGAAAGGGAAACAGGGATGAAAAACCTCAAGAAGATCATTGGATACCTCAATCAGGACCTCGAGCGCGAGCTCGCACAGATTGTCCGTTACCTTCACCACTCCTTTATCGTAGAAGGCCCGGCGCGGGGGCCTTTGGTGGGGCTCTTCCGCCAGCAGGCGAACGAATCAATGGTGCACGCGATCAAGCTGGGCGAAAAGATCACGGCGCTCGGAGGCCACCCGACCGTGAACGTCTCGGAAATCTTCGAGCCCGGGGACCAGACGCTTGAAGAGATGCTTGAAGAAGGCCTCCAATCGGAAGAAGCGGCGCTCGCCGCCTACAAGCAGCACCTCAAGGCGGCCTCCTCCGACGTCGGTCTCCGCCTCCTCCTCGAGCAGATCGTCCTCGAAGAGCAAACCCACGTGGAAGAACTCCGCAAGTACCTGAAAAAGTAACCGGCAGAATCTCCACCACCTCCATCGGACGCTCCGGCCAAGAAGTGGCAGGGAGAAAGTTTACTTTCCCCTCCGCGGGGCCTCCTTGCAACAACTCTAGGCGATCCCAAGGTGGGGCCCCACCCGGTCCCTTGCTTTGGGACGCTTGGCCGGGTTTTCCCCACCTGGGAG